>Ga0116226_10004239_pt1 | contig 12673 bp, 11 predicted proteins | sample S1TSphfallax_FD_89692 | JGI IMG/M metagenome (GOLD analysis project Ga0116226, IMG submission 89692) | Host-associated microbial communities from peat moss isolated from Minnesota, USA - S1T2_Fa - Sphagnum fallax MG | ecosystem: Host-associated > Plants > Peat moss > Unclassified | place: USA... | reverse complement strand
GGGGTCTTGCCTTTACCAGATGCCGGCTGGCCGGGGCGGTGGTGGGAGCTGGGTCTCCTTCGGCGGTGATATTCCTCCTTCGAGCGCTTCGGCCAGCTCCGGGTAGTAGCCCGCGTAGAAGAGCGCAGCGTAGCTGGCCCTGAAGACTCCAGTGACCCCATACACCGCCGTGATGCCGATCCAGTAGATCACGGCTACCACCAGCACCGCCCCCGCCACGTACGCGAAGAAGACTGTATGCGCACCCAGCCCGCCGGACCAGAGCGCGTTGTAGAGCACACGCCCCACGCCGTAGCCGCCCAGCGCAATCAGGCCGGCGCCAACCAGGGTCACCAGTCCCAGAGCGATCCCGATGCCGAGCGGGACGATCGTCCGCAGCACGAGAAACAGCAGCATCTGCCCGGGCGCACGGCGGAACACCGTGCCCAGCCGCGCGAACGCCGCTGCGACGGGCGCCTGCTGATCGAGCGCCAGGCCGGGCAGGATAAAGTCCTGCAGCAGCGCGTCGATCGCGATCCAGAGCGGCAGCAGCAGCCAGATCAATCCCACCAGGGTGAGCATGAGCGAACCGGCCGCGGGCGAAACGGCCGAGCCTCCAGGCTGCGCCGTCATCACCTTGAAGAAGCGCACCAGAAACGGCCCCAGAGTCGCCGCCAGCAGCGTCAGGAAGATCAGCATCGCCAGCAGGGACAGACCGAAATAGCGCCAGGCAGCGGGGCCGCGCCGCCGCCAGGCCTCGCGTATCCGGCCCCCGCGAAAGACCACCAGGTCGAAGAGCGTGGCCCGCGCGCGAGAGAGCAGGTAAAGATACACAAGCGTAAGCAGCAATCCTAACCCGGCAAGAAGCACGATCAGCACCAGCCCTACGCCGCCGGCAATGGCTCCGATGCCATCGCCGGCAGAGAACTGCTCCGCAGAGTGGTGTGCATGAGACAGAAGCCCCACCTGCGCGCCCTGCACCGGGTAGCTGATCGAGACCGAGAGAAAACTCGCCTGGGTGACGGCCGCCAGCAGCGCCAGTTTGAAGAAGCGCCCGAGCCTGAAGGGTGTTGGCGCGAGCACCGTGCGCGTGTGGGTGAAGGCGAGGCCGATCGCGTCTGTGGCGGAGACTGGTGCGGAGACAGGCATACCGGCGAGACTAAAGCATTTTTCCAGTAGGTGTAATCCGGGGGTTGAAGCGCCGGTCTCTTGTCCTCTAGGAAAAGGTGAATCTAGGGCCTGTTCGCGGCTCAGATCTGCGAGCAGGCGAGCGGGCTCAGGATCAGATTGGAGATATTGCTCACGATCTCCTCGTAGGCGTAGCGAGGCGAGGTGGAGAGCTTCTTCCAGGCCGGGTCGGCAACGAACCGCTTCCAGCTGGCATCGAGCTCGGCGAGGCCGGCGAAGCTGAGCATATACGTCAGATTGGGCAGGCGCTGGCCGACGAGCGTATCGCCGAAGAAGACCGGATGCGCCCCGGCATCGACGAAGATCTGAAACTCGCCACTGTTGAACATCTCCACCTTGCGCACGTGATCGCGGTCGCTCGGGCTTTCGTAGGTGCGCAGTTGAAAGATGCGGTTTGCCTTGGCGCCGGAGCCGCTGAGCGGCGGAGTCAGCCTGGGCCAGCCGCTGAAGGCGGCCAGCAGCGAACTCTCGACGCGCAGGAAGGCCGGCGCGGTTGCCGGGGCCTCCCAGAAGGGCGCGGCGGCGGAGAGAAAGGCGGAGTCATCGGCGAGATGGAGGTCGATCATCGCCAAGGCTTCAGCCGAGCCGGCCGGGATCAGCAGATAGAACGCCGGAGTCTCGGGGCCGTACTCCAGGCGAAAGGCGCCGATGGGCCCGAAACCCATGCGGGTGAGCGCCGGTATGAGCGCGTCCGCGAAGTAGGCTTCCGTGAGCCTGGTCTGAGGGCCGTTCTGCAGGTGGTAGCGGCGGATCTGGTAAAACTCGCGCTGCCTGCCTGGGGATGTGGTTTGGGCGCTACCCGCACCCGCGGCGGCGAGACCGGCGCTGGCAATCGATGCGGCCAGAAAGTTGCGGCGCTGCATGGAACCTCCGATTTCTGCGCCCAATCCTAACGCGAACCCGCTTCCCCCGGCAGAACTTATAATCGAGAGTTAAGTGTCAGGGCGATCCGCGACGTAGGCCTCTCGCGATCGACGGCCTGAGGAGGCTGTATGGCGACCACGGCGATCGTTTCACTCGTTGAGTACCTGCACCAGGAGAAGTACAAGCACTGCGAGTACCTCGACGGAGTGATCCGGGACAAGTTTCCGATCATCAATGGAGTGCCTTTGGTCAGCAACCTGCACGGCGCTTTGGTGGTTTTGATCATCGGATGGTTCGGGAGGCACAAGCAAGAGTGGCGCGTGAAGTGTGGAGTCGAAGTGACTACGTTCATCAGCCCTACCCGCTGCAGGCTGCCCGACATCTCGGTGATTCCCTTCGGCCCGATGGACGAGTATCAGGTCAAGCCGCCCCTGATCGCGATCGAGGTGCTCTCCCCCAGCAACACAAGGCGCGACATGCTCAAGAAGTGGGAAGACTACGACCAAATGGGCATTCAACACGTCTGGGTGATTGATCCGGAGACGCGCACGGGGTTGCTGCGTGAGGGTGGGGAGTGGGCGCCAACGATGCAGTTCGATGTGCCCGGCTCGCCAATCTACCTCGATGTGGCCCAGCTGTTCGCGCAGTATGACGAGGAGAACCAGCCGCTTGACAATTAGCAGCTTTGCCCCGATCGGAGTGCGCATCCGCCCCGCCACCTCCGATGACGTTCCCTTGATCCTCGCGCTGGTGCGCGGCCTTGCTGAGTATGAGCGTGAGCCCGAGTCGGCGCAGCTGACCGAGGCCGACCTGCTGCGTGACGGCTTTGGGCGCGATCCGGCGTTCTCCTGCCTGATCGCCGAGTGCGACGGCATGGGCTGCGGGTTTGCGCTCTACTTTCCTATCTACTCGACCTGGGCCGGGCGCAGCCTGTATCTCGAAGACCTGTTTGTGGAGCCCGAGTATCGTGGCCGGGGCGTCGGCAAGGCGCTGCTCACCCGCGTCGCCGCAATCGCTGTCGAGCAGGGCTATGTGCGGCTGGACTGGAGCGTGCTGCGCTGGAACACGCCGGCGATCGGCTTCCACGAGAGCCTGGGCGCGTACCCGATGAGCGAGTGGGAGCGGATGCGCCTCGAGGGTGAGGCGCTGGCGCGAGTCGCCTCGGCCGGCAAGCCTGTCGAAGCGATCGAGGCCGGCAGTTGAGCGGCGCACCCAGGATCAAGGTCGTCGGCGGAGGTCTCGCCGGGCCAGAAGCAGCCCTCACTGCCGCCCGTCGTGGCGTCGCGGTCGACCTCTACGAGATGCGCCCGGTGCGCTCGACCCCTGCCCACCAGACCGCGGACTTTGGCGAGCTGGTCTGCTCGAACTCACTCAAGAGCGAGAGCGAACACACCGCGCCCTGGCTGCTTAAGCAGGAGTTGCGCCGGGCCGGCTCCGCCCTGCTCACCTGCGCGGACCAGTCCGCTGTCCCCGCCGGGCATGCGCTCGCCGTCGACCGCGTCGAATTCTCCCGGCTGATCGCCGAAGCGATCGCCCGCGAGCCGCTCATCACCGTGCACCGCGAAGAGGTTACGACGCTCGACCCGGACGCCGGTATCACGGTCATCGCGTCCGGCCCGCTCACCTCATCGGCTCTTTCGGACCAAATCGCGAAGCTCACCGGCTCGGGCCATCTCGCCTTCTACGACTCGATCTCGCCAATCGTCGAGACCGACTCGATCGATATGAGCAAGGTCTACTACAAGGCGCGCTGGGATAAGGGTTCGGCCGACTACATCAACTGCCCCATGAACCGCGAGGAGTACGACCGCTTCTACGATGCGCTGGTTGCGGCCGAACATGTCGAGGAGAAGGACTGGGAGAAGCTGCCCTTCTTCGAGTCCTGCCTGCCGATCGAAGAGCTCGCCCGGCGCGGTCGCGACACCCTCCGCTACGGCCCGATGAAGCCGGTCGGGCTGCGCGATCCGCGAACGGACACGAACCCCTGGGCGGTCGTGCAGCTGCGCTCGGAGAACCTGCGCGCCGACTCCTACAACCTGGTCGGCTTCCAGAACCACCTCAAATTCGGCGAGCAGGCGCGGATTCTGCGCATGATTCCGGGGCTCGAAAACGCGAAGCTTCTGCGCTACGGGCAGATCCACCGCAATACCTATATCAACTCGCCTAGCGTTCTGACTGAGGGGCTCTACCTGCGCGCGCACCCGCAGATCTTCTTCGCCGGGCAGATCTCCGGCGTCGAGGGCTACACGGAGTCGATCGCGACCGGGCTGCTCGCCGGCATCTATGCCGCTGCGCTTGGCGAGCCGATCACCCCAGCCCCGCGCGAGACCGCCCTCGGCTCGCTCACCCACTACATCACCCATGCCGAGGCCAGGCACTTCCAGCCGGCCAACATCACCTTCGACCTGCTGCTGCCGCTCGACGAGGCCACGCGCAAACGCATCCGCGACAAGCGCGAGCGCCACCGGCTGCAATGCGAGCGGGCGCTCGCGGCCTTCGACGCCTGGTGGGCTGCGACGCAGGCGATGGCTGCCCTGGCGCGATAGCTCGCCACGCGCGCGCTCATGCATCAAAATCGAGCCGGCGCTCATCCATGTTCGCAAAGCGGGGCTTCTCGCTGCCCAAGGGTTGAAGCCGGTGCATCGGTGCATGTAACGTGTAGGTGCTATCGCGGGCCTTGCCTTTCGCGAAGACAAGAGAGTTGCACTCGACTGCCCTGTCGGTGGAAGATCAAGAGTCACCCCGGATTTCGAGCAGTTGATCGACCAGGTTGGAGGACGCGGCCACCTAGCCGCCAAGGAGAAAACCATGCGTAAGACAATCGCAACTCTGGCGCTGCTGAGCGCCAGCCTCACCCTGGGTTTCGCACAGGAGAAGACCGGCAGTATCCACGGCCACATTCAGGACCCGCTCGGTAACCCGATCGCCAACGCTATCGTGAAGGTCAGCACCGACGGCAAGGACGCCAAGTACACCTTTACCGCAGACGCGAACGGCGACTACAAGGGCACCGGCATCGCGCCCGGCACCTACTTTCTCAACCTCTACCAGGCCGAGAAGCCGATCGACCAGCTGCTGGACGTGAAGGTCGTGGCCGACGCCGACGAGACCGAGAACTTCGACCTCTCGCGCCCCGAGTACATCGCCAAGATGACCCCCGAGCAGCGCAAGCTGATGGAGGAGACCAAGGCGAAGAACGCTGAGGCGCTCAAGGCGAACAGCGTGATCAAGAACCTCAATGCGGATCTCGCCAGCGCGCGCGCCGACAACAAGAGCAAGAACTTTGCCGCAGCCGAAGAGCTGATGGCGAAAGACGCCGCGATCAAGCCGGACGCCTCGGTGATCTGGCTGGAGCTGGCGACCGCGCAGGGTGGGCAAAAGAAGTGGGCGGACGCGACGACCTCCTACCAGAAGGTGATCTCGCTTGAGACCGCGAGCTCGAAGCCGAACCCGGAGATCATCGCCGGAGCGAATAACGGCTTGGGCGAGGCGCTGGCCTCGCAGGGCAAGCTCGACGATGCGACCGCTGCCTACGAGGCGGCTGTGAAGGCCAACCCCGCCGGCGCGGGTATGTACTACACCAATGAGACGATCATCCTCAGCCGCGCCGGCAACGCCGATGCGACCGTGGCCGCAGCCGACAAAGCGATCGCCGCCGACCCGACCAAGCCGATTCCGTACTACCTGAAGGGGCAGGCGCTGATCAACAAGGCCACCGTCGACCCGAAGACGCAGAAGATCGTCGCGCCCCCGGGCTGCGCCGATGCGTATCAGAAATACCTGGAGCTGGCGCCCGACGGCCAGTTCGCTGCGGACGCGAAGAACATCCTGGCCGAGATGGGGCAGACCGTCAAGACCAGCTTCAAGGCGAAGAAAGGCTCGTAGTTTTCAAAGCTTGCCGGGCGTCCCGGGTCTCGCTTCTGAGACCTGGGGCCGCCAATCCCACGCGGTCGATGCACCAGTTTTCCGAAGAAGGGCGTGCTACTGAATTCGGTAGCGCTCCCGCATGAGCCGCTGCAGCCGCGGGCGGTACAGCAGGTTATACGCCTCTTCCTTATCCGGAAACATGCTTAAGGCAGCCGCCCGGCTATCGGCGATCAACTGTGCCGCCTCGTCAATCGTCAGCGATTTATCCTGCCCGATCACCGACATGACCACATCCATCATGAGCTGCAGGCGCCGCAGCTTCCGGGTCTCTTCCCGCAGCTCTTCAGCCGACTGACCCTCTCGAACAGGTCGCGCCTGCTCATTGTGTTCCGCTTGGTTGGCATCCATCCGCTCTGCTTCCTCCGAGTCTCGCCTGCTTCATTTTGGAGATGCTATACCCGCTGGCCGCCGCTGGGAAGTGTGGACTGCGGCACGTTTGCGCCGCGAAACTCCGCCAAATGCAACGATCATGTGCCGCTCTGTCAGTGCACTCCGGCGTCAAGCCAGCTCTGCTGCGACCCGGCCCAGGGTTCTGCCGTGACCTGCCGCCCGTCGAGATAAAACGTCGTGGCGCCGAGGGCGTCCGTGCGGTAGGTGCGCACATGGGCGGCTTCGAGCTCGTCGAGAATCTCATGCCGGGGATGACCGTAGAAGTTCTTGCGGCCAACCGAGATGACCCCGTACTCCGGGGTGACGGCGGCCAGAAACTGCGGGATCGTCGAGGTATTGCTGCCGTGATGGCCTACTTTCAGCAGATCCACGTGGGTCAGGCCACGAGCCACCATCGCCGCTTCGGCCGGCGCCTCGGCGTCGCCTTCGAGCATCGTCGAGGTGACGCCGTAGCGTATCCGCAGCACGAGCGAATCATTGTTGGTCGGCTCGGCCCGGGGCACATAGGTGTTCGACGGCCAGAGTGCCTCGACTCGCACCGCGCCGCTGCCCGAGCCGAAGGTCCAGGAGTCCCCGGCGCGATGTGGCTTGAAGGGGATGCCGAGCGCGGCCGCATCGGCGGTCAAGGCGGCGTATTCCGCCGATGAAGGATTGTTGCCAACCCAGATCTCACGCGGGCGGAAGTTGGCCAGCACCGCCGGCATGCCTCCGATGTGGTCGGCGTGCGCGTGGGTGATCGCGACCGCGTCGAGCCGCTGGATGCCGCGCGACCAGAGCACCGGCGAGACGACATCCTCGCCCATATTGAAGCTGCTGTCCTTGGGTGCTCCGGCGATGCCGCCTGCGTCGACCAGCAGCGAGTGGCCGTCGGGGGTGATGAGGAGCAGGGAGTCGCCCTGGCCGACGTCGATCGCCGTCACCTCGAGCGCGCCAGCCCTGTGCACGACCGGCTGGGGGGCAATGGTGAGCAGCGCCGCAGTGAGCAGTGCGGCACAGGCGGCGGGCGGCCCCCATCGGGCGTGCCGGACCAGCCACACCGCGAGCGCGATCAGCAGAATCCACAAGGCGATGCGCGGGGCGGGGGGCGCGGGGATCCGGTAGTCGCCCGCATGCATGCTGGAGAAGAACGTGACGATCCCGGAGACGATATGCAGCAACGCCCCGGCGATCGCGGCCGGGAGCACCGCGAGCGCAGACGAGATCAGCAGTACCACGAAGGTAGCCAGCGCCGCCGGCAGCAGCAGGCCCAGGAAGGGCACGATCAGGAAGTTGACCGGCAGGCCGAGCACGGTGATGCGATGGAAGTAGACCGCCATCGGCAGCGCCATGACCAGCTCGACGACGACCGAGATCAGCAGCAACTCCAGCGCTTCGAGCGCCCGCACCAGCAGCCACGGCAACGCTCGCCGCGCGAGCCATCGGCCTGTCAGCGGCGAAAGGTGCTCGATCAGCAGGCGCAAGGTGACCCGGTACTCGGCAATCGCGATGGGGAGCGTGGGGTCGAGCGCGATCAGCCACAGGGTGCGCGTGGCGCGCAGATAGGGCGCAAAGCTCTTCTCGGCGAGCGGCGCGGCGATGCCCCCGATGGCGACGACCGACAGCAGGGTCATCTGCAGGCTTGAGCCGAAGAGCGCGCGGGGGCTCGCCGCCACCAGGCAGAGCGAGGCCAGCCCGAGCGCCTGCAGCGCGCGGCGTTCGCGCAGGATCAGCCGTCCGGTGAGAAAGAGTGCGACCATCCAGAAGGAGCGCTGCACCGGCTGACCGAAACCGGTGAAAAGGGCGTAGGCGAACGAAAGAGCCAGAGTTACCACGGTAGCGGCGAGGTTAGCCAGCCGGAGCTTGCGCGAGACCAGAAAGATCACCGAGGCGAAGATAGCCAGGTGCATGCCCGAGACGACCAGCAGGTGAAAGCTGCCGGTGCGCTCAAAACCGATGCGTGTGCCGTGCTGGAGGTAGGTGCGGTCGCCGGTGAGCATGGCCGTGAGCATGCTCGTGTCCGCATCGGTCAGGCGAAGCCAGGCTGGCAGCCGCTGCTCGAGTGGGAGCTTACCCATGGCGACAATGCGGTTGCTCGCGCGCGTCTGCAGCATGTGCAACTCGCAGGAAAGACTGGCCTTACCGTGGCCGAGAAGCACTGCGCTGCCGGCGGCGGCCGAGCCCAGCGCGCCGATGCCCTGCTCATGCAGGTAGGCGCTGGTGTCCCAGACGCCCGGGTCGAGGTAGCGCTGCTCGGTGTGCATGGCGGCTGCGACGCGTAGGCGCGTGCCGCAGCTTACGGGCGGCAGATGGCCGTCAAGCGAGGCATAGAGGGTCAGGCGCAGTCCCCCCGTCAGCGGCGAGCCGTCTGCGCTGAGGACCCGCAGATCGACTCGTTGCGACAGTTCGTCATTGGTCTTGTGGCCGAAGAACGAGGTGTAGCTGGTCTCGTGAACCGGCTCGACCCGCATCACCTCCCCGGTGATGGTGCGCGCCGATCCGTCCGCCAGATCGGCCAGCGCATGCTGCGGGGCGACCGGGGGCTGTAGTTCGCTGGTGCATGCGCCGAGCACGACGAAGAGCAGTCCCATCGGCACCAGTACGACGCGGGTGGCCCGCAGGGCGGCCAGCAGCGCGAGCGCGGCGAGCGCGAGGATGCCGAGCAGCAGCGGTCCCGGCTCGACCCACCACCGCTCGGCGAGCAGCACTCCGCCGGCAAAGCAGCAGGAGGCGAAGAGCGCCGGCGCGATCGAGAAGCTGAGCCGCTCGGTCGCGCTGTGCAGCAGGCTCTTGTCGAGCGCCGTCTTGCGCTTCGCGCTTCGCGTTGTGGACGCCGCCGGTGTGGACCGGTCGAGCCCGCGCGGCGGAAACACAGGAGTAGCAACGGACATCGGAACGCCTCGTGCGCTCTGGGCGGCACGCGCCGTCCTGGGCCTGCTCCGTCCTGGTCCGTCCTGGCTTCAGGTTCGCGAGAGCATCGCTACTGTTTCCAGGTGAAAGGTCTGTGGGAACAGGTCGATCAGGTGGATCTGGTTGAGTTTGTAGCCTGAGTTTACCAACACGCGCAGGTCGCGTGAGAGCGTCGCCGGATCGCAGGAAACGTAGGTAATCTCGCTTGGCCCAATTTGGGAGAGCAGCTGGGCTGCCTCTTCGCCGAGGCCGGCCCGGGGCGGGTCTACCAGCACAAAGTCAGGCAGGGCGGCCTTGGGCAAGGGACTGAAGCGCCCAGGCTTCCCCATGCGGGGCAGCGTCTGGCGGCGGAGAAACTCGAGCGTGCTGCGGCAGATCGCCTGGTGAGGCGGCCCGAGGTTCTCACGCAGATCCCCGCACGCGACAGGCGACGCCTCGACCGCGACGACCTGCTCAAAGCGCGTAGCCAGCACGCGCGAGAACAGGCCCACGCCCGCATAGAGATCCCATGCCAGCACCCCGCTGCGGCCGCGTGTGGCCAGCTCGACGAGCGTGCCAGCCAGCCCGCGATTGACCTGAAAAAACGCGCCCAGGCTCACCCGGTAGTCGACGCCGGCGACCTGGTAGGTCATCTGAGGCGTGCCCCAGCTTGCCAGCAGCGCCCCCGCCGAGGTGGACTCGTCTGCGCCGGAATCCTGACCGGCGCCGGTGGTCCTGCTTTGGGAGGCTGGCCTGCCGCCTCGCCTCGCTAGCTGACGAGTTGCCGACCGGGAACGGGGCCCAACCGTGAGCACAGCTTCGGTGGACCTCTGGACGCCCGCCCCGCGCAGGGCTGGCAAACGGGGCGCGAGCACCGAGCACAGCCGCTCCAGCCTCACTCCGGCTTCTGCGGCGTTGGCGTCGCCGCGCAGCGAGAGAGCCATCAGCAACTCTGATCCGTCGTGATTCACGCTCAACTCGACCTGGCTGAAGAAGCTGCCGCACTGATGGCTGACGCAGACCTCCGCGAGAGAGATCAACGCGCGCTCCAGATCCGGAGCGGCAATCGGGCATCGGCGAACCTCGATGAGCCGGTGCGCTCCACGTTCGCGGTAGCAGAGCGCCGAGCTCACCGGGTCAAGCTGCAGCCGGATGCGATTGCGATAGCCGAAGGGCCCGCTCGCATGCGTGACGATCGCGGGCAGATCGGTGAGCCGCGCCCGAAGCAGCGTCTCCTCGAGGATCGCGGCCTTCATCCTAAGCTGCGCCGGGTAGCCGGCATGTTGATAATGACAGCCGCCGCACACGCCAAAATACGTGCATGGAGGGTGCACGCGATCAGGCGAGGGCTCGATGACTTCGGCCAGCGATGCCTCGGCAAAACTCGATTTGCTATGTGTCACAGTAGATGTGACAAGTTCGCCCGGCAGCGTGTATGGCGTAAAGACGACCTTGCCATCATCGCGGGCAAGACCGGCTCCCCCATAAGCCGGCTTCTCAATTCGTAACAACAACGGTTGCTTGGGGAGCCCGCTCATGACTGGCTCATGTAAAAGAGGCTCAGCCGCGGGAGCTGGTAGCGCTCGATCAGCCGCTTGTTCAGCAACTGCTGTTCGATCTGGCGAATCTGCAAGGCTTGCATGCGGCTGCGGTAGGGGGCGATCTCACGTGCGGCCTGCTCGCGCAGCTGCACCAGTTCGGCCTCGGGCGCGGTGGCGAGCAGCATCGCCAGCAGTTTCTCTTCAAGCGCGGTGAGCGTCCGCTCCAGCTCTTCAAGATGTATGCGGCCGTTGGTAGCTTCCGCTGCGAGCGTGCGCAGGCGCGGGGCTGTCTCCTCCGCAAGCGCGAGGGCGGGGCCGGCCAGGTTTGCAGTCTGTAACTGTTGTGCGCACATATTCAGATGCGCGGCGATGCGCTCCGGCTCAAAGCCCGCCTGGGATTCGCCGGAGCCCGCGTTTGCCGCCACACCGACCGAGGCTTCGCGAATCATTTCAGCCTGCTCCATGACTGCCTGCGCGCACCAGGCGAGCCCATTCACGCGCCGGCCGCGCTTCGTCGCATCACGTTTGTCGAAGGTCGCGTCGATCCCCCGCAGAACCGCCTCGAGCGGAATCTCCGCCTCGCGCCAGCTCTCGATCAGCGCCCAGTCAAGCGTCGAAAGCAGGAGGAGCGAACCGCGCCGCTGCTGAAAGCGCTCTTCGATCTCAGTAAAATAATTGAAGTAGTTTTTCACACTTCAAGAACCGGATCCGTCGGACGCGCCCTTTGCCGGGCTGGCCGCCTCCTGCCGCAGAGACGCGGGTTCACGGCCGGCGCGGCGCTCGCTAACTCGCTCATGCGTGTTGCGCTCCCAGATCAGCCGCAGGCCTTCAAGGGTCAGCATGTCATCGGTCTCGGTGATGTAGCGCGACTCAGGCGCGATCAACGGAGCAAGGCCCCCGGTTGCGATGATCTTCGGCGGCCCGGATAACTCGGCGGCGATGTGTTCGAGAATGCCGTCGACCAGCCCGAGATAACCGTAAAACAGGCCTGACTGGAGATTCGTAACAGTGTTGGTGCCAATTGCGCGGGCAGGCTTGCGCACGTCCACGCGAGCGAGCCGGGCCGCGCGCGAGAAGAGCGCATCGGCCGAGATGCCGAGGCCAGGCGCGATGGCGCCGCCGAGAAACTCGCCCTTAACGCTGATGACATCGAAGGTAGTCGCGGTGCCGAAATCAACGACGACACATGGGCCTCCGTATTTTGCAAAAGCGGCCACACCATTGGCCACACGGTCCGCGCCTACCTCATTCGGATTGTCGACCAAAAGCGGCATGCCGGTGCGAATGCCGGGCTCGACAAACAACGGCTTGCGCTTGAAATACGTTTCTGCGACACGCCGAAGGGTAGAGTCAAGCGGCGGAACCACCGACGAGATAATGATGTGTTCGACCGAAGCAACATCGATGCCGCGCATCGCAAACAAATTGAGAAAGAGCACCCCATACTCGTCCGCTGTCTGGGTCTTGTGCGTGGTGACGCGCCAGTCCGCGAGCAGTTTGGCCGGTCTTTTGCCTGGCGCGTCCGCAAAGACACCCAGCACGGTATTCGTGTTTCCGACATCGAGAGTCAGCAGCATTTACGCCTCACGTACGCCGCCCGAGAGCACGGTGCGTAAGCCGAACTCGTTCTGCACCTGTAGAAAGCCGCGCTCGTCGAGACCGGCAGTGACGCCGGCAAAGGTCGATCCATCGCCGGCCTGCGTTTCGTCCACGATGACAGACTTGCCGCGAATCCAGCTTGAGGCGGCTTCAAGCCGCTTGACTAATGACGCATGCGCATCCTTTGATGCAGCACTCGTGAGAGCTGTCACCTCAGCGTGGAGAGCGCTGAGCAACGCAATGAGCAGAGTACTGCGATTCGTCTCAGCGCCTTCGATTGCGAGCGCGGTTGCCACCGGCGCAAGCTCCGGCGGAAACTC
>Ga0116226_10004238_pt1 | contig 12673 bp, 29 predicted proteins | sample S1TSphfallax_FD_89692 | JGI IMG/M metagenome (GOLD analysis project Ga0116226, IMG submission 89692) | Host-associated microbial communities from peat moss isolated from Minnesota, USA - S1T2_Fa - Sphagnum fallax MG | ecosystem: Host-associated > Plants > Peat moss > Unclassified | place: USA... | reverse complement strand
TATTGAGGGCGTGACAACAGTGGTCTCAACAACGTGCTGACAAATTGCTCCAACCCCATGTTGTCCCCGACGGCCTCGTCAAGAACGAGCAAGCGGCCCTTGGGATCCATCTGGCCCAGCACCGCAGCGGGGTGGCGCCCGAAGTCCATGCCGATCACCAGCATTCCGCCAGGGACCACCTGGAGGGGCTCCTTGGCGACGTGGAAGCTCTGCCGGAAGCTCGATCGGAATACGGCCTCACCGGCGAGCGACGGCGCGATGATGTTGTCTACGTACTGCTCGACCCACTCTTTGGAGTTCGAGGCGATCAGATCTTCGTAATATCCATCGACCAAATGATCACGGTTTTCGGCGTCGGGCTCGCGCGCACCAGGCTGCACAAAGTAATCCCAAGTACCATCTGGCCCGAGCGGTGTCGGTTTGTCGATAAGCCAACCTTCTTCGAGGACTTTGTTCCAGTCGCTGTCTTCGTCGAAGCTGTTCGTCTCGCCAATTACGCCGCGCCAAGTAGGCCCCCCGTGCATCTTGGAGGGGAACCGACCACAACGACTCAAGACGTCGAGCAAGATCTGCACGGGTAGCTCTCTCAGCTCCGAGAGCCATGCATACGTCAAATCCAAGGAAAGCAACCTCTGTACGTTCTCGGGGCGATCCAGGGGCATCAGGATCCATTCCGCTTCGATGTCGTTCTGGCGTATCCATATAGTTTTGTCCGAAGGTCGGTAGTCAACTATTGGCCGCAGGAGTTCGAGGACAGTCTTGAGCGAGGTGCTTTCAAGCTGCGGCATCGTGTTACGAACGATCACGCCGCGCGTGCGGCGGATCCCATCATTAGGGTCAGGCGCCTGCATCGCAGAGCGCCTGAGTAGTTCCATCACCATGGCCGAAGACTTGCCACTGCCCACCGGGCCGCGGACGATTCGCACTCGCTTGTCGGAGAGCATGAATCGCCGCAGCGTCGGCGGGGGTACGTAGTTGAGGTCTTTAGCCATTTCCAGTCCGGAGAACTTTGCGCAGCCAGCTCATTACTGGGCCATGCACTCGTTCTCCTCGTGAGATCTTCCTGAGAGACTCCGTGAACAGCTTACGCTGCCGCGGAGGCAACTCCCGCATCAGCCGCAGGAGTAGCGGACGCGGGCACAGTAGGAGAGCCAGCTTCCCCCGCCGCGGCGTTCGCTGCCGTCTGCTGCTCGACGATGGCAAGATTCTCGTCACTGCCGACCGAGACCTGGAGCGCGGCGATCAGCGTGTCGAACTTGACGAGCTGGGCCTTGCCGACTTCGATCTGCTGCTCTTGCTGCACGACCTGGTTGGCGAGCTGCGCGCGATTGCGCACGACGTCATCCAGGACCTGGGCGAGAGTTTCTTTCGTTACTGCTGTCATGTGATCATCCTATGTTTAGTGGATTGAATGGCTGAGTGACGGATTGATCAGCCTCGTACTTCTCGATCTCGGCCACCGTCTCTGGACCGAGTTGGGTCTCAAGCTCCGTGCGTTTGTTCTTGCGATAGACGCGGCGGAGATTGCGATACTTGAGGTCAAGGTCTGCGACCTGACGCTCCAAAATGGCATTGCGGGCTTGCAGCTCCTGGATCGCCTTGTGCTGAGTCGCGAGCGTGCGCTTCTGCGACTCGACCAGCGTACCCATGTCCACGAAGGTTTCCGGAAGCATGGTCACGATGCGGGTCCCTGGATACTGTGGGTCATTAACTTCGTAGAACTTTCCCTTGACCATAGGCACTTCCGGCCAGTGCTTCTGAGAAATAAAATCAACCGGCTTGTTCGATGGCTGTGGCATTGATCGTCATCCTTTCTGCTGGGGTGTTACCCAGGTTGATTGATATTTTGAATCCTGCTGCGACGGCGCCGTCGCCCTTCGCTCCTGAGCGCGGCACGAGATCCCCGGCGCGCATCAGCTTTTCAAACGCTTCGAGCTTGGCGGTCGCCGCCGAGTTCTCGTTCTTGATCAGCTTGAAGATATCCAGCAACGAGTCCTCTACCAAAAAACTTGCTTTCAGCTTGATCCGCTGCTGCACGTTCAGGTCCGACTTCCACAAGGACTTCGCCTCGCGGATCGCCGTCCTGAACATCGGGTCCTTCAGCTTGTTCTTGAACTCCTGTGGTGACATCCCGAACTTTTTCAGGATGTCCGGCACGGGTGAGATCTCCGCGGCGATCTCCCACGCGAGCCTGCCATCAGTGTGAGTGATGGCCTGCTCGCCGCCCAGCTCAGGAACTAAAGGCAGGCCGGAGCTCACAGCTTCTTGCGCACCGCTGCTAGCTGGGCTTCGACTTGCGCGAGCTCAGCAGCGCCGTGTTTGAACCCGACATACCAGCCGCCAACGAAGGCGGCAAAGACCAATAGGAACATACCCATGATGATTACCTCGGGACCAGTTTGTTGTACTCGACGGCCTCTTTCACAACCTTGCCGCCTTCCTCGAACACATAGCGTCTGCACGCTTCGCGCACCAGCTCAGAGTACGTGACGCCGCGGGCGGCACCGATCCGGCGCAGCGCCTCCAGGATCTTTTCATCCATGAAAATGTTCACCTTCTTCTTGCCAGTAGATGGGCGCGTCATTAGCCAGCCTTCTCCGGGGAGCTGCACGACTCCACATCCAGCAGCAACTGGTGATAGTCCGCGGTCATGAACCCGAGCGCGAGCCCGATGTGATGCATCCGCATGTTGCCCGAGAACCGCCAAGTCACCGCCTCCGATGGCGCGATCACCGCGTACATCAGGTGCTGAATGTCCCCGGCCTGCCAGTGCTTATTCAACTGCTCCATCGCTTCATCGACGAGCACTTTATCGCTCGAACTGACGGTCGGGTGCGGTACGATTTTCATATGGACGTATCCTATATTACATCTTGTCAGGAGGCAAGATGGTGATATGGTCTCCGTCACGAGTCGCGGTGTCCGGCGGCCAGAGTTCTTCCTCATCGGGAATGTGCTCATCTAGGTGAGAGCCTGTCCACAACACCATCTTGACCGCGGCACTGAGAACGAAAAACACCGCCGCGATCCAGAGCAATACTCGTACCCACAAACTCATGTCACTCTCCTACGTGAAAGGTAATAAATCTCTGCCACCAGTCCAGCGGCTTCTGAAAATAGGCTTCTTTCAATGGGATCACTTTCTCCTGGGCTGGCAGGTTCAGCATCCAAGGATTCGGCTCGCCGGGAACCAGCACGGGGGTGTTACGCCCGATAATGCTCCCACCGACCAACTGGATCAGCGCGTTGATCGCTACGGCATCGGGGTCGAACAGGTCCGGGTCGAGCCGCGTGTTGCTCACAGGATCCCCTTTCAGTAAGTGCGTATACACTTGGCGGGCTGCGTTCTGGGCCAATGCCTCAAGCTCCAGCGCGAACGTGTGACTCGATTCATAGAATTCCCGAACGTTGGTATCCACCCAAAAAATCTTACCTCCCATCCGGTACCCGACCCGTATCAGCTTTTCCCTGAGCATTGCGTTGACTTGGGTCTCGACAGAGAACTCACCGGGCATAAAGTGCCGCTGGAACACTTCTAGAACCAGTTTGTCTAGAATCAGTTTGTCGCCGTTTCGTATTATCGCCATTGTAAGATGTTTCCTACTTAATGTCTATCCGTTTGACCTTAAAAAACCCGGTGGGTTTAGCACCGGGTCGAATGTCGGGAGGGAGAGCCCGACAGGGGATGATCAATAACCGTTGCACTCGACCAGAATCACGTCGCCCGCGGTGATGGTTGCGGTGCTGGACGAGCTGGAGGTCGTGGTATGCGAGGCTTGGCTGATGGTGTCGGCTGGGTGGGTCTCGTCCGCGTAGACGCAGAACACACCGTTCGGCGCTGCCGCCGAGCTGCCCGCCAGCGCATTGGCCGGGACCGAGTAAGTCACGGTGAGCTGGCAACTGGTCACGCCAGCCGTAGTGATCTGAAACACCGCGGCGCCGCCAAGCGGAGCCGGGATGGTGCCGCAGGTGCCGGTGACAGTCGGAGTCGAACCGCCCGCGACAGTCAGACCCTGCACGCCGTTGAGGCCAGTGTTCGGGTTGAAGCCGTAGTAGACCGCGGCAGTGGCGACGGACGCAACCAGCAAGCCCGCGAGGCCCGCGAGAATCTTGGATTTCATGTCGGAAAGAAATTTCATGTTCATGCTACCTATCAGGTTGTTGATGCGGGGTCGTAAACCACCGTGGACGCCCGGAGAGAATATCTCAGCCGGACGCCCACTGCAAGAATCTTTTCCATAGCCGGACAAAAAATTCGATCAGACGACGCCAAGGTCCAAAGGGGCGGCAGGCGCCACCGTGTTGGTGAACGAGATCACCGGCGTCGGTGCGCTCGTACCGTTGTTGTCGGTCTCGGTCAGGGTTGCAAAATACTCAGTGCCATCGACCGGCACGAAGGGCGGCACGAGATCGCTGAAGTTCACTTGCAAGCTCGCGCCATTGGGGCCAGCCACCGATGTGATCTTGTCCGTAGGCACTTGGTACGACGTGACCGGCGGGTTTACCGTATCGATCTCGGCGGTGTACGTGAGCGAGGCGAGCTGCGCCGCGGTGAGCAAACTGCCATCGACGGCCTTGGTGTTCGGGGTCCAGACAAGTTTGGAAACGGTGGACATGGTGATGGATCCTTGGTGTGTGAATGAGGGAGTAGTTTTCAGCCGACGCTCCCAACCGGCTGAGGCGGACTCTACCCGCCTTCGCGGTGCCATGCAAGCCGGTGTCTGATCAGGTGCTCCCAGAGGAGATCTTCCCACAGGCGCGCGGGGCCGTAGTACGGCAGGCGAAAGAACGTCTGATGTGGCTCGCCGTTGACAATCACGTGCTGCCGGACGCCAGGCTTCGGCGGGTCGCACTCGACGGTTGGCGGTGCTGCCACGACGTTGCCATCAGCGTCCTCCCAGCGGGACATCATGACCATACTGTCAGACACAGGTTCACTCGGCCAACTAAAGATGTCCCAGCCATACGCCTGAGCGATCTGCTTTTTGCGCTCGAAGTCCACGGGGTACGCCATGCGCGCATGGTACCTCAGCGGATCAGATATTGCACGGGCGAGGCGGGCTAGATATTGATAACATCAATACATAATGATTTTCGGTCGAAAATATGGGCGGGCTACCTAGCGCGCGGCGCCGGGGGGTACCCCTTGGTCCAGATGCCCATGCCTTATGTTCAACGGCCACCCCGCGATTCAACATAATGCGGCAAAAATCCCTATGGTTGCGACAGTGACCGCATGTTCAGCCCGGCACCTAGCAGGAACTTGACGGTAGACCCGTGAGAGCGTGAGGCGCAAGCCTTGTGTGCACGACGACGCCTTAACCCTAGTAAGCCCGCGGGGCCCAGTAACCCCCGCTTCATGAAGCACTGTACCCGATTGCTTCGGAGTCCTTACGATCGCAACCAGAGTAGTTCCGTGGCGGGAGCTTGTCCTGGAAACCGACAACCAGAATCAGAATGCGCAGCGTGGTGCTGCGCAAAATTAGGAGCGACGACGATGCTTAAATCAAATTGGACCACTGGTAGCGCGAGCCTGTACGGATGCCGTGTCATACGTCAGCGTGTAGGCAAGGCGCCCACCAGGAAATCTAATGCAGTGCATAAGCCCATGGACAGCACAGCGCGTCAAATGCTCTGTGCTGCGCTAGAGGCCGCTGCGCTGAAACGCTGAGGATTCAGCCTCAAGGCGGGCTAGGCAACTAGCCCGCTTTCTGGCCGCGTCTTTGCGGCTAACGCTACAAACTGGAGTAATCCCATGACTATCCGAATCCTATCGGCTGGTGAGTGTGCAACGGCTATCGGTCGCATCGCGGCTGGTGGCAAGAGCCTGCAAGCACGTATCCATACGGTCGCAGTCTCAACGTTGGACCATATCAGAGTGCATGGCGATACCACGCTTGCTTGTCGGCTGCTCGATGCGCTGCCGAACGGTGTTCGCGTCAAGTCGCTGGCATTCTGGTATTCGCACTACTCAAACGGCAAGGCGAAGTTCTCGGTGGACAAAGCGTCGGGGCAGTACAAGTGCAATCTCGATAAGGATCGCGCTGACTCTGACTTCGACATCGCGTCTGCCGCTGCAACGAACTTCGCCGACTTGACGAATGAGAAGTCTCCCGAGACTCTCACCGTCAAGGCCCTGGAGAAAATGCTAGAGCGAGTCGCGAACAATGACGGGTATTTCCCCGGCACTGCGATCCCCAAGGCCGAGCCCCGAGCCCGCGCATTGGCTAGCACCTTGATCGCCAAGTTGCGCAGCGAAATCGCTGTCGCGGCCTGAGCATCGAGAGCGTAGAGACGCAGCCCGCTTGGTTACCAAGCGGGCTTCTCTGTGCGTTCTTGTTTCGTAGACACTGGAGGACATTTTATGGTCACGTTCTTAATGGCATTTGCCATGGTCGCTGCGCTCGTTGCTACGGCCATCGTAGTCGCGGATCGCTGAGCAACAGTGCGGGCTAGGGGTTAGTCCGCACTGTCTCACCGATATAGCAGTCAAGACACGGATACGGACGTGCCCCCCGCACGGCTAAGTAATTGAATTCTATTATTATATTATATATTATATAGTATATAGTATAGTAGTGTCCTGAAGGTTCGCACTTTTTCATATAGAGGAGCCCCTCCCCGACACTGGATTTTATAAGCGGGCTGCGACCCGGCAAGCCCGCCGACCCCGCCTCCCCTTCTCCTCTATTTGAAAAGTGGCGAACCTTCAGGACACACCTAGCACATAGCTAGCTAAAACAATTAGATAGCATGGCGCGCAATATTGTACCGATGTAAACCCTAAAGACACTGCTTGTCTTGACAAGCGGTGTTTCCGCGTTTATAACGACTTCATGTTATACACTGGAGTCGATAATCATCATGAATACTCGCTTTGAAATCTACTTGGAGCAGCATATGCCCAAGCGCCCACTCAACAAGAAAGATCCCAAGCAGATCCTTAGAACTGTCGTCAACGCGCGTACCGGCCAACGCTGGAGCTTGAGGAAATTCTGCGCGTTGCCCCAGATCAGGATCTCGTATCAAGGCTGCATCGAGCAGATCAACCGCAAGCCGGAGGCATCTTTCATGCAGATAGTTGCGGAGATGCGAGCCCGCGCCCGCCGCAAAGAGGCTGGCCCGAACAACATCCATGGCTGCCCATTCTGTCGCTGCAAGCGTGTAAGGCCAGTCGAACAAGATCAGAAATCACCAACGGTGCCCGATGAACTACACGACCGACCTGCCGTTCGAGAAGCGCCTGATGGATCTCATTTGCACCAAGTGCTATCGCATGATAGTCATCGGGCTGAGAGTCCCTGATGGGGTTGCTCGACCGTCTCATTTGTGCCCGTACAAAGCGGAAATCAACGGCGACAGTCATACCCTCTGTACCTGCTGCCCCGACTGCGAGTACGAGTGTGCCCAAGACATTTAATCAGGAGAGCCTAGTCATGTCAGTGCAAGAGCATCAAACTCTCGAAGCCCGCCTAGCGTTCTGGCACGAATACGAAGCCCAGCACCCGCCGAGCCCGCTTCACGCTCATCAGATTGCGTCTCTGGAAGAACTCACAGCCGAGATCGAGGCGGTCGATAAGCTGATGATCGACTTGGACGCGGACAACCGTGGCCGGGTGTGGCCATGAACTTCGTAAGCCCCGAGCAGCGCATCGAACGCTTGATGCGCGCCCTTGAAAAGATTGCAGCGCTCGACCCAAAGAAATACCCTGAGCCTATAGGCTACTCCGCGACGATAAAGATGATCGCGGAGCACGCTCTGGCGGAGGCGGCATCATGAGCTTCGTGTCCAATCTCATTGATCTGGGGTTCTTTGTTCTCGCGTGCTGGATGTTCATCGCCATGCTTACCGAGAGCAATCGCCATGACTGAGAATGCCAAGCCCAGCGAGCCCATTCAGCCCGCCGCGCTACCTAAGCGCAGAAGTGCGAAGTACTGGGATACTATAGTGCTGAAAGCCCTGCTGATTGATGGCGATTACTTCCGTGATAAAAACTGGAAAGACAAGCCGAATTACGATCAATCTACGCACCCAGCCAGAGACTGGGACAAAGATTTTGCGAACATCCAGATAGCTCTAGGAATTTATCCCATGAGCAACTACGAAGGCCATGAATTCCACGCGGCGTTTTTGCGTTTGAAGAAGAGCGCTACATGAGCAACGAAGTTTATGCGTTGTTCGCGCTACTACCCGCTAATGCGGGTATCTCTATTAGCCACGATTCGACCTTCAAGGCCTGGTGTATTCATAGCCACCGCACCCGCAAGACGTATATTCTGAGCTACGACGCCAGTCTCGCAGATTGGCAGCGGCTTTTCGCCGATCTATTACAGGAGTGAATCATGCGTTTAGTTAGCCCGCCAGGCTCGCTTGTCTGGGTCGAGAAAATCATCACGATCGAAGTGAGTCACAAGATCAATCTAAAACTCTGGCAAAAGATGCTGCCGCCGCAGGGCTGGAAAAAGCGCTGTGTTTACAACCGGCGATACGCAGCCCGCGTAACATTTCGTGCCTTGCAGTTCGATGCGCCTAACCCGAGTGCCGAGTGGTACGAGGAGGTGATATGCAAACTGCATATGATCCAGGAGACACGCTGACATGAGCAGGTTCAAACGGTACAGCTATTTGCGTGAGTTCCTGTGTAGTTACTCGATGGGGTTACTGCACGGCGTGATCATCGCTTTGCTGATAGGAGTGTGGTATGGATCGTGAACAAGTGAGCACGTTCGTGCTTAACGTGCTGGCAGTACTCATGCTGGCCGTGTATCTCTGGTCGCAGCTCAAATAGGAGATATTCATGAACAAGATGCTAATAGCAGCGTGCCTGCTGAGCTCGGCTGTCCAAGCCCAGCAAGTGGCAAAGCTGTATCCGGACGACCCAACGCCCTTGCCCGCCCAGCCCGCTGAGCCCGGCAAGCCCGCCATGCCCTGGTATGGGACGCCCTGGGAGTTTGGGTACTTCGCGGCCAGCACCGCGGATATGCTCACGACTCTCGACATCAAGCACAAACCGCTGGGGTACGAGCACAACTTTATCATGGGCGCGCACCCCAACGATGCCCAAGTGCTGGGCTATTACTTAGTCACGGATGCGTTTCATTTATTCGTGACTCGCGAGCTGGTCAGTGGTGGCGCACCGAAACAAGTCATCGCCGCCTGGGAAGTGCTGACCATTGGCACCGAGATCGGCTACGTGGCGCACAATTTTTCGATTGGGCTCAAGTTTTCGTTTTGATAACTACTAGGGGTAAGATATGCTCAGTCCTGCACGGATACGCACGATTGCGTTCAGTATTAACGTAGGAATATACATATGGCTGCTAAAGGCGCTGATGTTTCTCTCGCTGATTTAGATCAGGATGTGCGCGAGTATTCGCAGCTCTCGGATCAAGAAGTGATAGCAGACTTGCTCAAGTGCGCGATTGTCAATCCGCAGTTGTTCAATACGATGCGTAGCCTCATGATCGACCATCCCCGGCCTTCTGCATTGCCGCCTGATGCGGTACGCTTGCGACGTATCTTCATGGAGCTAGTCAATGACTAAGGTGATCCCAGACTTGACGCCCGAGCAGCTCGCAGCCCGCATATCCGAGGAGTCCGTCAAGGGCATACCGGACAACGTGGTCGCGCTTGCCGAGGCGATCACGCGAGCGGCTAAGGCCGACGAATTATCGATTGCTGTCCAGATGTGCAAAGCCTCTGGGCGCGTCTATTACGTTCTTGCGGAGATGACCCCTGAGAGCATGACCGCATTGGCTGTCATCCCGCACAGGCTGGGGGCCGGGGACTTCGTGAGCAATTACGACCACTGGTTGACGTTGTTCGGGGGTTCAGCGGAAGCTGACCCGGACTTCAAAGGGGTTCGGCAATGAGAATCCTTGCTGCCAGCGCGCTCTTACTGAGCGGCTGCGCTGATATTTGCTACGACCATCCCGTGAGCTGCGGAGCTGCTGGTGCGGTTGTGGTAGCAGTGGTGGCCGCGGAGCTCGGAACTCATCGCAGCGGGAAAGCAACCTGCGCGGAGATTAGCGGACCCGACCCGAGCGGCTATTGCAAAGTGAGCCCAGCCCAGTGAGTACCGCAGCCCGCAAAGCTCGCCGCAAGCGAAACCGAATTCGCTTGGCCTGGGAAGAGATTGCGCTGAAGACTTTGCTGCTGCCTGCTCAGCCAGACGCTGGCGCGTATCTGAGGGCGCTGGATCTACGCTGCTCGCCGGGCAATTGCAAACAGTTATTAGCAGCGTGGAGCCGATTGAAAGTCGATCCGCGTGACCATTCTGATTATCCGACGTTTAAACGAAGCCTCTGGCAAACATATATTAAGGAGTGATATCAATGAGCAAGTTCGTTCTGATGTGTCTGTACAGCCTGTCGTCGGTTGTGACAATGTTCCAGATCACTCGCGGTGACTATCCGAGGATCACAACGCGATCTAGGCGGGACGATATAATCGCTTTGATCATAATGTTGTGGTGCGCGTCCGTCTTAGCGACGATGTAAGACTAATCTTAACGCTTATATGTACGGTATCGTACATACATACGTTATCCATACCATTATAAGTACCCTGGTTATCAATCAACCTAGAGGTATTTTTATGGCACTCAACATCAAGCATATCGATCCAGTCGATGAACTCCGTCAGTACGTGGGAAGTGCCTACAAGGCTCTCGCGTCGATGGAGAAGCGCGTTTCTGCACTGGAAGCTGAGATCATTCAGCATGGGCAGACGCTTACGGACATCCCCAAGTATCTCGCGCCCGCGAAGCCCGCTGAGCCTATCAGAACAGGGATTCCGAGCGGCTACGAGATCACTGAATTGAAAGACGAGGGCCTGTGGTGCTGGCGCAAAGTGACCGAGCCGCGCGCCAAAGCGCATTTCGGTGAGCCGACCTACGACCTGGCCCGCGTCGCAGCAACGTATCACTATCTGAGGAGCAAGCATGACAACCGGGAGCCAGTTCGTTGAGCCTGGTGCTAAAAACGAGCGTGGTGAGTTCAAAAGGTGGATACACATTAAGCGTGAATGTGATTCGCGAGCAATAACTGTGTATCCGTATCCGGTCGATCAACCGTTCATCGATGCTGATCTAATCGTGTCACACTGGTATATGACGCGGCTGGAAAACTGGCCCACATGGTGGGCGCATTTTTGTCGGGATCTTAGAGCTTTTAAGATCCACACGAACGCCGAGCTAGTTTGGCGTTTGGCATATGGGATTCACGACGATTCCGCAGGTAGTGATTATCAACCAGTCCCAAAAGGAGTACTCGATGCATTTACTTGACCTTAAAAAACAGGTGGTGAACCTGTATGAGACGCGCAAAGCGCTTCATCTCATTGGCCCGCCGGGTGTTGGCAAGACCGACATCGTGCGCGGTGATTTCGTCAAGATCTTGTCTGATCACTACGGTGAGCAGTTCGGGTTCCATGATTGCATGGTGCCGACCTATGACGCGCCGGATTTCCGTGGGTTCCTGATTCCCACCAAGGATGCGCAGGGCAAGCCGACCAGTTTCTTCACTCGTTCGGCGGCGATGCCGAGCCGTGAGTACCTGGAAGCGCATCCGCGTGGCATCATGTTCCTCGATGAGCGCAACCAAGCCGACGCACTGACCCAGAAAGCTCTGGCGCCGGTGGTGTTGGAGAAGCGGTTCGGCGAGGAGTATTTGCCCGAGGGTTGGATGGTCATTTCTGCGAGCAATCGCACATCGGACGGCTCGGGCGTCAACAAGGCGCTCAAGCATTTGATCAACCGCGAGCGCATCGTGCCCGTCGAGCCCGCGATTTTGCCGTGGGCGCTGTGGGCCGAGGAGCAGGGCATTCACCCCATGCTGGTGGCGTTTGCCAAGTCCCGCCCTGGTATTGTGTTCTCGGACACGGTACCCAAGGAAGACGCGCCGTTCTGCACACCGCGTTCATATGTGTCGGCGGCCAAGCTGCTGGCGCTGGTGGCAGGTGTCGATGACAATGGTCACCCCAACATGAAGATCCCCAACGATCAGTTGGTGATCCAGCTCGTGGCGGGTGACATCGGCGAGAACGCAGCGGCTGAGCTGTTCGCGTTTCTCAAAGTGGTTGACGAGCTGCCGACGATCGACGAGATCCTCGCGGACCCGACGGGTTGCAAGTGCCCGAAGGAGCTGTCAGCGGCGTATGCCGGTGCGCAGATGCTCATTCACTTCGCGGAGCCCGGTAACATCGACAAGCTGTGGAAGTTCGCCGAGCGATTGGCGAAGGAGCTTCAGGTGTCTACCGCCAAGAGCTTGATCGAAAAAGGCGGCGGCAAGCTGCTGAATTCGAAGGCTCTGAACACTTGGATCATGGCCAACAAGACGTTAATTGTTGCCACGAACGCCAAGTAATTTAGGAGGATTTATGGCTAACCAAGACTTGAGCGACGCTCTGTCCAGCAACTACATGTTGGTGGATATGCAGCTTCGCTCGTGGTCCGGTAAGCGCACCGACCGGGGCGCATCGGACGAGCTGATCCAGTCCAAAAACGCGACCAAAGACTCGGGCGCATTCGTGAAGAACTTGCTAGCATCGGCTGGTCAGGAGCTGCGCGAAGTGCACACGATGGGCAACGCGCTGCGGACGTTTGTCTACAACCAGACTTTGCCCTGGAGTTCGAGCGACGGGGCAAAGCGGGGCGAGCGAATCCTGGCAACG
>Ga0116226_10004237_pt1 | contig 12673 bp, 10 predicted proteins | sample S1TSphfallax_FD_89692 | JGI IMG/M metagenome (GOLD analysis project Ga0116226, IMG submission 89692) | Host-associated microbial communities from peat moss isolated from Minnesota, USA - S1T2_Fa - Sphagnum fallax MG | ecosystem: Host-associated > Plants > Peat moss > Unclassified | place: USA... | reverse complement strand
TCCCGCGCCAAGGCGGCCTCGATCCGCCGGTCGGGGACCAGCCACATCAAGGCAACCGCCGCGTAGAGGGCCTGGCCGAGGCCAGTGCTGACGAAGGCGAAGCCAATGCCCGCGATGTAGAGCGGCGGCGCGAGCTTGCCCTTGAGATCGCGCCCGATGGCCGCCGCCAGCGGGGATGCCTCGCCCTGGGCCGCGATGATGGCGGTCTGCATGATGTACCAGGACAACGCCGCCAGGAGCAACGAGAGGCCGTAGATCGCGGTGGGCGCGGCGGCCTCCGGATGCTCGCCCATCCAGTCTGTCGTGAAGGGGATCAGCGACAGCCAGAAGAGGAGATTGAGGTTGGCCCAGAGCACGCCGCCGCTGACGCGGGGCACCAGCTTGAAGAAGTGATGGTGGTTGTTCCAGAAAATGGCGACGTAGACGAAGCTCAGTGCATAGGCGAGAAGCTTGGGCACGACCGGCAGAAGGCCGGCGAGGGAGGCGCTCGCCGGCGTCCTGAGGTCGAGCACCATGATCGTAATGATCACGGCGACGACGCCATCGGTGAAGGCCGTAAGCCGCTCGCTTCCCATGCCGCTACTATTGCCGTCCGGGTGGAGAGGCTCAAGCCGCGCTTTTTGCAGGCGCCCGGCCTTCGAGCGCGTGGTCCAGGTCAGCCGCGAGATCGCAGAAGCGGCGCCTGACCGAGGCTGCATAGGGATTGGTCCGCTCGATCGCCTCGAACACCTCGGGCGCGTCGTAGCGGACCATGTCGGTCGCCCGGACGAGCAGATCGAAGCTGCGGGTGGTCATGCGCGACGGCAGCGGCTCCATCTGCACCAGCACCTTCGCGATGAGATGGGTCAGACCCTGGACCATCGCCGCCTCCCGATCATGGTCCTCGGGCGTGGTCACGATCACCGTCAGGCCGAGGGCTCTGCGCAGAAAGGCGGCGACGCGCGGCCCGCTTCCGCCGCGCAGCGGGCAGACGGCGATCTTGAGCCCGGTCAATCCCTTGGCGGCGCTCTGCGGGCCGAAGAGGGGATGCGTGGCGACGATGTCCACATGCGCCGGCAGGCCGCGCAGCATGATCTCGGCCGGGATGACCTTGACCGAGCCGACATCGAGCACGAGCGTTCCGGGCCGGAGATGCGGGCCGATCTGCCGGATGACGCTCTCGAACTGGCTGACCGGTGTCGCGAGGACGACCACGCCGCAGCGGGCGACGGTGGCGAGATCGGCGGGTTCGACGCCGTCGGGCATGGACGCCGTGGCGGGGTCATAGGCGTAGAGCTGAAACCACTGGCGCAGATGCGCCGCCATCAAGCGCCCGAATGCGCCGAAGCCGATGATGCCGAGGGAGGGTCGGGAAAGCTGATCGGGTAACACGGAGGGAGCCCTTGAGAGGCTGCGACGTCCGCGGATGAGAAGGAGAGACAACCGCTGACGAGGCAGCGGTTGAAAGATGACGAACGCATCCCGCCGCTAAGGAAGCGGCGCGTAATACATCCCAGAGGTGATGCTGCGTGTCGTCATCGGCGCAGTGATAGCGCAGGCGGGCCGCGCGTCAATACGGTGGTGCATTGGATCAGCCCGGCGCGCCAAACTGGCGGGACGGGGCGGCTTGAATGAAAGCCTCGTGGCTCTCGCAGGCAGCGAAGATCCGGTCGATCGTCGGTGTGCCGGCGACCTCGATCTTGAAGATGGGAAGGACGATCTTGATGCTCGCCAGGCAGATGTCGGCGATGGTGATCTGCTCGCCGTGGCAGAAGGTGCCGGTTCCAGCCTCGACCGCCAAACGATGCTCGAAAGCTTGCAGACCGTCGGTGAGCCACTTTCCGCGCCAGGCGAGGAGCGCGGGCGCATCGAAGCCGGCGCTCGCGGTCAGATATTTGATGACGCGCGGCACGATCAGCGGATGGGTGTCCGAGGCCAGCATACCGGCGAGCGAGCGCACGCGGGCGCGCCCGGCCGGATCGGGCGGCAGCATCGCCGGGGCGGGCTGAACGTCCTCCAGATACTCCAGGATCGCCAGCGACTGCGTCAGCGGCGGCGTCCCCGCCGGGGCCTCGCGGTCGATGAGTGCCGGGATCGCGCCGAGCGGGTTGATGCGAAGAAACGCCTCGCTGCGCTGCTCGCCGGCATCGAGGTTCACGAACCGCTCCTCGGCGTGCAACCCCTTCAAGGCCAGCGCGACGCGCACCCGGTAGGTCGCCGAGGTGCGCCAGTAAGCGAACATCTCGAATCGCGCTGCGTCAGTCATGCCGGTCGGACCCCTGAGGTTTGCCTTTCGGATCCACTAGGCCAGAATGCCCCCCGCATCCAGTCACCGATCCGATGCCGCGCCCTTTGAGGAGAGCCGTGCCTATGAGTCTCGACTCCGTCCGCGCCTTCCTGGCCGAAAAGGCCCCCGACATCGCCATCATCGAACTGGAGAGCAGCACGGCGACGGTCGCGCTGGCCGCCGAGGGCCACGGCGTGCTGCCCGCGCAGATCGCGAAAACCCTCTCACTGAGGGTGGGCGAGCGCAACCTGCTGGTGGTGACGAGCGGCATCGCCCGGCTGGACAACAAGAAGGCGAAGGCGGCGCTCGGCGGCAAGCCACGCATGCTGAGCGCCGAGGAGGTGGTGGCCGTCACCGGACATCCCGTGGGCGGGGTGTGCCCGTTCGGGCTGGCGACACCCATGACTGTCTATTGCGACGTCTCGCTCAAGGCCTTCGACGAGGTGGTGCCGGCAGCCGGCTCGACCCACAGCGCCGTGCGCATCGAGCCGCTGCGGATGGCGGAACTCGTCGGCGCCGAATGGGTCGATGTCTGCCAGGATGCTGCGTGAGGCCGATCCCTGTCTCCCGTCGCGAGCGGGCGCCGACCGCGCATCGACCCGTTCGGGCGCCCGGACGATGTGGAGGCGCCCAGGCGGGTAGGCCATCGGGTCAAGCCCGGGGGCGACGGATAGCTACGGTCCGATGCTGAGAGCGGGTGCGCCGAAGGTCGCCGTGAGCGGCGTGACGCCGAGGCCGGGCGCGTCGGAGGCCGTCATGAAGCCCTCCACCCGCCGCGGCGCACCCGCCGCGATCTCCCGCGTGCCGTAGCTGTTGAAGTCGGTCGCCGAGAAGCAGAACTCCGTGGGCGTTGACCGCGCAAGATGCGCGATCGTCGCCGTCACGATGTCTCCACCCCAGGTATCCTCGATCGTCATCGGAATGCCGCTCTCGACACAGAGGTCGCGGATCAGCCGCGCCTTCGTCAGGCCGCCGACCTTGGAGATCTTGAGGTTGATGATGTCCATCGCATCCTCGGCCAAGCCGCGCAGCAGGGCTTCGACATCGGTGATGACCTCGTCGAGAACGAACGGCAGCGCCGTCCGGCGCCGCACCGACAGACACTCCTCGAAAGACGGGCAAGGCTGCTCGATGTAAACGTCGAGGTCCGAGACGGCCGCGACCACACGCGCGGCCTCGGCCCGCGTCCACCCGGTATTGGCGTCCGCCACCAGCACGTCGCCGGGGGCCAGGATGTCCCGGCACGCGCGGATACGGGCGATGTCCTCATCCGCGTCGCCGCCGACCTTGAGCTGGAACTTCGTGTAGCCCTCGGCCCGGTAACCGGCGACGGCGCGCGCCATCTGCTCGGGCGGCTGCTGCGATATGGCGCGGTAGAGCGCCACACGCGGCTGGGCCGCGCCACCGAGCAGCGTATGGACGGGAAGCCCGGCGGCCTTGCCGAGAATGTCCCAGCACGCGATGTCGATGGGCGCCTTGACGAAGGCATGGCCCTTGAGGGCCGCGTCCATCCGCCGGTTGATCTCGCCGAGGTTGGTGGGGTCGAGGCCGATGAGCTTCGGCCCGATCTCGGCGAGGCCCGCGCGGACGCCGGCGCCGTAGGCGGGCAGATAGGCCGAGCCCAAAGGGCAGCACTCGGCATGGCCGGTCAGGCCGTCATCGGTTTCCACCGCAACGACGGTTGCGTCGAAGACCTCGACGAAGTTGCCGTTGGACCAGCTGTAGCGGCCCTCCTTCAGGGGCAGGTCGACCTGCCAGGCCTTGATCGCGGTGATCTTCATGTCTCGGGTTTCCCAGGTGGTCGCGCCGCTGTTGACAGGTGCCGCGCCCGGTCGCAATGCTGATGTCACCAAGGGGGGCCCCGGCAAGGGGCTGAGATACCGCAAGGCCATCCATCGGATGGCACGGCGCGGTGACCCTGCCGGCAACAGGCCTCGCACGAGGCGCTGTCCGGGGAACCTGATCCGGATCATGCCGGCGGAGGGACTGGTACGGAAGAGGCCCCCGCTTCAGCGTCTTGGGGGTGCCACGTTCTTCCGCCCCATCTCCCGTCCCGGCGAGGAGATGTGCAATGCCCGACGATCTTTCCGCCCCAGCGTCCGACAAGACGGTTCCGCTCAAGGTCACGACCGGCCCGATCACCGGATCGCGAAAATGCTATTCCGCGCCGGACGGGTTTCCCGATCTCAGGGTGCCGTTCCGGGAAATCCCGCTCGATCCCTCGGCGCGGGAAGAGCCCGTGCGCGTCTATGACACGTCGGGCCCGTTCACGGACCCGGATGTGACGATCGACCTCGCCGATGGCCTGCCCTCGGTGCGCGGCGGCTGGATCGCGGCGCGCGGCTTCGCGACCGTGACACCGAGGCCGGTGCAGCCCGAAGATAACGGCTTCGTATCGGCCGCGGGCCTGGTTCAGCCCTGTCCCGCCGAGCGCGCGGTCCGCGCTGGCGCCGAGGGCGCGCTGGTGACGCAACTGGAATTCGCCCGCGCCGGCGTCATCACCGAGGAGATGCGGTACGTCGCCCATCGGGAGAATCTCGGCCGGGCCAAGGCCGCCGAGGGAGCCGCCGAACGCCGCGCCGATGGCGAGGATTTCGGCGCCTGCATCCCGGACTTCATCACGCCCGAATTCGTGGCGGAGGAGATCGCCGCCGGTCGCGCCATCATCCCCGCCAACATCAACCATCCCGAACTGGAGCCCGTCATCATCGGGCGCAACTTCCTGGTGAAGGTGAATGCCAATATCGGCAATTCCGCCGTCACCTCCTCCGTCGCCGACGAGGTCGAGAAGCTGGTCTGGGCGACGCGCTGGGGCGCGGACACGGTCATGGACCTGTCAACAGGCCGCAACATCCACAACATCCGAGGCTGGATCCTGCGCAACGCCGCCGTGCCCATCGGCACCGTGCCGATCTACCAGGCCCTGGAGAAGGTCAGCGGCGAGCCCGAGAAGCTGACCTGGGAGATCTTCCGCGACACGCTCATCGAGCAGGCGGAGCAGGGGGTCGACTACTTCACCATCCATGCCGGCGTGCGGCTGCAGCACGTGCCGCTGACCGCGCGGCGCGTCACGGGCATCGTCTCGCGCGGCGGCTCCATCATGGCGCGCTGGTGCCTCGCGCATCATCGCGAGAGCTTTCTCTATGAGCATTTCGCCGAGATCTGCGACATCATGCGGCGCTATGACGTGTCGTTCTCGCTCGGGGACGGGCTGCGCCCGGGCTCGATCGCGGACGCCAATGACGCGGCGCAGTTCGCGGAGCTGGAGACGCTGGGCGAGCTGACCAAGATCGCCTGGGCGCGCGGTTGCCAGGTCATGATCGAGGGGCCGGGCCATGTGCCGATGCACAAGATCAAGGTGAACGTGGAGAAGCAGCTGCGCGAATGCGGTGAGGCGCCGTTCTATACGCTCGGGCCGCTGACGACGGACATCGCGCCGGGCTACGACCACATCACCTCGGCGATCGGTGCCGCGATGATCGGCTGGTTCGGAACGGCCATGCTTTGCTACGTCACGCCCAAGGAGCATCTCGGCCTGCCTGACCGCGACGACGTGAAGACCGGCGTCATCACCTACCGGATCGCGGCGCATGCGGCGGACCTCGCCAAGGGGCATCCGGCGGCGCGGCTGCGGGACGACGCCATCAGCCGGGCGCGGTTCGAGTTCCGCTGGCAGGATCAGTTCAACCTGGCGCTGGACCCCGATACGGCGCGATCCTTCCATGACGAGACCCTGCCCAAGGAGGCCCATAAGACGGCCCATTTCTGCTCGATGTGCGGGCCGAAATTCTGCTCCATGCGCATTTCCCACGACTTGCGCGCGGATGCCGAGCGTATCGCCGGGATGGAACAGAAGAGCGAGGAGTTCAGGGAACGGGGCCATGCGCTCTATGTGCCCGCGCCCGCGGAATAGAGTATCCTGGCGCCCTCATGGCTGGTGAGGTTGGCGTGACGATGCTTGTGGAGCCCGTGCCTTTCCAGCCAAGGCGGTTCCGGACGGCGGCCCGCCACTATCTGGCTGGTCGCCCGGGCTACGCCCCGCGCGCCATCGAGCACGTGATCGCCCTCTGCGGTGTCAGACAGACGGATCGCGTGCTCGATCTCGGCTGTGGACCCGGACAACTGGCCCGCGCTTTCGCGCCTTTCGTGAGCGAGGTGGTCGGGATCGATCCCGAGCCGGAGATGCTGCGGCTCGCGCGTGAGGGCGGCCCCGAGAACGCCTTATGGATCGAGGCGAGTTCCTATGACATCGGTCCCCATCTTGGCCGCTTCGGCCTGGTGACGATGGGACGATCCTTTCATTGGATGGACCGCGTCGATACGCTGCGGCGGCTGGATCAGATCGTGGCGCCCGGCGGGGCCGTGGTGTTGTTCAGGGACAGCCACCCGGAGGTGCCCGACAACGCATGGCGCATCGAATACAGCGCCGTGATCGACCGCTATGCCGAGGATGAGGAGCGCCGGCGCCGGCGTGGCCCCGGCTGGGTGTCGCATACCGCGCTGCTGCTGGACTCCGCCTTCTCGGAACTCGAGGAGATTTCGGTGATCCAACGTCGCACGCTGACGGCCGCGGGCTTGCTCGACCGTGCCCTCTCGATGTCCTCGACTTCGCGCGCCCGGCTTGGCGAGCGCGCGGACGATCTCCTCGCGGAACTGACCGCATTGATCGGGCGGCTGGCGCCGTCAGGCCAAGTGGGTGAGGTCGTGGCGACGAACGCGCTGATGGCCCGCCGTCCGGGCTAGCCCAGCCGGGCTCCGCAGGGCATCCTCGGCAAAATGGAGGAGTGCGCGGTGAGGACGATTGCGTATGTCTCGAACGCCGAGAGCAAGGATATCGTTGCGTTCGACATGGACCCCGAAAGCGGCACGCTCACCCTGATCGAGCGCGTGGCTGTGCCCGGCACGGACCTGCCGTCCCCGACCAGCCTGCCGATGGCGGTCAGCCCCGACCGCCGAGTTCTGTATGCGGCGCTGCGCAGTCCGCCATACGCGGCATCCAGCTTCGCCATCGATCCCGCGAGCGGCCGGTTGTCTCTTCTCTCCACGACGCCGCTGCTATGCGCCATGGCTTATATCGTGACGGACCGCGCTGGCCGGTTCCTGCTCGCCGCGTCCTACACGGATGCGAAGCTCGCGATCTATCCGATCGACCCCGTCGGGCAGATTGGCGCGCGCCCGACGCAGATCACGCCGACCGGCCCGAACGCACATTGCATCCTGGTCGATGCGGCTAACCGGTTTGCCTATAGCGCCGTGCTGGGCGCGGATCACGTCATGCAGATGAAGTTCGACCCTGACGCCGGAACTCTGACCCCGAATGCGCCGCCGGTGGTGGTGACGCGCGCGCGATCGGGGCCGCGCCATCTCGCGCTGCACCCGAACGGCCGGTTGATCTACTTGCTCAACCAGACCGACGCCACCATCGTCGCCTACCGGATCGAGCCGGGATCGGGCGGGCTATCGGAGATCGAGACCGTCGCGACGTTGCCGGCGCATTATCTCGGTGAAGCGAACGCCGCGGACATCCACGTGACGCCGGACGGCCGGTTTCTCTACGCAAGCGAGCGGCAGACCAGCACGCTGGTGGGCTTCCGCATCGACAGCACCAACGGCTTCCTCTCGCCGGCCGGCCGTTGGACTACCGAAACCACGCCGCGCGGCTTTGCGATCGACGCGCGCGGCCGGTTCCTGCTCGCCGTGGGTCTGGACTCGAACCAACTCAGCGTCCACGCGATCGGCCCGCAGGATGGCGGGCTCACGCTTCGGGGGCAGTATCCCGTGGGCGGGATGCCCAACTGGGTGGAGATCGTGGATCTGCCCTGACCTCCGCTCCCAATAGCGGATTTAGTGGCCCGGGATCATCCACGGCAGAACGTACTGCTGCAGCAAGGCGAGAATGCCGACGAGGAGCGTCAGGAACACGCTGTGCTTGAAGGTCCGGCTGAACACGCGGCCCTCCTGCCCGACGAGATCGGTGACGGAGACGCCCGTGGAGATGTTCTGTGGCGAGATCATTTTGCCCATGACGCCGCCGGATGAGTTGGTCGCGGCAAACAGGACGGGGTTGAGATTGAGCTGGTTGGCGGCGACAACCTGGAGATTGCCGAACAAGGCGTTGCCCGAGGTGTCGGAGCCCGAGAGAAACACCGCGATCCAGCCGAGAAAAGCGGAGGCCAAGGGGAAGAGGATACCGCCGAGGGAGGCGACGCCCTTGCCCAGCGTATAGGTCATCCCGCCGTAGTTCATCACGTAGGCCAGCGCGATGATGAAGGCGACGGTGATGATGGCGAAGCGCAGCTGAACGAACGTGCGCAGGAAACAGCTGATGAAATCCTTGAGGCTGACACGGAGGATGAGCGCCGTCAGCACCGCGGACACGAAGATGGCGGTGCCGGTCGCCAGCGGCTGGAAGTCCCACACCGCCGCGTAGGGCTTGTTGTAGAGCGTGATGAAGACGGCGTGATTGAGGCCCGGCCAGGGAATCTTGTTCTCGCCGATGGCAAAAATCTTGAAGCTCGTCCAGATGATGACGACCGCGGATACCAGCGCCCAGGGCAGCCAGCCCTGCCACCCGGCGATCTTCGAGAGGCGCCCCTGTGCGGCGTCCAGGTGCTTCATGGCATAGAGCGGGTCGGGGGCGGGACGCCACACCTGGAGGAAACCAATCGACAGGATGAGCGATACCAGAGAGGCGAGAACGTCCGTCAAACGGTAGTCGATGAAGTTCGATGTGATGAACTGGGTCACTGCGAAACTGCCGCCGGCGACGAAGAGAAAGGGCGCGAGCGCACGCAGGGACCGCATGCCGCCAAAGACGAAGGTGACATAGAACGGCAGAAAGAACGCGAACAGAGGCAGCTGGCGCCCGACCATCTGCCCGAGCGTCACATCATGCAGATGGGTGACCGTGCCGAGGACGGTCACGGGCACGCCCAACGCCCCGAAGGCCACGGGCGCCGTATCGAAGATCAGTGTGTAGGTCAGCGCCTCCAGCGGCGCCCAGCCGATCATGATGAGGACCGACGAGATGATCGCGACCGGCGTTCCGAATCCGGCGATGCCTTCCAGCAGGGCGCCGAAGCAGAAGCCAAGCACGACGAGCACCACGCGCTTGTCATCGGGAAGATGGTCCAGAATCCAGTCGCGGAAGGCATCGAAGCGGCCGGAGACGATGGCGATGTTGTAGATGGTGAGGGCGGCAACGACGATCCACATGATCGGCCAGAGGGCGAAGACGCCGCCGGCGACGGCGGCATTCAGCGCAATCCCGGCCGGCACGTGCCAGCCGATGATCGCGACGAGAATGCCCACGATCAGGCCGGCGAGAGCCGCCTGCCAGCCCGGACGGCGCAAGACGCCGAGGAGCACCAGCACGACGATGATCGGCAGCGCTCCAATGATAAAGGACAAGCCAAGGCTACCGCCGATGGGCGTCAGGACCTGATGGAACATCCGCGGTATTCTCCCTGGCCACCGTGCGCAGAACGGCGCGGTGCTTTTGTTGGGCGTCACGGTCGCGTGCGCCTGACATAGAAAATACAGACTGTCCCCTGCCGTGCAAGCCTCCGCGCCGCCGATGTGTCGTCATCCAAAGTCACGGCGCGCGACGTTTGTGAGGCGGCCCTCCGGTGCTAGCCGGGAGCCGCTCCCTCGTCAAACTTCCCGAAAATGCTAGGGAAGGGCAATAAGTTCAAAACACGGGGGTTCGTGTCGTGGATATCGGCTTTATCATCGACGGTGTCGCCGAAGCCGCCATCCATGGCGGCACCTTCGAGCGGCGCGACCCGGTGACGGGACGCGTCGTCACGCGCGCGGCGGCCGCGAGCCTCGCGGACGTGGCGAAAGTGGTCGCGGCGGCCGCGGCGGCTTTCCCGGCCTGGTCCGAGACCGGTCCCGGGCTGCGTCGCGCGCTGCTATTGAAAGCCGCCGATCTGCTGGAGGCGCGGGCCGCCGAGTTCACCCGGACGATGCTCGAGGAGACGGGATCGACCGCCCCCTGGGCCGGGTTCAACGTCCATCTCGGAGCGGGCATCCTGCGGGAGTCCGCCGCGCTGACGACGCAGATCACCGGGGATGTGATCCCGTCCGACAAGCCGGATGTGCTCGCCCTTGCCCTGCGTCAGCCGGCCGGCGTGGTGCTGGGCATGGCGCCCTGGAATGCGCCCGTCATTCTCGGCGTGCGCGCGATCGCGGCCGCCCTGGCCTGCGGCAATACGGTGATCCTGCGCTCCTCCGAACTCTGCCCCGCCACCCATCACCTGATCGGCGCGGTGCTGAACGAGGCCGGCTTCCCCAAGGGCGTCGTCAATGTCCTCTCGAGCGCGCCGGCGGATGCGTCCGCGGTGGTGGAGGCGCTGATCGCGGCCCCGGCGGTCAGGCGCATCAACTTCACAGGCTCGACCAGGGTCGGAAGGATCATCGCCAAGCTGGCGGCCGAACACCTCAAGCCCGTCCTGCTGGAGCTGGGCGGCAAGGCGCCCTTCCTGGTGCTGGACGATGCCGACCTCGATCAGGCGGTGGCGGCGGCGGCCTTCGGCGCCTTCCTCAACCAGGGCCAGATCTGCATGTCGAGCGAGCGCTTCATTGTTGATGAGACCGTGGCGGACGCCTTCGTCGCGAAGCTCGCTGCCCGCGCGGCGGCCCTGCCGGCGGGCGATCCGCGCGGCCATGTCGTGCTCGGGTCCCTGATCGACCCCTCCGCCGCCGAGACCATGGACAGCCTGATCGCCGATGCCGTGGCCCAAGGGGCGGTGGTGGCGGCCGGCGGCACGCGCGAGGGCAGCATCGTGGCGGCCACAATCCTCGACCATGTGACACCCGCCATGCGTATCTACCGCGAGGAGTCCTTCGGCCCGGTCAAGCCCGTCATCCGCGTGCGCGGCGCCGATGAGGCGGTGCGGGTCGCCAATGACACCGAGTATGGGCTGTCCGCGGCGGTGTTCGGCCAGGATGTGCGTCGCGCGCTCGCGGTTGCACGCCGGATCGAGAGTGGTATTTGCCATATCAACGGGCCGACGGTGGCCGATGAGCCGCAAATGCCCTTCGGCGGCATGAAGGCGAGCGGGTATGGACGGTTCGGTGGCAGGGCCGTGATCGAGGCCTTCACGGACCTGCGCTGGGTCACGATCGAGGGGCCGCAAACCTATCCGTTCTGAGGGCAGGGCCAGCTTAGGCGCAAGATCCGGGCACAAGATCGGGGATGTAAAACTGCCTCACATGGCGTAATCGCTTCCCATGAGCTGGACCGGACAGAAGCGCGGCTACCACCACGGCAACCTGCGCGAGGCGCTGGTGGAGGCCGCGATGGCCTTGATCGCCGAGAGCGGCCCGGCCGGCTTCACCATCGCCGAGGCCGCGCGCCGGGCGGGCGTCAGCCCCGCGGCACCCTATCGCCATTTCCGAGATGCGGAGGGGCTGCTGGCGGAGGTCGCCGTCCGCGGCTTCGATGCGCTGAGCCTGAGCCTCGCCCGCGCGTGGCGGGACGGCAAGCCGGAGCCGATCCAGGCGTTCGAGAATATCGGGCGCGCGTATCTCGCCTTCGCACGTGCCGAACCGGCCTTCTACGCGGCCATGTTCGAGGCGCGGATCAATGCCGAGGCGCATCCCGGCTTGCTGACGGCCAGCGAGCGCGCCTTCGCTGTGCTGCGGGGTGCGGCCGAAACGATCACCGCGGCCGCGCCGAAGCCGGGGCGCCCGCCCGCGCTGATGGTCGCCCTGCATGTCTGGGCGATGGCCCACGGCGTCGCCTCGCTCTTTGGGCGCGGAGACGCCGGCCGGCGAAAGCTGCCGATGTCGCCGGAGGACCTGCTGGAGGCCGGCTTGCTCCTCTACCTGCAAAGCCTGGGACTGGCCGGTGGCAGCCGAGCCGGCGGCTCCTAGCATTCCGCTTGACGAAGCCGCGCTGCCGCTCTTAGATGTAAATGTGACTTACATTCACATGGGAAGACCAAGATGTCCGGCGCGGCGAATCAAGGAGCCTACGGTCAGTCAGGGATGGGCCAATCGGGGTTTAGTCAGGGCCCCTGGGGAGGCGGGCGCGGTGGCCGACCGCCCGGCGGCGGTGAGGGCGCGCCTGCCCGCGGTCCGGCCTGGGCCGAGGATTACTTCGCGCTCTGGTCGATCTCGCGCCCGTTGCTGATCGCGGCGACCATTACGGGATTCATCATCTGGTGGCCGGTCGGCCTGGCACTCCTCTTCGTGGCGATTTGGAACAAAAAGGTGGGACGCTTCATGTTCGGACGTGAAAGAGCGGGTCAAGGCTTCGGCGGCTGCGGCGGTTGGGCTGGCCGGAAGGGCGGGTGGAACATGCGCGGGTCGCAAACGAGCGGCAATCAGGCCTTCGATGAATACCGCGCCGACACCCTGCGCCGCCTGGAAGAGGAGCAGGGCGAGTTCGCGCAGTTCCTC
>Ga0116226_10004236_pt1 | contig 12674 bp, 12 predicted proteins | sample S1TSphfallax_FD_89692 | JGI IMG/M metagenome (GOLD analysis project Ga0116226, IMG submission 89692) | Host-associated microbial communities from peat moss isolated from Minnesota, USA - S1T2_Fa - Sphagnum fallax MG | ecosystem: Host-associated > Plants > Peat moss > Unclassified | place: USA... | reverse complement strand
TGTCATCCTGAGCCGCCACCGTGTCATCCTGAGCCTGTCGAAGGATGGGCGTGGCAGAATGGCCGGCTCCCGCCAGTTCGGTGGCCGGGGCTGGCGACATGATCTCATGCCCATCCTTCGACAGGCTCAGGATGACACGGTGGCGGCTCAGGATGACAGCGTGGAAACTCAGGATGACATGAGAGCGGTGCAACTTCCCCAATCCGGCGGCCGTATCAAGATCTGATGCGTATTCGATCCACGACGATTTGCGCCGTGCGCCGCGACGGCAAGCTCGCGATGGCGGGCGACGGGCAGGTCACCGTCAACACGACGGTCATGAAACACGGGGCGCGCAAGGTGCGCCGGATCTCGGATGGTTCCGTGCTCGCGGGGTTCGCCGGTTCGGCCGCCGACGGTATCACGCTGCTCGAGAAATTCGAGGGCAAGCTCGCCGAGTACAAGGGCAACATCGTGCGCGCATCCGTGGAACTCGCCAAGGATTGGCGGCAAGACCGTGCGCTGCGCCGGCTCGAAGCGCTGCTGATCGTCGGCAACGCCGACCACCTCTACGTGCTCTCGGGGACCGGCGATGTGATCGAACCGGACGAAGGCGTCGCGGCGATCGGCAGCGGCGGACCCTATGCCCAAGCAGCCGCCCTCGCGCTCCTCGACCACTCCACGCTCGATGCCGAGTCCATCGCCCGCGCGGCGCTCAAAATCGCTTCACGAATCGATATCTACACCAATGATGACATCATCGCCGAAGTTGTCTAACCTCGCCGAACTCACGCCACGCGAGATCGTCGCCGAGCTCGACCGCTACATCGTCGGACAGGGCAAGGCGAAGCGTGCCGTCGCGATTGCGATGCGCAACCGCTGGCGTCGCGAACGGCTGCCCGAAGACGTGCGCCGCGAGATCAGCCCCAAGAACATCCTGATGATCGGTCCGACCGGCGTCGGCAAGACCGAGATCGCGCGCCGGCTCGCGTCGCTTGCCGCCGCGCCGTTCGTCAAGGTCGAAGCGACGAAATATACGGAGGTCGGGTACGTCGGACGCGACGTCGAGTCGATGGTCCGCGATCTTGCCGAAGTCGCGATCCGTATGGTGCGCGACGAGCGCCGCGGCGACGTGATCGAGGCGGCCGATCGTGCCGCGGTCGAGCGCGTGATCGACGCGCTGCATCCCGAGACGCGCCCGCCCCAGCCCGGCGCGAACAATCCGTTCGCCTCGCTCGGCTCGATCTTCGGGAACTCGTTCGGCAACGCGGCTGCGCCGCAGCCACCGCCGCAGCCGCAGCCGAACGTTCCGCCGAGCGAGGCCCAGCGTATCCGCGACGAGACGCGCGCCGATGTGCTGCGCGGCTTCTATGACGTGCGCCAGATCGAGATCGAGATCGAGGAAGCCCCGACCGTGCCGATCGGTCTTGGCGGCGGCGATCCCGCGCAGAGCGGCGCCGATCTCTCCGAGATGCTCGGTGGGATGCTGCCCAAGAAGAAGTCACGCAAGCGGGTGACTGTCGCCGACGCACGCCGCATCTTCGCTGCCGAAGAAGAGGCCAAGCTCATCGACATGGATGCGGTCAAACGCGAAGCGCTGCACCGGGCCGGCGAGACGGGCATCATCTTCATCGACGAGATCGACAAGGTCGCCGGTCGCGACGGCCGCGGCGGCGTCGACGTCTCGCGCGAAGGCGTGCAGCGCGACATCCTGCCGATCGTCGAAGGCTCGACCGTCAACACGAAGTACGGACCGCTCGCGACCGACCACGTCCTGTTCATCGCCGCTGGCGCGTTCCACATGAGCAAGCCCTCCGATCTGATCCCCGAGCTGCAGGGCCGGTTCCCGATCCGGGTCGAGCTCGATTCGCTCACGGCGGCGGATTTCGAGACGATCCTCACCCAGCCCAAGAACGCCCTCGTCGGTCAGTACAAAGCGCTGCTCGGCGTTGAAAACGTCGATCTGCAATTCGGCCCCGATGCGATCGCGGAGATCGCGCGAATTGCGATGCAAGTCAACGATCAGACCGAGAACATCGGCGCGCGGCGCCTGCATACGGTGCTCGAACGACTGCTCGAAGATATCGCCTTTGATGCCCCCGATCGCACCGGCACGGTCGCGATCGACGCCGCGTACGTTCGCGAACGCCTCGACGGCATCGCCGGCAACACCGATCTCTCGAAGTACGTCCTGTAGCGCGTACGGCAGGGCTCACCAAAAAAATAGGCGGGTAAGCGAAACCCTGCTGCTCATTGCGCCCGACGCGGCGATCGGCGTGCCCCATTCACGAGTCCCCCGATTTCACGGCGCGCCACCCGGGAGAGAGTTCGAGGACGCGCAGGAGGGAGATCGCGCCTACTTCGCCGCCGTCGGACGGGAAGGAGCGGGGCTAAAACGAATTCCGCCTATCCTCAGTATTGGTGGGCCCTCGTCAACACGAAAAATATTCAGATGCGACTCTCGATCGCTCCGCAATACAATCCCGCTAGCATGAAGAGCAATTCATGGGCATACGGCCTGCTACTCTACTCGCCTATCTTTTCGAGTTCAGAGATCAGCAAGAATATTTCGTACGACCAATCAATGAGTCAGACATTCGCGTACGGCTGGCAAAACGGATCGCAATTGCAATCGAATTTTTTGGCACAGAATGCACGCGATCCTCGTGCGCACCTTTAAAACAAGCGCGCTCGTCGTGCTGGCGTGTGTTGCTTTATCGGCATGCACACCTGGGAGTGCAAGCCAATGCCGTACTTCGGCGCTGGCGGGCCAATCGTTGCTGGCAGCGGCAAGCATAACAAATGCGTCAAGTAAAGCATTCGTGAAGGTGAAGGTCCTGTTCTACGGCGGTAAATCCATTGACGAATATACCTTCCACGCTCTTGTACCATCGCATCAGACGCGGCGACTGGAAGAATCCCAGATTATTCAAAAAGACGCGGGGGCGATCGTCGACAAGATCGGCAACCGTTCCGTATGCAGGATATCGGCTGTCGAATATTTAGGTGGCGAATCATGGAAGATGGCTTCACCAATATGAATTCACCGACCATGATGAAGTAGCCGCCCGCAGTCGTGCGATGAGTCCTGGCGCTGTTGCTTTTTACTGCCATGCCACGCTTCTGTATGTCCGTGGTGCCCGCAAGAGATCACGATGCTCTTGCGCTCCTCAAGCCCCGTAGGCGATGAGCAGGGCGATCGGCAGCGCGTTGTTCGCGGCGTGGACGACCATCGCGGCGTAGAGGTTCCCGCAGCGTGCGCAGACCAGCGCATTGATGAACCCGAGGCCGGCGATGGCCGGAAAGAGGACGCCGTCATCATGGATGAGGCCGAACAGCAGCGCCGAGATGAGCGCCGCGGCCAGGATGGGGAGCCGGGACCACAGCGCGCGGAAAATCACGCCGCGGAAGAGCAGTTCTTCGGTGAACGGCGCGGCGATCACGGCGGTTACCGCGGTGACGGCCGCTCCGTAGGCGTCCGTCACGCGGAAGTGCTCGAAGCCCGTCTGGACGTGATGGGTATTATGCGTGAGTGAGAGCGCGAGCGCGGTGAGCATGCGCAGACCGAAGACGGCCGCGATGCCGATACCGGCGGTTGCCCAGTCTCGCGGCCGCAGCGCGCGCAGACCGAGCTCGGGCGGCGACCGGCGCATGATCCGGGGCCAGCGCCAGAGCAGCAGCGCCGCCATCACGGCATACGCGACGAGGGCGATCGTCTGCAGCGGATCGGAACCGGGGTTCTTGAGCGCCGCCGTGGCCGCCGGTCCGCGTCCGCTCGCGGCAAACCAACCGATCCCCGCCACGAGGGCGGCGACGAACGCTGCCACGGTCGCCGTGACCGCGAGGCCGAGCGAGCGAAAGAACGGGATCGGCTGCTCGGCGATACCTTGCATCTCAGCGGCGTTCGGCGCGACTGACGGGCGGCTCCCGGCACGGGGCGCCGAAACCTCAGGCGGTCTTCGCGACGTTACAGTGAGGACAGCCATGGCCTACTTGCGCGAAATCCTCACCGACGACCATCCGACGCTCCGCAAAGTCGCGAAAAAAGTGCGCCCCGACGAGCTCGCCGATCCGCTCTTCCAGCAGTTGATCGACGACATGTTCGAGACGCAATACGAAGCGCCGGGGATCGGTTTAGCGGCGCCTCAGGTCGGGATCTCGAAGCGGCTCTTCACGGTCGATTTGCAAGACGACAATCCCGCGCACGGGCCGTTCGTCGTGATCAATCCGGTCTTCACGCTCACCGAGGGTGAAGTCGACGGCGTCGAAGGCTGCCTTTCGGTGCCGGGATACGTCGGCGACGTGACCCGCTTCGAGCACGTCGTGTGCAGCGGGCTCGATCGCGACGGCAAGAAAGTCACGCTCGACGCGCACGGCTGGTTCGCGCGCTGCCTGCAGCACGAGATGGATCATCTCGACGGGATCATTTACACCGACAAGGCGCGTAACGTGCGGCTTGCCGAGACCGAAGAAGAGTTGGCCGAAGCGGCGGCGGTGCAAGCCGAAGGCGAAGCGGCCGTCCGCATCAACAGCCAAGTCGCGCTGTCGATCTGAAGAGCGTTTTTTTCGGCACGTCGCCGTTCGCGGTTCCGGCACTTGCGCGGTTACTCGAAACAACCACCGTCGTGGGCGTGGTCACGCAGCCGGACCGGCCCGCAGGCCGGGGTCACAAGCTGACGCCGACGCCCGTCAAAACGTTCGCGCTCGAGCGCGGCTTGCCGGTGTTCGAGCCGCTAAAATTGCGCGCGTTCGCAGCGGATCTGGCCGCGCTCGCGCCCGATGTGCTCGTCGTGGCGTCCTACGGCCGGATCGTCCCGCAGGCAATTCTCGATGTCCCCGCGCGCGGGATCGCCTTCAACATTCATCCGAGCCTCTTGCCGCGCTATCGCGGTGCGACGCCGCTGCAAACGGCGATTCGCGACGGCGCACCGGAGACGGGCGTGACGATCATCGCGATGGATGCCGGCATGGACACGGGCGACATCCTCGTCCAAGAGCGCACGCTGCTCGGCCCGGATGAAACCTACGGCGAGTTGCACGACCGGCTCGCCGCGCGCGGTGCGCAGCTGCTTGCCGTCGCGATCGAGGCGCTTGCGAGCGGAACCCTCGTGCGTGTTCCGCAGGCCGCCGCCGGGGTACCCGCGGGCGAAATCGCGCGCACGGCGACGCATCCGCTCGGCAAGGATGACCTGCGCGTCGATTTCGCGTGGCCGGCGCAGCGCATCGTCGATACGATCCGTTCGCTTGCCCCCGCCCCCGGCGCGCGGGCGACGCTCGAAGGCGAAGCGGTGAAGATCGTGCGCGCGCGCTTGGCGCTTCCCGGCGAATCCGCGCTCACCGCCGACGGCGGCATGCTCGTGCGCGCCGGTGACGGCGGCGCGGTTGTGGTGCTCGATCTCGTGCCGCCGAATCGCGGCCGGATGAGCGGCGCGGCGTACGGCCGTTCGGTGCAGCCCGCATGAAGGCGCTCGTAGCGCGCCGGACGCCGGGTGCGCGCGAAGTCGCGCTGATGGTCGTGCGCGATACGTTCGGCGATCAACCGCGTGCGACGCGCGAAGCGATGGATTACCGTCTGCGCCGCAGCGGCCTCACCGCCCGCGATCGCGCGTTCGCGACGGAACTCGCGTACGGTGCGATCAAGATGCGGCGCGCGCTCGACGAACGGCTGGCGCCGTTTCTCGGGCCCAAAGCGGCGACGTTACCGAAACCGATCGCGGAGATCTTGCGGCTCGGCGTCTATCAGCTCGTGTACATGAACGGCGTCGAACCGTACGCCGCCGTCTCCGAGAGCGTCGGCCTCGCGCGGATTTACGGCCACAAGGGAACGGCGGGCCTCGTCAACGCCGTGTTGCGGCGCGTCGCGGAGCACGTCGAGGCGCACGGCCGCGCGGAGCCGGCGCCGCTTGCCGATGAGAACGACGATGCGGTCGCGCGCCGCGCGTCGCTGCCGACGTGGCTCGTAACACAGTGGCGCAAACGCTTCGGGACGGAACGGCTTGCGGCGATCGTCGCCGGCGTGAACGCTCCGGCGCCGATCGGGATCGGTCTCGACACGCGCCGCATCGACCTCGCCGCGGCGCGTGCGCGCCTCGCCGAGCACGGCGCCGATGCCGTGTCGTCGGCGTTTGCGGCCGACACGCTCGTCGCCCACGATGCGCACGGAATCGATCTCGAGACGCTCGGAGCGGGCCGCTGGTTCTTGCACGCGGAGTCGGCCGCACTACCGGTCGATCTGCTCGATCCGCAGCCGGGCGAGGCGATTTACGAAGCCTGCAGCGGCCGCGGGAACAAGACGCTGCAGATCGTCGCGCGAACGCGGGGCAGCGGATCGCTCGAAGCGGTCGACATCGACGAGCGCAAAGTCGAGCGGCTGCGCGAACGGCTCGCCGTGCATGACGCCGCCTACGTGCGCCTCGCGGCACGCGACGCAGCGCTGCCCGGGCCCGATGATTGCGACGCGGTGCTCGTCGACGCGCCGTGCTCGGGGATCGGGATCGTCGGGCGCCAACCCGAAGCGCGCTGGCGCAAGTCGCCGGACGACGCCGGGCGGCTCGCGCCGGAGCAGTGCGCGATCCTTGCCGCGGCGGCGACGCGGGTCAAGCCCGGCGGCCGCTTGGTCTACGCGGTGTGTTCCACCGATGCGCGCGAGGGCGATGAGGTGATCGACACGTTCCTCGCAGCGCACCCGGCCTTCGCGCGCGCGCCGCTGCCCGCGCGCTACGCGCCGCTGGCGACCGCGGCGGGCGACGTGCTCGTCGCGCCCGGTATCGCGGGCCGCGACGGTTTTTTCATCGCGAGCGTGATCCGCCGGCCATGAACCCGATCGCCCGATTCGAGTCGGCGTGTGCACGGCTGGTCGAAGACTTCTTCGCGCGCATTTTCCCGAGCGATCTCGAACCGGCCCAAGTCGGCCGCAAGCTCGTCGCCGCGCGCCAAGCCGCGCCCGCCGACCTCTACCTCGTGCGCGTCCATCCCGGCGACTACGCGCGGCTCGATCGCGACCGCGATTTTCTCGAAGCGCGCTGGAGCGTGCTGCTGCGCGAAGCCGTTGCGCCCCTGAGCGGACCGCCGCCGCGGGCCGTTCTGCATGAGGATGCGACCGTCGTCGCGGGTTCCGTCGCGATCGAAGCGATCGCCGACGATCGGCCGTCCGGCCTCGTGTTCCTCGCGCCGAGCGGGACGCGCTACCCGCTCGTCGACGGCATGACGCTCGGGCGCTCGAGCGAGAATCACGCGACCTTCGCCGACTCGCGCATGTCGCGCAAGCACGCGCGGGTCGTCGCCGACGGCAGCGGCTTTGCCATCGAAGATGCGGGTTCGTCGAACGGCACCTACGTGAACGGCCGCGCCGTTGCGCGCGAGCCGCTTGCGGCGGGCTCGGTCGTGACGCTCGGCGATACGAATTTGCGCGTCGTCGCCGATGGCTGATCCGCGCCTCGCAACGCTCGGCGTCTCGCTTGCTCTGGCGGCGCTGGTGGCGGTCGTGCGCGACCGGCGCGGTCCGCCGCCGCCGCCGGCGCTCGATGCGGCGATCCCAACCGGGATCGAATTGACCGTTGCCCATGCGGGAACGATCACGACCTACCGGTTCGGCCGCCGTATCCTTGTGGGGCGCGCCGCATCGGCCGATCTTCGGATCGACGATCCGCGGGTGAGCCGTCTTCACGCCCGAATCGAGATGCGGGAAGACGGCGTTTGTGTCGAAGACTTAGGAAGCCGGAATGGGACGGCCGTTGACGGAATGCCGGTGCACGGCAGCCGGCGTCTGGCGGTCGACGATGAAGTCGCGATTGGTTCAGCAGTAGTGATTTTCCGAGGTGTCGGGGCATGGAAATAGCGGTCGGTTCACAACCGGGCCTCTGGGATCGGACGAGCGCCGAGGCGCACGTCGCGGACCAGCTTGCACCGGGGGTCGTCTTGCTCGCGGTGGCCGACGGGTTCGGCCTCGTGCGCGGAATTCCGGTTGCGAAGGTCGCGATCGAGGTCGTGCGCGATAGCCTGCGCAAACGCGTGCGCCGCGATACGCGCGATCCGCGCGCGCACCTGCTCGCTGCGTTCTCGAACGCGAACGCGCGCGTCTTCGCGCAGAGCGGCTCGAGCGACGATTATGTCGCGGGCGGCGCCTCGATGACGGCGACGCTGATCGTGGAAGACCGCGCGTATCTCGCGCACGTCGGCAAATCGCGTGCGTACCTCGCGCGTGACGGCGCGCTCTCGACGTTGACCGAAGACGATGCACTCGCGGGGGACGAGTGGACCGTGGCGCGCTCGAGCGTTCCGACCGAGATGCGAACGGGGCCGCTTTTGACGCGCACGCTCGGGACGCAGGCGACGCTCGATGCGAGCGTGATGCACGTGCGGCTCATGCACGCGGACGCCCTCGTGCTCACGACCGGCGGCGTCCATGCATTCGTCGGAACCGAGGAGATCTCGTATGCGCTCGATGCGGCGACGACGTCGGCGGACGTCGCGACGCGGTTGCTCGACGTCTTGAAGTTTCGCGGCGCCGCCTCGGCCGGGACCGTGATCGTCGGCCGTGCGCTCACCGACTGGGGCGAGACGATCACCGCCACGCCGTCGGCCGTGCGCAACGCGATGCTCTCGCTGACGGCGCTCGTCGCAGCCACGCTCGCCGCCGTGGCGGTGCTGCACGCCGTCTTTGCCCCCTATCCCTAGCCTTCGCGCGCTCGCGCCGATGACGCTCGCGCTCGCCTTTGCGGCGGGCGCGTTTTGGTTTGTCGCGCCGGCTGAGTTGCTCGCCCTACGGGCGCCGCTCGCCGCGCTCGGCGTGGCGGCGCTGGTCTGGATGCTCATGCGGCCGGCGTCCGTCTCGCGCGACGACTCGCTCCCCGCGCTTGCCGTCGCGCTCTCCGCGCTCGGTCTCTTGACGGTGGCTCGGCTCTCGCCCGACCTCGTGCCGAAGCAACTCGCGCTGCTCGGCTTCTCGCTCGTCCTCGTTGTCGCCGGCGCGCCGGTCATCGCGCGTTTTCGCGTGCTCGCGGCCTACAAGTACATCTGGATCGTCATCACGGTCGCACTTTTTGTCGCGCTCGCGCTCTTCGGTCAAGAAGTCAACGGCGCGAAGCTGTGGATTCGCCTCGGACCGATCCAGTTCGAGCCGGTCGAGGCCATCAAGCTGCTCGTCGTGCTCTTCATGGCGTCGTATCTGGCGGAGACGGCCGACGTCATCGCGGATACGCGGCCCTGGTCGCTGCGCGCGAACGCGAAGTATTTGGGGCCGCTCTTCATCGGTTGGGGCAGCTCGATGGCGATCCTCGTGTTCCAACGCGACATCGGGATGGCGGTGCTGCTCTTCGCCACGTTTTCGGCGATGCTCTACGTCGCCACGCGCCGGGTCGATCTCGTCGCCGGCGCGTGCATCGTGTTCGGCGGCGCCGTCTTGTGGGCGGCGCAGCATTATCACTACGTGCAGCAGCGCGTCGCGGTTTGGCAGCATCCCTTCGCCGATCCGCTCGGCGCCGGCTATCAGGCGGTGCAATCGCTGTTCTCGATCGCGGCGGGCGGCCTCTTCGGCACGGGCTACGGCCTCGGCCATCCCGGCTACATCCCGGACGTCGGAACCGATTACGTGCTCGCGGCGTGGAGCGAAGAATGGGGCGCGCTCGGTGCGCTCGCCCTCTATGTCGCGTTTCTCGCGCTCGTGTCGCGGTCGCTGCGCATCGCGCAGCGCGCCCCCGATCTGTATGCGAAGTTGCTTGCGACGGGGCTCGCGGCGACGCTCGGCTTTCAGATCGTGATCATCGTCGGCGGCGTGTTGCGGCTCTTTCCGCTCACCGGGATCACGCTGCCGTTCATCTCGTACGGCGGGAGCTCGCTCGTGACGAACTTCTTGCTCGTTGCGCTCGTGTGGACCATCTCGAGCGAGCGCCGAACGCCGGCGCGATGAGCCGGTTCGTCAACGTCTTCTGGACGCTGATTCTTACCGGTTCGCTGCTCGCGCTCGTGGCGGGGTTCGCCGGTGGCCGATCCTTCGGCGGGGCCGCGGTCGCGCAATTGCACCCGCCGCCGGCACGGGCGCCCGTCGCGGATGCGGTCGCGCGCGATTTCGAGCGCGAATTGCACGGCGTGCACTCGCTCGATGAAGCCGAGGATCCGCGCGACGCCTACGATGAGGCCGAGGACGCGGTCGCGCCGCGCCCGGCCGGTTGGGCGCCCGCAACGTTCGATCCGCGCGAGACTCGTCCGCGCGTTGCGCTGGTTGTCGTCGATGCCGGCACGGCGGGTACGCCCGCGGACGGCTTCGTCCGCTCGCCGATCCCGTTCACGCTCGTCGTCCCCGCCGGCGCGGACGACGGTGGGCTTGCGGCGGCGCGGACGGCGGGCAAAGCCGTGCTCGTCGATGCAACGGGTGCGAATGACGCCGCGATTCGGGCCGCGATTCGAGATGGGGCGATCGGCACCCTGAGCGATGCGGTGGGCGCGCGCGCGCAAACGGTCGTGACTGCAACGGGACCGCACGCCATCGTGCTCGATGCATTGCTCGGTGATGACGGCGCGACTTATCGCGTCGCGCGCGCAGCCGGCCGGATCGCCTTCACGCGCGACGTCATCGTCGACGGACGCGATGCGGATCCGCTGATGGACACCCTCTTCCATGCCGCGCTGCTTCGCGCGCAACGCACGGGTGTCGCCGTCGTTTTTCTCCACGCTCGACCGCACTCGCTCGCTGCGGCGGAACGCTTTGCGCTACGCGCGCAGCGTGACGGCGTGGATGTCGTTCCGCTCGATGGGCTCGTGACGGAGAAGAGCTAGCGCCGAAGCCGCAGCAGCCACAGCGCTCCGATCGTGAATTCGAGCGCGGCGAGCGCGACGGCGAGGCGCGGGCCGAGGCCCGGTAGCGCGCGGCTCGCGCGTTCGACCAGCGGTGCGGTGAAAAGGGGCGCGAGGATTGTCGGGATCGCGGCGGCGAGGTTCCAGATTCCCATCGCCGAGGCCATACCGCTGCGCGGCAAGAGGGTGCACGCGAGCGCCCAATCGGCGATGAAGTAGGCGCCCCACGCGATCCCGGCGAGCGCCGCGGCGATGAACGCGATGGCCAGACCGTGGGCGCAGGCGAGCCCCACGAGCGCCACGACGATCAGGCCGTTCGCGGCGAGCACGACGTAGCGTTTGTCGTAGCGATCCGCCGGCCGCGCGGCGAGCGCCGCGCCCGCGACGTTCGCGAGCGTGAAGGTGAGAAAGAGCAGTGCCGTCGTCGTGCGCGTGCCCTCGCCGCCGATCCCTAAGCTCTGCGCAACGAAGAAGAACAAGAAGCCGAGCAATGTGTAAAAGCCGAAGTTGATCGCCGTGCGCGAAATCAAGAGCGTGCGAAAAGCGGCATCGATGCGAAAGGGAACCGGCTCGGGCGGGATCGCGCGCCGGTTTCGCACCGCGCTCGCCGTCACCGCCCACGACGCCGCGAGCGCGAGCACGATGAGCACGGTGACGATGCGATCGTCGTCAACGAATCCGGCGACGAGGAGGCCGCCGCTGTTGCCGAGCGGCTGGAACATGCCGAGCCACGCCGACGCCACGCCTGCGCGCTCCGGCGGCAGATAATCCGGCACGATCGCTTGATACGGACCGATCGCGACGTTCATGCCGATTTGCAGCAGCACGAAACCGCCGACGAGCCCGCCCAAGCCGGGGGCGAGATACAGCGCGGCAAGACCGGGGACCGCCACCGCGACACCCGCCGCGTAGAAGACGGCACGCGATCCGGTGCGCGCGAAGCGGCGGTCGGCGAGCGGGCCGATGGCGAGTTGAACGAGCGTCCCGACGAGCGCGCCGGTCGCCGCAATCGTCGCGTACGCGAAGACGGCGGAGGCCGGATCCAGCGCGGTCACCCGCGCTTGCAGCGAGACAGCGAGGACCGCGCCCCAGACGAATTGCAGGCCGAACCACAGTGCCGCGAGGCGCGCCATCACTCGAGGCCGGCTTCCTGCGCGAGCGCGAGCGAATGCGCGTAGGTCCAATCGGCGAGCGAGTCGATGTCGTAGCAGGTTGCCGGCGCGCACGCGCGGATCGCGCGCGCATCGACGCCGAGCACCGCACGTGCGCGCGCTTCGACATCGCGGATGCGCAGTCGCCGCAGCGCGAATTTCGCGAGCAGCACCGGACCCAGCAGCAGTGCCAAACGCGGCAAGCTCTTGCGGGCGATGAAGAAGCGGCCCGCCGTCGCCGCGACCGGATCGATTGCGGCACCGTCGATCAAGAACACGCTGCCGTTCGCGATGCGCTCGTCCCCGAGCCGGATCGCGTGTGGGGGTGCGCCGGGGAAATCGGCGGCGTAGGCATCCGCATCCGCGAGCGCCATCGCGACCCCCGCTCCCTCCGCGCGTGCGACGAAGTCGGCCAGCGCCGCGGTACTCAGAAACGGCAGATCGCAGGTCAGGTAGAGCAGCTGCGCCGGGCGCGGGAACGCACGTAGGGCACGCTCGATGTTAACGGCCCCGTTCGGATCAGCGGGGATCGCGCGTTCGACGCGGCCGCCGATGTGCGCCGCCACGTCGGCCGGCGCGACCACGGCGATCCCGGCCGGCTCGAGGCCGCGCGCCGCCGCGATGACGATGTCGATGCAGCGGCGCGCGCCGATCGGTGCGAGGGCCTTGGCCGGGCTGCCGATCGCGGCGGCGAGATCGGGCGCGCATTCGCCGCCGGCGGTAATGACGACGTGCATCGCTGCGCGCGTTCGG
>Ga0116226_10004235_pt1 | contig 12674 bp, 9 predicted proteins | sample S1TSphfallax_FD_89692 | JGI IMG/M metagenome (GOLD analysis project Ga0116226, IMG submission 89692) | Host-associated microbial communities from peat moss isolated from Minnesota, USA - S1T2_Fa - Sphagnum fallax MG | ecosystem: Host-associated > Plants > Peat moss > Unclassified | place: USA... | reverse complement strand
GTTGATGCACGATGTAAACGTAAATAAACTTGTTGTGGTATTGAAGATAAACTATTTGATTTTGTTAAACTTCGTCGATCTTGTTCAGGTCGATCAACATATGGTGGTGCATCATAATCAGTTGAAAAACGTATTGTTGCAGGTCGACTATAAATTTTTATTGGTGATTGTTCAGTTGCCGAAATCGTTCCACTTAAATTAAATGTATATTGAGTATTTGGTACTAAACCAGTAACAAGCCATTCCCGTGCACCTTGAGTTGATGGAATGGATATAAGACCGGCTAAATTATGATGGGAAGTAGAACGTATTGTACCTAAACCATCGACATAATTTTGAATACCTTCATAATGTACCTATAAGATAAAAGAACATAAGAAAAAAAAAACTATGATTTTTATGTTGGAAAAACGAACTTCAAGTTTTTGTATTTGTCGACGAGGATCAAGATTAGTTTCATTAAAGAAAAATAATAATTTAACACTATTAGATGTAAGATCAACATAAGTTAGATTATATGGACGACTTAATTGATCATCATATTGAATAATATCTTTTGAACCTAAAATAGAATAATATTCGATTTTTTTTCGAAATCAAAAGAAAAATGATGCAGAAATGTCGGATTGACTAGTCACACTCTTTCGATTAGAACTTTATTGAATTTACTAGAGAAAAAAAAATTCTTTTTCATCTCTTGAGATAAAGATCTGCACACTTGATTATTGATCTCAATGGACAGACTAATAGAATTGATGATTAAACAAGAATATATTCTGTAAGATTGATCATTCACTTTATCGATTCGCTGCTTTATTTTTTGATTGATAGCTATTATCATACGATAATGGTCAGTCGAATAGATCATTTTACAGACCAATGATTACATGATAGGCACATCATCATGTCGACCACCAGACGGAGATCATTAAAAAGAATATGCGCATGAAGAATTTATCACGAAAGACATGTGCACACATTTATCTCTTGCTGCTCGGAATGCATATAACATCAATTACGACCAGACCAACAAAAAAAAAAGAACATCTCATTTTTATTTTGACCTTGACAGAAAGTTGAAATTAAATGGATTTTTTTCTTCAAGGCATCAACGAAAAAAAAAAAAGATTTTTTTTTCTTGTTTTTAAAATTTTTAAAACTATTCAACTAATGATGATGTCTCGTCCGTTCTAATAGCATTATTTCTATTCCTATACTCTGATTAATTGAGAGAAAAGAAAAGAGACATGACATAAAGGAAAAAACATTTTCTGTCACGCAATATCAAAAAAAAAAAATTTTTTTTTCTTCTTACGACGATAAATATCAGCAACATGGATTTCAGATAAATCTCCTTCACGTCGTGTTGTTCCTGATATATGTAATGGATCCTGAATATTTGTGGAAGAAAATTCTGCACTAACACGAACATTATACATAGCATCAGCTTTTAATCCACTTATTATTGCAGATGTTGCACTTGGATTAGGTGGAGAAAATAATGACCATTGACTTTCAGGTTTATTTTCTGCTTTATCATTATAATGAATAATATATCGTTCAACTACTGGATGATATATTAGTGACCAAAATACTTGAATTGTTGTATCATTGATACGAACAACACGAATATCACGTGGTGCTGGATCTAAATAAATAAATATTAAGAAATAAATTGAATAATATTAATATTTAGATATTAAATTAAAGAATTTTTTTTTTCAATTGTCTTACACGATAATAAGCGAGGTACTTGGGCATAATATGTATTTGGACGAACAGTAGCATTGAAAATCGGATGAGAATTTAGGAAAAAAAGAAGTAAAAGAAGAAGAATGTGATGAAATATAAAGCGAGGCATTAAAATAATGCTTGATTTTGTATTATTATCGTTGTCTTTATCATTATATAATCGACGTAAGTTGTTTCTATTCTTTAGTTTTAATACAATAATCTATGATGAAAGACTCATTGATGGTGAGTTCTTTCTTTTGTGTTCTTTTCTTTTTCGTTTCTTTTTTCTTGTTTTAATAATAAACCACAATATATAAGATAGAGAAGAAGTTGAGAAGGAAAAACGATCAAATTTTACATCTGGATAATGCCAAGAAAAGAAATTTTCTTTGGTTGAGCGTTCTCTTTCGCTTACTTCATACTCGGCTTTTTTTTTTCTTTAGGGTAGTTAATACCATTGAGAGAAAAGAATAGAAAGAAGAAGAAAAATGGAGAGATATATACTACTACTGCTACTCCTGTTGCCTTTTTTTTTTGTCTGCTCAGAACACGTCAATGTGCGTTCGCTTGATAGAAGAAAGAAAGGAACGGCAAAGAATGGGAACAACATAAAAAAGAAATCCCGAATATAAGAGGTTGATGAAGTCGAATTGAGTCGCATGCGTGTTTATGTATGTGTATATATGTAATATGAAACCTTAGTCATGCACATGATCTGATTTATGACAAAATAGAAGTTGGTCTGACAAGCTTATCTAATTGAACATTTTGATACAAAAAAAAAAAAATTATTGGAAGATTTTTCGATTTTTTTTTCTTTTTGTTCTCCTTTTTTTTTTCTTTATATGTCAATCGATCATCCTCCTTTTTTTCCGTGTATTATAAATCAAATATAATAATGGCTACCACTCATTTGAGTGTGTACGCATGCTTTTACGACAGGATGTCGTTCTGTCAACATTACACAGAGAGAAAAGAGGAGAAGAATATGTCTTTGTTCTTTCTCATTAAATCCTTGCATATTTTAAGAAGCTTGACACAATGAGTAAAAAAAAATCGAGGAAATCTAAACTTACTGAACATATTGACATAAAATTGGTATTGAATTATTGAGGAATTTAGTCCATTACGATCCGAACATCGAGCAGAAAAAAGTACAGTTCGATTTGGATGAATACCTTCAAAAAAACGAATATATAGATTTATTTAAATAGAAAAAAAATCTCTTGATATACTAAATGGATCATTAGCATTGATTTGAATATCTAATTTTTTAATTGTATTATCAAATGATTGAGTTTGAATAGTTCGATTTATTTGACCAAGTTCAACTACAGTTATATAAACTTTATCTATTGCATTTACGTTTGATGGTAAATCCCAAGTAACACTTAATGTATGAGAATTCACAATATATGCTGTTAAATTACTTGGAGTTAATTGTCCTAAAAAGAAAGAAATGAAAATAATTGTATTCGCCTCTATATTCTCATACGAATTTTTTCAAATAATCTTTATCAATATAAAATTTACGAGTCAAAAAATAATTCTATCTTGTTTAGGGTTATTAGATTAAATTATTATTAATAAATTGATGATTTCAATTAGAGAACTGAACAATATCCTTGTAAAAAGAAATTCTATTCTGCTGGCTTATGGATGGATTATCATTGATCAGTAATGTGAAATAAAATAACAAGATATTGATCGTGATTCATTTTCTTAATAAGAAAAATAGAGTTTTGTAAGGCGAAGATAATCATGTTTAACGCTAGGCTTTCTTTTTTCTTTTTTTTTGTTCATTTTTAGTTCCTAAAGGGAATAAAATCAATCAGGCTGAAGTTTTTAGTACAAAAAATGACATCGGAAATGATGGGTCTATATCTACGGAAATAACTCTAAAGAAAGCATTGTCAATATGGGGTTACATCAAGATTTTTATTGAAATTTCTATGATGGAGTTTAAAAACAATCGAATTAAAATCTGAAGAAGATTTCTATATGTTTCTTTTAATTCTAATATAAAACTATCAATTCGAATAGACAAATTTGAAACTTAAAATCTGCCATCTTATATAGTCAATTCGTAAGAGAAAAAAAATTTATGTATTTCGAATGTTGTTTACATCTACTTGACTTCAAATATCTCGTACATTTTTTTTACAGTTTCAAATGCGTTGAAATCTATATTTAAATTTTTAAAATAAAAATAAAAATAAAGTCTGATTACATAGATTCCGAATGAAGAAAATCAACTGAATAAAAAAACTTCTTCATTTATGATAAAATAATCATTTATACAATAGAATTTAATGAATAAAGAAATCTTGTTTATAAAATTTTCTTCAATATTAATTAACATTAAATATAATCATATAAAATAAACCTTGTTTTTCATCGATACAAATTTTTTTCTCCAGTTATTTTAGCAAAAAAATCGAAAGAAAAATTTCGTCAATGTCTTCAAAATATAAATATTCTTGTTATGGTTATAACTTATGATTTCTTTTTTTCAATCGAATATTTACATAGACTAAATAATATTGAACATGTCAATTTAGATTTAATTAAATTTTGTATATAGACTAAATGTAAAAAAATCCAATCATTGTCTATCATCCGGTCAACTATGCCTAAGGCTAATTTATCCATTCAGTGGTTGGTATCCTAAGATTAATTTTTGCTTTTTCTCGCTCATTCACTTATCGAATGCATTAGACATTCAATAACATTCACACATGATTTAACTATAACCAGTGAGAGAGAGAGAGAGGAAAAGAAAAACTTATTTTTTTTTATATAATAAGTAACTCTCATCGTGCTTATAGAACATGATAGAACAATCAACAATAAATATAAAACCTTGTTCTACTCATCAACATTGATAAGATCTGTTGAAAGAATTTGATCAATAAAGACAGTTTTTCCTTTCACTTCATTTTCGGTCAAGTGTCTTCTAGTAAAACAAGAATTAGTGTGTGTGTCTGTCACGCACTAAACAAAGAACGGCAACTTCCGGCAAATATACCCACATGCTAAATTGGGCATTAGTTTGACCAGTTCTATTCGAACGATCGTGACCTATGACATATGATGATGCAAGAAGAAAAAAAACAAGTTTTCCCAGCAGCTAGTAATAGTAAATTAGATACAACATCTTGTTTGAAAACATCAACAGCCGGACAACAATCAATTGAGCTAACCTCATTATACGCTTTAATGCATTACACAACTGACATGCATGCATTCTCTCATTTAATAAGATCTTCTAACTAGTGAAAAAAAAATGTATCCACCTGAATTGTCGAATAAACTCATTTATATTTCTACAGGATGTATATATTCACCATGGAAATCTATACACGAATAGACAATTATTGATAGACACATCACTACCCCCAACCAGGAGGCAATGGAAAAGAGTAAGACTGACTATAACTACTACTACTTCATCTCTATGTATGAAAGAGAAGAGAGAGAGAGAGAGAGAAAGAAAAAAGCTGAGAATTGCATAAGAACTTTCATTATTGATTTCTGTCTGTTTGGTGGAGTAGTAGTACTGCTACTACTACTGCTGTTACTGATGGTGATGAGCATACATTGGCAAGATAACGGAGTATTCTTTCCATCGTTTTTTTTTCCTTCATAACAATTATTGCTCTTCAATATATAGGAAAAAGAGATAGAATAAAAAAAAACGCAAAGAATAAGAAAAAGTAATTTTTCTTCTTATTTTCTTTTTTTTTCGAGCGTTAAGGGCGTGTCCAGTGATCATCACTATGATCAATCACTTTTCATTCATACACACGCTAAGTAATCTCTCGTAATATATATATACTCAAATTATAAATAAAACAAGATTAAGAAGAAGAAGAAAAAATAAAGAATGATTAAGATTCTCTCTTTTGTTTTTTCTTCATTTCACTCACGAAAATCTTCTTTTGGTACAGTAAATATATATGGTACACTTGGTTTTCCATCGCCTTTTTTTGTAAAAGCTTTTACTTGTGCATGATATGTTGTACCAGGTGTTAAATTTCCAACAATATCCCAATATTGTGTACCAATAGTACCTTCATAATTTCGATGAACAATAGGTGGTTGCATTGATAAAGGTGCAAAAACGATCACATAAAAACCTTTTATCATTCCACCAAGTAATGAGATATCATCTGGATTATTTGTATCAAGTGGATATATCCATGATATATTTGCTGTTGTTTTATTAATCATATATGCGCTAACATTGATCGGTGCAACAAGTGGAACTAGAATTGATAGTAAGATGAATATTGACCACATCCGCATACGAATTGCTTGACTGACTGGCTGGCTGGCGTTGTTCAAAACAGATCGAGCAGATCTACGACAACCGACTGTTTCTTTCTCCTTTTCTCGTCTTCTCTCTTTCTTTTCTTCACATCCACCATCATCTATCCGAAATTATTTTCCCTTCTTTTTTACTCTCCCGCTCTCTTCTCCTCTTTCATTGTCTTTCTCGCTCTCTCTCTCTTTCTCTGTCTCTCCCTTCGTTTCATACTCTGCAATAAGCATTGTAGAGGCACAGGAACAGTTTATTCTATTTATTTCATCATCTTTTCTTCGACGACACGAAGAAAAACGACTTCTTCATTAGAAGATCTCCGCCTTCCTATATTGCAGACGAGAATTGAGGGAACACATCTCAATGCTATGTTATTTGAGAAATTATCCCTTCCGCCGATCATCCGATACCGAGCTCAAGATTTGAAAGCACGCTAACGAAAAAAACCGAGTAATATTGGTTGAGCATCATTTGCTCATCTTTTCATTTTCATATATCTATATTATTTTTCCATCTTTTTCTTACATATTCTATGGTCTAATGATGATCATAATATGAGATATTCAAGTGTTATACTGTCACTTAAATGAATGAAAGAACAACACATTTTTATACATAGATAGACGACAAGACATTGATGATGTTTTTATTAGTTGTGGCATTTCAAATGATATAGATACATCCAATGGGACAGATAAAATGGACAGTTGTCCGTCTGTCTAAGCATTATGTTTACTAATGAAATGGATAGTAAGAAAAGAGGATCAATTGCCACTGTCATTCTAAATTAGCTGACCCATTCTTCTCAGTTGAATATTTGTAGAATAACTACTGCAATTCATGCTATCATTTCTTTTTTCTTAGAATAAGTCTTCTTCATGGTTGTCGGTTGTTTGCAATGCGTTAAAAAGTATAAGTGAAAGGTAGTATGTTAGTTTTAAGTGGTAGACAGCTGCCTGCTCTTTTATCTTTTCTCATGCAGTTTTATAACCGAGCGAACAAGTGAAATGCAGAAGGAAATGAACCTTGAATGTGTCATCTTCCGCTATAAATTGCAGTTGTCTAGTGTGCAATGCAACCAGGCATAGCTGACGCATCTTTTTCTTCTTCTTGCGCGCTTCTCTCGTTTTTTTTTCTATTAAGAGTTTTTTTAAGACTTATTACTATTGCTCCTATCTCACTAAGCTCATTTGTCGTCAGTAATCAAACCGACTAGTAGCATCTATATTGATTCTGTTCTTTTGCAAATGTGTTTCGAGAAAAGCCATAGCTTTGCATGAGTCGATTCGCTATAATTGAAAAAAAAGTTAAATAACGACGATGATGACAATAAAAATATGCATACTCTATTGGGGATTTTTTTTTTCTCTTTTTCTCTTAATCATGTTCAAGATATCTATCAATGAAATATTCTCTAGATGTTCCTAGTAGGTTTCATCGTCTTCTATTTCGCTACTATTGTTACTGCTTGAATAGTCACGCACATATACGCATAAAAACGTGTGCTGATGGTTAAACGAAGCAGGTGTATTACTATTTAATAGAATTGAGGATAATCAACAAAGAAATTTTTTTATTAGGAATAGTTTCATGTAGACTATAGTTGCTATCTGATAACATAAATACAATTCTGCCTATTTTTTTTTTCAATACTCATAAAAGTAACTTTTTACACATATATTTTTATTCTGTATTGCTTGTTAACTGTACTTTGCTTGACATAAAGGTCAATTCTTAGCGAGAAGAAAAGAGTAGGTTCGATTAACGATTATTAGTGGGCAAACTTGTACTTTTCTCATCTTGCGTCATTCTATTATATGTAGAAAGATGGAAAGGAACAAAAAAAATATGTTTGGTATTCTCTAATTGATTAACCGAAAATTTTGGTAGCAAAAGAATTTAAACTAATGTTATAGGATATTCAAAGGACATCTTTGGTTTGTTTAAAAAAATTTAGAAAGTAATCAAATCGAATCTTGTCATTTCTATAAGACTTAATCTAAGCAGAAGAAAAAAAAAAGAAGATTATATCAAAGAATATTTTCCTTGTCTGCAAGGATAAATTTCTTTTTCTTTGAATTAATTCCCAAATGAAAAAAAGAAAGAAATTCCTAATTCTATAGAGAATAACGAGCAAACTTAAATTTCTTTTATAGAATGTTTATTTTTAAACAAATTTTCTTTTGTTTTAATTAAAAAATAGATCGGATTTGCTTTTTTATAATCTCATAAATACAGTTTTCAATTGAATTGATCAAGATAATGAAACGATTTGATATACGAACGCGTGTCAAATGATTGATGACAATATTCTGTCTATTTACTTGTCAAAATATCTATAGAATCGATTTCAACTCGTTTTAATTGAACAAAAAAGATGAATAATATATACATATGTATTGTGTTGAATCAAGTGGAGAAGAAAGAGAATTAAGTACTATTCATATTTTACTCATAAAAAGCTATCTTCATATATAGGACAAAAGAACATGTTATCGATACTATTTGAAGGTGCGTAAGAACAATTAATGAATGATCATTAATGTTTTGGTTTTACTCTTAACTTATTCGAATTAAATTTTAACACTTTCGAGGCACTTGAAAAATAATAGTCTTAATAATTTGAATGAATCTCAAACGTGGGTCATATATACTAAACTCTTAATAATAATGTGCAGACTGTACACTACATCTTAACTCACTAACAAGCAGGTATATAGATTAACAGTTTATATTAAAACTCGAGTACTAAATGATATTGCTCTCAAACATTGATACGTTACACGTCAGAAGTAATAAAAACTATCAAGATCAAATTAGAACTCATAATTTTAAAGTTCAATATGACACTTCCACTAAAGATGATGTATATATATATATTCTTTTAAGTTTCAATTTTCTTACATCATTGTACTTCACATCTTAACTAGGCGTTGTATCTTGTAATCTTAATCCTCAATTACCCGCAAGGGAAAAAAAAGAATAATACATCTAGTTAAGATGCAGAACACAATGAAAGCTGAAACTTAGAAAAAAAAAGAATAGTAACTATACACTTTTTAATTGCTGAAATTATTATCTATTTAAAAATAACATCATTTGATTGATATTTTTCCTTTATTCTTTCATTTTAAGATCGTTCTGAAATTTCGAACAATATAAAATGATTGATTTTTATCTTCATTAGTTAAACAAGCTCACTTTACTGTGATTCTTTTTTTTTCAGGCTTCTATATTATAACTGAACTAAAAGTGGCTCATGTTTTTTTTTCACTCATGATAACATGATTGTTGACAGAGAAACCTTCTAATTTAGATTAAATTCAAATAAAATTGTAATATAAATTTTATTTATGCTTCTATTTTCTCTATGCATTTGAATTGAACAAAAATAATAATAAAAAAAACACATTAAATTCTAAATTTGATGGATTTTGCCATATGAAACTATCCAGCTTTCTTTTAATCTAGGACAAGAATGGATGATATTTAACTACATATTTTTCTTCCGAGTCGATTTCTTAAAAAGTCTTTTCTATATTAACATATATCTCTGTTTTCTAGCTTAACTATACATGATTTTTCTATTCTCGAGTTAAGAAAATCTGTAATGAAAATTTCCATATCATTTGATATACTTTCTAATTAATTTTTTCTTTTATAAATTATTCAATAAGGAATTGATTATATTCATCTCAAGTATCATTCTTAAAACAAAAATCGAATAAAAACAAAGAAAAATCCTCAAGTATGTTCATCGAAAAATCATTATTGATCAAATAGATTTCTCAAATATAAGATCATTGTTTGATTCTATCACATCAAATTCTTATTCATTCTTATTTCTGTCTAGACATTGCCATTACCAGCCAGTCAAGTGTTGTTTTTATTTGAACAGGAAGTTACCTGTTTCATCGGTTGTTACTTCAATACGTGTTGATGGTCCCGAGGAATCTGTATAAGATGAATTTAAATACGCTTGTAAAATAATTTCATATTTTGTTATTGGACGAAGGTCATGTAAAAAAATTTGTGTCTCATTTGTTTGTTTGACAATCCATGATTGATTAGACTTTATTGGACGATATTTTATTGTATAACCATATATCGATGATGATAAACGAGTTGGTTTTGTCCATGATAAACGTATAAAATCTTTATCAGTTGCTAATATACGAATATTATTTGGTATTTGAGCCAAATTATTTGTTATGACAATAAATATCGAATAAAAAACGATTAAATAAAACATCTAGATAAATTCATCAGGAAAAAAAAACGAAACAGTTACTTATATTTATTTGAATTGAAAATAATTGTTTACTAATAAACAAATCAATTGAACAATCGTATGAAAGAAAAAAAACGAGAAAGATGATGATTATCATTTACAATCAAAGTTTTTCTTTTTTTCTTTCTGATATACAGAAAAGAATAAAGAATGGAAGAAGAACATGCACGACCTCGATCATCATCGGCAATTCGGCTCGGAGAGAGAGAGAGAGAAAAAAATATTGCTGCAACCTAATTGCATTGTCCTCGATGTATACGAGAGATTGAACGACAAAAAAAAGAAGAGAGAACAGGAAAAGAGGAAAAAAAATGATGATTATACCGATTGATGGCCCTCTAATTAGTCAAACTCTATCATCAACTGACGAACATCTATCTTCGCACATTGATCTATTAACGCAAAAGTCCTTTACTCACAAGGTTTTAACATATTTGCATGTAACACTCGATTTTTTTTTCTAAAGATAAATATATTCTAATATTCCATATATTCTTATCATGCAATGAAAATGTCTTTTTTTTTGATAATTGCATGCTGAGTATGCATATGCTCATTAGTCGTTTGACACCTGCTTTTCATGAAACTGTACAACACGCATACTAAGAGTTAAGAAAAAGTATGCCGCTTTATCACAAGAGTAAAAAAAAAACCGCTAGCAATTTAAATTTCTTAACATTAACATCCATCAAATTCATTGTTCCTTTTTTTTCTTATGTTTCCGGTCATTATCGTTCCTTTTCTTCATTTTTTTTTATACTCTTCAACTACCGAGTTCACAACATTTAGTATTCAAGTAATTTCTTTCGTTCGTATACACTTTTCTATTATTTCCGAGTTGTTAAAAAACCTTGTCGATTCAACAATTGATAAATAATCAAATAAAACAACAAAAAAAAAACCAGATCAGATACCATATAACGTTCTTATGAACAATCGATAAGTGATAAAAAAATCAGCCTTGACACATTATTTCCATTATACAATCAATCGGTTAGAATAAATTTTCGAGCAAAACGCAAAAAAAAAAGAAATAGAAATTTGCATTTCTTACCATATTTTCTTGTTAAAGTACAATAAATAGCTGGTTGAGTCATTGACATATGATTATCATTGTGATCAATAATCGTTAAATGTAATCTTAATATATGATATTGATTAGAATTTAAATGAAATAATGAACTATTAAATTCATATTTATATAAATCATATAATTGTTGTTTATTAATTTTTATAGAATTTATTGGTATAATTAATCTTCGAATTAAATCATCATTATTTTCTTTTATATCAATATAATATAAAATATATTTATTTATATATAAACGTGATTCATAATCAATCGACCATTGAATAGAAAATAAATCATTTTTATCATCAGATAAACATTGAAATCTATCAATTGATGATATTAAATGATGATTTAATAAACTACGATTAATTATATGAAAATCACTTAATATTGAACCTTTTGCATTAACACTTGCAACACGAATAAATAGTAATTGATTTTCAGGTATTGAAAGTGTTAAAATATAAAATGGATATGTTCGAACTATTGTATGAGACCAGTGATCAAATGGTATGGATGTATTGGTTGTATAAAAGAGAACGTAATACTAAAATAGCAGATAGATATATACTCTATAAAACAATACACGACACTTCTTAATATTCAGACGTGATAATTGACTGAATAGTTATTTTTTAACACTATAAAAAGAAGGAGAGAGTGTATAAGTGATATGTTGACTAAGTTTCTTTAGAATGATGTTCATTGAATATATAGGGCTTTGTATTCTGAATAGATACATTTAATATGTTTTCTATAAATAGATTACTATACAACAGTCATAATTAAATATCGATAATTCTTTTGAATATAGAATGACATGCTAAAACTTGTTTATTAGAATATACTTTTAAGAAAGTGTCGAGAATTCGAGGTCAACATGTTTTAAAAACTCATTTCTTTTCGGAATCATTTCCTGAACATTAAAATTTTAATTGTATCCTCAAGAATTTTGTCGCATTAGTGTTTGTACTTTATTGGGATCAGTGAATGTCAGCTTTTACTGACTAAATTGACCTATACTAAAATACATAAAAATCTCACTAAGATTTCTTCTACTTTCATTATAAAAATCAGAAATTATCCTTTTCTTTTTCAATTATCTACAAATTACATCTCAATTTTTGTCCGAATCATAATTAAAATAGCTAAATCATTTGAATATTTAATATTATTCTTACAAAATTAGGTCCATTTGTTGAATTCGGTGGTGTCCAATGAACAACAACCGATGTTTTATTCCAAATATAACC
>Ga0116226_10004234_pt1 | contig 12677 bp, 11 predicted proteins | sample S1TSphfallax_FD_89692 | JGI IMG/M metagenome (GOLD analysis project Ga0116226, IMG submission 89692) | Host-associated microbial communities from peat moss isolated from Minnesota, USA - S1T2_Fa - Sphagnum fallax MG | ecosystem: Host-associated > Plants > Peat moss > Unclassified | place: USA... | reverse complement strand
GTGGACGCAAGGCCAAGGCGCAGTTGGTGGACGCGAGGCAACGGCTCAGTTGATGAACGCAGGACAACGGCGCAGCTGGTGGACGCAGGACAACGGATGATTGCGGTGCAGCACGACGGCAGCTGACGGTCGCGGGACTTACGCTGCGGGTTCGAAGAGCGCTTTCGTGAATTCGGCGGGGTCGAAGGGGGCGAGGGCGTCGGCGCCTTCGCCGAGACCGATATATTTGATCGGGACCGTGAGCTGGTCGACGATGCCGACGAGGACGCCGCCTTTTGCCGTCGAGTCGAGCTTCGTTACGACGATGCCGGTGAGCTGCGTTGCTTCATTGAAGAGGCGCGCTTGCGAGAGCGCATTCTGGCCGGTGGTGCCGTCGACGACGAGCAACGTTTCGGCGGGCGGGGCGCCCATCTCACGTTCGATCACGCGGCGCATCTTCTTCAACTCTTCCATGAGGTTGTTCTTCGTTTGCAAACGGCCCGCGGTGTCGACGAGCACGACGTCGACACCGCGGGCTTTCGCGGCTTGCATGCCGTCGAAGACGACGGAACTGGGGTCGCAGCCTTCGGTTCCGCGCACGAACTCCGCGCCGGCGCGTTCCGCCCAAACGCCCAGCTGTTCGGCGGCCGCGGCGCGGAACGTGTCGGCGGCGACCACGAGCACGCGCTTGCGCTTCGCGCGCAGCGCGGTTGCGAGCTTGCCGATCGTGGTCGTCTTGCCGCTGCCGTTGACGCCGACGACCAGCACGACCGCCGGTGGTCGCTCGAGCGCGAGCCCCGCGCTCGGCAGCGTCAGGAAGTTTTGCACGTCGCGCTTGAAACGCGCGATCACCTGGTCGCTTGTCGCATAGCGATCTTGCTTTGCGACTTGGCGCAGCGCGCCGACGATTTTGTCGGTTGTCGGGACGCCGAAATCAGCGGAGATCAAGATATCTTCGAGATCGTCCCACAGCGACTCATCGACCGGCCGGCGCGCGAGCGCCATCGTTTCGAGCCCGAAGAGCGAATCGCGCGACCGGGTGAGGCTTTCCTTGAGGCGACCGAACCAACTCACCCGGATGCGCTTCGCGCGACCGCTTCCGAACTCCGCGCTTAACGCGCGATCGCGGGTTGCGCCTCGAGCGCGTCGCTCGCTTCCATGACGAGCGGCGTGTACTTGCGCGAGACGACATCGTCCGCGGTCGGTCGGCGGGATCGGCTTGTTCGCGACCGGATGATAGGCCATGTAGACATGCCGGCGATCGCCGGCGGCAAGATTCTGGCCGGATGCGTGCAGCATGTTGCAGTGAAAGAGCACGGCCGTGCCGGGCGGCCCGACGATCGGCACGGGCTCCGGCGAGTCGCGCAGGATGCCGCGCGGTACTCCTTAGCCTACGCCGGTCGTGCGGCTTCTGCGTCGACGGCATAGACGAAGGCCAGCACTTCGGCGACCACGGCGTACAACTCCCGCGGAATGACCGAGCCGATCTCGAGCCGCGAGAGTGCTTCGACGAGCCCCGCATCCTGATGCAACGGCACGTTGTTCTCGCGCGCGATGCGCACGATCTCATCAGCCATCAGTCCACGGCCGGTCGCGATCACTTCCGGTGGTTCGTGCCTGGCCGGATCGTAATTGAGCGCCGCTGCTGCCGGCCGATCCGAGACTTTGCGGCGATTATCATAAAAGAAACGATTATTGTTCATGCCGAACGATCCACCAAGGCGTTTGGATCGGACGGCGCGACCGGCGCGCTCGAGATGACGGTCGAGACGACGTTCACCGTCCCCGGCGCCGCGACGCCGGCCTGCGCTTTTGCGACGGTATACCGCAGGCCACGCAAGCGCTCGGCGAGCTGCTCGAGCAATTTCGAGAAACGCATCGCGGCAAGCGTCGCTTCGGTCTTGATGTCGAGCGTGACCGTGCGTCCGACGGTAACGAGATCGATCGCGACCACGCCGAGCGACGCGGTCTCGAGGATGAACGCGATGTGGAAGTTGTCGCCATCGAGCGGCGTTCCGCCGGGCTCGGGCGCTTCGCGATCGATCCGGATCTGCGCGTTCGCCGTTCCGTTCGGCAGCGCGATCGGCACGTTCAGGTTGACCGACTGCGAGGTTTGCGAGGCGAGCGTTTGCATCTGCATCGCGGTGAGCGCGGTCAGCGTGTCGCTCACCGCGTTCGCGAGCGCCGCCGTGACGTTGGGCGGCGGGTCTTGCACGATCGCGAGCAGCTGTGTTTTGAGATCGTATTGGAGCGCGGCGGCACGCGCGACACCCTGCGCGAGTTGCGCCGTGGGAACGGTCGCGGCGGGATCTTGTGGCTTGGCGTCGGCGTCGATCGTGGCCGGATCGATGGCGCGCTGCGCATCGGCGGCGTCTTGCGTCGCGGCGAGCAGCGCGCCGAGTTTGGGTTCGCTGCCTTCGAGCGCGTGATCGACGAAACTCGCGAGCTGCGTCGCAAGCGTCGGCGAGCGTGGATCGAGCCGGCCGATGAACGCCGCGATCGTGCGCAGCGTCGCGATGCGCGGATCGCTCGTCGAGGCCGGCAGCGCGCGTTCCAGCGTTGCGATCGCGGTCGCGAGCCGCTGCGGCTGCTCGAGCGCGAGTTTCGCTGCAGCCACGTTGGTCGGCGTGACCGGCAGACGCAGCGAGCGCAGCAACGCAACGGGTTCGGCATACACGGCGAGCCCGCGCGCCACGACCGCGGCAGGCTCGGCGGCGGTAGCGGGACCGGGCGCACCAGCCGCAGCCGGTGCGCCCGGCGCAGCCGGCGCAGCCGGTGCGGCCGGTACGACCGTCGTGCTGCGCGTGACGATCGGCGGTGCGACGAAGGGCCGGACCGGACCGGCCGGCAGTGCCCCGCTCGGCGGCGGCGGCGGGGGCGGCAGAGGATTCGAGCGCGCGGCCGAGGCGCCGGGCACCGGCAGCGTCGCGCCGCCCGAGAGAACGGTCGCCCGGGCCGCCGCAATGCGCGCCTCGATGGAACCCGAGAGCGGCGCGGCCGGGGCCGCCGACGGCGCACGCGGTGCCCGGGCGGCAAGTGTCTCGCCCGCGACGTAGCCGGGGTCGTCACCCGCGGCGGCAGGGGACGGCGTCGCGCCCGGAGTCGCCGGCGCGGGCGCCGGCGCGCGGGCGGCGGCGCCGTCCGAGACGACGACTGCGGGGACGGCCGCGCTCGGCGTCGCGCCTGCGGCACGAACGGCGGCGGCAGCGAAGAATGCCGCCGGGGGAGCGACGGGCGGCGCTGTCGGCGCACCGGTTCCCGGAATCGTCGCGACCGTGTTCTCGAGCGCCGCACCAGACCCCGTGGCGCCTGACGGCGGCGAACCGCCCGCCGCAGCCGGATCGCTGCTGCCGGGATCCACCGGTGGAACGGGGTTCGTCAGCGCCGTATCCGACGGGACGATCTGGACGGCAACTTGGCCGTTCGCGGTACTCGTCACGGCGACGGTGATCACGTCGCCCGGCGTGAGGGTGGGCGGCAGCGTCGCAGCGACGCGGTAGCCGGCGATCGAGAGCAGATCGGTGAGGCCATTGGGCGGCAGCACCTGGGCCTGGACGACATCGCCTTCGCTGAGCAGCGCGCGCAGCGCCTGACCCTCGGTCGCGAGGATCTGGAGCTCGACGTCGATGAGGTTGGCGAGCGACGTCGCCGCCGCGGTCGACGCGGCGGCCGCCGCCGACGCCGCCGACCCCAAACCGCTCACTACGCGGTGAAGTCGATCAGGTGCGCGGGTTCGCCGAGTCCGGCCTCGTCTTCGACCGTCTCTTCGAACGTTTGGGGCGCGCCCGGCTCGCGGCGCTTGCGCGAAAACCCGGGTTGCTGCTCGCGACGGCCCTCGGCGGAGACGCGGTTGCCGTCGACCTCGCCCGATCCGGCAACGCTCTCTTCGCGCTGCGAGAGTTTGTTCGCGAACGTCGCCTGGGCCGCGAGCGCCGCTTGTTGCGGGCCTTCGTCGGCACGCTGGGCTAATTGGGCGTTCTGAACCGACTGAATGATCGAGCCTTGCAGATCGGTCGGTCGGATCGCCACAACGTCCTCTTTCGCTAGCCGGTCGCGCCCACACTATCGTCTGCGGCACCGGCTGAGCCGGTAGCGCCTACCGCAGTGGGCAGAATCTTCCGCACATACTTCTGCTTTACCGTTGGATCGCCCTCACGGTAGCCTAAGTCCGCAGTCAGGTTGCGCAGCTTGGACCGCAGGTGGATGACCGCCTGGGCATGGATTTGCGAAACCCGCGATTCCGAGACGTTGAGGGCGCCTTTGATTTCCTTGAGCGTCAGGCCCTCGAAATAGTAGAGCGAGATCACGGTGCGCTCTTGGTGCGGCAACTCATCGACGGCACGCACGAGGGCGGCCTTGATCTCGCGCGCTTCGACCGAGGTCGAAACGTCGTTTTCGAGATCCTTGAGCGTGTCGAGCAGCGGGATCTCGTAGCCCTTTTCGTTGGGCAAGAACTCTTCGAGCGAGAGGACCGCGGTGCCGCGAATTTTTTGCATCAGCACGTCGAGCTCTTTGGTCGTGAGGCCCATCTTCTCGGCGACTTCGTCGCCGGTCGCCGCGCGGCCGAGTTCAATTTCGAGTTCCTGATAGACGCGCTCGAGTTCGCGGGCACGTTGGCGCACGGCACGTGGCACCCAATCGAGGGCGCGCAGCGCATCGAGGATCGCGCCGTTGATACGCGTGATGGCGTAGGTCTCGAATTTGACCCCGCGCGCGTCATCGTATTTTTCGATCGCGTCGATGAGGCCGAGGATGCCGTCGTTGATGAGATCGTTGATCTCGACGTTGGGCGGCAGATTGATAGAGATTCGTCCCGCCACGTACTTCACAAGGTGAAGATACTTGTGGACGATTTCTTCCCGGCTCAGGTCTATGCCGCTAATGACATAGCGGCTCGAACGGGCTACCTTCACGAATGCTCCATCAAGCCGTCTTCATGAGTACTCGGCTCGAGGAGTATCTTCACGCCCCTCCGCAAGCCGTTCCTGGTCGAAAACGGCGTTATCGGCAAAGGGGATGTTGAGTTTAGTTAAAGATCGCTTTACGCAGAGACACTGACGCCCGTGAGCTCGCACAGCGTCCGAGCGACATCGCCCAGCGCGACGACCCGGTCCACGAGGCCCGCCACGGCTGCGGCGCGCGGCATGCCGTACACCACCGACGTCCCCTCGTCTTGCCCGATCACGAACCCGCCCTTGTCTTTGATGACGCGCAGACCGTCGACGCCGTCGTGCCCCATGCCGGTGAGGATCACGCCGAGCGCGGCCGACCCGTAGGTCTCGCCGACCGCCGTCGCCATCACATCGACGCTCGGCACGTGCAGCGAACGCTCGCGATCCTCGGCGAGGGCCACTTCGACGCCGGTTCCGACGCGCCGCAAGCGCAGTTGCTGACCGGCGGGTGCGACGTAGGCTTTGCCGGCCGCCAGGGTCATGCCGGCTTGCGCTTCGACGACCTCGATTTTCGATGAAGCGTTGAGCCGCTCGGCGAGGGGCTTCGTGAAGCCCGGCGGCATGTGCTGAACGATCACGATCGGGATCGGGAATTCTTTGGGCAGCTTCGGGAGAATCTGCGAGAGCGCGACCGGGCCGCCGGTCGACGTGCCCAGCGCGACGCAGGCGTAGTGACCGATCCGCGGCGCGGTCGGCGCAGCGGCGCGCGGCGGCGGCGCGGGCGTCGTCAGCGGCGGTTCGTGAACGAAGCGCCGCTGCTCGGGCGCCGCGGGCGGCACGGGGCGGCCGAGCGGCGGAAGGCCGGCCGGGCGCGCCGACGGCGGCGCCGGCAGCACGGTCGCGGGCGTTGCGGGACCGGTGAATTCTTTGCCCTGCATCGCGCGCAAGTAGGCCGTCCGCGAACCGAACAGTTTGATCTTTTCAACGAGATCGCGCTGCACTTTGAGGATGTCGATGTACGCCGAATCCGGTTTCGGAATGAAATCGACCGCGCCGATCTCGAGCGCACGCAGCGTCGTCTCCGCGCCGTCGCGCGTGAGCGCTGAGATCATGATGATCGGCGGCCCGTTGCGATTGATGATCGCCCGCGCCGCCTCGAGGCCGCCCATCCCCGGCATCTCGACGTCCATCGTGATGACGTCGATCGGCGTCTTGCCGACCAAGGCGACGGCTTCTTCGCCGCTCGACGCGCTGCCGACCACGGCGAGGTCGTCTTCTTTCTCCAGCATTTTCGCGATCGCGCGGCGCATGAACGCCGAGTCGTCGACGATGAGGACGTTGATCGTTCGTTTGATGCTCACGCGCGCGCTCCGGTGCCGGCGGGCGCCGCTGCCCGCACGCGGTAAACGATCGCTTCGGGCTGCACCAGCGGCTCGAACACGTTCGTCAGATGAAAGAGCGATTCGGCGTGACCCAAGAACAAGTAGCCTCCCGGCCGCAGGGCTTTGGCAAAACTCTCGACGACCCGCTTTTGGGTCGGTTTATCGAAATAGATCAAGACGTTGCGGCAGAAAATGACGTCGAAGGGCCCGTGCGTCTGCACGGCCCGGTCGTCCATGAGGTTGAGCTTCGAGAACGAGACCAGCCGCTTCACGCGGTCGGAAATCAGGAAGCCGTCCCCCAGGGGAGAGAAATACTTCGCGATCATCGCCGGTTCCGTCGCCCGGAATGACAAGGCTCGGTAAAACCCTTTCCCAGCCAAATCTAAGACGCGCTGGGAAATGTCGGTCGCGCCGATGGTGAAATTCGACTCGGGGATGCGGCCGCTCTCCAGCAGCGACATCGCAAGCGAGTACGGTTCCTCGCCGCTCGAACACGCCGCCGACCAGATCCGGATCCGCGGGCTGTGGGCCAGCAGCTCGTCGAGGATCTTTCCGCACAGCAGCTGCACCTGAGCACGCTCGCGAAAAAAGTACGTCTCGTTGTTCGAGAGCACGGAGGCGAGATCGGTGAATTCGCTCTCGCGATCGGCACCCGATTCGAGAAAGCGCACGTAGTCGTGATAGTTTTGCAGACCGCGCTTCACGAGCCGCGTCTGAAGGCGGCTCATCAGCAGAAACTGCTTCTGATCGTCGTAGTAGATGCCGAACCGCGTCCGGATCAAATCGCGCAGCGTGTGGTAGTCCGCCTGGGCGATGTCGAAGGACTGGTTCATCGGGCGTTCAGGATCCGCCGTAGCGGATGCGCGGGTTCGCGAATGCGTAGAGCACGTCGACCGCCGCGTTCACGAACACGAAGACGGCGGCGAAGAGCAGCAGGCAGCCGTTGATGAGCGGCATGTCGCGATCCGAGATCGCATCGAAGGCGAGGCGCCCGACGCCCGGCCAGGCGAAGATCGATTCGGTCAGCACCGCGCCGCCGAGTAAGAGGCCCGTCTGCAAGCCGAGCACCGTGATGATCGGCAAGAGCGCGTTGCGCAGCGCGTGGCGCACGATGACGGCACGCTCGCCGAGACCCTTCGCGCGCGCCGTGCGGACGTAATCGCTCGAGAGCACGTCGAGCATCCCGCTGCGCGTGATCTTGGCCACGATCGCGAGCGGAATCGTCCCCAGCGTGATCGACGGGAGGACCAAATGCCAGAGCGCGTCGAGCAGCGCGCGCGCGTTGCCGGCCAAGAGCGCGTCGATCACGACCAGATGCGTGCGCGCCGGAATGACGTACATCATCGAGATTCGGCCGGAGATCGGAAAGAGATCGAGCCCCATATGCCCGGGCAGCACGGCAAACACGTAGACCAGCATCCAGCCCAGCCAGAACACCGGGATCGAGACGCCCAAGAGCGCGAGGCTCATCGCCAGCGCATCGGCCAAGCTGCGGTGGCGCACGGCGGCAAAAATCCCGGCCGGGATCCCGACGATAACGGCAAAGAGCATCGCGCCGAGCGAGAGTTCCACCGTCGCGGGAAAATAGGCCGCGAGTTTCCCCGCGACGGGTTCGTTATCGGAGATCGACACGCCGAGGTCGCCGTGCGCGACGGCGCCGAGGTAGCGCACGAGCTGCACGTACCAGGGCCGGTCGAGCCCGAGTTCCCGGGTGAGCGCCGCCGCCGCGGCCGGGCTCGCGTGCTCGCCGAGGCGCATCGTCACGGGGTCACCCGGGATCGCGTGCATGAACAGGAAGCTCACGACGGTGATCGCCACGAGCACCGCGATGAGTCGCACGATCCGGTCGACGGCGAATTTCAGCATCCGTTACGCGCGCAGCGCGCGTCTCGCGAACGTCGCCGCCTGCGCATACAGATACATCCACTGAGCGGGCGTGAAATCATTCCGGTCATGCTGTAGGAGTTCGGCAAAACGCGGCGTCCGGTCGAGCTGCTCGAAGAGGACGTCGAACCGGGCCGGCCGGCGCTCGAGGAAGCCCATCAGTTTGTGGCGCTGGCGCAAACGCCCGTAGAACGCGCGCTTGACCGACCGGGCGTAGCGCGGTGCCGGATCCCCGCCGCGCCGGGCCCGGGCGACCGCCTCGGCGGCGAACCGCCCCGAGGCCGCCGCTTCGTGGATCCCCTCGCCGGTCGTCGCGTCGACGAGGCCGGCGGCGGTGCCGCCGACCATCACGTGATCCGCGCCGATCACCGGCCGCGGCGCGCCGCCGTAGAGGAGGTTGCCCTCCTCACGCACCGTGTAGGCGATGCCCGGGAAGAGCCGCGCCTGCACGGTCGGCACGAACGCGTCGAGTTCCGCGCGCAGTTCACTGCCCGGCAGCTTCGCCTGAATTCCGAGGCCGATCGAGAGATGGTCGCGCTTGGGAAACATCCAGGCAACGACGCTGCGGCCGGTCGTGCCGACATAGTAATGCATCTCGAGCGTCTGGTAGGTCGCCGGAATCGCGGGCTGCTCGAGATAGACACGATACTGAAAACACGTGATCAGTCCGGCGTTCCAGGGCGCATACCCGAAGCGCGGATCGACCCCCTCGAGCCGCGCGCTCGATCCTTGCGCCAGAAAGACGTGCCGAGCGCGGATCGTGCGCCGCGTGCCGCTCGCGTAGTCGGCATACTCAACCGCGACGCCGTGGCCGTCGCGGCGCAGCGATCGGAACAGCGAGCCGGTGCGGATATCGGCGCCCTCGACGCGCGCGAGCGCGGCGATCGAGCCGTCCAGTTCCTCGCGCGTCGTCGTATGCGCCGTCCCGACCGCAAAGCTATAGCTCGCTTTCGCCGTCGTGCAGGTGATGGTCGGCGGATCGCAGTGGACGATATCGCGCGGCAGATCGAAGTTTTCGCAAAAACCCGGGCGCAGGCCGGCCGCGCAGACGCGCTTCGCGCCGACGACGGCGTCGCGTTCGAGCACCACCGTGGACACGCCGGCGCGCGCGGCTTCCCGCGCCGCAATACCGCCCGCCGGCCCGCAGCCGACGATCAGAAACTCGGTGGACTCCATGGCGCAATTTTACGCACGCACCCGTGCGGCGCCTACGTCGCGGCGATCGTTTCGAACGCGAGCGGCGTCTGCAGGACGAAGGCGAGGTGCGGCAACGCATCGGCCAGCCAGTCCTCGCGCTTCCCGGTTGCCGGGTCGGTGGCGCCCAGGGCGCTTGCCGTGACCTCGATGAGGGCGCGACGCGGGGGTGCGGAGTCCGGGGCGGAGCGCCTTGAAACCGGGCTTATACCGCGACAGCGATGTCCTCGAGCAAGGCGGAGACGGTGTCGGGCGTCATCGGCCGGTAGAAATGAAAGCCTTGGGCGTGCACGCATTCGAGTTCGATGAGCGAGCGCGCTTGAATCGCCGTTTCGACGCCCTCGGCGACGACGTCGATATCGTAGAGCTGGGCGAGCTGGATCATCATGCGCACGATCGGCGGGCTGCCCAGCACGCCGTCGACCGACTCGACGAAGGACTTGTCGATCTTGATCGAGTCGAGCGGGAATTGGTGCAGGTAGCGCAGCGACGAGTAGCCGGTCCCGAAATCGTCGATGCACAACCGGATCCCGGTTTCGCGGAGCCGCTCGAGCGCTTCCACCGTCCCTTCGCGCATGATCGCGGTCTCGGTGATCTCGAGCGTCATGTCGTCGCCGCTGATCCCGAACCGGTGCAGGTTGCGCGCGACGAACGCGTCGACATCCGGCTGTAGCACTTCGGGGACCGAGAGGTTCACGTGCATCCGCAGATCCAGCTCGGGCGCGCGCCGGCGCCACTCGGCGAGCCACCGGCACGATTCCACGAACACGAACCGGCCGATCGCGACGACCAGGCCGACGTCCTCGGCGAGCGGGATGAACTCGCCGGGCATGATCTCCCCCGTCGCGGGATTGAACCAGCGCACCAGCGCCTCGAAGGCCACGATCCGATTCGATGCCAGTTCGACGATCGGCTGGAAGACCACCGTAAACTGCTCGTGTTCGATCGCGGTGCGCAGGTCGCTCGTGAGCGAGAGCCGCCGGGCAACCTCGAGATGCATGTGATCGTCGAAGAACGCATGGCGGGCGCGGCCCAGCGCTTTGGCGTGGTACATCGCCGTGTCCGCGTTGCGCAGCACGTCGTCGATCGGGGTCCGCTCGTCGACCAGCGCGATGCCGATGCTGGCGGTGTTGTAGACGATCCGATTCTCGATCGTCATCGGACGCACGAGCTCGTCTTGAATGCGTTCGACGAACGCCTCGACCTCTTCGATGGAATCGCGATCGCAGACCAGCAGCGCGAACTCATCGCCTCCGATCCGGGCCACGAAGTCGCGCGGACCGACCGCCATGCTCATCCGCTCCGCAACCGCGTTGAGCAGCTGATCGCCCGCGATGTGGCCGAGACTATCGTTGATCGACTTGAATTCATCGAGGTCGACGAAGAGCACCGCGTGGGTCCGCTCGGGCTGGGCGCGGGCAAGCTCGTACGTCTCTTTGAGGCGCTCGGAGAAAAACATCCGGTTCGGCAATCCGGTCAGCGCATCGTGCGTCGCCTCGTGGCGCAAGCGCGACTGATTGGATTCGAGCAACTTGCGATGTTCGATCTCCGCCACATGCGCCTGCTGATTCGTCAGCGCCAAGCCCATCAAGTTGACGAAGAGCTGAATCGAGCGCAGCGTCTCGTTCGAGGGGATCTTGCCGGTCACGGGACCATCGACGCTGATATAGGCCAGCATCTCACCGCTGCGGTCGGGCAGCACGAAGATCAAGCAATCGCGCTCGTGCCAGGCATCGGCCGATTCGCGCGGGACGTCTTTCGGCGTTTCGCCCGTCCAGAGCGAGCGCGTCCACTCGAACTCGCGCTCGGCCGGGATGAAATACACGTTCTCGAGCGCCTCGAAGTGCGGCTTGAGGACATCGAGGATGTCCGCGCGCGGAACCAGCTCGTTCTTCCGTTCCGCGGCAAGCTCGTCCGGCCAGCCCATCATGATCCGGCGGTGAAGATCGCCGCCGGGCTTGTCGGCCGCGACGATCGTGATGTACCGCCAGCCGTAAAGATCCATGATTCCGCGCGCGACCGATTCAAGAGCCGGTTCGAGCTCTTGGACGCGCAAAATATCCCGTGTCACTTCGATGACACGCTCGAACGGGGTCTCGACGTGCACTCCTGTGTTATCGCCGGAGCGTGCGTCAGAACCTACGGCCGATTGCCTAGCCGGAGCCCGATGTGACCAAAATAAAAGTTGCAGCTCGGGCAAAACGGCCTGCCCGGCTACGGAACGTCGAGATCCGACCCGGCAACGAGATGACGATAGCGGCTGAGTCGATCACTGAGGCAACCGCCTCGGAACCGGCAGACGTGCTCGGCAGCGCTTTGTTTAAGAGCCGTCTCGCCTTTCTCTCCAATCTCACAAGCGAGAGTCGCGACGTTCGCTTCGCGCACGATCCGAAGACGGCGTGATCACGGGTCGTAGCGATCGAGCCAGCCCAGCACTTCAGCCATGACGTTCCGGCGCTGCTGCCACAGACGCGGGAAATGCGGCGAGCCGGGATAGGTCACCATGCGGACCGTCTTCCCCTCTTCTTTCAGGAGCACGAAGAGCTCGCGACCTTCGTAGGTCGGGACGCGGACGTCGCTCTCGCCGTGGAGGATCAGCAGCGGCGTGGTCACGTTCTTCGTGAACATCACGGCCGAGTATTTCAAGAACGGCTCCGCGCCGGCGGAGAGTTCGCGCGCGTCGTAGTCGGTTTGCTGGACGTCCGAGGTCATGATGAAGCTGAGCCACTCGGTGATCCCCGCGCCTTCGATCGCCGCTTTGTAGCGTTGCGTCTGCGTGACGGTCCACGAGGTCATGAACCCGCCCGCGCTCCAACCGAAGATCGCCAGGCGCGCCGGATCGGCCCAGCCTTGCGCGACGGCCTCGGTCGTCGCGGCATCGACGTCGCGATACGCGGTGTCGCCGAAGTGCTGGTAGATGGCCTGTAAGAACGCGCTGCCGTAACCAGTCGAGCCACGGTACTCGGGCTGCATCACGACGAAACCGTCGCTCGCGATGATTCGCGAGAGCGGATCGAGGTGAAACTCGTCGTTCGCTTCGGGACCGCCGTGCGGCAGCACGAGAAACTTGCCGGGCTTGCCGTTCCAGTTGGGCGGAAACGTGACGATCGCTTCGAGCTTCGTGCCGTCGGCGGCGGTCCACGTATGACGGATGACGCGACCGAAGCTGATGTGCGGAAGCAACGCGTCACTCTCGTGCGTGATCTGAAGCAAACCGTTCGGCGTGTCGACGGCGATCTCGCTGGGTTGCATCGTCGTTCCGACCGCGAATGCGAGCCGCTCCGGCGCAGCCGCCAAATCCGGGACGGCCGGCATGCCGACGGCATACCCGTTGGCGAACGCGCGG
>Ga0116226_10004233_pt1 | contig 12677 bp, 8 predicted proteins | sample S1TSphfallax_FD_89692 | JGI IMG/M metagenome (GOLD analysis project Ga0116226, IMG submission 89692) | Host-associated microbial communities from peat moss isolated from Minnesota, USA - S1T2_Fa - Sphagnum fallax MG | ecosystem: Host-associated > Plants > Peat moss > Unclassified | place: USA... | reverse complement strand
TTCAGCCCTGGAGTGAAGCAACAGGGATGCATGAGCAGTGGACATGAACAACTTTCCATTGGGACCCAGTTACCCAGCCAAGCATCCATTCAGGTCAGTTGCTGTTCTCACTAACAACCCACTAGCCCTTACTTATGTACAAAGGTACTAGTCATCTACCAGCATCTGCTAATAGCCACCTATCGTCCTACCTCCAAGACCTATTTTTCAGAGGAAAGCTTACCAAGGTGGATGAAAATCATACAGCAGTAAAGCTACCAATAGATGGGTGTAAAGAAAGTGGGAGCAACCCATGACAAAGATCATTGTGGAGGATTGATATCAATGGGAATGAAGTGAGAATGGAATTCAATGAAATGAAGAGAAGTGAACCCATGCAAGGACTCAACAAGTCCAAAGACTAATTATTAAACAGGCAATCTACTTCTTTCAAATCACTCTCCACAGAAAGGGACATTGTCCTTGCTCCATATCCCACAAAATGTTGTCACATAGGTATGTTCACATCTTTAATGCAATTGAACTAATTGTGTACCCCTTAAAAAGATTAAGATTTGAAACATAGTCTGAAAAAACTTTGTAATTTGCACGAAATGCCAAAGTGCTTGAAAGCTTTAAAACCTTTGAACCACCAAACCGGCACAACTGACCTCACATTAGTTAATGCACAAATGATAATTGCTCTGAAGGCCTTCACTCAGTTAAGAACCTGCCAAGAAGCTGTTAGACTGAGGGATGGTGTGCAAAGAGTTCACATCCAGAGGAGAAAAAATTAGGCTCCTTGGATGACACTGGAATATAGCAACCCTGCCTAGGGTTGAGTATGGAATTACAGGGGTGTAAGCACTTCAAAAAGTGGACACAAGGCAAATACAAACAGGTTTGTTTACAGTGGAGAGAGTCGCTCGCGTTGTAAGCACTGTTATTCCCTACTGAATGGACTACCATTATTGAAGCATATGGGCACAATTGCTTCCGAGTATTATTTGCAGCCATTGGACTCCCAAACCAATTAGGAAAAACAAACAAGAATTCTGGACTAATTCTCTAATCTCTACCTTCCCAGAAATTATTCAGGGATGGCATTTTGAGAACTAATGCCTTCGTTTTGCCCTGCTCTGTTGACTCTCCCATAAAAGGCAAATAAGCATGGGTGTGATCCATCATGCACATGGGCGTAGGGTTCAGGATTTTCTGTTACCAAATGAGGGCTATGTTGATCCAATGCCAAATTAATGTGAACATGGCCATAACCTTGCAAATCAACAATGCAGTATGTACAATTAGGTAGCCATTCACAAATAAGAGCAAAACAAAACCACCTTACCAAAGGATGGAAATTCTGAAAAGAAGAGAACACAATCAATGCTAGACAGTTGTATGTCAGTATGGCATTTGATCTCAGTACATCTTCCAAAAGCATTTGCTTCTCATTTATGATGGTACACCAAAATTCCAAAACCTTGATATGGGTTTTTGGCAGGCCTAATGAGTGTTAGAAATTATTACCAGTCATGAAATCAATTATTCTTAAATGAGGACTCTGCACAAATGAAACAAGCCCGAGACCATGCTACTCAACTAACAAGACAGCGGAACACTGTGAATTGAAAACCTTGCATTAATTATATGCATTGAAAACCTTCAAGTGGTGCAAACAATACCTGTGATATATGGCTGTGCTACCCAAAGCACAAATGAATCAATTTTATATCAACCAAAAGAATGTGGGAGCTCCTTACTATTTTATTCCCTGTACCTGGAATACAAAAAAGAATAAAAAATTGTAAGTGAAAGTTGGAGTTTTGCAGAGCAGTTAGATTTTTAAAAATAAGAGCAGGGTTTTCAATGCATGAGATTGGAAAGAGAGTTGCTCACAGAGGAAGTGTATGTCTTTCATGTCCAGCTTCTGGGGACAGAAAAATGGCAAGCTTAAGTTTAAATTCTCCAAATCTGGATGCTCCACACCATTAAAGAATTGCCCTTGACACAATCATGGCCATGTAAACATGGATTGCTATCCAGTACACAGCAAGTCCAAGCCTTGCTGTTGGCTGTCGCATCAGCAACCGTCCACCTACAACACTGCAGTCCACATGTCTCAATATTGAGCCTCTTTATCCTTCCAACTCCCTGTGTTCCTTAAGAAACACAGGTAAATTATTTTTGAACAAAGACAGGCTCACTTGAGAGAGTACTATCCATGAATTTTGTTGAAAAAAACCTTACCACAATCCATCAAGCCTGTCTGCAAGTGCTCTCATCCTCTTTGGAACAAGTGCTGAATTTGTGAGTGAGTTAAATCCATGCCCTGATCACAAAAAGAAAAAAACAGACAAGTGTGAAATACCAGAACTGAAATTCAGTTGTCCATGGTGTCTCAAAATGTCAAACCAGACATTGGGCAGATTGTTTTAACATTGCATACATAAGGTGACAAGCACTTCCAGTTGGAACTCAGCCAAAAAACCTCCTGCCACAAAATTGAGAAGGCAATAAATCTGTTGTGGAAAGAGAAATTAAATCAGGCAAACCTTTATCGTCCAAATCTGAAAGCAAAGGATTTATTTCTCCATCCACATCAATAGTAACTTCTGCTGGAAACAGCTTTCGTGCCCCTCGGACATGAGGGGCAGCAGAAGAACCCACATGACTGATCCGCTTACTCCTTGCACCCTGCACATTTCATTACACAAAGAACATAAACATTTCTTCTCTGTTTCTGGATATTATCCAAACCTTTTCTGTTTGAACTTACCTACATCATCACATGACACACAGCAGGATGATATTGAAGACTGAAATCCAAACCCCCAAGTTCAAAAACTGGTCACTGTCCTTCCTTCCAGAGTTGGGTTTTGTACTCCCGACTGGATTTTGTCAAATTTGTGATGTGTAGCTTAAAGACAAGTGGGCTTATGTTCCTGAAAACAAACAAATGGGGAAACCTATATAGTCTCCTGGCAATTGTGGAGCTGCCATATAACGAGATCCAGGTGCTGATCAGCTCTAGAGGACAATACTCTAAATAAGCTGAAGTCTTCCATTCAACCTACATGCTTTGTAAACATAGAAAGAGTTTGAAATCCAGTATTACCAGTTCTTCAATCTCCAGGGCAGGAATTGCTGTGCTATCAGATGCTGGGCTTATCAGCACTGCCATATCAGCCTGCATTCTGTCAATCTGAAATTGCTTTGCTTGTATCCCTGCTTGCAACAAGGCTCGCTCCTTGACAAGCTCATCCAACTCCTCCCTCAACCCTTGCAGCTGGGCATCCTTCCGTTCCATGTTAACCCGCCACAGCTGCCCCTCAGATTTGAGGTTGTCTATATGCTGTTGTAGGGCATAAATGGTAGCAACATAATCAACAGTCCCATTTGTAATAGCAGTATCAACATCTTCAAAAGCTGATCTACTGATGTGATTTGTGACTACCATAGTCTGTTCTGCTTGTTCAGAACTGTCTTCCTTTGATAGCACCATCATTTCTAAGTTCTTTTGAAGCTTCTCGAGCTCTAAGGTCTTCTGGGTTAGATCATTTTGCACGATTGTCATCTCTTCCAAATTGCCCTCAAACTGAGAGTTTACCTCAGTCAGTTCCTTTCTTAGCTTCAAAATCTCCAAATTTGACTCAGCAGAGACCCTAGAAAACCTCTCTTGCTGATTCTGGGTTTCAGCATCAGCATTACTGATCTTTTCTTTCAACCCTAGAATCTCAGCATCACGGTTTTGGAGTTCCCTGTGCAAGTTCTCAATCTCTGTGACCAGACCTTCACTCTGTTGTCGCAGCTCTGTCAGTCTGTTGAGTGTTAAAGTGAGCTTCGATATGGCTTTCCCTCTTGAAGCTTCCATGGATTTCAGTGAGTTCTGCTTCTGCTGGAGAGCTCCCTGCATCTCTTCCACTTGAGCAACTGCTGCATGAGTCCTGGCCTCTGCTTCCCAGAGCGCTTGTGACTGAAACTCCAGCTCAGATTCATAGTGTGCTCGATCAGAGGCAGCTCTGATTTCAGCTTCATCCACTTTCTTTGCCCATGATAAAATCATCTCCTTCCCATTGGAATTCTCCATCTCAAGAAACTGCACTTTCTCTTGTACCTCTCTAAGCTTCAAACTCAAGACCTCCAACTCTCTTTCAGACCTCACAGCCATACTTTGTGTCTTACCGAGCATCATACCCAGCCATTCTATCTTCTCGATGACCTTACTGGTCTTCAGGCTACTTGGGAGGAGAGAAATGTGAGAAAGTGCAATGTTGACTTCTTGCTGAAATTTTTGACTGTCTTGCAACGATTTCTCAGCAGCAGTGATTTTTTCCAATGTGGAAGTCAACTGGAATTCCAGTTCAGGAACATGTTCAGCCACAGATTTAAATTTCTCCCTAGACTCATGCAGCTTCGCATCTTGGACCTTGAGTTCTTCCTTATGGGAAATGCATATGGAGTTGAGCTCCTGTGTCTTCTCCTCCATTGACATTTTCAAAGCATCCCGCTGCTTCTCCACTGCTTTACCCTTCTTTACTGCCAGACCTAGCTTCTCTCTTGTGTTTGAGAGCTTCTGTTCCATCTGGTTGAGTTCTGCTTGTAGAGCATCCTTTTCATCCACTGCTTTCAACATCTCTGCCCGGAATGCATCGGCTTCTCTCCTTGCTTCTGAACTTTCAACACCCAATCTTGCACACTCTTGCAACAAACCCTGGACACAAGGAAATCCAGAACCTTGTTACTCATATTGTGCACAGACCCATGTCAAACAAGTGATAAACAATCTTCAACACAATGAGCTTTTACACTGCACAGAAGAACTGCAAACTGACCTTTATATCATCATCATGTTGCACCAGTGCTGCAGTCATTTCTGTGTTCTTCTTGCTGAGTTCACTTAACTCTAGCTTTGCAGATTTAAGCATTTCCTCAAGGCTTCTTGCTAAAAGATAGCCCTCCAAGTGCTCCCTTTCTTGATTAGCTTGAAGGGAGTTCTCCAAAGCCAACATCTCAACCTTCATTGCATCTCTCTCTGCAGAAACTTGAGCAGCTTGCTCTCCCAGTGTGGTGTGCTCAGAACTCAAGACTTGAAGTCTTTCAGCAAGCCCATGATTTTCTTCTTTGTAGAAAGCAAGCTCAGTACTGAGCTCCTCCAACCTTCCTTTCTGGTCTTTGATCTCAAGAGTAACAGAATCTATAGCCTTCTCCAACCTCCCTACTTCATGCATTGCTTGACTGGCTTTCTGCTGTTCTTCATTGAGGGCGTTGATGAGCCACTTCATCCCAACAGCAGGGAAAGTGATTGAAGACGAAGACACTTCATTGGGCCACCTGACTGCTTTTTCAGATGTGGCATCATCTGCAAATCCCAAAAGAAGCTGCTTACACTCCTCAGAAACTCTTCTCAGAGAATCTAGCTCCAGCTGCAATGAGGAAACAGTAGCTGCCATCCCCAAGGACCTCTCATTTGCCTCCTGCAGTGCTGCATCCTTCTTCTGCATTTCCAAACAAAACACATCTGCTAATGCCTGAATTTCCCCAGCTTTCTCAGACAAAGGTTGAGCTGGAGACTCTCCCTGAGAAATGTCACCCCCATCAGCATCCATACCCACTAACCCTAAAAGCAATCTGTCTCTCACATCTGACAACCTCTTCTTGGTCATGACAATGTCTGCCTGAAGAGCCACATTTTCGTCACTGGTTTTGAGAAGCTCAGATTGCATCCTTTGTGCTTGCTGCACCAAAACTTGGTTCTCTTTGTCTTGCTGTGTCATGGTTATGGCTGCCTCCCTGACTTTTTCCACTGTCTTGCTCAATTCCAATTCTGTGTAATCCAGCATCTCTTGCATCTGCTGCACATGTTGGTCCATCGACATGTCTCTCTCTTTCTTTGCAGTCTCTGCTTCTTGTGCCATAACTGCAATCTGATGAGTTAATTCTTCAACCTTGCAAGCTTCAGATCTGTACTTCTCAACAATCCTGGCTATAGCAGATTCAACAAGTCCAAGAGTAAACCTTGGGCGTGACTCTTCTGCATCAAAAATTTGATCTTGAAACACCTGACATCATAGCAATATCAGACAATTCACATCAGCATCTGTTTCACAAAATCAGACCCGACAAGGAAATTTCAGAAAGGCACTACAGTGAGCAGATGCCACACTTACAGAATCCAGCAGCTTCATGGCCACAGAAATATCTAACTGCAGCTTGAGATGAGCAGCCAACTCAGCCTCCATAGCCAAATCTCTATCAGAGATCACCCTCTGTAACACATCAATCTCAGAGGCTAATGCTGTTTTTTCTGAAGATTCTTCAGTGACAAGTTCCTCAAGCTTGACACACTTGCCATTGAGTTCTGCTACTTGCTTAGTGAGCGTTTCACTCTCTTGCTTTGATGTACCCAGTTCTGTCAAAAGTGTTACTGCATTATTTGCCAAGTCTTCTGCTTTAGATTGTTCTGCTGTAAGAGTAGCAGCAAGCCACTCAATCTTAGCAACAAGGCCCAGTTCCTGTGGGATATCACCCATTGTTTCCAGTTTGAGCTGCACATCTTGGGTTACACTTCTAGCTTCATGCAATGCATTCTCAAGGCTCAGAACGGTATCCTGTGCAATGGCAAGCTCAGAGGCTAATGCTGTTTTTTCTGAAGATTCTTTGGCAACAAGTTCCTTAAGCTTGACACACTTGCCATTGAGTTCCGCTACTTGCTCAGCAAGTGTTTCACTCTCTTGCTTTGATGTACCCAGTTCTGTCAAAAGCATTACAACATTATTGGCCACATCTTCTGCTTTAGATTGTTCTGCTGTAAGAGTAGCAGCGAGCCACTCAATCTTAGCAGCTGGGCCCAGTTCCTGTGGGATCTCACCCATTGTTTCCAGTTTGAGCTGCACATCTTGGGTTACACTTCTAGCTTCATGCAATGCGTGCTCAAGGCTCAGAATGGTATCCTGTGCAACAGCAAGCTCCACATCTAATAGACTTGCACGGTCTGCCATTGCTGCCATTGAAGATGCTTTCACCTCAGCTTCATGCAAAGCCATATCCTTTGCTCTGATTGACTGCATGCACAAACTCCAAGCAGGAATCAGTCATCATTATGCAACCCTAGACCCTAAACCTAAAACCCAAAATAGACTTGCACCTTGAAACAACAAGAGGGTACATTCAAATTCCCACCTCTGCATGTGATGAAATCAAATGCTCAAGGTCTTCTATCTTCTCTTTCAAGGCTTGTTTCACTGCATCCCGTTGCTGAACAACTGATTTTCCTTTGCTGATTGCAAGTGTCAGTCTCTCTTTAGTATTTGACAGTTTCTTTTCCATCTGCACAACTTCTGTTTGTGCAGCACTGTAATCCCCTCTTGCTTTTGAAATGTCAGCTTCCAGGGTTTGTTTCTGCTGCATAAGAGTTTGAAGTTGCTCATCTTGTTGCACTGATCTCAATGTCACCTCTTCCAGTTGTTGCTTCAACCCCATAACTTCTGTGTCCTGAACTGCCAGCAGGTCCTGCTTCTCAGTTTGCAAGGTATGAATCTCCAGCATATTGGAAGTCAAAGTCTGTCTCAATCGCTCTTCTTCACCTGCTGCCTGTTCAACTTCTGATGCCAAGATCTGAACTTTGCTACTGAGTTCTTTGTTTGTCTGCTTAAGAATAGCATTCTTAGCTTCCATAGCTTGAAGGGTTGCTGCATACTGTGCTTTCTCCTCTACTGCCACCTCTTGAAGTTGGGTTTGCAACCCAACCAATTGCATGCTTTTGTCAACCAGCAAATTGACAAGCTTCCAGCAAGACTCGAATGAGGTTCCTACAACATCCTGCTGCTTACCCTCAGTGTCTGGAAAAGTCCTGCAGACTGCTGCTTGCAGGTTTGTTTGAAACACGGCATGATCATCATTGAGCTTAGCTACTACAGCATCTGACTCCATCATCCTCTTCTCCACATCTGAGCGGAAGATGGTGAAATTGAGGAAAATGCTCTCCTTCTCTTGCTGCAGCAATGTCTTTTGTTCCTCCAGCAAGTTCAGTTTTTGATTGCACTCTTCAGCCTCCAGTTTCAAATGCTCTAAGTTCATGTCATGTTGTGCTTTCTCTTCCCGTGAGAGTGTCTCCAATGCAGCTTTGTCTTGGATCAACTGTGTGTATGCATCTTGCAGCTCCTTGAACCCTTCCTCAAGCATACGTCTTTCTAACACTGATTTTCCCAGCTCCTCCCCTGCATTCGCATGCTCATCCTTGAGTTTGCCCAACTCCATCTCGACATCTTGCAACTTGGAAGCTAAAGACTGACTCTGCCTTTCAGTCTGCAGTCTAGCATTGACCTCATCTGTGGCCTTCCTCTCTATCTCTGCAAATGTGTGTGCAAGAACTTCTTCAGATTTCTGCAATGACACAATCTCTCCCTTCAATTCGTCTACAAACCCAGAAAGCTCAGCTTTTGTTTCCTTCAAGGCCTCAATGTCAAGGGACATTTGATCAGCCCACTCCACATTCTGCTGGCACAGAGCATGGAAATCCACCTCCAGTTCCATCAATGATGCGGTCAGATCAGATCTCTCATCATTGGAATCCTGCATGCTCTTCAACAAAACTTCAAGCTGTACACGTAAAGCTTGTTCAGTCTGAATTCCAGTATCTCTTTCTTGTTGCAGTGCATCCGTTGCCTCCCTTGATGGCCAGGCCTACACAACCCAAGTCATTGTCCTTTAGTATCCTGTTTTAGAGATGCTCATTTTCTCTTCTGCACTTTAGTGTTCTAGCAATCTGAGTCATGCATAGGAAGTTCACAGATTCCCTGATTTCTGAGGGCAAAAAGACAATTCACATACCTGTGAGAAGAGCTCTTTGCCAGGAGACGCTACCAAACGAAGATGCAGCTGAGGTGCATCCTCACTTGCCCTAACCTCAAATTCCTTCACAAGATTCATTACTTTCTTAACTGAGTGGTTGGAGGGCCTCACCTCCTCATCCTCGACACTTTTTCCCGATCGCAGTGATTGCGAGGAGGCTTTTTCCATGCACCCAACACTAGTCTGTCTCTGCTGCACTGTCGTTTGCTGCTCCAGTTCTTTTACAAGAGCTTGCAAGTGTGTATTCTCTTCGTCTCTTTTCCTGCATACTTCTTGCAATTGCTCCAGTCTGCTTGATAACTTGGCATTACCAACATTCAAGTCCCGAGCATGCAGACGAGATTCTTCAACTTCATTGGCTAAACGACCCTTCTCTTCTACGGTGGTCTCCAATTTCTCTTGTAGCAGCTGAAGCTCATGCTCAGCTTGCTTTCTCTCTGCCTGTGTTTCTTGCAGCAACAGTCGTGATGCTTCAAGCTCACTGATCAAATGCTCTTTCTCATCAAATACCTCTTGCATTTTCTTTAGTGTCAAGGCATGCTCTTTGGTCTCAGATTGAAGGTGTTTGGACAATTCCTCCAGTTGAACAGGCTTCAATCCTTGGTCTTCAATAGTTTGCTGGAGTTCTTGCCTCAAGTTTCCAAGCAATGTGTTAAGATCAGTTTTTTCAGATTCTGATATCTGCAACTTCTGGTGTAACAGTTGGAGCTCGGATTTGAGCTGTTCCTCAACTTGTCTTCTTTCCTCCTTGGATTCAATCATGCGACAACCCAATTGTTGTACTTCTTGTTGAGAGTTTTCAATCTCCTCCAACAATTTCAATCTTTCCTCTGCCAATCTTGCCACTTGTTGCTTATGGCCTTCAAGCTCCTTCACAAGTTCATTTCGCTCATTGCTCCATCGTTCCATCCCTTGATTCAGCTCCACCAGCTGCTGCTTTTCGCATTCCAACCTCTCCTCTGCCATTTTTGTCACCTACAAGATTCAAAAGCATGTCAAGATACATACAGAAAACAGAAAACAATATGTGTCTCCAAGCTCCCTCAACCACTGCAATAGTATGCAAAGCATAGGTGAGATGCACCTTGTTCCTCTTCGTCAAAGAACAGATCATTGTCATCAGCACACAAGAGTACATACCTCTTGTCTTGAAGAATCCAACTGCATTAGAAGCTCTTGTCCTTTTTCCCTGAGACTTTTAGCGTCCTCTTCAGACTTCAAAGCTCTGAAACCCAACTCTTCTTTTTCAGTTTCTAGCATTCTTATGTGCTCCCTTGCAATTTGAAGGTCACCCATAAGCCGGTCCCTTTCTTCACTCATATCCAAATTGTGTTGCTGCAATGCACTCAACATAGAAAGCAAGTCCTGCCTCTCATCCATTGTACTTGAACATTGCGACTTCAAAGTTGCCTGCACCAAGCTAGTAGCATCTTCAAGACATTTCACAATATGGCTTCTCTCCTCAACAACACCCTGAAGCTGCTGCTGCAATCTTTTATTCTCTGAAACAAATACATCCATCTCCCCCTCCAAACTTTGGGCTCGAAGACTCAAAATCTCCATCTTTTTATTTGAATCCTCAAGAAGTTCCACTGCCTGAATTTTCTCCTCTTCTAACTGTTGAAGCCCTTGCACAGCTGCTATATCCTTTGAAACAAGCACACTTATCTCATCCTGCAAGCTCTGGACTTGAAGATTCAAAGCATCAACTTGATGACCTGAGTCCTTGAGCAATGTAACCACTTGTGCCTTCTCCTCTTCCAAACTCTGGAGCCTTTGGTTCAACAAAGCTTCCTCTAAAATGTATGATCTTCTAACCTCTTCCAAACCTTGGACTTGAGACATCAAGCTCTCCATCTCTCGACATGAATCATCCAGCAGTTTCTCCAGATTAACCTTATCCTGTTTCAAACCACTCAGTGCTTCATTTTCAGACAAATAAGTGGACTTGTCATTCTCCCAGCCTTGCAGTTCAAGCTTCAAAGCCTCCACATTTTGGTTTGAAAGCTCCAGAAGTTTCACCAGCTGAGTCTTCTCCTCTCCCAAACTCTGTAGCTCCTGAGTCAACGTTCTATTACTGCTCTCCAAGTCACTGATGGCCTTCTCTAGGTCTTCTACATGGAGATTCAGACAATCCAGCTTCTGCTTTGAATCATTCAATGCTGTTACCCATTCAACCTTCTCATCACCAAAACTCTTTAAACTCTCATTCAAATGTGCTACCTCAGTCACATGCATTGTCACCTGCATTTCTAGGGTTTGTATATGCAGATGCAATTCCTCAACAACAAGAGCAGATTCAACGCTTTTGTCTTTCAACTCATCGCGCTCAATGCCAAGCTGTGTCTTCTCCTCTTCTACAGCCTGGAGGGACTGGTTTAGTTCCGTGACCTGAGCCATCAAAGTCATCTTTTCATCTTGCACATGACTGTTCAGCATCTCCACTTCTTGAAGATCAGATTCTAACCTCTTCTTTTCATCTTGCACATGACTGTTCAGCATCTCCACTTCTCGAAGATCAGATTCTAACCTCTTTAAACGATCAGAGAGTTCTTTAATTGAACCCTGGGATTCCAACCTCTCCTTTTCGAGGTCTTCAACCCGATCCTTCCATGTTGCAAGCTCCATGGAGAAACTCACCTCCCTCTTCTGCTGTTCATGGGCTGACTCCTCAACCAATCGGAGATTTTCACTGTGCAGATTGTCCAACATTTCATGAGTCACATTGTATCTCTCCACAAAAAGAGACTTTTCATCACTCAGTTCCTCAAGCTGCTGGTGAAGCTTTGATAACTGCAAAACAAACTGGCTGTTCTCCTCCTCTTTTGCAGCTCTCAGTTCTCCAACCTCAGAAATCAGAAGCATTTCTCTAGCACTGGCTGCCTGCAACAGCTGCTTCCTTTCATTCACCATTTCCTGCATTTGGGTCTTCACCTCCTCAATCTCAGCAATAAATTGCTGTCGTTCTTTATCAGCATTTTCAATCTGAATTTGGACCTCTTTCTTAGATTGCAATGTCGATGCCTCAATCTCATTCCTAAACCCATCTATGTCCCTCCCTTTCTCATCCAAAACCTTTGCCTGCTCTTCAACCAAACCCTTGAGGTTTTCATCCCCCAGGACTTCTTCTCTCTTCAACAAACCCACTCCATTTGTGGGTTGTCCCCCAGGTTCAATGTGAGGTAGGGTTTCAACACTGGATGGATCCACACATCGGTTGTCTCTGAAACCTTTGCTCTCCAGCATTTCTTGCAAGTCCTTTTGTGTTGTTTCCTGCATTTTGATCCTCCTGTCAAATGGCTATCTCAGGATGAACTGAGCTTGCATAATCCAAAAACTTTGGATTGCAGGAAGTGAAGAACGGCATTCAAGGAGCAATCCTTGAAAAAAACAACTCATTTCATTATGGACAAGATTCAGAAATCAAATGTCATTACCTCAAAAAGCTGTACATTATTGTCTTCAGCATACTCTCCAACTCCATTTGAATACTCCTTTGAGTTCAGACCATCTCTGTTTTGGCCAGCAAAATTGTCCTCCAGACGAAAGGTTGAGTAATTGCCTTGATCAAGCCCCTTGTCGGTAAAATCTTCAGTGCCTTCATAAGTGTTCTCTTGCCAGTCTTCATTGGTTTGAGTGCGGTCCGTTGTAGGTGTCTCCCACAAGATGGTGTACACTGCCTTCCGTTCACGTTCTGATTCACACTGTGATCCCTGCTCTGCACTCCCTGGCTGAGACAGTGAATCGCATTGTTCTGATGCCTCCTCAACAGAAAGATGAGCTTCTGGTCTCACAGTTTGAATTGGTGATATGAGAGAAGGATCCACAGCTACAGTGCTGCTACC
>Ga0116226_10004232_pt1 | contig 12678 bp, 13 predicted proteins | sample S1TSphfallax_FD_89692 | JGI IMG/M metagenome (GOLD analysis project Ga0116226, IMG submission 89692) | Host-associated microbial communities from peat moss isolated from Minnesota, USA - S1T2_Fa - Sphagnum fallax MG | ecosystem: Host-associated > Plants > Peat moss > Unclassified | place: USA... | reverse complement strand
CGGCGGTCGGTGAGGGTGATGGCGACGTTGGCCAATGTCATGGTTGGGGGCACGGAGGCGATGTCGTGACCCTTTTGGCGCAGGATGGATGCGACCGACATGTTGGAGCTCCTCGCAATATATTTTTGCGGGTGGTGGCCCAACAGGGCCGCTCCGCCCGATCACTCAGAGTGCGGCGCGGGCGGCAAGAATGCAAATGGCAGCTTCGTTCAAGCTTCCGTGGCGGTTGCGCCGGGCATGCCCTGTTCCAGTTTGGCAAGCCGGGCCTCGAGCGCGGCCACGCGGATCTCGGCGGCTTCCTGGCCGGCGCGGGCGCGGGCGGCGAGTTCGGTGACCGCCTCCAACTCATCGCGGCGAACGAGTTCGAGGCGGCGGATCGTTTCGTCGACGCGGGCGCGAATGATGGCTTCCATCTCCTCGCGGAGGCCTGCGAGGGCGGAGATGGCGCCGCCCGCGACGCCGGCGAGGTCATCAAAAAAGCGTGGGCGGTCGGCCATGGCCGGGTGATCCTTTCGAGATGGTCAGATGGGGTGGGGTGGTGCGGCGAGTTCTTCAAGGGTGGCCGGCGGTGAGGCCGGGCGCTTCCTTCCCGGCGGTGGGCTGCCTATAACCCGCCGCAAGATGCTTCGTCACGGCCGTTAGCCGTAGGCTGCGGACAGGTTTTAAGCGTTTAAAGGGTGGTGCGTGACGTGCGGGATGGTTTGAACGAGACGATTTCGTATCGATGAGCGCGCCCCTGCAATTTCCGCAATTCGATCCGGTGCTGCTGCATCTGGGGCCGATTTCGATTCGGTGGTATGCACTGGCCTATATCATCGGGCTGGTGATCGGCTGGCAGGTGATGCGGCGGCTGGTGCTGAAGCCGCCGGCGGTAGCGACGCAGGCGCAGACCGACGATTTTCTGACCTGGGCGACGCTCGGCGTGGTGCTGGGCGGGCGGCTTGGATATGTGCTATTCTATCAGCCGGGGTTTTATCTCAAAAATCCGTTGCAGATTCCCGCGGTTTGGACGGGCGGGATGAGTTTCCATGGTGGCATGCTGGGCGTTGTTGTGGCGCTTGTGCTGTTTTGCCGGGTCAACCGGCTTCCGCTGCTGGGATTTGCCGACCGCATGGCTGTGGTGACGCCGATCGGGCTGGGCCTGGGGCGGATGGCCAATTTTATCAATGGCGAGTTGTGGGGGCGCCCTGCGCCGGATTGGCTGCCATGGCGGATGATTTTTCCACGTTCCGGTGACGGGATTCCGCGCCATCCGAGCCAGATTTATGAAGCGTTGATGGAAGGGCTTTTGCTCTTTCTGCTCGTCTGGACTTTTTCGCGCAGCGCGCGCGTACGGGCACGGTTCGGCATGCTGACAGGCATTTTCCTGATGGGGTATGGCGTGGCGCGGAGTGTGGGTGAGTTTTTTCGCGAGCCGGACGCGTTTCTGGGCTTCTTGTGGGCGGGTGCGACCATGGGGCAATTGCTGTCGATCCCGATGATCCTTGCTGGCGCAGCACTTTTTACGTACGCGCAGCGCCCGGTTGGCGCATAGTTGTCTCCCTCCACTAGCAAGGACATGCCGGGGGGTCTGGGGGGGACGGCTTCGTCTCCCCCAGCTTTAAGGCTCGACGACTTCATGGCCAGGGCCAACACCGCTTACTACGCTTCGCGCGATCCATTCAGGGATTTCACCACATCGCCCGAGATCGCGCAGGTGTTCGGGGAGCTTCTGGGCGCATGGGCGGCGGTGGTTTGGCAGCTTATGGGGGCGCCGGCGCAGGTTGCGCTGGTTGAGGCGGGGCCTGGCCGTGGCACACTGATGCAGGATGCGTTGCGGTGCGTGGGCAGGGTGGCGCCTGGGTTCGCGGCGGCGGCCAAGGTGCATTTTATCGAGACGTCGCAGCGGTTGCGGGCGGAGCAGGGCAAGCGCGTGCCGGGCGCTGCGTGGCACGACGGTTTGGAGAGTTTGCCGGAAGGACCCTGCATTTTGCTGGCGAACGAATTTTTGGATGCGTTGCCCATACGGCAGTTTGTGCGCGGCGCGGGGGGCTGGGTAGAGCGTTTTGTGCAGGATGGCGCGTTTGTGGAGGTGGCGTCGGGCGGCCCGGGGCGGGAGGCGCCAGTGGGCAGTGTGATGGAGGTTTCGGATGTGGCGCGCGCCTGGGCCGGGGGCCTGGCGCGGCGGCTTGCGGCGCATGGGGGGGCCGCGCTGATTTTGGATTACGGGACGGCAGAGCGTTCTTGCGGGGATAGTTTTCAGGCATTGCGTGGGGGCAAGCCGGCTGATCCGCTGTTGGATCCGGGGTCGGCGGATCTGACGGCGCATGTGGATTTTGCCGCCGTTGCGTGCGCAGCGCGGGCAGCAGGGGCGGCAGTGTGGGGCCCGGTGACCCAGGGCGCGTTTTTGGGGAGCCTGGGATTGTGGGAACGGACTGCGGCGTTGGAAGCGGCGAATCCAGGGAGGGAAGGGGAACTGCGGGCGGCAGCGATGCGGCTGGCAGCGCCTGAGCGTATGGGGCGTTTGTTCAAGGTGATGTGTATGTCGCACCCAGGATTTCCGGCGCCACCGGGGTTTGAGGCATGAGCGCGGAGTTTCTGACGGCGCCGGATTTTTTGGCGCGGCATGGGTTCTTTACGCGGCGCGGCGGGGTTTCGGAGGGGCCGTATGCGAGCCTGAATTGCAGCGCTTCGTCGGCGGATGCGCCGGAGCGCATGGCGCGCAATCGGGCGCTTGTGGCCGAAGCGATGGGGGTTGAAGTGGGCCAGCTGGTTGGCGTGACGCAGGTGCATGGGCGTGGGGTGGCCGTGGTGGATAAGCCGTGGGCGTTCGGGCAGGGGCCGGCGGCCGACGCGATGGTGACACGCCGGGCTGGCGTGGCCTTGGGGATCGTGACCGCGGATTGCGCGCCGGTGCTGTTCGGCGATGTGGAGGCCGGCGTGGTTGCTGCGGCGCATGCGGGGTGGCGCGGGGCGTGCGGCGGCGTGCTGGAGGCGGTGGTGGATGCGATGGAGCAGCTTGGGGCGCGGCGGGCACGGGTGCGCGCGGCGGTGGGCCCTTGCATCGGCCAGGCAAGTTACGAGGTGAGTGCGGATTTGCGGGATCCGGTGATCGAAAGTTTTACTGGAGCGGAGCGGTTCTTTCTGGCCGGCACGCGGCCCGAAAAATGGCAGTTCGATCTGTCGGGTTACTGCCTCGAGCGACTGCTTGCATTCGGTGTGGAGGCTCGGGGATTGGGCTTGGATACGTGCGCGGATGAGGACAGGTTTTTCAGCCATCGGCGGCGGGTTCTGCGTGGTGGCGGCCCGATCGGTCATCAGATTTCTGTTGTCGTGGCATGAAGACGTGGATTTTTTGCCGGGTAGGACGGCAGGTTTCATCCCGCTTTCTTATTTCGTTTTGTTGTCTCGTTGCGCTGTCGTCCTGCGGCGACCTGCCTCGGCCATTTGCAGGAAATCCGGGGCGGAATGCGCTGGCTTTGGCGGTGCCGCCGCCGCCGCGCCTGATCGTGCCGGCGCCGACGAACGGCCTGTTGCCGGATACTGATGCAAAGGCCTGGGCCGAGGCGGTGACGAATGCGCTGGTTGCCGTGGAAATACCGGCTTTTGCTGCCCCTGTGCATAAGGGGGAGTGGCAGTTGCGCCTTTCGGCGAGCCTAGATGGCAGCCTCGTGACGCCGAAATTCACCTATATCGATCCAAAGGGGCGCATCAAGGGCGAGGTGATCGGTGCGCCGGTTGCGGCGGCGGAGTGGGCGCAGGCCAAACCCGCAGTGTTTAAGCAGAGTGCGGCGCAGGCTGCGCCGCAGATCGTGGGGCTGCTGCGGGCGGTGGATGCATCGTTGAAGCAAAGCGATCCGAACAGTTTGTATAACCGTCCGGCGCGGATCTATTTCAGCGGCGTGACAGGGGCGCCGGGCGACGGTAATTCAGCGCTGGCGCGAGGCATGCGGATCAGGCTGCCGGATACCGGCGATCAATTGGTGGCGCAGGCGTATTCGGCGGATTTTCTGCTGCGGGGCACAGTGAGAATGACCGATGAGCCTGGCGGACAGCAGCAGGTGGAAATCCACTGGCTGGTGAGCGATCCCGCGGGGCATCTGGCTGGGGATGTGGCGCAAGGGCACGATGTGGCGAAGGGTACGCTGGATCATTATTGGGGGGATATTGCGGCGGCGGTGACAGATGAGGCAGCCGGCGGCGTGCATGAGGTGATTACGAATTATTCTGGCAGGCGGAATAAGACGGCAGCGAAGTAAGGAAGGATGTTCTTTTCTGAAGAAAAGAACCAAAAGACTTTTGCTTCTGGGGCCGCGGATGGATCCGGGATATGGCCGGCCAAAAGTGAAGCTGCAGGACGTAAAAGTCTTTTGCTTCTTTTCTTCAGAAAAGAAGAACTTTCTTCAGTTTGGCTCTGTGTTGCGGCGGGAGCCCCCACCCCGAGCCTCCCCACAAGGGGAGGGGGACGCTAGGCAGCAACTAGAACGGCAGTAATACGTCTAAAGCTTGCTGGCCATATCTGGGGGTTTGAATATCCGTGAGCTGGCCGCGGCCGCCGTAGGAGATGCGGGCTTCTGCCATGCGGTCGTGCGGCACGGTGTTGTCGCTGGCGATGTCCTGCGGGCGGATGACGCCGCTGACCTGAAGCTCACGCAGTTCGCTGTTCACCCGCATTTCCTGCCTTGCGGCAACAACAAGATTGCCGTTCGGCAGAACCTGGGTGACGACGCCGGCGAGGCGCAGCACGACCGTTTCATTGCGTTTGATGGTGCCGGTGCCGTTGGAAGCATTGCTGCTGTTGGCGTTGACCAGCGCGCTCGGGCTGACCGCCTTGCCGAGTAGTTTTGGCAAAGCGGCCTCCAGGCCCAAAAGGTTCGGCAGGCCCATGGATTCGGTGCCGGTGCGGCTTTCGACGCTCGCGTTTTCCACGTCTGCCGTGTCGGCGGTGTTGACGAGGATGGTCACGATGTCGCCGACCTGGGCGGCGCGCTGGTCCTTGAAGAAGGCGCGGCTGCCGGTGCGCCACAAGCTGGCAGGCTCGCGCGGGGCGGCCTCCACATGCGGCATGGGCATGGTGACGGGGCGCCATTTGGGGTCGAGCGTCGGATCGGCGGACGCGGTCATCGCCGGGGGGCGGCCGATTTCGGAGAGTTTCTGGAACGTGTTGCAGCCGGAGAGGGCAAGCACGGCCAGGATCGCGGCATGGCGCTTCATTGTGCGGATACCAGGGTGACGGTGGCGCGCTGCGGTGCGACGCGGACGGAGTCGGGGCCGATGACTTCGGCTTCCACAATGGCGTGCGACGTCGGGTTTTCGACATGGACGCGGTCGCCTTGCGCGCCCGACTCTTTGGCGATGCCTTCCGCGGCGAGCGCGATGCCGCCGCTGCTGAGGGTCATGTGCACCAGGCTGCCGCGCAGCACGAGATCGACGTGGGCGACGTCGAGGGACGTGATTGGCTGGCCGGCGGCGACATCGTGTTTCAGCACCATGCCCTCCGCCTGATCGGGCCGGATGGCGGAATTGCCGTGCAGAAGGTTTACCCGCACGCGCATCGGCTGGACGTCGGCGGCGGCGATGACGCTGCCGCGGGCGAGACGATGCGTGGGCACGGTGGCGGCGGTGAGCACGACGACTGCGCCGGATACGCGCTGTTGCACCGATGGCATGTCGGGGGACGACACGGAGACCAGCGCAGTGAAGCGGCCGGCTGACGGATCGTAGCTGCACTGGGAAATGTCGGGGATCGGGTGGCTGCCGGCGGGAATGACGATCGGCTGGGCGTCGGGCATCACGATATCGCTGCCCTCCGGCGCGCCGGCGGCCTGCAGTGCTTGCCGGACGGCGCCGAGAATGGCGGCGCGGGGTAGCGTTTCGCCGCGGCGTTCGACCACCGCCTGCTCGGCGCCGGTGGAGGGGCGCCAGTCGACGTTGAAGTCGCGGGCGATGGCGGCAAGTTGGGGGGCGCTGACAAGGATGTGCTCGCCGGGTGCGGGGCCGCGGCCGAGAACGCGGTCGGGCGTGGCGCCGAGATCGTCGAACAGGTCGGCAAGACGAACAGTGGGTGCGTTGGTTTGGGTGAACGGCCGCAGGGCGGCGGCATGGGCTGCGATCGGCAATGCAATTGCGGCTGATGCTGCCAGATATAATGTGCGCATGAAAAGCCTCCGGTGTTTATGAATGCAGGTTGGTGAGGGTCTGCAGCATTTCGTCGGACGAGGTGATGACCTTGCTGTTCATCTCGTAGGATCGTTGCGCGGTGATGAGGTTGGTGATTTCGGTGACGACGTTGACGTTGGAGCTTTCGACGTAACCCTGCATGACGCTGCCGAAACCGGGTGACCCGGGCGTGCCGGTGACCGCCGTGCCGGACGCGCCGCTTTGCAGGAACAGATTGTCGCCTTGCGCATCCAGGCCGGCTTCGTTGGGGAACGCCGCGAGTTCCAACTGGCCAAGGGTTTGCGGTGCGGTCTGGCCGCTGATGCTGGCTTGCACCTGGCCCGAGGCGTTGATCGTGATGCTGGTGGCGTTGGTGGGAACGGTGATGCCGGGTGCGACGGGGTAGCCGTCGGCGGAGACGATGACCCCGGCGGGCGAAAGCGCGAATGTGCCGTCACGCGTGTAGGCGGTGTCGCCGCTGGGAAGGGTGACCTGGAAATAGCCGTTGCCCTGGATCGCCATGTCCAGCGTGTTGCCGGTTTGGGTAAGCGTGCCTTGCTGGGTGATGCGGTAGATGGCCGCGGTTTTCACGCCCAGGCCGATCTGCGCGCCGGAGGGCACGACGGTGCCGTTGTCGGAACTGTTGGAGCCGACGCTGCGCAGGTTTTGGTAGATCAAATCCTGGAATTCCGCCCGGCGCCGCTGATAGCCCGTGGTGCTCATGTTGGCGATGTTGTTGGATATGACTTCGACGTTGGTTTGCTGGGTCTGCATGCCGGTGGCCGCGATGTCCAGGGACCGCATAGTTTATTCCTTTAGAAAGAAAGTATTGGAAAGCATGTTTTTTTCCGAAGAAAAGAACCAAGAGACTTTTACTTCTCCGCTTGCGGCACGATCGAGGCCATGGCCGGGTTCGTGCCGCTGGCGCAGGAAATAAAAGTCTTTTTCTTCTCTTCCTCAGAAAAGAAGGCCTTAATTCCCTGCCGGCGCCGCAAGCTTGTTGATGGCCGATTCCTTGCGCTGGCCTTCGGCTTGAACGAACTGCACGACGAACTGGAAATCCCGCTCGGTCGAAATCATCCGCGTCACCTCTCCGATTGGCTGAACGTTGCTGTCCTCTACGGCGCCTTGCACGATTTTTGGCTGCGCCACTTGGGTGGTGGGGCCATCGGCGCGGAGCAGGCGGCTGCCTTCCGCAGTGAGCTTGTTCGGGTCGTTCGGTGCGACGACGCCGATCTGGCCGAGCGTGCCGTTTTCGCTGGTGAGCGTGCCGTCGGACTTGACCGTGAGCTTTGTGTCGGCGGGCGAGATGCGCATCGGCTGGCCGGTTGTGTCCAGCAGCGGGTTATTGTTTTCGTCGATGATGGTGCCGTCGTTGCGCAGAGAGAAGCGGCCGGCGCGGGTGAGGCGCGTGCCGTTTTGGGTCTGCACGGTGAAGAAGCCGTTGCCGGTCAGCGCGAGATCGAGCGGGTTGCCGGTTTGCGAAATGCTGCCTTCGGTGCGGTCCCGATAAGTGGCGCGCGCCTGGGTGAAGGCAAGCTGTTGGTCTCCTTTGGCGACGGCGCCGCTGGGTTCGGTCATGAGCCAGTCGGCGAAGACCAGCCGTTCCGCGCGGAAGCCGGGCGAGCTGATGTTCGCCAGATTGCCTGCCACCACGTCCATGGCGCGTTGCTGCACCTGGAGGCGCGAGAGGGCGATGTTGATCGAGTTGTCCATGGCTTCGAGGGTCTCCGCGGGCAGGGCCTGAGGTGATGAGCGCAAGCGATGTGCCAGCTGGAAAGCCGCGTGGATTGGGCGGGATGCGATCGGCATGGGCAGGAAATGCCGGGTGGAATCTGCCGGTGTGGCGCTGGTTTCGTGAAATTCTCCCGCGCGAGGATCAATGAGTGTTCATCCTGTGCGGCCGTCGGCGGAGGGAAACCTCTCCGGCAGGCGGCGTTGCCTCGCCGTACCACGCCGGGAGTCGTCCGGTGCGGCGTAAAACAGGAGGATCGGCTATGTGGACCAGCATCCGTAGTATCGCGTTGGCGAGTTGCCTGGTGATCGGCACGGGGGGCGCTGCGTTTGCGCAGGCCGCCGGCGGGGCCGGGAGCGGCGGGAGCGCCGGCGGGATGAGCGGCGGCATGGGCACCGGAAGCTCGGGCCTGGGCACCGGCAGCACCAATCCAAGCAGTAGCGGCAATGGTGGCGGCGCGGGGATGGGCAGCACGAATGGCGGCAACACGAGTACGGGTGCCAGCATGGGCTCGGGGTCGGGGTCGGGCACGCAGGGCAACTCGATGACCTCGCCGAGCACGTCTGGCACCATGCCGGGGTCGTCAGGCCAGGGCGCCGGGTCGACCGGCATGGGCCACAGCTCGACCGATAACAGCAGCACGGGCGCCGGCTCGGGCTCCACGGGCACCGGCGGGAACGGCGCCAGCCCGCAGTGAGCTAGAGAATGCCGGGGGGTCTGGGGGGGGACGGCACGTCTCCCCCCAGGTCTTCTTCAAGCGCCAAGTCTTCTTCAAGCGCCAGGTCTTCTCCAAGAGTATGCCGATTGCCCTGCCTGCCCTCCGGTTCTAGGGTGCGCCCCCGTTTATCGACGCAGGCCCCCCATGACGATCACCGCCGAACGGCTGAGCCGAATCAGCCCAAGCCAGACCATTGCGATCAGCACGAAGGCGCGTGCGCTGAAGGCGGCCGGGCGCAACATCATCAGCCTTTCTGCCGGCGAGCCTGATTTCGACACGCCGGACAACATCAAGCAGGCGGCGATCCGCGCGATCGAGTCCGGCGAGACGAAATATACCGATGTGGCGGGCACACCGGCACTGCGCCGGGCAATTGCGGCAAAGTTCAAGCGCGATAGCGGGATAGAGTATGCGCCGGAAGAGATCATAGTTTCCACCGGCGGCAAGCAGGTGATTTATAACGCCATGGTCGCGACGCTGAATGTCGGCGACGAGGTGATCATTCCGAGCCCGTGCTGGGTGAGCTATCCCGATATTGTGGCGCTGGCGGATGGCACGCCGGTGATTGTGCCCTGCGGCCAGAATAACGGTTTCAAGCTGCGCGCCGAGGATCTGGAGGCGGCGATCACGCCGCGCACCAAATGGTTCATGTTGAACTCGCCCAACAATCCTACCGGTGCGGCCTACTCGGCGGAGGAGTTGCGGCCGATCTGCGACGTGTTGCTGCGGCATCCCGATGTGTGGGTGTTTACCGACGATATTTATGAGAAGCTCGCATATGATGGGTTCAAGCCGGCGACCATTGTGGAAGTGGAACCGCTTTTGCGCGCGCGCACGGTCACGATGAACGGCTGCAGCAAGGCCTATGCGATGACCGGGTGGCGCATCGGGTTTGCCGGCGCGCCGGTGGCTTTGATCAAGGCGATGGACAAGCTGCAGAGCCAGTCTACGTCGAACACATCGTCGATTGGCCAGGCCGCAGCTGTGGAAGCGCTGAACGGGCCGCAGGATACGATCGGGCTTATGTGCGAGGTGTATCGGGAGCGGCGGGACCTGGTGGTGGCGGCGCTGAACGCGATTGCCGGGCTGAGCTGCCATAAGCCCGAGGGGGCGTTCTACGTTTTTCCGGGGATGCATGGCTGCATCGGCAAGACAAGCGCGGGCGGTGCATACATCAAGGATGACGAGGCATTTGTGATCGCATTGCTGGAGGAACAGGGTGTGGCCACCGTGCATGGCAGTGCATTCATGTATCCGGGACATTTCCGCATCAGCTACGCGACGGATACCGAGAGCCTTCGGGAAGCGTGTGCGCGGATCAGGGTCTTTTGCGAAGGGCTGAGCTAGGAAGGGCCGGGGGAGCAGTGCCTGCCCCCCCGGACCCCCCGGCATTTTTTGATGGCTGAGTTTTCTGTGCGGCAGGACGGTATTCCGCTGGCGGCGACCATGGCGGCGGCGGCGCGCGCGCGGGCGCTGCGGGCGCAGGGGCGCGACATTATATCGCTCACGCTGGGGGAGCCGGAGTTTGCAACGCCCTTGCATGCGATTGAGGCGGCCCATGGGGCGGCCCTACGGGGGGAGACGAAGTATCCGGCTGTGGGTGGCACACCTGCGCTGAAGGCGGCGATCCAGGCAAAATTCCTGCGCGATTCAGGCCTGGATGTCGCGCCTGACGAGATACTGGTGGGCAATGGCGCCCGCCAGATCATTTTCGATGCGCTGATCGCGACGCTGGACGAGGGCGACGAGGTGATCGTGCCGGCGCCATATTGGAATGCCTATCCGCTGATCGCACGCATGGCGGGGGCCCGGCCGGTTTTCGTCGATTGCGACGAAGCAGCCCACTTCCTGCCGCAGCCCGCTGCCATTCGCGCGGCTATCACGCCGCGCACCAAATGGGTGGTGCTGAATTTTCCAAACAACCCGACGGGCGCCGTTTGCCCAGCCGCGCACCTGGAGGCCATTGCGGAGGTTGTCCGCGAGGCACCTCAGGCCTGGGTGATGTCGGACGATATGTATGAGCATCTGATCCATGACGGGTCGCGCAACGCTACGCTGGCCGCGGTGGCGCCCGATCTGCGGGACCGTATTCTCACGATCAGCGGGGTTTCGAAGACCTATGCAATGACGGGGTGGCGCGTTGGTTTTGCCGGTGGACCTCGCACGTTGATCGACGCGATGGCCAAGGTGCAGGGCCAGTCCACCGGCGGCGTTTCGCCAATCGCGCAGGCGGCGGCGCAGGCGGCGCTGGACGGGCCGCAGGAGAGCGTGCCGGTGATGTGCGCCGCTTACGCGGCGCGCAGTGCGCGGGCGGCAGCTTCACTCGACAAGATCCCAGGGCTTACATGCCATATGCCGCAAGGGGCCTTCTATCTCTATCCTGGCCTGCGCGATCTGCTTGGCCGGACCACGCCATCCGGCAAAGTGATCGACACCGACCTGGCGTTTTGCGATGCCCTGCTGGAGGAGGCGGGCGTGGCGGTGGTGCATGGGGCGGCGTTCGGCAAGAGCCCTTATATGCGTTGGAGCACGGCTGCTTCGGATGAGGCGATCGACCAAGCCTGTGCGCGGATTGCGGCATTTTGTGCCGGGCTGCGCGGTTGACGAACTGGCGTATTTCATAGGCAGAACGTGCGCAGGGCTCAGCCGTTACGAATGCAATGCGAAAGGGTGTCCATGGATGCAAAGCGGATCTTGGTGGTGGAGGATGACTTTCTCATCCGCATGACGTTGACCGAGGCGCTGGAGAGCGAGGGTTTTCTGGTGATCGAAGCGGACAGCGGCGAGGCGGCGCTGGTGCAGTTGCGCTCCGATCCTTCGATCAGCCTGCTGATGACCGATATGCAACTGTCGGGCGGCCTGGATGGGCAGGCGCTGGCCAAGGCGGTGCGTGTGGAGAATGCCATTCTGCCCATCATCTATATGACTGGACGGCCCGACCGGATCGGCATGATCGATCCGGACCGAGAGATGGTGGTTGGCAAGCCGTATCTGCCGTCGGAGATATGCGCGGCGGCTCGAAAGATGATCGCCCGGGGCTAGACCCGGGCGATCGCGCATTTTCGCGTCGCTTTCAGTGGTGCGGCGCGTGCTTTTCTTCGGGATGCCCGGCCGGTCGTGGCGCCGGATGGGCGGGTTCAGCATGGTGCGCTTCAGGGCGAGCCGCCTCCGGCCGAGGTGCAGGACGCGCTTCCGGTCTTGGTGCAGGACGCCCTTCCGGTCGTGGTGCAGGACGCGCCTCCGCGTGCGGCGCTTCATGCTCTTCCGGCCGCCGAGGCGCACGAGGAGCCTCGCGTGGCGCGGGCCGAGCTTCTGCAGGCCGCCGGGCTTCCGGCCTGGCCTCATGTGGGGCGGCTTCGTGCGAAATGGCGGGTGGCTCGGGGTGGACTGGAGCACGGGTTTCGGTGCGTGGCGTGGCCTGCGGCCGTACTTCCGGCCGGGCGACTTCGCCAGGACGGACGACGCCAGGACGTGAAGCTTGCTCCGGACGCGCAGCCTCCGGTCCACGGACGTCAGAGCGGGGGACCTCGGGGCGGGCAGCCGGGGCACCGGGGCGGACGACGAGTGCCGGCGCGCGGGCGCCAGAGTCGCCAGGGCGCCTCAGATCTTCCGGATGCGCTCCCGGTGCGCGGAGCGCAGGCAAGCCGTGGCTGGTGGTCGCCTCGCCGGGCCTGGCCACTTCGCCTGGACGGAGCGCGGGTACTCCTGGCCGGGCAGCCTCACCGGGGTGTGGCTGGGCAAAGCCAGGATGTGCCACGGCTGGAACGCCATGCAGGTTCTGCGGTAACGCAGCGCGGCGGAGTTCCGGCTCGGCCCTCGCACCGGGGGCCACGGGAACGATGCGCGGCCCGGCGGCACCATGCAGCGGGCGCGCCGTCATCGGCACGTCGAAACGGCGCGCGGCTTCCGGCGGCAGGTTCGGCGTGAAGGCCGTGGGCCTGACCGCGAGACGGCCGCCCAAAGGCCGCGCTTCGGCAAAGGCGCGCGCCGGCAACGGATGGCCGGCCGACATGACCGACTGGCCGCGGGCGAAGCCGGCCGGTGAAATCACCGTGGCAGCACTGCGGTTTATGAAAAAATTGTTCTG
>Ga0116226_10004231_pt1 | contig 12680 bp, 9 predicted proteins | sample S1TSphfallax_FD_89692 | JGI IMG/M metagenome (GOLD analysis project Ga0116226, IMG submission 89692) | Host-associated microbial communities from peat moss isolated from Minnesota, USA - S1T2_Fa - Sphagnum fallax MG | ecosystem: Host-associated > Plants > Peat moss > Unclassified | place: USA... | reverse complement strand
CCTTCGCAGCAACGCTGAGCAGTTTGGAGCTCAGCTGGATGTCGGCGCGACGTGCGGCGGGCAGCGATGCTTCGAACCGCAGGCGTCCGTCGATCTCGACGAAGTCGAGCACGGCCCCCGCTTTCAGTCCTTCGGAGATATCGGTCACGATGAGCATATGCAGGCGGCGGGCATCTTCGATGAGCCGCGCGGCGTCTCCCGCGGCCGCCTTGCCGATGAACAGGACCTGCATGTCTGCAGGCAGGCTGTCCGTGCCGACCACTCTGACTTCGACCGGACGGCCCAGCACCAGCCGCCCACGCGCGATTCGGACCAATTCGTCGAATACCTTCGGCGCGCCCGCGAGCCCGATGACGATCGGCGAACTCGTGGTCTGGAAGGCTTCGGCCGGCCACTCCACGAAGCCGGGAAACTTGTGCAGGTACGCCGCCTCGATGGCCTCCTCTGTTGCGGGCTCCTGCGCCTGAGCCTGAGCCATCGCCGCCACCGTCGCCGCCAAGGCGAACCCAGGCAGCCGGCGTCGGCAACGGTTCGCGAAGGTCGCCAAGACGCGCATCACTGAAGTTTGCTGGGAAGAGGGGGCTGATTTTCTTCACGTTTGTTCGCCGCTGGCAACTTTTCATCCAGGGAAAACGCTTATGGCCGCGACGGCTGCGGTCAACTGTCCGGACGCACCGGACGGCCTGTGGTGCCGTGACTACTCAACAGTAGCTCTGCCACCCGCCTGGAACCCGCGCCGCGACTGACGCGCCCGCTGCAACTCATGCAGGTACGACCCGTGGTGCTGCGCATCGATGGACGCCCACAGGGGAGCTTGCCAAGGCCCACAGATTGCTGAAAAAGGCCACGTCCCACTTTATGGAGTTCCCATGGCCGCCGTTGCGCTTCCGTTCTGGATTCTCGGAGTACCTCTCGTTGGCGCTGTCATCGACTGGATGAGCACGCCAAGACGTTGACGAGTCCGCGCGGGGACATCGATCCCCGCGCGGCGAACAGTGCGGGACGTGCCCTGTCGGCACCGACCGTCGCTTCCAATCGCGCCATCTCTCCGGTGAGGCGTTGTCCGGACACGAGGATGGTGATGCCTTGCCTGCGTTCGGTCGGTCGGTTACCAAGGGCGTTCGGCCTCCCTGAGCGCTGGTCAGCGAAGGGTCCCGAGGTATCCGACGACCGCGTCGAGTTCCGCCGCCGTGAGGGAGACGACGGGCATTTCGCTTCCGGGCTTGATGGTTTGCGTCTGCGCGATCCAGCGGCGAAGATCCGCGGGCGTGTTCGGCAGGGTCCCTGCGGCGATGGTCTCGCGTGACATCAGATGCGTCAGGTCGGGCCCCGACTCGCCTTTGGCAGCGGAGCCTCGGACGGCGTGGCAGCCGCCACATCGAGCGACGACGATGGGCTCTCCCGGGTCGCCCGCGTCGACCGCCGCCGCGTCGCGTTGCGACGACATCCAGCGTTCGAAGGTCGATGCCGTGTCGACGTTGACGAACAGCCCCATGTGCGCATGTTCCGCCCCGCAGAACTCGCCGCACTCACCCCGGTAGCGGCCTGCCTCGTTGCCTTGCAGCCAGGTGACGTTGGTCTGGCCAGGAAGCACGTCCATCTTGCCGCCTAGGCTGGGCACCCAGAACGAATGGATGACGTCCGCGCTGGTGAGTTGGAAGCGCACCGGCTCGCCCACGGGGATGTGGATCTCGTTCGCCGTGGTCAGCAGCACCTTGCCGTTCGCGTCGAGATAGCGCACGCGCCACCAGAACTGGAACGCACGCACCTCGACCACGATGTTCGGCTTGCCGGCCGGTGTAGCGATTGCAGCAAGCGTTGTCAGTGTCCAGACCGCGCAGGCGAACAGGACGACGGCAGAGATGCCCGTCCCCACGTAGATCCACATCAGGCCGGCCCGCTCGCGCAAAGGCATGAGCGCCTCGCCCGCCTGCATGGCGCGCTCGCCGGCGCCGTGCCGCTTGCGAAAGATCGCGGCCGCCAGCAACACCGCGATGACGATCACGACCGCGATCGAAACCAGGGCGAGTCCCCAGCCGAGCCGCGTGACAGGATCGGCCGCGGGACCCGCGGTGTGGAGGTAGGCGAGCGGGGCAATGGAGCCAGTCATCTGGGCCTCTCGTTTGATGTCAGAACCGCGGACGGGGCCGCACGCAGGTTGTCTCGTCGCCAACCTGGAGTGTTCGATGCGCACACGACTCCTGCCGACCTCGTCTCCGCAAACCGGGCGGCTCGGCCGCGTACGCCGCTTTGCCGCCAGCTGCGGCGCGATGGTGATGCTGCCCATTCTCCTGGCCTCGGCTTCTGGTGCGGCAGGACAGCCGCGTGCAGCGCCTGCCGGCGCGCAACAGGCGCCTGCCGACCCGACCGAGATCGCCAGGGGGGCGTACCTCGCGCGTGCGGGCGACTGCGAGGCCTGCCACACCGCGCCTGGCAGCCCCGCCTTCACCGGCGGCCTGCCGTTGCGCTCGCCGCTCGGAGCGATCTACTCGACGAACATCACGCCCGATCGCGATACGGGCATCGGCAACTATTCGTTCCAGGACTTCGAACAGGCCCTGCGCACCGGCAGGACCCCGAGGCATCGACTCTATCCGGCGATGCCCTATCCCTCGTTCGCCAGGATCTCGGAGCAGGACATGCACGCGCTGTATGCCTTCTTCATGCACGGCGTGACCGCAGTCCATCGGGTGCCGACCCGCACGAGCCTGGCATTCCCGTTCGACCAGCGCTGGGCGATAGCCCTCTGGAACGTCGCCTTCCTGGACTCCGGCGTCTATCAGCCTGACCCCGCTCATGACGCCCGCTGGAACCGCGGGGCCTACCTGGTGCAAGGTCTCGGGCATTGCGGCGCGTGCCACACGCCGCGCGGCATCGCCTACGAGGAGCGCGGTTATACCCAGAAATCGAGCCGATACTTGACGGGCGGCATCAACGACAACTGGCTCGCGCCGAACCTCGACGGCGATCGTGCCACCGGCCTGGGCGACTGGAGCGAGGCGGACATCGCCGGCTTCCTGAAGACCGGCCATGCGTCGCGCCGGATGGTGTTCGGGCCGATGGGCCAGGTCGTCTCCGACAGCATGCGGTACCTCGACGACGTCGATCTCGCCTCCATCGCCACCTATTTGAAGTCCCTCGCCCCCCGCGCATCGAGGGGCTCGTTCCGACCCGCGACGCAAGACCGGGCGACGCAAAGCTGGCTCGCCACCGGCGACCTGCGTGTCCCCGGTGCCGGCCTCTACAACAATTTCTGCGCGAAATGCCATCAACCCGACGGGCTCGGCGCCGTCGACAAGGCGCCCGCGCTGGCGCGCAGCGCCGTGGCGCGCGCGATCGATCCCGACTCCGTGATCCACATCATCCTGAGCGGTGGAAAGCCGAATCGGGTTCCCGGCGCGCCGGTGGTCGATCCCATGCCGTCGTTCGCCAGGCAGTTCGACGATCGCGAGATCGCCGAAGTCGCCAGCTTCGTGCGGCGGTCGTGGGGCAACAACGCGCCGCCGGTCACCACGCGGCAAGTCGAGCAGATCCGCACGGCCACCGCGGCTGAGAAGCAATGACGTCGGCGGCAAGGGGGAACGGGGATGTCTCATGTGCGCGCACTCCGGCGTTGCGCGCTTGAAAGCAGTGCCACGAACAGCAGGCACAGCGCCAGCAAGTCGACCACGCCCGTCACGGCCCACATCAGGACGCCTGCAAGCTGCTGGTCTTCGAGCGCCGTGAGACCGCTCCAAGCCGGTGCCCACAGGTGGACGCGATACAGCACGCGCGGCGCGAAGATCAGCAGCGCTGCGAGCATCGCGTTCTCCATGGCGAAGGTGACGACGAAGATCATCGTCGCGCCGAGCGACAACCTTCCAGATCCTGGTCCGTCGATGACGACACGCCAGAACAGGATAGCCGCCAGGAAGAACGACAGATGCTCGGCGGCGTGGACGGCCGGATTCCGGAACGCCAGGTCGTACGGCCGCGGCAAGTGCCAAAACCAGAGCGCCGCGCTGGCCAGAAGCCACGAGGGCAGCGGCGCAAGAAGCATCTCGATCGATGAGCGCACTCGGCGGCTGCGAAGCCACCAGGCGCCGAAGGCGCGGCGCCCGGGCGCAGGCAGGGCCCACAGTGCAACGATGAAAGGACGGCCCAACATGAGCAGAGGCGGCGCGACCATCATCAGCATCAGGTGCTGCGCCATGTGAGCGGCGAACAGTTCGTCGCCCCATGCGTCCAGCGGTGACATCAGCGTCAGCCCGAGCACGAGCAGCCCGGCGCCGAACGCAGTGGCCCGCTGCCAGGCAGATTGCGGCATTCGACGCTCTCGCCATTGGCGGGTGGCGCCGGCAAGGTAGATGGCAGCGACCCCCAGCAACAGGCCGCCCACCAGCGGATCCGCGTCCCACTGCCAGGGAACCCGCGCCAGCTCGACGAGGCGGGCGGTGGACGTCATGGGCCGCATGTCGGCACCCAGAGGATGCCGACGCTCGTGAACAGGAGGACGATGGCGAACAGCCCGCTGACGATGACGCCGCACAGCGCCATGAATCGCGGCCTTCCGTCGCCAGGCTGACCCATGCGGCGCGGATCGACGCCCGGTTGCAGGCGTGTCGCCTTCCAGTTCGACCAGGCGATCGCGACGCCGACGAAGAGAAGCAGCCAGAGTGCGATCGACACCCCTTCGACGATCGCACGCAGGTTGGTCCAGGTGGGCGCGGCCAGGGCCGTGTCGGCCGGGTAGCAGGCGTGCGCGGCGAGCGTGTAGCCGACCAGCATTTCGAGCGCCCAGGCCAGCGGCGCCACGACCATGCCCGCGAACAGTTTCACCACCCCGGGGGCACGGGTGTCCGCGGGTTGCTGTTGCGGCGCCTGGTCGTCGTCACGCATGTGTGTTCCTGCGGGGGTCAGCTCAAGCGCGGGCTCAGGTAGAGCGCGGCATACACCGCCAGCCAGACCAGGTCGACGAAGTGCCAGTAGACGATCCCCACCGACACCGGGAGGTGCCAGCCGCGCTGGAAGCGGCCCATCAGGTTCCAGCCCAGCAACGCGCACAGCATCAGCAATCCCACGACGACGTGCGCGCCATGGAAGCCCGTGATGACGAAGTAGAGGGAACTGTAGGAATTCGTGGAAAACGCGTAGGGGCGATTCGCCCACTCGTGCCCCTGGATGGTCATGAAGACGACGCCGAGCAGGATCGTCAGGACCAGTCCGACTGACAGGCGACGCGCGCTTCCGCGCTCGATGCCGCGCTCGCCCCACCAGGCCGCCGCGCTGCTCGACAACAGGAGCAGCGTATTGATCGAGGCGTACAGCAGGTCTGGCGGGCCGCCGGTCGGCCAGGGCCCCGTGCTTTGCGAAGCCAGGTAGAAGTAGCTGAAGAACAGGTAGGCGAACAGCGAGCCTTCCGTGAGGATCAGGAACGCCATGCCCCACCAGGCCGTCGATGCCCAGCGCGTGCCACGAACCGGAAGCGGTCGCGCATAGAGGGCCGCGTCATTCATGGGCTCCCTCCGGAACCGGTGCATCCGGAGCCGATGGCCAGAGCCATGCCGCCAGCGCGACGCCGAGCGCGATCGTGCCGAGCGCGGCGACCAGCACCGAGTGGATCAGCAAGCCGACAAACGCGAGCGCGAGCGTCAGCGCGGTGAACAGCGGTGTCAGCGAATCGCCGGGCATGACCAATACGACGTTGGGTATCGCGTCGAGCATCGTCGAGCCGATCGTCTCGCGCCCGCGGTGAAGCAGCGGACCTTCGTGGACGCAAGAGCGACCCTCGACGCCTTCGATGCGGCCCTCCCAGAGCGGGTGGCGGCTGGCGATGATGGGGATCACGGCGAAGTTGTAGGCCGGAGGAGGGGACGGCACCGACCATTCGAGGGTGGCTGCATCCCACGGATTGGCGCCGGCCGGTGGCCCCCGACGCAGCCCTCGCAGGACGTCCAAGACGAAGACCAGCACGCCGATCGCGAAGACGAACGAGCCCACGGATGTCACCATGTTGACCGTGTTCCAGCCCACATCGGGCGGATACGTGTAGACCCGCCGAGGCATCCCGAGCAATCCGGAGATGTGCATTGGAAAGAAGCCGACGTTGAAGCCGATGAACATCGTCCAGAAGGCCCAGCGTCCGAGGCGCTCGCTCAGCATCCGTCCGGTGAACTTCGGAAACCAGTAGTAGATGCCGCCGACGACCGGGAACACGTTGATCCCGAGCAGGACGTAGTGCAAGTGCGCCACGACGAAGTAGGTGTCGGTCAATTGCCAATCCAGCGGCACCGCGGCCGTCATGAAGCCCGACACGCCGCCGACGACAAACAGGAACACGAAGCCGGCGAAGAAGAGGAACGGCGTCTTGAAGACGGGCTTGCCATACCAGATGGTGGCGATCCATGCGAACACCGCGACCGCGCTCGGGATCGCGATGACGAAGCTGGCAGAACCGAAGAAAGACAGCGACAGCGGCGGCAAGCCGGTCGCGAACATGTGATGCACCCAGACGCCAAAGCCCAGGATCATTGTCGAGATCGTCGACAGTGCCACCGCGGTGTAGCCGACCAGGGGTCGTCGGCAGAATGTGGGCAGCGCGTCGGACACGATGCCCATCGCGGGCAAGACGATGGCATAGACCCAGGGATGGCCGAACATCCAGAACAGGTGCTGCCAGAGCAGCGGCTTGCCGCCCTGCGTGAAGTCGAAGAAGTGGGTGTCGAACTGGCGGTCGAACCACAGCATGAGAAACGCAAGCGACACCGCCGGCACGGCGAGCAGGTTGCCGACCGACGCCGTGAGCGTGCCCCAGACGAGCACGGGCACCCGGTTGATCGACATCCCCGGGGCGCGGGTGCGAAACAGCGAGACCACGAAATTGATCGATCCCACCGTGGTCGACAGTCCGAGGAAGATCATCCCCAGCGCATACACGTCGATGTTCGGGCCGGGGTCGTAGGTCAGCGATGCCATCGGCACGTAGTTGAACCAGCCCGCATCGGGGGCTTGCCCGAGCGGGAAGCTGGCGTACAGGAAAACGCCTGCGAACAGGAAGACCCAATACGACAGGGCGTTCAGCTTGGGGAAGGCCATGTCGCGCGAGCCCAGCAGCAGTGGCCACAAGAAATTGCTGAAGCCGGACAGCACCGGTAATGCGTACAGGAAGATCATGGTCACGCCGTGCATCGTGAACAGCTGGTTGTACTGTTCAGGCGTGAGCAGGGCCTGGTTCGGCCTGGCCAGTTGTACCCGCATGACCAGGGCCTCGATGCCGCCGATCAAGAGGAACAGGAACGCCGTCACCAGGTAGCGCTTGCCGATCTCCTTGTGGTCGACGGAGCTGAACCAGCCGAACAGGCCGGGCTTGGTCTTCCAGATCTCTTCCAGGGCCGCCGCTTCGGCAGATCCGGGCGCTACCCGGCCGATCTCCGGCGTGCGCCACCTCGCGCCGCTCCCGGGAACGACTGCCGGTACGACGTCCGGGCGCGTGTTCAAGAGCGGCCCCGCGGCTCAGCACCGACGTCGAACGGCGGAAGTCGGAACGACACCTGCACCGCAGCCGCGGCGTCAGGCGCTTGCGAATGCAAGATGCCGGGCCGGGCCAAGACCATTGGAAACATGCTTGCTGACCCCTGATTGATCCGCGAGGCGTTCTTGTGCGTGATGCCGCGTGCCACCGGCCGGGCGCCGTGGTGCGGCCACGATTGCGTGATCGACATTGCGCGCCCGTGGCAGGTACCGTGCCTTCCCTGTCGAGAGGCGTGCGCGACGACGCCGTGCGCCCGGCCATGGGAGGCAGACCGATTGCCCTGCATCGGCTCCCTCACTCAACGGAGCCGTGATGTCGCGCAATGTCTCTGAATTCGTCTGGAAGCGTCTGTCCGAATGGGGGCTCGATCGCGTCTACGGCTATCCCGGGGATGGCGTCGGGGGACTCGATGTCGCCCTCGAGAAGGCCAAGGCGTACATGCACTACGTCCAGGTTCGCCATGAAGAGATGGCGGCGTTCATGGCGTCGGCCCACGCGAAGTTCACCGGACGGGTCGGTCTCTGCTATGCGACATCGGGGCCAGGAGCGATCCACCTGTTGACGGGCCTGTACGACGCCAAGGCGGATCATGTTCCCGTCGTGGCCATCGTTGGCCAGCAAGCGCGCAGCGCCTTAGGGGCGAGCTATCAACAAGAGGTCGACCTTCAGAATCTGTTCAAGGACGTCGCGTCGGACTACGTCATGACGGCGAGCGTGCCGGAACAGGTTCGCACCTTGATCGACCGCGCGGTTCGGATCGCGCAAGCCAGGCGCGTGGTCACCTGCGTCATCCTCCCGAACGACCTTCAGGAACTGGACTACGAAGATCCGCCCATGGCGCACGGGACGACGCACACCGGTACGGGATTCCCGGGCCAATCGACGGTGCCGGCAGTGGACGCCCTCCAACGCGCAGCCGACATCCTCAATCAAGGCAAGCGCGTCGCCATTCTCGCCGGCGCCGGTGCGCTCCACGCGACCGACGAGATCATCGCCGTCGCCAACAGGCTGAACGCGGGCGTCGCCAAGGCACTGCTCGGCAAGGCCGCGTTGCCCGACGATCTGCCCTTCGTCACCGGGTCGCTGGGGCTGCTCGGCACCAAGCCGAGCTGGGACCTGATGAAGGAATGCGACACCCTGCTGATGGTCGGCTCCGCCTTCCCCTACAGCGAATTCCTGCCGAAGCCCGGCGAGGCGCGAGGCGTGCAGATCGACATCAACGGGGCGAACGTCAGCCTGCGTTACCCCATGGAGTATTCGCTCCTGGGCGACAGCAAGGAGACGCTCGCGGCGCTGCTGCCGCTGCTCCACCAGAACACGCACGACGACTGGCGCGCGCGGGTGGAAAAGAACGTCGCATCCTGGTGGAAGACGCTCGAAGAGCGCGCGATGAAGGCTGCCGCCCCCATCAATCCTCAGCGCATCTTCTGGGAGCTGTCGCCGCTGCTGCCAGACGACGTGATCCTGACCGCGGACAGCGGCTCGGTGGCCAACTGGTACGCGCGTGACCTGAAGATCCGCCGCGGGATGATGGCCTCACTGTCCGGCGGCCTGGCTTCGCTTGGCGCCGCCGCACCCTACGCCGTGGCCGCGAAGATGGCCCACCCCGGGCGACCCGTCATCGGCTTCACGGGCGATGGCGCCATGCAGATGAACGGCCTGAACGTGATGATCACCGTGGGAAAGTACTGGCGGCAGTGGGCCGATCCGCGCTTCATCATCATGGTGCTCAACAACCAGGACCTGAACCAGGTGACCTGGGAGGAGCGCGTCCAGCTCGGTGACGGCAAGACGCCGTCGACACAGGGCATTCCCGATTTCGCGTACCACCGCTACGCGGAGCTGGTCGGCATGAAGGGCATCCTTTGCGACGACCCGGACGACATCGCCGGGGCATGGAAGGAGGCGCTCGCCTCGGACCGTCCCGTGATCATCGAATTCAGGGCCGATCCGAACGTGCCGCCGCTTCCGCCGCACATCACGTTCAAGGACGCCAGGAACTTCATGACGATGATGGGCGATGAGCCCGAGCTCGGCAGCGTACTCGTCAACAGCGCAAAGCAACTGTTCGCCGGGCTGCTGCCGGGCAAGGATTGAGCGGGCAGGACCTGCGCAAACGCCGCTGTCACGCGGGCCTCCCCACCTTCTAGCAGCCGGCGTCTGGTCGACGAATCCTCGGCGAATGCCAGTTGCGCAACCAGGGAACAACGACGCGCACTCGGCATGGAAGTCGGAAAGGGCGAAGCGGCACGAACATTGCCAACTCACGTCGACCGACGGACGGCAATACCTTGACCCCGCCGGTGGCCTGATCCAGAACATTCATCGGAGTTTGCATGAGCAACGATCCCAGCCGCCCCCCGACGCGTCGCGAGGCCATGAGAGGGCTTGGCGCCAGCCTCGCAACGGCGCCTCTGGTGCTCGCCGCCACGGGCGCCCAAGCGCAGCCCCAAATGCAGCAGAGCGCCGCCGAGCCGCGACGGGAAACCATCCGCGACCCTCGTAACGCCTTCCCCAAGCCGCCCTTCGCTTCACAGCAGCAACCCTGGCCGGGTCTGGCGGGGAACATGAATCCGCGACCCGACCACGGTGAATCCAGCTATGTGGGGTCGGGCCGGTTGGCTGGACGCAAGGCGCTGATCACCGGTGGCGATTCAGGCATGGGTCGCGCGGCGGCGATCGCCTACGCCCGCGAAGGTGCCGACGTCGCCATCAACTACCTGCCAGCCGAGGAGCCGGACGCCCGCGAGGTGGCCGACCTGATCCGCCAGGCTGGCCGCAAAGCCGTCACGATCCCGGGCGACCTTCGCGACGAGGCCTTCTGCAGGCGCCTGGTGGAGGAGGCGGTGCGCCAGCTCGGCGGGCTCGACATCGTGGTCAGCAATGCCGGGCGACAGCAGTCGCGCAGTTCGATCCTCGACATCAGCACCGAGGACTTCGACGCGACGATGAAGACGAACATCTATGCGCCGTTCTGGATCATCAAAGCTGCGCTGCCCCATTTGCAACCGGGCTCGGCCATCATCGGTACCACCTCCGAGCAGGCCTACGATCCGTCGCCCGATCTCTACGACTATGCCCAGACCAAGGCGGCCACGATGAACTATGTGAAGTCGCTGGCCAAGCAACTCGGCCCCAAGGGCATCCGGGTCAATGGCGTCGCGCCCGGCCCGGTGTGGACCCCGCTGCAGGTCTCCGGGGGCGCCAGCGAGGGCAAGGTGGTCACGTTCGGCGCAACGGCCCCTCTGGGACGTCCCGGTCAGCCCGCGGAGCTGGCCGGCATCTATGTGCGTCTTGCGGAGGATGACGGCAGCTACACGACCGGCAACATCTACGGCGCCGGCGGCGGACAGGGGAATCCGTGATGCTGAATGAAGGCCCCAAGACCCCCAAGCCGCAGGAGTTCGCCGAGTCGGTGGCTCAGTCTGACGGCTACGAGTTCGCTGCTGCCCAGACTGCCTTGGCTCAGAGTCGCAACCCCCAGGTGCGCGCTTTTGCGGAGCGAATGATCGCCGACCACGAGCAGACGGAGCGTGCACTTCGTGACGCAGCCACGGCTTCCGGATTGAAGCCGCCGCTGGCACATGTGGGCGGTGACCAGGCCAGCTATCTTGCCAGTCTGCAAAGCTTGCGCGGCGATGAGTTCGATCGCGAATACGGCCGCCAACAGATGCTCGCCCACACCAGTGCGCTGACTCAGATGCGCAGCTATGCGCAGAAGGGGGCCGACTCGAACTTGCGTCGCATGGCCACCCTTGGCGTTCCGATCGTCGAACATCACCTGGAGACCGCGCGCCAGTTGCTGCAGTCCCTCATGTAGTCGGTGCGGAACCCCCGGGCATATCGATGAGGACGGCAGCGTTGGCGGCACCAGCAGGCGGTTGGCAGCCACAGTCGTCGTCAGGCACGCCTTGATTGGTGGTCGTACATCAACCGCTGGAGCGCGTCGATGTCCAGTGGCTTGATGAAATGCTCCTCGAAGCCGCTCGCCAGTGCCCGCTCGCGGTCGGCGGGCTGGCCGTAGCCGGTGAGTGCGAACAGACGCGGCGCCTCGCCTGCCCACCGCCGCCGCACCTCCGCGGCGACCTCGTGCCCGTCCATGGCGGGCAGCCCGATGTCGACGATGGCGATGTCGAACGATCCGACCTCCAACTCAGCGAGCGCTGCCGGTCCGTCGGTCACGACCTGCACCTTGCAACCCCATGTGGACAGCAGCGCAGCGAGCGTATCGGCCGCGTCGATGTTGTCGTCCACGATCAAGACGGTGCGCTCGATGCTGGCGGCCTGCGTCGATGCCTGACCTTCTGGGTCGCGCGTCCATGCCCCGTCGGCATCGGTGGCTAGAGGAATTGACAATTCGAAGGTGCAGCCGGTACCGAGTCCGTCGCTGGTGGCTGCAACCGACCCTCCATGCAGCCGTACCAGGTTGTGCGCGATGGCCAGTCCGAGCCCCAGGCCTCCGGATGCTCGGTCGCTGCCTGCGCCGAGTTGGACGAAGGGCTCGAACACCCTCTGGAGGTCGGCGGCTTGCATGCCGACACCTTCGTCGCGCACGCTGATGCGCACGATGTCGGCGGTGCGATCGGCGGTAACCCAGATGCGCGATCCCGGTGGGCTGAACTTGGAGGCGTTCGTGAGCAGGTTCGATACCGTCTGTGCGAGGCGCCCGATGTCGGCCCGTACAGGCAGCTCGCCCGTGTCCGCATGAATGAGCTGCTGGCTTTTCTGCTCCAGTAGCGGGCTGGCCATTTCGATGCCGGCCTGGATCGCCTGACGCGCATCAATCTGCGCCAGCCGCAGCTCGATGTTGCCTCGAGCGATGCGCGCCACGTCAAGCAGGTCGTTGACCAGTCGCGACATGTGGGAAACCTGCCGTTCGATGATGCCGCGTTCCTTGACGAGCAGGTCGCTTCCACGCAGCTTCATGAGGTGCAAGGCGGTGGAGATGGGCGCGAGCGGGTTGCGTAGCTCATGGCCCAGCATGGCGATGAACTCGTCCTTCGCCCGGTTGGCGTCCTCCGCCTCCGAGCGCGCCCTGGCCAGTTCTGTCACTTCGAACACCACGGCAATGACGCCGGAGACGTGGCCGTCAGGCCTGGGCATCGCCTGGTAGACGAAGTCGAAAAGCCGCGTCTCGACCTGGCGGGTGACGGGGGACTCGAATCTCAGG
>Ga0116226_10004230_pt1 | contig 12680 bp, 5 predicted proteins | sample S1TSphfallax_FD_89692 | JGI IMG/M metagenome (GOLD analysis project Ga0116226, IMG submission 89692) | Host-associated microbial communities from peat moss isolated from Minnesota, USA - S1T2_Fa - Sphagnum fallax MG | ecosystem: Host-associated > Plants > Peat moss > Unclassified | place: USA... | reverse complement strand
TTTTTTTTTTTGTGGGGGGGAGAGGGTGTTTGGTGTGGTATTTGTTGGGGGGGGGGTGGGGTCACATTATCCGTGACTTTTTATTCAAGTCCAACAAAGTGGAATTGATCACTGAAAATACCACCCCCCCCCCACCCCCCCCCCCCGCTTAGACTAAATCAGGTTCTCTGAGTTCAAATTTAAAATTTCAATAGGTGGCTTGTTTCATTAGGTCAAAGGGAATTCCCTTTTAAAATTCCCTTTTAACTTATCAGACCAATTGGCTTTTCAGGTACATCCTAGGTCTAGTGGTGGTGGGGGAATGGGACAAGAAGGTGAAGAGTAGTTATGTTAGGAGCATGGGGTGAGGGAATGGAGCCATGCACTTTAAAGTCTTATTAGCCCTCCCAATTGTTCAGCTCCAGTACGGTAATGACAATGCCCATCACACCATGGATAAGAACTTGCAGTTAGGGCCACTCTAGACATGGGTCCAAGAACCAAAAGCCCAGGGTCCAATTTGAAGCAGATTGAATCTTGAGTTGAACTGTTTTCTCACATTAAAAATAACATTTTTTCTTAAGGTACAATGAGTTGGACCTAAAGGCTCGGGGTTCAATTCAAGGGTCCAATGTCAAAAATGAGCAATTGACATGTGATAACTGGGTTAACTTTTGGTTTTTCTTTTTTTCTTCATGGTTTTTTTATTTTATGTTTTTCAAGATTATTTTCTCCTCTTAGAGCAATGAGGTGTAAACTTCATTATCCACCCTTTTTTTTTTCTTTTTTTTCATTTTTCATTTTTCATCTTTCATCATAATCACTTTTTACCTTGGTGCTCTTTTTTTGAATGGTAGCAAAGGTGTCACAAACTGCATCATGGGTCCTCATTTGCTCGTTGTCATGGGCACAACATAAGAAGTGGATACCCATAGGGTCAATGGGATGTGTGCACACATATCAGGGAAAACCTGCAATTCAAGGATGTGGTAGTTTGAACCACATCCAAAGCATTATGGAGAAAATTGGGGAAGATAATCAAAATGTTGGGAAAATTGATTGAACTATAAGCCAAACACTCACCCAAATCCCAAAACATGATAAAATTCAAGTACAATGGGCTTCAAATATCATGTTAAACAACATGTTAGAGAAGGTGTGATGGTGTAAACGTTCTGAAATGAAATCTTGAAAATGAACCATGTCCAATGAATTATACAAAAGGAGGGAGACACACCCATGTCAAGGGTGGTAAAAGATCACATGCTGCTTTCAAATGTTGTTGGAAAAAGAAGGTGTTGTCAACTCATGTTGAGGTTTCAAAAAAAAAAAACATTGGTTGACCATGAATTTAATCCTTATGATTAAAATCACAAGGGCCCAATTGCCTAATTAGGTTATTGGTATGATGGTTGTCATTGTATCTATGCGTTTGTTACAATGTGCCAAACCCATTTGGACACACACACAATCCAACATCACGTTATTGTATAGTCGATTTAAGTTAATTCAAGTCAAAACAAAGTTGCGCTCCCTAAAAAAAAATTAGTGGTGACTGAAAATAATGTCATTTAGTTATCATGATTATTGAGGCGACCCATACATTAAATTTAGTTGTTAATTTTTGGTCGTCATGGTTGGTGACCAAAATTTTTTGGTCCCCCACTCTTGGTCGCTATAGTTAACGTCTAAATGTTTTTTGATCTACTTGAGAAATTTTTTGAGGAAACTAAAACCTTTTGGGAATTGCCCAAATTTTTTTCAATCGTCCAATCAAGAGCAACCATCAATCCAATGATTAAAAAAAAAATTTGTTGTTGCCCAAAATTTTTTGAGCATTGTTCAAAAAATTCAATCACCAAATTTATGATCACTAACTGTCATTACCAAAAATGGTGACCAATTTTTTTCAATTGCCCACATTAGAAACCAAATTTTTCAGGTAATGACCAAATTTTTTGGAGTCATTGGATTCATAGTTGCTTTTGATTACATGATTAAAAAAATTCGAACAACTCCCCAAAGCTATTTTGGTCTGCCCAAATTTTTTGTTGAAGAAACCAAAAAACAATTTGGTTGCCAATTGTGGTGATTCAAAGTTGTGGCAATTGAATTGAGTTTTGATCAACAATCTTGTGGCAATCAAATCTATTTTTGGTTTCCATGCATAACATGGGTAGCCTGAATGTATGGAAAATTTTCTTTGCATCAAGTTTAATGGACACGACATCCAATGCAAATTGCCTACGTCACATCCATTTTGACAACCTTGGTCATGTCGGTATGAAGCTAATGCCACCTATAGTTATTCGAAGAAAGGCTTGTTTACAAGCTAGAAGTCTTTTAGGGCCAATAAAGCACTGTAGACCCAAAAAGCATTGAAACACGTGAAGGAAGGAGAAGTAAAAGGAAACAAAGGAATCTATGAAGGTGGGAAAAGGTGGTGTGCAACATAATAAATATGATGGTCGTTATGCATAGCAATGAATTAAAATTCCAAAAGGTAACTAAACATTGCCCAATCTAGGGAGAAGGTCAACATGCCAAACATCTTATTGTAATGTATTTTTTATGAAGGATGATATGAATGTTGAAGTGTTTAACAGAACCCCCAAGATAGCAATTCTTTCTGATGGTGTGTCGAAATCAGGCAATAAGCTAAAGGGGGACCATGCTACACATTTTTGAGGTTGGATAGAAAGACCTATCGCATAAAGTTTAATCTAAAAATGTTCATGTAGAAGATATAATGGAAGGGGGTTAATGATGTGAGTGTCATTTATAATGCATGGAAATAGATAAGAGGGCAAACGGCTAGATGTAGAACGTAGTGCATTAATAACTAAAGCAAATAATGCCCTTCCCAAAAGATCACCTTAACATGTTCCCATGATAAATAGGATGATTCTGACATTGCCATCACAATTACAATGACTATAAAACAAAGGAGATTCAAATGCATAGAATGCATGAATAAAAGGATAAGTTGTATGATGTCCCCACCTACTACACAAAGTTCTTGAAATATGACCCTTCTTGACACTAAATTGAAGGCATTTGCAACATCGAACTGAAAAACAAGCTAATTAGGGTGAAGGTCCAAGGTGCATTTAATGCCATGGATTATTGTTTCACATCCACCCTTAGTTGTTATTCCAAATTGGTGTCAGGAAAAATGTGTAGCAAAGGCGTCACAAAATTAAAGGCATAAAACATGGCTTTTGAATTGATACAATGCTTCCTCTATGGCAATGGAACAAATTCCATTTAAGGGCTTGGTCGTGGCTAAAAGGCATGTTGCCTCAAGGATATGTGTAATTTAATGTGGATTGTGATCTTGTGCGATATGAAAACAAAGTTGAAACAATTGTGCGAATTTGGTTACAAAATCTTATAAGTAAAAATAGTTTTGGAATTGTTCGAAGACCATCCAATAAAGACCATTTGCAAATAAATTCAACATGCATTGGAATGTTAACTTGAAGGCATTAGATGAAAGTTCAAGGTTTTGGTTTAGTTTAAAGTCTTCCGAAAAAAATGGGAAAGCATTATATGAATTGTAATGTAGAACAATGGGAATTAAAGTGGTGTTGAAGGATGTGGGTGTAGGAAAAAATGGTGCCAAAGTGCATTTGCTTGAAAATATTCTCTTGCATGTCCAAGGATTAAATTTCGAAAAAAACATTTATGAGTTGGAAGATCATGTTGGGTAAGAGGCATTGAGTTTAAACCTACTACTATTTAGTTTTGGCTTGTAAAAAGAATTCCTCCTACATGTTTTCCCAATCACCTATTAAAAATCATTTAAATTGGATCCTCATTTCCTTATGCCAAATGGGCCCCCTTCGAGGGGGCAAAACAAGACACCACTAAGGTAACAAAAGGAGCAAATGTCAAGTTGTCACATCATAGGGTCTTATGCTAACCTATCAAGTGGATAACAAAATGCCACTTATACATCACATCATAATGTGATAGCGATGCAATTGTATAATCAAAGATGATGAAAGCCAAGATGGAAGGACCCAAAGACATCTAATTGCCAAAACCCAAGCCCAAGCTAATGCATGCAAGTTGGTAGTAAGGGAAGGTATTGGGCTGAAATGGTCATATAGGTTTAGATTAGATGGATTGGATGTTTGATAGGAATGCAATTGATGAATTAACCCTCAACGGGCAAATTGATGCCCACAAGTGGGGCAAGTGGCTTTAAGTGGAGGTTGTAGCCATGTTGGGAGGATGGGGGTCTGATCATGGGCAATTATAAGGGTTGACAAAGTGGAAGGGGGAAAAGGTCCTACATGTGCATTATTTAAGGGGATTGAGAAATTGTTGGGTTAGGGCTTCACATTTTACACGAAGGGCTAAAAGTTGATAAGGGAGCTAATGGGTGCACTAAAAGAAATCGTAATATACAACTCTTCAATTTGCAACTACATGTAACTTCCTATCATTTGCAATTATGTTTCATCATTTTTACAACTAGTCATTGTCTTTTAAAATATATGGTTATTTTTGCGATTATGGTGCAACTACTAAATTACACATCCTTCCTTATTGGCTAACTTCTTGGATTTTTCATCCAATAATAGGCTCTAATGTTCATTTAGTTGAAAAATTAGTTACAATTTGGTTATTTATTGTGGTTTGTTTATACATTTCATGCACATTAGGGTTTTGTGGACTACATTAAAAATACATTATATAGATTTTATTCAAATTATATTAAACATATATTTGAACATATCATGGGCATATTGGATTGAGAAAAAAAATTTGATTTTGTATGGTTCATTTAAAAATATACCATCTTTATTAAGGTAGGATTACATTATAATAACAAATTCATATTAATATGATATAATTATTGTATTAAATGAACATTTTTTTTTGATAAACTATTATTTTTAAATAATCATTAGTTATTATAAAGTATGAATTTAATAATTCTATTTAATCATTTACTTATATTCTAGTTAATTGCAACTAATTCAATGATCAACTATTATTTATTAGTTTTTTTTAAAAAATGATTAAATGATTTGTCAATAATTTATTAAATATTATTAAATATTTAATTAATATGAAAAAATGATTATTTTAAATAAAATTTTCAGATAATAATTATCTAATTATTCTTTATTTAATTATTTTGAAACATATGATTAAATATGAAATATGCCAATAATCCAATATGTAATTAATTAATTAAAAGGTATGATTAATAGCTCATGATTGGGTCAAAACTTGTAACTAGGAGGTAGAGGGATTATTGTAAAAAATCTAAAAAACTTTTAAAAAAACTTTTACAAGCAAATGCATGTTTGAATGAAAGTTTTTATAACTTGTTTTTTAAAATACTTAAATGTTCCCAAATGCATCACATTTTTTTGTTAGTCATTATTGAATAAATATGAATTTTTAAAAGTGTGCATATTTTTTACATATTCAATGTTTCATTTTCAAAAATGATCAAAATTTTAAATCATCACCAAAAATTAAATTTTCACATTCTTTGAATTTTTAAAGTTTTAAAATTCCACACTTTTAAAAGTATGAATGTTTATTGAATGTGGCTAATGTGTTCTTATGATCTATATTTTTTTCAATGAAATTTTTATTATTATATGAATTCTTTTGATAGTCTTTGCATAATTGACTCCATTTGATGTATAAGGTGTACATTTTCAAATGTCTTCAATTAAAATCAAAACTTTAAATTAGATCAAATGAATTTTTACTCTAAGTTCTTTCACATTCATATGAAAGGAAAAAGACTATTTTACCATGATTACTATGCTTTTAAATGGTAATAAAAAATAAATGTTTGATTTTGACTAATGATGTCCAACATCTAAAGCCCTTTTGGGCTCCTAGTTACATGTTTTGACCAATTTACTAATTAATAAATATTTAGTCAGCCAATGAATAATAAATAATAAATTCTTCACAAATTAAAATTTCTAGTTACTATTAATGATTAATTAAAACTGATCTTATTTTCACTTAATAAATAAATAATATTCATAATATATTGTATTCTTATTTAATATTTTTTAAAATTATTTAATATTTCATCAATATAAAGTAGCAATTATTTATTATTTTATTAATATTTATTAAACTATGTCATACTTATATTTATTAATAAAACATTTTGGTCAATAGCTAATAAATATTAATTAGTTAATATTAATGGTTTACCAAAATTGATTTAATATAGTGTAAATTTAGTAATTTATAAATAATATTGAGGAATTATCAATTAACACCTAATTATTTTTTGTTTAATTTTTTGATCACTAACAATTTAAAAGGTTTATTTGCAAAGGTAAAAATAGGATTTTTATTTAAGTAATTGATTAAAATTTTAAAATATTACTTTAGAAGTAATTGCCAAATAATTAGATATATTGAAAACTTGAATGATTAATTTGTGACTTGATTAATCAATTATATATATTTTTAAATCTTGAAGTAATTTATTATTAATAAATTTAGTCATAACTATGAACCAATTGATTAGTTATTAGAAACCATGAAAGAATAATGATCAATGTTAATTCTAAAATTATTAAAATAATTAAACAATGATTTGTAGTAAGTAGTTTTGTAAGTGGGCAGGTGGGTAGGTAATTAATTATTAACTAATTAATTAGTTAATTAATTCTTTCTTTCTTACTTACTTATTTTGTTGTATAATTTACAAAACTAAAAACAAGCACAAAACTTGTGGGAGAGTCATTTTTAGTTGCAACGAAATTTGCAACCAAAGTGCAACTAAAAGGTTTAACCCATATGTTTTGTCTTTTAATGTCATCCTACAAAGTATATAATGAAGGTGCCTTTTCTTTGAATTTCACATTAAAAACCATGTGCCATTTAGAATGAATTCAAATAAGTTTAACCCTAAAAAAAAACATAAAAATAAAATAAAAGTATTTACATGAAAGTTTTTAACTCACCTACTTTTCTACCTTCCAACCTATTTACCGACCTTCCTACTTAGGTAGCTAGGTGGACAAGTAAGTAAATAGCTTAGGTAGGTATGTATCTTAAATGGGTAGGTATGTTTTTATGCACAAACATGCCTACCCATCTATGTAAGTAATTATTTCTTTTAAATTTTTTTCCCCTAAAATTCCATCATATGCCATGTGGAAACTTTTGATTGTGCCATGTGTCACAATATAAATACATTTAAATCAAATAATCATAATGGTGGTTGAGATCAACATTTCAATAAAAAAATATTTTCATAAAATAATTCCAATTGTCACGTGTCAAATTTTCATTTGTCCGAATGTCATCATGTAAATAGTTGAAATTGGACCATGTTGATTTTTCCTCATTATATATAATATAAAATCATGTCTTAAAAAATTCCAAGTTTTGCCATGTGGCAAATTATGATTAGAATATGTGTTGAAATCTATCGCCATCCATAATGGATGGCTTAGATTAATATTTCAATAATATAAAAAAAAATTCCCAAAAAATTATTATGTTGATAGTTAATGGTAAGGTTATTTATTAGTTGCAAAATAACAGTTAATAGTTGCAAATGTTATACATCAATCAAAGGATGGAAGTGTATACATTGATCGTATATTCCATCCAGGGGAAATGTGATGACATCACACTAAATTATCATTTGTGATTAAAGGTTCAATGTGATTTCATTTATGCAACTAAGGGATTTTTAGTTACAAAGTTAATTACAATTGTGTTTTAATCACAAATTGTAATTACAACTTGGTGTTTTTCTACTAATGGTGGTGTGTGGTTTATTAAAATGGTATAGCGAATTGGTGGGTGGTGTCAAGGATATGAAGAACCACAAGAATAAAAATTAAAGAAAATTTTTAAATTTAACCTTCAAACAAGGAACAAGACAAAATTATGTGATTCAAAAATAAAAACATAAGGATTAAGAACAAGAACATGAGATGTGCAAGACAAACATGAAAACATATGTTAACATATACAAACATGAACATGAAAAGAACATGACAAGGTTATGGTGTAAGATCGTGTTTAAAACTAATGTTAAGCAAGCTAAAAGAAATGATGGGTCCTATTTTTATTTATACCCATTTGGGGACGTAGCTCAAGGAAGCTTCTAAGGAGGTTTTTATGTGTACATCAAGTAAAAAACCTTTTTGAGAACCTACTTAATTGAAAATCGACTATGAATTAACTAAAAACTAACTGAAAATTAACTAGGATTTAATTAAAAATCAACTAGGAAGTAATTAGAGTTAAATAGGATTTAATTAAGACTTAATTAGGACTTAATTGAGAGTTAACTAAAAGTTAACCTTGAGTTAACTAGGATTTAACTTGAAGTTGATTAGGAGTTAACTTTGACTTAACTAAAATTTAATTGAAATTTAACTAAAATGAATTAAGACTTAAGTAAAATGAACTAAGACTTAACTAGAATCAACTAAGAATCAATTGGAAGTGAATTATGAGTTAAATGGAAACGAATTAAAATTTAAGTAGAAGTTAATTAAAAGTGAACTAAATTTAAACTAAAAGTTAGGTACATGGATGAACATTCAAATGAATGAACTCCATGGCATTGGCATCTATGACAAGTGGTGCGTGGTTTGCATATGAAAGGGGGTGGATTAGAATGGGGTTGTGGTGGTGTTTAAAAGGACAAATGGGCGATGTGAATTATGAGGTTTAATGAAACATGATGAATTAAAGGACATGGTAGGTTTTGTGCCCATGAGGAAAGAGGTTTATTAAAAGTGAAATTGCAAATACACCCCACTTTCTAAAGATTGCCTATTTCAACTCAAAAATCTTGAACCTATAGAGTCAACCACACAAAACTAGGCAGATCAAAAGGAAAAATATAAAGAACCATCACAAAAAAACAAGTCATATTTCAAAGGATAATTGAACCTTAACTTTACCATAATTTTGGACACCATCATGCATATTTTATTGTGTTTAACACAACTTATACATATATTTGGATTGTAATAAAGTATGAAGTTAGTTGAAAGTTTTTCTTAATTCACTTCAAACAGTAGCAATAGCAATGGGCATGAATTTTATAATTGAAATATTTCAAAAGCCTTCCATTTTGGTTGAAAAGGTTGCAATTAGAATCTTGCATTCCATTTGCCTTGATAAGATAAATGTAATAAAAAGTTCATGTATCCTATTCAATTGTTTAACATCCCATGCCAAAGCCTATCCATTGGAACCTTTTCTTCCCTTTTTTGTAGAGTATTGTTTAATATATGGTGCCTTGTGGCAAGGTTGGTGCACACATGGAAACTTAGGTTAAATTCACCCTTTTTTGGCAAATGGTTAGGAAGGTTTGCAAAATGGGGACCCTTATTTGAACTCAAGTTTTAGTTGTAAATCCTTTTTTCACCCCTCCAACAACATGACTCCCTACTTACAAGTCTTTTTTATGAAGCGTAACTTTGGGACAAGAAGGGGACTATTTTCATGTAGGTTTGCCTACACCCTACCATATATTGTTACAAAACCAAGACTTATAATAATACCATATAACTACCCCCTTTATAAACTACAAGTACTATTACTTATATTAATTAGTGAACATGTGTGCCCACACTTGTTTTTTCAAAAGGAGCCATTCAATTGGCCCATCACCAATATTTTTGGAACATAGGGCACTCCCCAACATAGAAGCGTAAATATGTTTTTGTCCTAAGAATAAAAGCATGTTTTTTCATGTCCCCTCTTCCTTCCCCCCACTCCCTTCCCCCTTACATGTTATATACATGGAAATTGAACCATGGCCCAACAATATGGGATAAAAAGTGACGTACTATTGGGAACCCCTTAAGGAACACATTAGGAACTTGAAAATAGTTTGGGAACCTAATGGGAACACCAAGTAAGAACATGATTTGAGCACCCAAAAACAAAATCCCCCCACCTTTCAATAAACAACCATTTCATGTAATGTCCAAACATTTACCCACCATTGAATTGTTGGAACTATCATTTTTTGTAATTGAAAGCCAAATTCCAATGAGTTTAATGCAGTGGACTAGACAAAGTGAATTATGAACTCATCAACAAGTCCTTAATACTTATGTCTATAATTTTTTTTTAATATTTTCTTTTCAACCCACTTTTTGCTTCATTAATTTCATGTGGCCACCAAAACAACAATATGAAACATCATGTTTATCAATCATATTTTCATCAATATCCTAATAGGATGATGTTACAAATCATTGATGTGTATAATTTAGTATCTTCTTTTTAAATTATGAATTATATTAAATAAAACTACAATCACATCTAATGTGAACACTTAACATTAACATTAGGCTAACATTAAATTAAAATTTTAAGCACAATATTAGTTAGCATTAACCCTAATGTAAACTAATATTTTAATTTTGATTCACATTGTTTAGGATAATGTTAAGTTAATTTTAGTTCAACATTGTGATGATGGATTCACACCATCATCATCATCATACCAAAGACCTAGCCATTTAATACATTCCCTTTTTGACCAATCATCGAAAGTGACGTTCTTTTTGTTACACATGTTTCACTACTCCACTACACATTCACCATCAAAAGCTCCACCCACCATTGCCAACTATGTATTCTTCTTCCCTTTCTCTTCATTTTTTTGGTAGTTGCAACACTCTTCCCCGTCTCTTTAGCATTTTCACACACACATAATTTTTTTGTTATTTTTCTCTCCCCTTTCCCCCTCTATCAAGGTAAGTACCAACAACAAAATAATTATAAATTCATACTATTTATATAAGTATATTGCTTGTATCTCCAACAATAGCTACAATATCAATAATTACTTAACATTATTGTTTTTCTTTTCTTTTCTTAGGCTTCTTTCCCAATGGCTTTGTTTGCTTTTGTGGATGTAAACGCACTAACTAGCAACTACATGTGCATAGGAGGTGATGGTGCAAGAGGAGGAAGAACTACAATTATTTGCATTGATGAACTTTGACAATTAACAAACATTTTTCATGCCTCTAGAGCTTATTTGGACAAGCTTTACAAAAAAGTAAGTAGAAACAACTTTTTGATGTTACAATGAAAACCCTTTTTCTCTATCAATTTTTTTTTTCTTATTTGTTTATTTGTTATGTAGTTCATGACAAAGGTGGAACTATCAACAAAAAGCATTCAATAGCAGTTACAAAATTGAAGCTAGAACTTTTACATTGTAATCACTCCTACACAACCAACATATCAAATACTTTCTTACCTATTAGGGTGGTTGCAAGTTAGAGTGTCCATAAAATCATGTAGTTTTGCCTACACCCCTAAATGTCATAATTTATGGTGTCATAGGAATCATTTTTGAGGGGCTCAATATAATAAGGCCAACTACATTTACTATTGAAAGAAGGAAAAAAAATTCAAAAAGATGTAAACACTTCAAATGGGGGACTTTCAATTTTGAAGCTAACAATTAAATAATACACAAAGAGTATGCATATGGATTCGTAATTTCTAAAAAAATGTTTATGGTTTTTTTTTTCCCACCCAAAATTCAATGACATGTTGGAGAATTCAATGTGTGTGTTTTCATGCCCATCAAGGATAGAGAATGGACTTTCAAAAGTGTTAAAAGTTTTGAATTTCATAAAGTCCTTTAGAGGTGTTTTATGGATAATTTATTCATTTCATCTATTGAAAAATGATTCTTTGACCAATTGGAAGGCTTCCCCAAAGTCAATTTATGAAAAAATCCAATTTCATTTTGGTGTTAAATGGTCAGATGATGTCATATGCCATGTTTGCTAAATAAATGGGCACCATCGTTTGAACTATTAACAATTAAGGTTTGTATAGGCTCAAACAATTTCCTACTAGTACACATTCTCACACCTTGGACACAACTTAAGTTTAGAAAGTTTTTCTTTCCATGAGTTGTGCTCCACTTGTGATCCATTGGACATTAATTACATTGTGATTTCTTACAATGCCAATGACTCAATACATCTATTACATTGTTTTATTTTGTGCCTTATTTTTATTTGTTTCATCAATTATTATGATATCTTGCATTCTAGTATTCTGTTACATCAATGTTTATTTCTTTATTACTTGCCAAGATGTGTTTTCATTGTGCTATGAATTGTGGGTCAAGTGAGGAGGTTGACAACATCAATTTTGTGGTTATGCAATTGATTCCATTGTTTCATTGTTTTTATGCTTGTGGTTATCTTGCAGATATTACCATTTTCCATCCTATTACTTTTAAGGTAAGAACATCACAAAGTTGGCCAATTGAAGAAATAATTGGGAATAACTTAAAGTATAACTTGAAATAACATATTAATTAAAATAACCTAAGGTATAGCCTAAAGTTAGTTGAATAATTAAATTTAAAATAACTTAAAAGTTTATAATAAATTAGTTAAAATACCTTAAGGTAAAATAACATATAATAATTTAAGGTAGAATAATTTATAATAGCCTATAATAACATAAAATATATGTTAGAATAACTAAAATAACTTTAAATAATATAGGGTATATCATAAAGTAGCATGGATAAAATATTTTTAAAAACATAGAAATAAACCTATTTGCTATAGTAAATTGTAATAGTGAATTATGTTAACTAGTAATGAAACATGATGTTTACATAGTGATATTATAATGAAATAACTTTCACCAAGGTGAAATTAGTAAAATGCAATGAA
>Ga0116226_10004229_pt1 | contig 12682 bp, 10 predicted proteins | sample S1TSphfallax_FD_89692 | JGI IMG/M metagenome (GOLD analysis project Ga0116226, IMG submission 89692) | Host-associated microbial communities from peat moss isolated from Minnesota, USA - S1T2_Fa - Sphagnum fallax MG | ecosystem: Host-associated > Plants > Peat moss > Unclassified | place: USA... | reverse complement strand
GGTGAATAGATCACCAGAAGTTTGATCCGTTCGCTCAAGACCTTGATCGAATGAAAGACCTTGGCCGGGAAAAACATCATGTCGCCGGCTTGCACATGATGGTCCACGCCGTCGATACCGGCGATCGCCTCGCCTTCGAGCACATAGACCGCCTGTTCCAGATCGGGGTGCGCGTGGGCCGGCGAGCCTTCATGGCGCTCGATATCGCCCAGGGCGATTTCCATGTAGCGGGCCCCATTGACCTTGGGGCCGACCAGGCGATAGTTGCGCGTGCCGGTATGATTGGCCGGGCTGTAGCTTTCAGCCTCGGCGGCGCGAATGATGTAGGGGGACTTCTCGCTCATGATTGTGCTTCCTGCGGCATCGAGTTCCGGGTGTCGGCGGCCTGCTTGGCGGCGGCAATCGCCTGTTCAAGATGAAGGGTGCGGATCGCGTTCTGGGTGAATAGCTTCTCGATGATGGTCGGTTTGAACCCCTCCATCTCCCATTCGTCGCAGCATTGACCGGCGCTCCAGCCCGGATAGTCCGAGCCGAATAGCACCTTGTCCTGCAGGCGGCGCTGCATGTCGTGCTTGAGCGGCGCCGGGATATATTTCGGAGACCAACCAGAGATGTCGATCGACACGTTGCGCTTATGCAGCGCGACCGCAATGAGTTCTTCGGTCCAGGGCCAGCCGGGGTGGGCTGCGATGATGGTCAGTCGGGGGAAGTCGGCGGCGATGGAGTCTATATTCGGAATGGGACGCCCATAGTCGAGCTTGAAGCCGAGCCCGCCAGGCTCGCCCGCCCCGATCGCGGTCGTGCCGCTGTGAATCAGCACCGGTGCGCCAAGCGACTGCAACAGGTCCCAGATCGGGTAGAACTGCCGGTCGGCCGGCGAGAAACCCTGCACCGGCGGCTGATACTTGACGCCGATCAAGCCCAGTTCGGTTATGGCGCGCTCGATTTCCTCCAATCCCTTGCGGCCCCGCCAGGGATCGACCATCGCCCAACCCGGCAGAAACACATCGGGGAACGTCCGGCACAGAGCCGCCAACGCGTCATTGCTGTAGACACCGCCCGCCGCACCCGTCTCGGCATCCCAGGCGATCGGCATGGCCAGAACGTCGTCGCGGCGAAAATCATCGGCGATCTGCTCGTCCGGCCGGGCTTCGAAACGGCCCGCGAACATCCGTTGGGCCGCCGCCATGAAAGGAAGGCTGGCCTCGACATAGGCTTGGTTCATCGGGTGGACATGAACATCGATTGCGCGCACCTGGTGCTCTCCGTCGGTCAATAGGCGTAGCTGCGAGCGGCTACGAGGTCTGGCAAGGCGGTCCGCCAGCTGGCCTCGATGGCGCGGGTGACGGCGCCCTCAGCGATGAAGACCAGGCGCGTCCGCTGGTCCGTGTCGGGCCATCGCTCGAGGGCGACCGGCGGGTGCTGGACATGATGGACACCTTGAATCAGCAAGGGGCCTGGGGCGTCCGGTCTGCGCAGCAACCCTTTGAAGCGGAGCAGCTGCGCGGCATGGTCGAGGCGAATGCGGCGCAGCCAGCCATCGAAGCGTCGCCAATCCAGCGCCTGATCGGTTTCCAGGCTGAGCGCCGTCACCGCCGCGCCATGGTGGGCGTGCGGCGCGGCCAGTCCGGCACTCCGCCGATCGGTGAGCGGCAGGGGAGGCGAGATCGCGTCGGGGGTCAGGAAGCCTTGCGGCAGCAGGTCGGCCGCATCGAAGCCGGCAGCCTGCGCATCGAACACTCCGGCATGGGGGTTCAGGGTTCGCAAGCGATCCTTGAGGGTGGCAGCGGCGTCCGGCTCGACCAGGTCGGTCTTGGTCACGATCAGGGTATCGGCCAGCGATATCTGCGTCCTGCATTCCGGCCGGTCGCGCAGCTGGGTCTCGGCGAACAGCGCGTCGACCGTGGTGACGATGGCCTCGAGCCGCAATTGTTTCGACATCACCGGATTGCCCATGATCGCCTGCGCGATCGGCGCCGGATCGGCCAGGCCCGAAGGCTCGATGATCAGTCGGCGGAAGGCGGGCAGATCGCCCGCGGCGCGACGGGTGAATATCCGCATGACGGCCTCTTCGAGATCGCCGGCAAGATTGCAGCACAGGCAGCCATTGGCCATGACCACGGTCCGATCCTGGCCGTCCTCGATCAGAAGCTGGTCGAGCGGCGTAGTGCCGAATTCATTGATGGCAACGGCGCTGTCCGCGAGTCTGGGATCGCGCAGCATCTTATTGACCAGGGTGGTCTTGCCGCTGCCGAGGAACCCGCTCAACAGCACGACCGGCAAACGGTGACTATGGCTTTCCGGATCCAGGAACATCTGGCGTTTACTCCGGCCGCGACCGCGTCGCGGCGGACTGGCTCTTCTCATGGAGGGCGAAAGCCAGCAGCCCGATCGCCACGACGATGGCCAACAGGGCGATGGCGCCCAGGCCAAAGCGGAAATCACCGGTGTAATCGCGCACCAGCCCGATGAACCAAGGGGACAGGAACCCGCCGGTAACCCCGAGGGCGCTGATGACGCCAATTCCGCCGGCGACAGCGCCGCCGGTCAGGAACGAGCCCGGGATCGACCAGAAAGGCGAGGTAAAGGCCAGGGTGCCGGCGAAAGCGACGGAAATCGCGGCGATTCGGGCGGTCGGGTCGTCGAGCATGACCGACAGCAGCAACGCCGCACCTCCCACCAAAAGCGCGAGCGCGGCGTGGGCGTAGCGTTCCTTGCGCCGATCCGAGCTGCGCCCCCAGGCGATCAGCCCGATCAGGGCCAGCACGCTGGGAATCGCCACCACCAGTCCGGACCGGCCGGCGCTGAGGCCGAAGCCTTTGACGATCTGGGGCAGGAAGAAGGTGATGCCGTTCAGCAGGCAGACATCGCTGAAATAGATCGCCGCGAGAAACAGCACCCGTCGATCGGTCAGGCATTGCCGGATCGAATAAGTGCGCTTGCGCTCGACCCGCGCGCGTTCCGCCGCCAATTGGCCGATCAGCCAGTCCTGTTCGTCTTTGGGCAGCCAATGCGCCTCGGCCGGACTGTCCTGCAGGACGCGAAGCACGAAAGGCGACAACAGGATGGCGGGAATCGCCTCGACCAGAAACAGCCATTGCCACCCTTGCAGCCCGCCCAAACCGTCAAGCGAAAGAAGCCAGCCGGACAAAGGAGCCCCGGCGATGCCGCTGATCGGGATGGCGGCGATGAAGATCCCCATGATGCGGGCGCGATAGGCCGATGGAAACCACAGCGTCAGGAAAAATAGCACGCCAGGGTAGAAACCGGCCTCGGCCGCACCAAGTAAAAGCCGTACCACATAAAAGCTCGTCTCGCCCTGCACGAACGCCATTCCGGCAGCGCACAGGCCGAGGGTGACCATGATCCGCGCGATCCAGCGGCTGGCGCCGAAGCGATACAGCAGAAGATTGGAGGGAATCTCACACAGGCAGTAGGTCAGAAAGAACAGGCCGGCGCCCAGGCCATAGGCGGCAGAATTCAAGCCCAGCACCTTGTTCATCTGGACCGCGGCATAGCTCAGATTGACCCGGGCGAGATAGGAGATGCCGTAACAGAGCATGAGAAACGGGACCAGCCGATAGCCGACGCGCCGAACCGTGCGGCGCTCGATCTCGGGCGGCAGGATCGGGGCGTCAGACGTTGACGGCACTCCGCCGCCAGTAGCGAAGATGAAAGACACGTATTCCTCCTGAACTGGCACGTTGACGTGCTCTCATGTCGTTAGGCGGGTAAAAATCGCTATCGCGAAACTTAATTCACGATCACGAAAAATACACGTTCGTGAATCTCCGTCAAGCACTATCCGCCGAACCTCGCGGCCTCTCGCTGCAAATCGGACAAGAATCCTGAGTGACTTGGTGCAGTTATGTAATAGGCTGCTCACTAATTACGTATATTCAAGGTCGAGTTTGCATGTTGCAGAACAAAACATAATAATTGTAATTATATGTTTACCAAAATATTGAGTGTTGTATATTTTTTTAATCCATATGCGAGTTTTTGTTATAAAAACGCCAGCTGAGGTGATGATGGGCCTTACCGTACGAGTCAAAATCCTGATTTCAGTGGCCATTCCGATTGTCGCTTTGATTGTCTTCACGCTGGTTCAGTTATTGGAGCAGCGGGAAAGCCTATTGCAGGGGCGTAAAGACGGCGTGCGGCAGATTGTCGAGGCGTCGGTATCCCTGCTGGATCGCTATCATGCGCTTGCCGACAAGGGACAGATGAGCGACGGCGAGGCCCGCGAACGCGCAAAGGCTGATCTGCGCGATCTGCGTTTCGACGGAAAGAATTTTGTCGTCGCCTACCGAACCGACGGAACGCTGGAGGTTTTGGCGCCCGACCCGCGTCAGGAGGGGAATTCATTGATCGATGCGCATGACCCCAATGGCGTGGCCTATGTGCGTCAGGATATCGAGATCGCCAAAGCCGGCGGCGGATTTGGCGCCTACAGCGCGCCGCGCAAAGCCGGCGAGCCTCCAATGCCGAAAATTTCGGCTATTTTGCCCTATCGCCCTTGGGATCTGATCGTGGTGGCCGGCGTTTATATCGACGACATCGATGCCACCTTTCATCGCCAACTTGTTCGCTATGGACTTATTCTCGGCTTGGGAACTTTGGCGGTTCTGGGATTGTCGCTTGCCCTCGTCAACGGCATCACCGCGCCTCTGGGGGAGATCACCCAGCGGATGGTCAGCCTGTCCCAAGGCGACAAATCCGTCGCCATCGGCTTTACCGGTCGTCGTGACGAGATTGGCAAATTGGCCAAAGCGCTGGAAATATTCCGCACCAATGCGATCGCACTGGACGCCCAGGAGCACGCCCGCCGCGCCGCGGAACAGACCGCGCAGGAGGCGCTGCGCAGCGAGAAGCTCAGTATTGCCGATCGTTTCGAGCAAAGCGTCATGGGGTTGATCCACCAGAGTTTTGCCTCGACGCAAGAGATGCAGCGTACCGCCGAATCGATGAGCAGCGTCGCCAGCAGCGCGAAGACCCAGGCCCAATCCGCCGCCAATGCGGCGCAGCAGGCCACTGTTAACGTGCAGACCGTGGCGGCCGCTTCAGAGCAACTCTATACGTCGATCACCGAGATCAGCCGTCAGGTGGGCGAAGCGGCCCGCATCTCGACCGAGGCTTCCGGGGAAACCCAGCGCATCGATGAGATGATGCTGAGCCTGTCCGCCGCCGCCCAGCGTATCGGCGAGGTGGTCAAACTGGTCAATGACATCGCCAGTCAGACCAATCTGCTGGCGCTCAACGCGACCATCGAGGCCGCGCGGGCCGGAGAAGCGGGCAAGGGCTTCACTGTCGTGGCCGGTGAAGTGAAAACGCTGGCAGCGCAAACCGCCCGTGCCACCGATGAGATCGGCACGCAGATCGCGGCCGTGCAGAGCGAAACGAACCGTGCCGTCACTGCCATCAAGGCTATCACCACAACCATCACCCAGATCCAGCAGATTTCCTCCGGCATCGCCTCGGCGGTCGAGGAACAGGGCGCCGCAACGCAGGAGATTGCCCGCAATGTCAGCCAGGCGGCGCAGGGTACTCAAGAGGTTTCATTCAATATCAATGGCTTGACGGAAGCGGCCAATATGACGGGCGGGGTAGCAGAGACCGTCCTCTCCGCCGCTGGGGATCTGAGTGAGGGGGGCGCAAAGTTGCGCAGCGAGATTGAACGGTTCCTCGCGGGCATTCGTGAAGGATGACCGTCTCGCGCGCGCCATATTTCGCCACCACGATAGATAATTCGCTATCGCGCTTGACTGGGGGTGGTTTTCATGTTTTTTCGATAGGGCGAACTAGATATCGCTATGGCGTCATAAGATTACCCGAACCATAAAAAGGGTAACGATGACAATAGCTAAGGGGAGGAACCCAATGGATTTGCACCGGTCTCGGACTCCGTCCGCATTGCCCGTCGTTAAAACCGCTGGAAATAAGTCCAGTACGCAGACAATCAAACAAACGATGACCAGGGTGGGTCTTGGTCTGTTTCGTAAAGCGGTGTTTTCTCTATTGGCGACCGTTGCCGTGGGGCCTGCTTTTGCCGCTCCGCCGCCGGATACCGTCAAACAGGCCGGCGCGCTGAATACGGGCGGCACCAGCTTTTATGACGGGTTCGGGCGAACGGAGGAAGGCTTTAGCGCTCTCGAATATATCGCCTACAATATTTCGGACCGGATCAATACTTATAATGGTCAGGAAAACCCGGCCTTCAACCATCCCAATATCGATAGCTTCGTCACGTTGCACCAAGTCGCCTACACGACAGATTGGCAGCCGTTCGGTGGCTTTTTTGCATTCTCGGCGGCCATTCCAACCATCAATTTCAGCACGCAATTCAATACGCCTGGCGCCGTGCTGCATCCCAACAGCTATGGGTTCGGCGACAGCACCTGGGGGCCGATCTGGCAGTCAAGGCCGGTTCTGAATGACGCTGGGCGAGCGGTATTTTCTTACCGCTTCCAGTTGCAGATCATTTCCCCGACCGGGTCATTCGCAAGTTCGCGCAATCTCAATCAAAGTGCGGAATATTGGATCATCAATCCGTATGTCGCCTTTACCGTTCTGCCCTTGGAGAACTGGGAGATCAGCGCCCGCATCCACTACACTGACAATATGCAGTCGGACAAATTCAGTTCACCGCCGAAGGTTCCCGGTCTGATCTATGAATATGGCCAGGCCGGCAACAATGCGTTCGCCAATTTCGCCAGTTCTTATAAAATTGGCTACGGCATTGCTCTCGGCGTGAACGGCTTCTATCTCAAGCAGCTCAATGACGATACGACCAATGGAATTAAGGTGCCAAATTCAAAGCAGCAATATCTTTTTATTGGACCGGGTGCCCGCTACGAGTTGGATAAATCAAATTTCGCGAACTTCAATATATATTTGCCAGAAATTCATGAGAATATCAGCTCTGGTCCTCGCTTTAACCTGATGCTGGTGCATCGGTTTTAGGCGGCGCGGGTGAAAAATCGGAGAGAGTACACGGGCTTTCTCCGATCAACCGTCTGCTAAAAATAGGCGCACGCATATGAGTCTCTCGCACCGATTCTCTTCGGCCTCCGCTCTCGCCCTGACGTTGGCAATGCTGCCGGTGCTGGCTCGGGCGGAATTGTCGGTCTCTCTTTCCGGTCTTGACGATCAGGGCTATCTCCCGGCGGACGCCGTCTACTGTCCCTCAAGCGCGGCGTCTCCTGACACTTATGATATCAGTCCGGCGATGCGCTGGACGGCCGGACCGGCCGGTACCCGATCATATGTGTTGATCATGAGCGATCTGGATGTGCCCGCGGATCTCAGTCTGATAAATCGCCCCAATGTGACGTTGACCCGGGACGTACCCCGCATGTCGCTGATCCATTGGTTGCTCATCGACATTCCACCGACCGTGACTCATCTCGAAAAGGGACAGGATGGGGGCGGGTTTGTCGCAAAGGGAAAGCCCACTGGTCCGACCGCCTATGGGCGGCGTGGGCTCAATGCCTACACCCATTTCTACCCGCCTGATTCGCCTTTGGCGGGGCCGCGAGGCGGCTATGACGGTCCCTGTCCGCCCCGCAATGATGTCGTTCCGCATCGCTATGTTACCGAAATCTTCGCATTGGATGTGCCGAGTCTCGATTTGACCGGCGACTTTGATGCCGCGGCGGCACGCAAACGAATGGCAGGCCACATACTCGACCAAGGCAGCATCGTGGCCTTGTCCGGCGGCGCGCGCTGACGGCCGGTTCCGGGGCCCTGGCCTGCAGCCGTGAGGGCTTGCCGGTCCGGGCAATTGCGTGGGATTGTTCGCGTCGTCCCGATCATCTTATCGTGACACGCCAAATCGTCAGTCCCATGGAAAAGAATGTCGAAGATCGTAGCACGAACGCTTGATTTTCTTGAGCTGTTCGCCGACCAGAAAAAACCGCTATCACTGTCGGAGATCGCCCGACTGCTTCAAATCCCGCCCTCGAGTTGCCACGATGTGCTGCGGGCGATGCAGGAGCGTGGCTATGTCTACGAGTTGTCGCCGCGCGGCGGCTATTACCCGACGGTGAAAATTTTCGAGATCGCCAAGACCATCACGGACTTTGACCCTGTCCTGCTTCGCGCGGATATCCTGCTGCGTGCTCTGCGGGACAAGCTTGACGAATCGGTCCTGCTCTCAAAGGCCACGGGGCTCGGAGCCCTCTATCTGCTCACCTTCGAGCCAAGCCACCCCCTGCGCTTCCAGGCCGGGGTCGGAGGCTCGGTGCGCACTCTTTACGCGACCTCGGCAGGGAAGGCCTTGCTGGGCGGATTGACCGATCCCGAACTTGACGCTTTCCTGGCGACTACGCCGCTGGAGGCGATCACGCCGGCCACCATTACCAGTCCGGAGGAACTGCGCGAGGAAATCGCCCTGGGTAACCGACGCGGGTGGCATTTGAACCGCGAAGAGAGTCAACAGGGCGTGACAACCTTATCGGCGCGATTCCTTTGGACGTCGTCCGTCTATATCGTGACCATCGCCGGGCCGACCTCGCGTCTGGAAGCGCAATTGGAAGCGGCCGCCATGTCGCTGATGGATGTCTGCGAGCAATTGGCCGGGCTCGGGAACAGTTAGTCGTTGGGTCGCGAGGGAGCGTTTTTACCCTGTGCCGAGCGCCGATACTCGGCGCGGGCGAAGAGCATTAACGCAACGCCGACGACGATCGCGAGAAGCGCGATCGCACCCAGACCAATGCGGAAATCGCCAGTAGCGTCCTTGATGAGGCCGATGAACCAGGGTGACAGAAACCCACCGGTGACCCCAAGCGCGCTGATGATGCCGATTCCACCGGCTGCGGCGCCGCCGGTTAAAAAGGAGCCGGGAATTGACCAGAAGGGCGAGGTGAAGGCCAGCGTTCCGGCAAAGGCGACGGCCAGGGCGGCGATGCGTGCCGTCGGGTCATCGACCAGCACCGACACCAGCAAGGCCAATCCGCCGACCAGATTGGCCAGGGCCGCATGGCCATAGCGTTCCTTGCGGCGATCGGAACTGCGGCCCCAAGCGATCAGGGCCACGAGGGCCAAAAGGCTTGGAATGGCCAAGACAAAACCGGTGCGAGTCGCGCTGAGGCCGAAGCCTTTGACAATCTGCGGCATGAAGAAAGTGATGCCGTTCAGCAGGCAGACGTTGCTGAAATAGATCGAGGCGAGAAATAGGACGCGTCCGTTGGTCAGGCACTCGCGGATGCTATAGCGACGTTTGTTTTCCACTTGCGAGCGTTCGTGGGCCAATTGGCCGATCAACCATGTGCGTTCTTCGTCCGGCAGCCATTTCGCCTGGCGAGGATCGTCTTGCAGCAGGCGTGGAACGAGCGGCGCCAGCAGGAGCGCCGGCGCGGCTTCGATCAGAAACAGCCACTGCCAACCTTGTAATCCTGCAGTCCCATCGAGCGACAATAGCAGGCCTGACAGCGGCGCGCCGATGATGCCGCTGATCGGAATGGCGGCGATGAACAGCCCCATGATGCGGGCGCGATAGGCGGCGGGAAACCACTGGGTCAGGAAAAATAGCACGCCAGGGTAAAATCCCGCCTCGGCCGCGCCGAGCAGCAGGCGCGCTCCATAGAAGCTGGTTTCGCCGCGTATGAACGCCATGGCCCCGGCGCAAAGACCCAGACTGAGCATGATCCGGGCGATCCAACGGCTGGCGCCGAAGCGGTAGAGAAGGAGGTTAGAGGGAATTTCGCACAGGCAATAGGTCAGGAAGAAGAGTCCGGCGCCTAGGCCATAGGTGGTGGAGGTGAGGCCCAGAACCTTGTTCATCTGAACGGACGCGAAGCTGAGGTTTACCCTTACCAGATAGGCTATGCCATAGCACAGCATCAGAAATGGTAGCAGGCGATAGGCCACCCGGCGCACCGTGTGGCGCTCCAGGCTCGAGACAGTCTCATTGACCGGAATCCCCGCTGGGGATCCGGGCAGAGCGTTTTCGGATGACGCGCTCATCGACATCATTTCCTCCTGTAGCGGCACATCGAGGTGCACTCTTCATTTGGGCGATTAATGTCGCCAGAGCGAATAAACATTCACCTAAGCGAAAAAGACACTTCTCCGGCGCCGCGTCAAGTATTATCCCTGTGGCTTGGTAAGGCGGGATATCCAACGATCGTTATCGTCTCGAACGGGCAGCTGCGGCGCTCATTTCGGGGATTGTCATTTTTCGCCATTGCGTTTAATACGTCGCCTAAGCGAAAATTATAAAAAACTCATCGCCCATTCCCAAGCGGATTCAATAGGGCGTTGCACGGGAGAGACCAATGCCGAACAAACCGGGATTTTGTCCTTGCGCCAGCCGGAAGGCTGCCGCCCTGATGGCGCAGACTTAAATGGAACAAATGCAACGCCCTGCCCAGTTCCGGTGGGATGCGCCGACAGAGCCGGCAACGGGCCCGCTCAACGGTGTTCGGGTGCTCGATTTGACGACAGTGGTGATGGGTCCCTTCGCCACCCAGATCCTGGGCGATCTGGGGGCGGATGTCATCAAGATCGAAGCGCTTGGGGGGGATTCGATGCGTTGGATCGGCCCTTGGCACCATCCCGGAATGGGGCCGCTGTTCCTGCAGGCTAACCGTAACAAGCGCAGCCTCGCCCTGGATCTGAAATCGCCGGAGGGGCGCGCCGTTGCGCTGGCCCTGGCCGAGCAAGCTGACATTCTTGTGTCCAATGTCAGGCCCCAAGGTCTGCAGCGCCTCGGGCTCGACTATGAGGCGATTCGGACCAAGAATCCGGCCATTATTTACTGCGCCGCGGTTGGCTATGGGTCGGGGGGGCCGGACGCCGGAAAAGCGGTCTATGACGATCTGATGCAGGCGGCGTCGGGTATCTCCGGGCTTTTCCGCTCTGTCGATGGCGCGCCACGCTACGCGCCGGTCAATATCTGTGATCGGGTTGTCGGACTCTATGTGGTCAACGCGGTGACCAGCGCTCTTTATTACCGTGAAAAGACCAACAAGGGTCAATTGATCGAAGTGCCGATGTTTGAGACCATGGCTCAGTTCGTGTTGGCCGACCATATGGGCGGTGGTGCCTTCGTTCCGCCAGTCGGCGCCATGGGCTATCGCCGTCTTTTGTCGCGGACCCGCGGGCCCTACGCCACCCGCGATGGCCATCTTGCGCTCGTGGTCTATACGGATCGTCATTGGCGGTCGTTCACCTCGCTGGTCGACTGCCCTGATCTGCTTGACCGCGACGAGCGCTTTGCCAATCAGGAGAGCCGAACCATCCATGCCGAGGCGGTGGGTAGCTTTCTTGCCGCAGAGCTCACCAAGCGCGGCAATCAGGAATGGCTGGATCTGCTGCATGGGATCGATATTCCGGCCTGTCCGGTCAACGATATCGAGGATCTGCTCAATGATCCCCATTTGCAGGCGGTCGGTTTCTTCGAGGATGTGCAGCACCCGACTGAAGGCATGCTGAAGCAATGCCGCTTTCCGGTCCGCTTCGCCGAATCGCCGGCGTCGGTCAGACGACCGGCGCCCAATCTCGGCGAGCACAATGAGGAGATTCTAGCGGCCTCGATGGCCCCGGCACGGAAAGAGGCATAAGACAATGCACCAAAATACGGCTCCTGATATGCGGCAGGAACGGCGCGGCAACGCCTTATGGCTTTGGATCGACCGCGAGGCGCGCCGCAACGCCATTACCCCCGCCGTTCTGGCGGGGTTGGAAGCCGCGGTGCAGCAGGCGCATCAGGATCCCAGCCTGCGGGCCATCGTGTTGACGGGCGCCGGGGACAAGGCCTTTTGCGCCGGTGCCGATCTCAGCCGCGGCACCGACACGTTCCAAGCTGCCGCCGACGAACCAACCACCGATTTTGGCCGCGCCGCCCGAATCGTTCGCACGGCCTCGGTTCCGCTGATCGCCCGGGTCAATGGCGCCTGTGTCGCCGGCGGCATGGGGTTGCTGGGGCTGTGCGATCTGGCCATCGCCGCCGATCACGCCCGTTTCGGGCTGCCCGAGGTCAAAGTCGGGGTCTTTCCCATGCAGGTGCTGGTGTTCCTGCGCCATCTGATCGGCGCCCGCCACATCAACGAACTCTGCCTGACTGGCGAGTTGATCGACGCGGCACGGGCGCGCGACATCGGACTGATCAATAAGGTGGTGCCGGCGGCCGATCTGGACGCCGCTATCGAGGCGCTGACCGTGCAGCTGCAGGCGGCCTCGCCGATGGCCCTCAAGCGGGGAAAGCAGGCGATGTTCGCCATGGAAGTGATGGGATTTTCCGAGGCGCTGGCCTTTGCCGAGGCGCAGATCGCGCTGGCGTCGCGCTCCAGCGAGGCGGTCGAAGGCATCGCCGCGTTCAATGAGAAGCGTCTCCCGTTTTGGGCTGAGGGTACGCCCCATGAATGATCGTATTGTTCGCATCGGCGGCGCCTCGGGAGCGTGGGGAGACAGTCCGCGCGCCATCCCGCAATTGCTTGGTGGGCCGGTCGATTACCTGATGATGGATTATCTCGCCGAGGTCAGCATGTCCTTGCTGGCCCGGGCCCGGCTTAAGGATCCGGCTGGCGGCTATCCGCCGGATTTCGTGGCGTATCTGCGCGGCTCCCTGGCCGAGATTGCGGCGCGCGGCGTCAAGGTCGTGACCAATGCGGGCGGTGTCAATCCGCCGGGCTGCGCGGCGGCTCTGCAGGCGGTGTGCGACTCCCTGGGCGTGCCTCTC
>Ga0116226_10004228_pt1 | contig 12683 bp, 5 predicted proteins | sample S1TSphfallax_FD_89692 | JGI IMG/M metagenome (GOLD analysis project Ga0116226, IMG submission 89692) | Host-associated microbial communities from peat moss isolated from Minnesota, USA - S1T2_Fa - Sphagnum fallax MG | ecosystem: Host-associated > Plants > Peat moss > Unclassified | place: USA... | reverse complement strand
TTGTAGGGTATTTAAAATGATTTTTTACTTTAGGTTGTTATATTTTATTTTAGATTATTTTAAGTTATTATACTTATGATAAAATAATTTATAATAACATAAAGTGGAATGACCTTGAATAACTTAAAGTATAATTTAACATAACATATATTAATTTAATTTAGAATAACTTAAAAGCTTATAATAAATAGTTAAGATACCTTAAGGTAAAATAACATACAATAGTTTAGGGTACAATAATTTATAATAGCCTATAATAACATTAAAAATATGTTAAAATAACTGAAGTAATTTAAAATAATATAAGGTATATCATAAAGTAGCATAGATAGAATATTTAAATAAACATAGAAATAAACCTATTTACTATAATAAATTATAATAGTGAATTATGTTAGTTAGTAATGATGTCTTAATAGTGATATTATAATGAAATAATTTTCACTAGGGTGAAATTAGTAAAATGCAATGAAGTTATTTCACTTCTAAGGTCCCATACTTATTTAGGCTAGTAAATTGCACCCCACTTTTGTAGTAGTGATGGTATGTGAATGCATTTTGAATATTTTGATAAGAATTGCAATACTAACATCCACAAAAATAAAACATGAATGCATTTTAAATAAGTTTTACAATGCAATACATGAAAATGGGTCCTAGGAAAAATGTCATCTACTACTCCAAGTCCCCAATTAAATTGATTTCCACTTTGCATTAATCATACTTGTTTAGTTTTTATGCAAGTAATATAAAAATCCTATGTGACCCCTAAGCATATATTGCATTTGATGAAAAAAAATCCAATGTATGTTTTATGAACTTTATGCAAATATTGTTTGATGCTTGCAATCCATATAGGTTTTGTGACCCCAATGCAGGAATTACATTTGAAGAGGAAAAATCCAATGTGTGTTCTATGGACTATACGTGAGTATTGTAATTTGATACCTTTAATCCATATAAGTTCTGTGACCCCAATGTAGGTATTACATTTGAGGAGGAAAAATCCAATGTGTGTTCTATAGACTATATGTGAGTATTGTAATTTGATACCTTTAATCCATATAAGTTTTGTGACCCCAATGTAGGCATTACATTTGAGGAGGAAAAATCCAATGTGTGTTCTATAGACTATATGTGAGTATTGTAATTTGATACCTTTAATCCATATAAATTTTGTGACCCCAATGTAAGTATTGCATTTGAGGAGGAAAAATCGAATGTGAACTTTGTGAATTTAATGCAGGTGTTGCAATTTAACATTGAGAATGCAATTATTGATTATAAAAAGATGGTTTCAAAAAAATAGTTTTAAATAAGGCTTATGAAACATTATTTGACAAGTGCCAAAAAGTTTCATGGAGAATGCCAAAATGGAGAATGTATTAATAAACATTAATGTGTCCAAAAAATGTTTAAAGAACTATAAAAATGGTAAAAATATATATTTGTTGAACTCAAAGACCATCATCATTAAAACCATGAACTTGGTAATAAGTTGCTATTACCACCTTTGCCACCTTTGTTGTGTGATGGTGTGTGTACATTTGGCGATGTTCTATGGTGAGATGAATTAAATCTGCCACAAATTGATCCTTCATGATTTCACACAACCTAAACACAATTACAAATAAATATGAATTAATTTCAATCTTGGAATTTTCAATTGAACAGATTTGAAAACACATATCATTCATGAATCATCTTTGATGTATGAAAATCGAATATTGTTTGCATATTTTTTACTTGAATGGACTTGTTGAACTTTCACTCCTAAAAGTAACATTTTGTGCAACCTTAGCCTTTTTGACATAGAATAATTTGCATTGAAAAATGATGTCAACAAAAACTTCATCCTTTTCAATATTTGAGAAGGATTCAAAAGGCATCTTGAGGGATGCAGCCCATGCCCCACCTTGAAATGCCTAAAGTTTGACCAAAGGTGATTTTTACTTAACCTACTACTCTTTTGCAACATTTTCAAATTAATCCCACTCCATTACAACCTTTTTTTTGTGCACAAATAGTTCCTTTCTACTCATTTTGTTGTAGAATAAATTTGGTATCATTTAAAAATATGAACATTCATTGTTGTGTGGTTTTGATGTGAAATGCCCCCTTTTTGAGTTGAAGGGCATTCGGATTACCTTTCTTTTCAACAATGAATTGATGCACCTTCTTTAGGTGGGGAATTAATAACCATTATGTGGCATAAATATTAATGCATTCACTAATTTACATGACCATTTGGAGCCATAATTAACCCATTCAATGCCCTTCTTCCCAATTTGAAAAAAGGGAAGGGCTTCCAAGAATAATATTGTCAAGGCCGTTTGAAGGATTTTTTTATCATAAGCTTCATATAAAACATTAGCCCTTTTTCCCCCATTGGTAGATTTGAAATTTGAATGGACTAAAGATGTAAACAATTAAAAATCTTCAATTTCAAAACTATTTAGGTATTGTAAAGGAAAAAAAAAACAAACCCACCCTTTTTCTCTCACATATGTGACAACCTAAAAAAAAGGTGAGGTTAAAATGACATTGAAACACGACAAATATAATCCAACAAAGTGTACTTTATATTGCATACATGGGTCCAAACCCAATTTGGGTTGTGAATTTGATGTACAAGAACAAATCTTAATTAAAATTGAAATACTATTTTTTATTTGCATGTTCCAATTTTCACATGAAGTAAGATTGGAAGCATCATGATTGCCTATAGCTTCATGGGCCACCCCTTTTTCTAAAGCTTTGTGCTCCTAAATTATTTTTGCATTAATTTAAAAATTTGGTGTTGTTGGCCCACTCAGGGCATCTTTTTTTATCAGGGCAATTTTTTGTTCCTCAACCATAAGGATGGAAGGTTTGGGCTAACCTTGTTGCATTCTTTTGCATGTTTTGCATGGTGTTATGATAGCTTTGAATTAAAGAACAAATAGATGATCAATGTTGGAACAAAAATATATAAATGGTGTTCTAATAACACACACTTTGGGGTTTTTTTGTTTTGGTTTCCATTCAAAGATTTTAGAACATTGATTTTTGAAGGACAGACACACACACACACACCTAGAAAGAGGTTATAAGATTACAATTTAGTTTCTAAAGGTACACATCCACAAAAAGGTTTCCAAGGGAGACATATTCACATGATGGTACCTTGTTTAAAGGTTCTTTGGTTTCGGTTTCCACACAAAGTTTTTAGAAAGAAATATGGCGGTTACATAGGGGTTTAAGGGAAATAAGGTTTTTGTTTTTTTGGTTTCTAAAGGAAAGAAGGTCCTTATTTTCTAATTTCTAAAGGACACACACACACACGAATATAACACATGGTTTTAGGGGAAAATATTCACACACACACAAAGTCACACATGGTTTTAGGGTCCCTAAGTCCTTTTTTTTGGTATCTGAAGAAACACACATAAGGTTAACACATGGTTCTAGGGGGAAAAAAATTGGTTTGTAAAAAAAACACATAGACACACCCCTAGGTCCATGTTTCTAGTTTCATACATACATAAATAAAAAGTTCACCTCATGGTTATTGGTGATGGTGGCCATAGTGAGCCAACAACCACCAATGCACTAGTAGGTAGTTCTATCCACTAGATGGGCTACATTTTTTCATTTGACTTCAAATGGGGTTCATCACAATCCATTTCTTTTTGTTGTTGACCACCATACCTAGTTTTGTTTTTTTTTGTTCTTGGCCATTTTTTCCTTAGACCTAACTTCACACATAGTTACCTTACTCACCTTCTTATTCTCATAAGTATTGTACCAACCTTGGTACCTTACTAATTATCCCTTACTGACATAGCTACCCTAATAACTAGTTATCCTATTGACCTAGTTACTATACTAATTACCTAACCTAATAACCTAGTTATTTTATTAACTACATATCCTATTGATTTAACCACTATATTAACTACCTACCTTACTGACCTAACTACCTTACCAACTAGTAACCCTATATATAGAACCACCCTATTGACATAAGTACTCTACAAACCTTGATAAGGTAGCTTGTTTCCTACGTACTAACTTGCCTACCTACATGCCTACCTACCCTAATAACCTATCTACTTTGCTCCTTGAACTTCCTTTCTACTTACTAACTTGCCTACTAACCCAACTACCTACCTATATACCTACTTACCTATCTATGCACCCACCTTCCTACCTACCACTAAGCTTACCTACCTACGTTTTTTACATAGCCAAATACCTAACTAACTACCTATTCACTTTTTCCAACACCCCCACCCCCCCAAATCCTACCTATCAATTTATTAAAGTTCGCCTTAATTCATGGATGATGAACATATATAAATCCCCATATGTAGATATTATAAACAATTTATAGTGAAAACAATGTCATAAATGTAGCCATTTTGGTAGTTAATGCATATTTCACTAAATTTTGTTTACATAATTTACTTATGGAATGGACATTACAATACATCTTTTGATATAATCATTATAAATATGTATTATTGGATTATGGTTTAGGTTTAAGGTTGGGACACATAAATTAATTAGCAAGTGTTTCACAAATCTATAATAATTAACCTAAACTAGGTTAAATGTCAACATTGACCAAGCTAAACAACCTAGCCTAACATAAGTAATAGGTTATAGGCTACTTGTTAAGTAACCTAACTAATTACCTAGTAGCCTAGTTTAGGTGTACTTAGTAGGCGACCTACATAATATAGGCCTATTATGTAGTTTACTCATTAGTGTAGGCCTTCTAAGTTGGTATCTTAGATGGTTTAGGTAGGTATTCAAGGTGGTTTCAATTATGAGGTAGACCTATTAACTATGTAGGTAGTTTACTAACCTAAGTCACCTAGGTTAATAGCCTAGGCCACGTAAGCTTAATAAGCATTTATGACAATTTAATGTCTATTCTTTTATATATTATGACATATTAAATTTGAATTAAAAAATTTATTAAAAAGAAAAAAAATGGTATAATTATTACAAGTATATACTACTGGATTATGATTTTGTTTGGGACATTTAAATTTATTAACATTTTTTTTATTAGTCTATAATAACTAAAATAAATCTAAGGTGCATTTTGGGGGAAATTTTTAGGGCTTAAGCATATGCAAAACAATATAATGCCATTTTATATATTTTTAAAGAAAATGAAAAAAAATTGCTTGGAGATATTACCAAATGGTAAGAAACATACCTTTTTTGTGTTTTGTTACAAATTTTACTTAATTATTAAAAACATTAAGGCCAAATCTCTAGTTGATGAAAGTAAATACATGTGTGGGTATTGCAAAATTATATGAATACCTAGCTTTAAATGCAATAGCCATATTCAAGTTCATTTTGAAATAACTCATAGGTGATTTAGGCAATTTTAAGTAAATACCCAACCTTAAATGCAATACCCACATGTAAGGTTGCTTTGAAATACCCAATATGTAGTTTGGTTGCCTTTCAATGAAGACCAAGGCCTAGATACAATACTTGCATGTAATTTCATTATGAAATAATCCTTGGTGAAAACCCAACCTTAAATGCAATACTCACATGTAAGGTTGCTTTGAAATACCTAATATGTAATTTGGGTGTTTTTCAATGAAGACTAATGCCTAGATGCAATACTTGTATACAAGTTCATTTTGAAATAATCCTTAGTGAAGACCCAACCTTAAATGCAATACCCACATGTAAAGTCATTTCAAAATAATAATAAAATGGTTTGGGTACCCAAAATATGTCTCTTTATATACATGAATTAATTTTATGATCATTACTTCTCATGAATAATGATCTAAAATAATGATTTGAATAACTTATCAACATTTTTAAAAAATTTAAGTTAATAAAATAAATATTAATTTATCAATTTGATTTTTACATCTAAATTTTAATCATTTGAATAATTAAGGTCCAACCAAATAATTAGTTAATTAATATTTTTTTAAATGATTTTCTAAAAATGATAATTAATCATTTACATTATTGGAAATATATTTTTTAGTGATTATTTAATTATGACATTATTTGTTGATATTTAGCTTAGATTCTTATGTCATATGAGTCTTGTAAATATTGCAATGGACACCTATATGTGGGTATTCCAATCATTAAAAGAAAAACACTTATTTTCAATTGGATCTTGCAATCAAATTTTAGTCGCAAAAGACATTTGCAACTAAAATCCCTTTAGTTGCCTTGGACAAATCACATACAATATTAATCATAAACAACAAGGGGTAGTAGATAAAAGAAAAAAATCAACAAATACAAATTCATTCTTTGACTCCATTATATATGTATTACCACATGCGATTAAGATGCAATTATTTTGGTCACTATTTTAGGCAAATGATGTGTTATCACATATCCCAATATTTAATCATTTAAAATACACATTATCATTATTTTGAAATAATCAAAGACATCCAATTCACATGTTTGGATAATTTATATTATGACATGTGGCCTAATGTACATATGTCACGTGGCACTTTAAAATATGAATTTAATACAAAATATTAATATTAAGTTGGTAGGCACCTAGGTAGGTACATAAGTACGTGCTTACAAATTTAGCCTACATACCTACCTACTTAGGTAAAAATGTAGGGAGGTTGGTCCTACCTTCCTAGGTTAAATACCTACTCATATAGGTAGGTATTTAAGTAGGTAGGTACATAGTTCAACCTAAATGGGTAGATCAAACAAAACAATTACTTCATTAAGTAAATTGGGGAGGTAGGTAATTGTGCATAATTTTTCTTTTTGTTTTGGGTTAAGCCTTTTGATTCACTCATCCCATGTGCACACATTTTTTAATGTGAATTTAGATGCTCACACCCATTGTTTATATAATGTTCAAACTAATAATGGAAAACAAACATTATGGAATAAATTTTGAACTTACAACTTCTTCACAAACTAAGTTACAACTTCAAAACTTTCCTCATGCTTTTTGTTCATAGTTTTTAGAGTTTTAAATAATTCAACTACATCTCATTAAATAATTAGATAATCGTTTCATTAATAATGATTAAATTTAACATATATTTAAAATATAAACAATACACTAAAAAGATTAAGTATTCATTATGAACTATTTAAATAATTAATATTTTAAAAATATTTAACTAACTAACTATCTACTTACTCCCAAGTTATCAATACATAACTCATAGATAAATAAACATTTAATAATATTTCCTTGCTTATTAAAATCTGGTCGAATTATAAATAATATAATAAATTAAAAAATATTTGTTATAAAAAATATCTATTAATATTTATAACTTCATTATAATTTTTCCAAAATTTTAATTCAGATTTGAAGTTATAATTACAAATTATGAATAATTCAGTTCAATTAGAAATTAATTATGAATGTAATATAATAAATTTTTATCTAAAATAATTACAATGATTTTAAAGTAATGTAACATTAATTATGATAATTGATTTACTTTACTGTAAGAATATAAATTATATAATATAAAAATTTATGTTGTATTAATAACTATTTAGTGTAACTTATAATCTAAAAATAAAATCATTTATAAAAGAGGTATATTATGGACAAGTAATTATAAGAAATCAATATTTTATTTTCATATTAAAATCCATGTAGTTATGGTCACAACATTAATTATTTTCATTAATTATGACTATTTTAGAAATTTAATAGTAATTATAATTATAATTAAATATTTTAATAATAATAATAATAACATCAATTATAAACTAGTTATGAAAATATTGGAATGTTACAAATAAATTAAAAAATTACAATGATTTCATGTTACTATAGAATAATAATTATTAATGTAAACTGTTATTTTTTTATATTAACAATTTACTATAAATAAGTAAATATTGAGTAATACATATAATTATTTAATTTATCTTTGTTTTTAAATACAATCATTACATCAACTTTGTTCATTATTTTAATATTATTATAAAATTTTGAAATAAATTTTTTAATTATAGGACATAAAGTTTTAATTACACATATGAAATTCAATTATTATCATTAAAATATAAGTATTGTGAATACAATAATTATTTATTATTATTGGGAACTATCATTTTAATTAATATGAAATTTTATGTTGTAATAATATTTATTCATTTTAAATAAAAATGAAAAACAAAAAGTATAATTTTTTATAATAATTCTAAATTTGCAGTAAAGTTATTCAAATTTTTAATGACATAGTAACAATCATATATTGTAAGTACATAATTAAATATTCTATTATATTGGAATGTAACTCCTACAATTATAGAAATTCAATTAATTCATTTAAATATAGTGGCATATTTTTGTTTTAAAAATTATTTAAAAATTAAAAATATGAATAATTAAGCTGAATTATAAATTATGTGACTCTTATAATTAATGTATAAGTTCAATAATTATTGAAATTTTGTAATAATTATACATATATTACAGTAATTTCATTTTTATTAAATAAATAAATATATTTAGTATAATAGTCTACATTGGAATATATTTAATTTATTTGAAATTTTAAGTAATTTTGTGTATTGAAATTAATATAATTACAATGGCCATATCAATGAATTTAACCACAATAAACACACAATGAATATTTTGAATACTTATTTGAAATGTAAACTAAAAGTTATGAATATTAAGTTTAATCATAAATCAAATAATTATTGTAATTAATGTATATAGGCATATGTTGACTACGATTAAACACCACTTTGCTTACGATTTCTAGGACTTTAGATGGCTACTATTGGATGACAAATTTGACCCATATATAAATGTAATCCTATTTAGTTGCAAACTAGTTGTAAGTTAGTCATATGTGTTTCGGTTGATGTTAACACAATGTCACATTAGTTGCAAAGGCCAAACATTTAATTGCAAAAACCAAATAGTTGTAAGTAATTGTAAATGCATTAGTCACATATTGGCCTTTTTCTTTTAGTGAATGGATGTAAGAAAATGAACAATTTTTTAAAAGACCTATATGTAGGTATTACAATAGATGTAATAAAATCAACAATTATTTATGAGACCTATATATGAGTATTGTAGATTTGAAATGGTTTTATGAAAATTAAAATAGAAAGGATGTAGGTATTACATATTTGGGACAATGCTAATAAGTTAATTAAACAGTGGGTATTGCTTGAAAAATCTTTAAGTGATGTGATTCCTAATACATTAGATGTAAGTATTACACAATGTCCATTTTGATCTTTGCAAACCCTAGACAAATTAATTATAAAATGTGTATACAAGACTATTTAAATTTGATTTTTAAATTTAAAGCATTAAAAAACTGATGTATATACCCATCAAACAAGTGTGATTTAAAAAAAAATTATATTGATAAAAGATGTACAAAATTGGGTGGATCAAAAAATGCTAAAAAACCCAATGAAAAATAAAATAATTCTAGAATATATTAAAGGACCAAAGTTCAAAAAATGAAGGGGTTAAAAAAACCTAGTTAATTATAAAACTTTAAACCATATCATTATTTACAATGCCATATTTGGTTCAATAAGCAGTTGTCACATTTGTAATCTTTGCTACATGATGAACAATGGATATATGGTAATGTTACATTTTAACATGAACTGCATTTGCAACAAACTTTTCCTTTGTTATGCCCTAAATTTTATAAACACCCAAAAACCATCAAATTTACCTTAACACACCTTGAATGAAACAAAAAATTAAAAAAATAATAAACATTGATTATTATTATTTTTTACATTTCATGAATTAATGTTTTTTTTAAAAATTGTTTCATCCAACATGTGATAAGGTTTAATTTTACCTTTACATGGCCATGGCAATTTCCAAGATGTGAGTGTTCATTTTAGCATGGTCTTGATGTTGAAGACCTCTTTTAGAAGTTGAAGGCCTTCAATGTTTGGCCTTTTCTGCAACAAAGCCATGCATCTCTTTCAAATGTTTGCAACCAGTTGGCAAAATATGCGACAATGCAAGTGCTAATTTTAGATTTTCATTTAGACCCAACATTCATCTATTTTGTCCTTTCAAGCCATATTAGGTGGACAAGGAGGTGTTAGTGGTTGGAAAACCTAATCGGTTTCAAACTCCAAACCTAAACCAAAAATTATAAAAGAAGTAAGTTTTTACTTTGTAATAGAAAAACCTTAACCATAAAATCTAAAACATAAAAAAACCACACAAGAATGCAAGTATTACGAAACATCAAATCACACATTTTAATGTAACTACTACAAATTCTAACCTCTTTCAAGTATTGCAATTGAATTTTTTTTAAAAAAAATCTCGCACCTTCCATCAAATAATTATACCCACACTTGTCATTGCCTTCTTTGTAGAAAAACCACTAAAAAAATTATGGTAGTTACCGTCACCTTCATCATGGTAACACATCCACAAAAGAAAATGATAACAATTGTTGTCATCTTCTTCTTTTTAAATAGAATAAAAGAAAAAAAAGACCACAATAACTATTGTCATCTTCTTCCTCTTTCAAACAAAAAGAAAAGAAGAAGGTGATGACAATAGTAGTTATTTTCACCTTCTTCGCAACAACAACATGAAAGAAAAAGACAACAACCATTGTCATTGTTTTCTTCTTTTTAAGCAAATAAATACCCATAGAAAAAGACAACAACAACAATGTGTCGTTGTCTTCTTCTCAAGCAAAATAAAAAAAGGTGATGATTTGCTATTATCGTTGCCTTATTTGCAACAAAACCACTGAAGAAAACAATGGTAGTTACTATTGCATTCTTTTTCACAAATAAAAAGAAAAGAAAAAGACGTTAATGGCAGTTGTAATTGTCGTCACCTTCTTTGTGAAACTAAATCAAATAAGAAAACAACGTTGTTTTCTTCTTTTCAAATATATATAAAAACACAAAAATGAAGATGTTTTTTTTGCAACAACACTGACATAGAAGAAGATGATGACACATTATTGTTGCTTTATTTTCTAGTTCTTCTCTACGAAAAAAAAAAGACAACAACATTGTTGTTGTCACCTTTCTTCTTTTCAAATATAAAGAAGAAGGCGACAACACATTGTTGTTGCTTTATTTTCTATGTTCTTCTCTACAAAAAAAGAAGACAACATTGTTGTTGTCGCCCTTTTTGTAACAAAACAACAACCAAGAAAAATGAAGGGAAAAAAATTACCTTCAAGCTCTCACATCTTGCCTTGCGTAGCTCCTTCAAACTCTCACATTTTGCCTAACATCACTCCTTCAAGCTCTTGCATCTTGCCTTGCTTAAACCTATTGCATTTTGCTCCTAAACCCCAAAGTCCTCAAAGTTTTGAGGTTTTCAAGCCCTTTCGAACTTTGGCGATGGAGTGAGCTCAAAATGAGGTGATATAAGTAGGAAGGGGGAAGTAGGTAGCAAGGGAAAAGTTTTGGGTAAAGAAGAGAACTAAAAAACCTTGGGCAAAAGAAGAGAATGTGCTTTGGGTTCATCCCCAAAACGGTTTGTAGGGGTTCATCCTAAACTAGTGCACTAGTGGCTATTGGTTCACTCTAGCTAGTGATGCTGAAGCTATGACAAAATGGCTCCAATGCCCTATTGTTGCAATGTGACATTCCAATGGCCTACTATAATGCGTATTGTGATGGCTCCAATGCCCTACTATTGCAATGCCTATTGTGAAACAATGTTCCAATGCCCTACTACAATGCCCACTACAATTGTGACATGCTATTAAGACACCCAATGCAACATGACATGCTGGCAATGGTAACTCAATGTGATGGCAACACCTTGCTACAATGACAATGTTCATCATGTTGGTGCTGGCTTTGGACAATGAAAAAAAGAGGAACCCAATAGGACAAAAAGAGAAGAGGAGAAGAAGAGAAGCTATAGCAATGGCTGCTGGTGCCGGATTGAAAGAGAAAAGAAGGAAGAAAAAAATAAAGCAAGTAAGACTAGGTTTTTCAAAATGGGGGGAAGGTAAGGGTAGGGAAAGAGAAATGTTTTTTTAAGAAATCATCTCAAAGCTGTCTGAACAGACTCATCCACCACACACCATCCACCATCTGGTGAACTGGTGCGTGCTGGGTCACAGCGGCCCTCTTCTTACGCGTGCGATAATACAAAACGTACAGAACACACTTCGGTGGACTTCAAGGACGTCAGAACCCAGAGAGAATTTGTGCATCTTCCATCCACCATTACAGTATATGCTGCTGCTCCTCCTGCTTTCTTCTTGTGCATACACAGGAACAATTATTTGCTCATACTTACTTTACCAAATTTGGACCTGGCTGCTGTAAGGCCTAGTACAAAACCGTCTCCTGGAAAACAAAGAACTCTCCTAGACTTTTCCTGTAATGGTTTTGAGACTAAAACAGCAATTATGGCTGCAGCAGCAGTGCAAAATAATATCCTGGTACACAACAAGAGCCTACTAAATTCAGTCCTATGCATTGGTTTGAGATTGTAGCAGCATTGTAAAACTGTCTCCTGGAAAACAAGAGCTCCCAGATTTCTCATACAATGGTTCAGATTGTAGTAGCATTGTAAAAAGTCTGACATCCTGGAAAACTAGTGAGCCTGGAAAAACAAGAGTGCTCAGGGTTTTCATACAATGGTTGAGGTTGCAACAGCTTTGCTACAAATCAAACACCAGACTGCCATTACACTACCAGGA
>Ga0116226_10004227_pt1 | contig 12683 bp, 13 predicted proteins | sample S1TSphfallax_FD_89692 | JGI IMG/M metagenome (GOLD analysis project Ga0116226, IMG submission 89692) | Host-associated microbial communities from peat moss isolated from Minnesota, USA - S1T2_Fa - Sphagnum fallax MG | ecosystem: Host-associated > Plants > Peat moss > Unclassified | place: USA... | reverse complement strand
GGCTCCGCTTCAGCCTTATCGACAGCTGTATAGGCGCCTGCATTGACGATCCACCTTGGACGCGCTGCGCGAATCGCACTTCGTACGGATGCGATATCCGCCAGATCGAGTGTGGCACGCAGCGGTGCAATGACCTGGCCAAGCGGCGGCAGTGTTTGTTGCAGCTCCGTGCCGAGTTGCCCTCGGGCGCCCGTCAAAAGAATGCACGTATTCTTCGCAGTCACGATCAATACACTGGCTCTTCGAGCAGACGCAGCAGATACTGGCCGTAGCCGCTCTTCGCAATCTTCGCCGCAAGCCCACGCAGTTGCTCGGCACTGATGTAGCCCAGCCGGTAGACGATCTCCTCCGGGCATGCGACCTTGAGCCCCTGCCGCTTCTCGATCGTTTGAATAAAGGTCGCCGCCTCAAGCAGCGACTCGTGCGTACCTGTGTCAAGCCAGGCAACGCCGCGCCCCAGCACGACAGTTTGCAACTGTCCCCGCTCGAGATACCAGCGATTCACATCGGTAATTTCGAGTTCGCCGCGCGGCGATGGCTTCAGCCCCTCGGCGATACTCACCACCTGCGCATCATAAAAATAAATGCCGGTGACCGCATAGCGCGACTTAGGCTTAGCGGGCTTTTCTTCAAGGGAGATAGCGCGTCTCTGCGCATCGAACTCGACGACCCCATACCGCTCCGGGTCGAGCACCGGATACGCAAAGACGGTGGCTCCCTGCCCGCCGGCCGCAGCCTCAGTCAGACGATTTACGAAGTTGTCTCCGTAGAAAATATTATCTCCAAGCACCAGGCAGCAACCCTCGCCGGCCAAGAACTCCTTGCCAATCAGAAAGGCCTGCGCCAGCCCGTCAGGAGAAGGCTGCACCGCGTACTTGATCTCGATCCCCCATTTTTCGCCCGTCCCCAGCATCTGCTGAAAACGAGGTGTATCTTCCGGGGTCGAGATGACAAGGATCTCGCGAATGCCCGCGAGCAGAAGCACGGACAGAGGATAGTAGATCATCGGCTTGTCATAGACAGGCAGCAATTGTTTTGAGACTACCTGCGTAACCGGATGCAGCCGCGTGCCTGAGCCGCCGGCAAGAATAATGCCCTTCAACGTATATCCTCCACGGCTGCGGCGGGGGAGCGTTCGGCCAGGTCCGCGTACTTGCGGCTCGAATAATTTTGCGCCACCCATTGCTGATAGGTCCCGCTGGTTACGCCCTCGACCCACGCCGCATTTGCTAAATACCATGCGACGGTCTTGCGCAGCCCGGTCTCAAAACTCTCCTCCGCATGCCAGCCCAGCTCTGTCTGGATCTTGCGAGCATCGATGGCATAGCGCCGGTCGTGGCCCGGGCGGTCTGTGACGTACTTGAGCAACTGCCCGTGAGGCCGGAACGGCGACTCCGGCGCAAGCTCATCCAACAGTGCGCAGACGGTTGTGACTACTTCGAGATTGGTTCTCTGGTTGCCGCCCCCGACGTTGTAAGTCTCGCCCACGCGCCCTTGCGAAAGCACCGTCCTGATCGCACTGCAATGGTCCAGCGCATAGAGCCAGTCGCGTACTTGCTGCCCATCGCCGTAGACAGGCAAAGGCTTGCCTTGCAGAGCATTGGTAATCATCAGCGGGATCAGTTTTTCAGGAAACTGATAGGGACCGTAATTGTTTGAACAGTTGGTGACAATCGCTGGCAGCCCGTATGTATGAACCCACGCCCGCACCAGGTGGTCGGACGAGGCCTTGGACGCCGCGTACGGGCTGTTCGGAGCGTACGCGGTCTCTTCCCGAAAGGGCGGATCGCTCGGCGACAGGGTCCCATAGACTTCATCTGTCGATACGTGCAGAAACCGGAACGATGCGCGATCCTGCGCGCTGAGCGACGCGCAGTACTGCCGCGCGGCCTGCAGCAGAGTGAATGTTCCGGTGATATTGGTTTCTAGAAAAGCCTCCGGTCCGAGGATCGACCGGTCTACGTGACTCTCCGCGGCGAAGTGAATGATGGCGCGCGGCTGATGCTCCTCGAGCAACCGGGCGATCAGCCCCGCATCGCAGATGTCGCCCCGCACAAAGGTGTATGCCGGGAGAGCTTCCACTGAGGCGAGGTTGGCGGGATTGCCCGCATAGGTCAGCTTATCGAGATTGATCAGAGGCTCGCGCTCTGCCGCCAGCCAGCTCAGCACAAAGTTTGAGCCAATGAAGCCGGCGCCACCGGTCACAAGAATCGCCATAATGAGACCGATTATAGGTCGCTCGCACAGGCTCTTGGGTAACGTACCTTGAGCTCGCTAGGCTGAGCGAGCCGCCACGCGCCCGGGCTCGGCATAAATCAAATCAAGCCGGGGAGCCGATTGTGAATGTACCTGCGTATCTGCGATTATCATCGCAGCCCATCGCCGAGCCCAATGTTATACAATATGCGATAAGTTGCCGGGCGGGGGATTCGGCAAGATGTGGGCGTATCGCCTGGCGGTGATCGTACCTATCGCGAGGGTTGTAACCCCATGACGATAACTGCGCAGCCTCGCCTCAATCTGGCACAAAGCCAGCCATGCGCTCGGGTTTTTAGCCTCCCGCTGCGAGTTTTCTAGTGCGGGGCCGCTATCATGCGGCTAGAATCACTCTCAGATGGAAGTTCTCGATACAGATTTACGCGACGTCAAGCTTCTTCAACCAAAGCGTTTTGGCGACGCTCGCGGCTGGTTTGCTGAAGTCTTTAATCAGCAGGCTTTCGCTGCCGCCGGACTGCCTACGCACTTTGTTCAGGACAACCACTCTTTCTCCAGCCGCGGCGTGCTGCGGGGCCTGCACTACCAGCTAGGGCGCCCGCAGGGCAAACTGGTGCGCGTGCTGGCCGGCCACATCTTCGATGTGGTTGTCGACCTGCGCAGAGACTCAGTCGATTTCGGGAAGTGGGCCGGCGTTCACCTCAAGATGGAAGCGCCCGAAGACCCGCTGCAGCTTCTCTGGATTCCTGAAGGGCTCGCGCATGGCTTCCTCGTCCTCTCGGAAGGCGCGCAGGTGCTCTACAAGACGACCGATCTCTACTACCCGGCCGGTGAGCGCTCTATCGTCTGGAATGACGCGACCTTGAAGATCGATTGGCCTTTGGATCTGCTCGGTGGCATTGCGCCAACTATAAGTGCAAAGGACGCCAAGGGTAATGCCTTTGCCGATGCGGAACTGCCGCCGGTGGATATGGTATCCAGCCGCTGGTAACATCGCCAGTAAGTACTTCTTAGCTCAATCTTATAAGTGCGCATAAGTGGTGAACGACTTATGTGCAGGGTGCGCTCGTATCCGGATGATAGAAGGAGCCCTTCGTCCGTTCCTCCCGCTTGCTCTGTTGCTGAGCGGTACTTCCGTAACCCGGTCGAGGAGCCAAAGCCGCCGGACGCGGATGGCTGCTGCTCGCGGGGTGTGCGCGACGCGTCTCTATATCTTCCGGTTTGATACCCTGCTGCTATGCAGATATGGATCAACGGACACGCGCGCAGCTGTGTTGAACTGCCCTCCGATGCTGGCCTCGATCAACTGCTCGCGCTGCTCGCCATCAAACCGGATCGCGTAGCGGTGGAGCAGAATGGCGAGATTGTGCCGCGCTCTGGATGGAGCACGACGCCAGTCCGCGAAGGCGACCGGTTCGAGATTGTGCATTTTGTGGGCGGTGGCGTTTGATTGCTTGCTGGCGCGCCGTAATCCTGCTTGGTTCAGCGTTCGGGCCGTGTGCCCTGCCGGCCGGCGCCATGCAACCCAAGGCCGCGATGACGGCGCCGCTAATCGCCACGCCCAACGAGGGTGGCGCAGCGAGCCCCAGTCCAGGGCCTCGATCGGCAGGCTATCCGGCGATGGTTGAGCGTACCCTTGGGATCGAGCTGAATCAGCCGCCCATGACCGGCCCCACCATTGCCGTGCAAAGTATAAAACCGGGCCAGCCTTTGAAGGTGATCGGCTATGGCGACACCCGCTTCACCACCCGGCGAAACATCAAGGACACAAATCCGCGCATGCGGCAGTTTCTGGTCGACCAGATCGCCGCCGAGGCCCCCGACGCGCTCTTTGAGACCGGCGATCTGCCGCGCATGGGCGCAAACCCGGCCGACTGGGCCGAGTTTCGCGCCGAGACCGCTGCCTGGCGCAAACAGTCCCTGCGTGTCTTTCCGACCATTGGCAATCACGAGGTGTACAACAACTTCGACGCTGGTATCCGCAACTACCTCGCCGAGTTTCCGGTGCTCAATAACTGCCGCTACTACTCGGTGCTGATGGGCAACGTGTACCTGATCTCGATCGACGAGTACACCTCGATCCGGGACGGGGCCCGGCAGCGCGCGTGGTTAATCTCGCAGCTCGAACATCTTCCCGGCCAGGTTGACTTCGTGTTCTTTCTCGATCACATGCCGCTGGTCAATGACCTGCAGAGCGAAGTAGCGGTAGGTTTGCCGGAGGCCCAGGAGACCGCCCTGCGCCTGCTGCTCGAGGGCGAAAAAACGAAGACGCGCGCGAAGTTTGTTTTTCTCAGCGGACATATCCACAACTATGAGCGCTTCGAACGCAATGGCATCTCCTACATCATCACCGGCGGAGGCGGCGCGAAGCCCTATCCGATCTTCGTGCGCGGAAGCGAAGATCTCTATCGCGACACGCGCTTCCCGGTTTTTAATTATGTTGTGTTTGCGGTGCACGGCCCGCATATCGATGCGACCATGTACCGCGTAGCCGATCCATCGGCAGCGAGTCCAAAGATGGAAGTTGGCGAGCGGTTTACCCTCGACGCCAGGCGCTGAGTGGTACGCCTCATAGTTTCGGACGAGTCAAGACCCCATCTCGCGCTTTGCCATAAGAATCGTGTCGTTGTTGGTGATCTCGGCACGATACGTCTTTTTGTCAGTTAAATAGACGACCTTATGCCCCGCGTCCAAAGAAGGTGACATATTGCTCCTATTCGCCAAGTGGGGTCTGAAACCGCCTTTCTTAAGTGCATCCGAATACGAGTTGATGAAAGCGTGCTCCTCGATCTTGCGGAGCTTGAGAACCGGGCCGTCGACTGCCAAGAATTGCCTATCGTAGTCCACGCCTACCCAGCCAATTCCTACCATCGGCTGAGATGCGAGGCTGAAGAGTACATTCGTGTCAATCATCGCATTCGGAGTGCGGCTGATCTTCTTGCCGATGTCGTTCATTACCGCACGAACGTCATCTGAAGTCTGTAGCGATCGGATGTGGAGGGAAGTGAGCGGATGCCCTACTTCGCCGAGTTCCAAGCCGTGAACGAGAGCCGGAATAACCAGCACATCTGCCCCGAAACCGACTCCCGCTTCAAAGTTGATCCAAGGACGGCCCACCGAGTCAGGGGACAGCAGTACGATGACTACCGCGCTACTCTTTATGCCTTCAGCGATTTTCGTGAACCACACATCTCCTCCGCCGATGCTTTCGTGATCGGACGAGACGAAGATCTGAACGTCCCCTGAGAATGTTCGTTGCAGCAGATCCTTCAAAAGCAGAGCAGTCTCCCGCTCTTCTGTGATGTGGCTGATGAACACTACGCACTTTTCATCGCTCGTCATGGTTTGCTTTCGGTCTCTCCGGCGGATTTTCCATGGTGGCGCTACGATTAGGCTAAACCCTCACTTGGGCGCATGGAAATCGCACTCAGTCGTGTTTGGTAGGTCCTGGTATCCGCGTCAACCGAGACTCTCCTGAACCATAGGCACGGGTCCCAGTCAAGGCATCCATACAGGTCTGGCCTGCCACGAGTAGTGCTGGGATCGTCTGCAGTGGGAATATTTCGCTATCGGCGATTCGCGATGCGCTCAAGGAAGTTATGACCAGTCACCAATCGCGACGCTGTTCGATCCTGCGGGCGACCAGAAACACCGCCAGGCAGATGCCTCCGGCCGGGACGCCGAGCACGAGGATGCCGCGGCGCAGTCCTTCGCGGGCGCGTGGGGCGCTGCCGGCGGTTGCGTCGCGGCAGGCGGAGCAGCCCTGCGCCCGCCCCGTCGCGGGGCACAACAGAATGAAGACCAGAATAGCGGGCAGGCACCAGGCCGGCAGCGAGCAATGTCGCGGTGCAGCTACCGCAGCCCCGCGCGCTGAGCCGCCGATCACCCTACTGAAACCAGACCAGCAGCGCGAACAGGAACAGCCAGAGCATGCCCATCGAGTGCCAGTACCAGGCTGTGCAATCAACAAGGATCTGCCGCAACTGCACCCGGCGCAGCTTGTAAAGACCCACCACCGCCGCCACCAGAGCGCCCAGACCGATGACCAGATGCAGTGCGTGGCTGCCGGTAATAATGTAGAAAAAGTAGCTGTTCGGGTTGGTCGCAAAGTAGAGCCGCTCATCGCGAAGCTGGCTCCAGGCCATCCACTGCCCGGCCAGGAACATGCCGCCCAGACCCAGCGTCGCGAGCAGCCAGGGCAGAGCCCGCTTGGCCGCCGGCCGCCCCAGGCCGAGCCACTCCTCGATCACGTCCATCTCGCGAAACAGGTGACGGCGCGCCATCTCGACCGTGACGCTGCTCACCAAGAGCACCGCTGTGTTCACCCACAGGATCGGCGGCACGCGCAGCGGGTGCCAGTCGGTGATGTAATTCTCCCGCGCATCGAAGTGGCCCGCGCTCTGCCGCACAAAAAATGCGCTCACCAGAGCGATGAAGAACATCAGGTCGCCGGCGAGCATGAAGAAGAGCCCAAGCCGGTAGCGTTCGAGCAGTTCGCGAGGGCCGCGCCGCCGCAAGCCGTCGTCGCCGTTGTCGCCCTCCCCTCCACCACCGGTCGGCCGCTTATCGAGCGGTGGCTTGCCGCCAAAGCCGGGGTCTTTGCGTTCGATCTCTACTTGGGGGCGCGGAGTGAAGGTCGCGGGCATGGCGAGGTGTCCCTCTTCGAAACAAGCTTACTCGGGTTCATGGGGTGCTTCATACTGCATTTTGAAATCTGCTTGTGCAACTTCCAACCTCCCGTAACCTATAGTGTCCTTGGTGATCATCCCTGGCTCGTTTTGACCATATCCATAGGGTCCGCGAAAGGCGCGTCGACGCTCCGCCGGCGTCGCCTGCCAGCTGGCCGAAGCCCACTCGAGCGTGGCCGCCTGCCAGGGGTTTTCAGGCGCGGCCATGCCGTGGCGCATTGACCACACCAGGTTGACCAGAAAGAGCGTCTGGGCGCCAGCCAGAACCATGGCTGCTGCGGTGATGCCTTGCTGCAGCGGCAGCAGTGCTGCCAGCGAGGAAGTGGTCCCGGTGAGCTGCGCATAGTGGCGCGGCTCGCCCGCCAGGCCGGCGAAGTGCATGGGAAAAAAGGTCGCGTAGGCTCCGGCGAAGGTTAGCCAGAAGTGCCAGCGTCCTAATCGTTCGCTCATCATGCGGCCCGAGATGAGCGGAAACCAGTAGTAGACCCCGGCGAAGATCGAGAAGGTCCCCGCCATAGCCATAATTAGGTGGAAGTGAGCGACGACAAAGTAGGTGTTATGGAGATAGCTGTCGAGCGCAGGCTGCGCCAGGATCGGCCCGGTAAGGCCGCCGGTGATAAAGAGCGAGATGAAGCCGAGCGCGAAGAGCATGGGCGTCGTCATTTGGATGCGCGGGCGGTTGCCCTTGCCGCCGAGCAGCATGCCGAGCCAGTTGAAGACCTTGGCGGCGCTGGGCACGGCGATGGCCATAGTGGTGAGCGCGAAGGCCGTGCCCGCGTATGGGTTCATGCCGCTGACGAACATGTGGTGCCCCCAGACGATCAGTCCGAGCAGACCGATCATCACCGTAGTCAGCACCATGAGCGGATAGCCGGGAACCGGACGCCGGGTAAAGTTCGCGAGCAGCGATGAGGTCAGCCCCATGCCCGGCAGCACCGCGATATAGACCTCCGGATGGCCGAAGAACCAGAACAGGTGCAGCCAGAGAAGCGGCGAGCCGTCGCCGGCGCGGGCGAGCGCCACGCCATTGACCACCTCACCGGCGGGGACGAAGAAGCTGGTGCCGGCGTGCCGGTCGCACAGCAGCATCAACAGCGCGGCGAGCAGGACGCTGAAGGCGATCACCACGAGCACCGAGGCGACCAACCAGGACCAGACCGTGAGCGGCATCCGCATCAGGCGCATGCCAGGGCACCGTTCATAGAGGATGGTGACCAGCAGGCTGACCGCTCCCAGCCATGACCCGATACAAAAGATGGCGAGCGAGACGAGCCAGAGGTCCATGCCGAGCGCCTGGCCCGGACCGGCGGAGGCGAGCGCCGAGAGTGGCGGGTAGCTGGTCCACCCGGAGATAGGAGCGCCGCCCCGGACGGCGAACGCTGCGAGGAGCACTGGCAGCGCCGATGCGGTGATCCAGAAGGCGGCTGCGTTCAGGCGCGGAAAAGCCATGCCGCTCGCGCCGATCTGCTCGGGGAGCACGAGATTGGCGAAGCCGCTCAGGGGCGCGACCGTCAGCACGAAGAAGATCATCAGCGTGCCGTGCATTGTCACCAGCGCGAGATAGGCCTCCGGAGGCAGCACGCCTACGATCGGCAGGCTCTGATACGGCGCGATGAGGTGAATGCGCATGACGAGCGAGAGCAGCGTGCCGATGGCAACTGCTGCGAGCGAGAGCAGCAGATACTGTGCTCCGATGGCGCGGTGGTGGGTGGAGAACCAGCGGAGTGCGATGGACTGGCGGGGCTCGCTCACTCAGGTCTCTCTAATTTGCGCTCGCGGGCGGCGATCCAGGCTGCGAACTGCTCCGTCGGAACGACGCGCAGGACAGCCTGCATCCGCCCGTGGCCCGAGCCACAGACCTGCGTACAGAGGATCGGGTAGGTTCCGGTGGTGACAGGGGTGAAGTGGACATGCAACTCCAGCCCGGGAACAGCATTTTGCTTGAGCCGCATGCCGGGGAGGAAGAATCCATGGATGACGTCGAGCGCCCGCAGGCGCAGGTCGACCTCGCGGCCGGCCGGCAGCAGCAGCACGCTTGAGACGATATCGTCGTGCGCGGCAGGATCGTTTTGGTCCAGTCCAAGCGGATTACCGGCGGCGGCGTTGACCAGCCGCGGGCGCGTCAGGCCGAAGCGCGCATCGGCTCCGGGATAGCGGAAGTACCACTGGAACTGCTGGCCCACGACCTCAACCTGCATCGCCTCGGGTTGGGGGCCCTCAAAACGCAGCGCAGCCCAGAGCCGCTCGGAGGTGACCGCCATGGCGGCAAAGAGCAGGCAGCAGAGGAATGTCGGGATGAGTTCAGAGCTGGCGAATGAGGGGAGCAGGGAAGAGCGCCCTGTCTTCGTGGAGCCCGGGGCTATGTTCGCCGGGCGAGCTTTCCGAACGACCGCCCAGATCAAGAGGAGGTGCGCGAGCACCAGCATCGCCGAGAGTGCGGCCAGGTTCCACACGAGCAGACGGTCGAGCATCACGCCATGCAGCGAGCCGTTTGGAGGAAGCCAGAGCGACCGGTTCATCGCGATTCCCGGCCTGCGGCGCGCACCGGCCTACTGCCTCGCAGCAGCAAGGCGGGCGACGGTCGCAAGAAAATACGCGTGCACGCGGCGGCCCGCGGAGAGTTCAGGATGGAAGGTCGCGGCCAGAATGTGGCCCTGCTCGACGAGCACCGGAAAGCCATCCCGCCGGGCGAGCACGGTCACGCCGTCACCGGCGCGGGTGATGCGCGGCGCGCGGATGTAGACTGTCTCGATCAGGCCCCCGCCGGGCAGAGTGGTCTCGGTCTGCTCGATCGAGCTGTCGTTCTGGCGGCCATAGGCGTTGCGCTCGACCGACGCGTCGAGGACCGCGAGGCTCGGTTGCGCGGGTCGCGAGACCTCACTGGCCAGCAGGATGGTTCCGGCGCAAGTGCCGAAGGTGGGCTTGCTCGCGACAAATGCCTGCAGATCGGCAAGGAAGCCGTCGCGTTCGAGGAACTTGAGGAAGGTCGTCGACTCGCCGCCCGGGACGATGAGGCCGTCGAGCCCGGCGAGCTCTCCGGGCTTGCGGACCAGGACCGGGGTGGCCGGGATGCCGGACTCGGATGCAGCCTCGGCGAGGGCGGTGGCGTGGGCGTCGTAGTCGCCCTGCAGAGCGAGAACGCCGATGCGAAGGTGGGGCTGGTCAGGCATCCTGCCCTATTTTCACATGTCGCATGCAAGGTGCGCAGGCGCGGGACGAAAGCGGATATGATGCCGCGATGGAGCTAACTTCTTAAGTCGAGCTGATCCAGCTCCTGCAGTTGATTTCTATACCGAGTTGCAAAGCGCAAGTTATTCGGAATTGCGAGTAGCAGCAAGAGAAAGAACAGCGCCAGTGTAGTGATCTGATCATGCACGGTAGAAGGGTCAGCGGCCATGCCACCGGCACAAAACAGAACAAATCCGGGCGCCATTGCAGCCAGACGTGACCAGAAGAAGAGGCCACGATGAAAATCACGCTCGCGCATGAGTTCGGACCTGTACAGTGCGGCTTGAGCGGACAAGTCGGCATTCGGCGCGATAGGCCTCGGCCGGCTGGTAATCAACTGAAACAGCATGTAGACGAGGGCTAGGACGAGGATCGCGGAGCCCGTCTGCAGGAGCGTGTTGGGCGCGTAGAAGAGGAACCTTCCAAAGGCGAGCGCCAGCGCCACAACCGCCACACTGCCACCGCGGGTTCTCTGATTCATTCTGTCCGCGAGCACCTTTGCCGCAGCCGGAACATCGGACAGACTCGCAAGTCGAATTGGTTGGCGCACAAACAGCACTCGCAGACTGCCAATAGCCCAAACTAAGGCACTCCAATCACTGCTGATGGAATCGAGTTCGGCGAGCATGGCCTTCGCCCAGACTCGCTTACGTGGCGAGGCGAATCGGATCACAGTGCTCAGCGTGTGTACTGCCAGCGTTCGCAGGAAGCTCATCAGGCTATGACCTCGCTGAACTCCGGTACTCCCACAGGACCTTGAGCAAGGATCTGCTCTCGTGCATAGCGCAGCCCGTGATGTGTGAGCTTGTAGAGATGCCGGGGAGGTCTGCCGGTCTCGCCGGTCCCCCAACTGGTCTCCAATAGTCCGTTGTTCGCCAACCGCATGAGGATTGGATATAGCGTGCCCGACTTCAGTCCGGTCTTCCGGCTGAGGTCGTAGCCGTACTTCCAGTCCTCGGAAGCCTCCAGAAAAGCACCCAGGACGGTCGTGGTTTGTGGAGACTTGCGGATCCTCATGGTCTGCAACTCTACATATGTAGAGTTGCAGATGTCTACTGCCTTCGGCACTGTCAATTCGGGAAGCCGATCTACAAAAGGATGTAGCGGGCGGTGATGTCGCCGTTGGTCCCGGCAAGGATACTGGCGCGCTCGATCACGTTGCGTAGCTCGCGCACGTTGCCGGGCCAGGTATGCCGGTAGAGGGCGTCGATGGCGTCCTGGGTGAGCGTCGCGCCGGGAGAGAACTTGGCGGTGAAGGCGTGTCCCAGGCTGGCCAGGTCGCCCATGCGCTCGCGCAGCGGCGGCAGCTGGATAGGAAAGACCGCGATGCGATAGTAGAGGTCTTCGCGAAAGAGCTTGCGCTGGGTGAGTGCTTTGAGCTCGGCGTTAGTCGCGGCCACCACGCGCACATCGACCTTCAGATTGTCGTTGCCACCCAGCCGCTGGACCTCTCCCTGCTCGAGAAAACGCAGGATCTTGCTCTGCAGCGAGAGCGGCATGTCGCCGATCTCATCCAGAAACAGCGTGCCCCCGTGCGCGGCGTGAATGCGCCCGATACGCGACTGCATCGCGCCCGTGAACGCACCCTTGGCGTAGCCGAACAGTTCGGCCTCGAGCAGCGCCTCCGGGATTGCGGCGCAGTTGACCACCACGAAAGGGTACTTCTGGCGCGGACTGATCATGTGGATCGCCTGCGCGATCAGGTCCTTGCCCGTGCCGCTCTCGCCGGTGATCAGGACGGTTGTATCGGTGGGCGCGACCATCTGCGTCATCAGGAAGACATGCTGCATCGGGTCGGAATCACCGACCATGCCGCGGAGACCTAGTTTGCCAGCGGTGACCTCGCGCAAGCGGTGCTTGGGCGCGACCGGCGCCGGGGACGTTGCTTCCCGGTGATAGAGCACCTCGGAGAGCTGCGAGGCGAGCGGGGTAGGCGAGGCGCTGCCGACCAGGACCTGGCCCGTGTGCGTATTCATCGTGAGTACTTCGATCGCGGGAAAACGGTCGCGCACCATGGCGCTGAACTCCTCCGCTACCAGGTCCGGCAACAGAGGGTCGAGGAGCAGGACGTCGATCTGATTGTCATGCAGTCTCTCGAGGGCATCGGCGCCACTGGCTGCCTCGGCCGTAAACCAGCGCGGCAGATGCAGCTTTTCGCGCAGTTGCACACGAAATCCTGCGCTGGGGCTGACCAGCAGCACACCGATCGGGCTGCGGTCCTCATGACGCGCGGTGGAAGAGTTGGGGATACTCATCATGTTCTAACCTACCGAACAAAGAGGCTTTTGGCATCTGCAATCCGGTTCGGGAAGCACTTCCGTCACACGCCGGTGGCGTACTTTAGGGCCAAGTTGTGGGCCTACCTTCCTTTAGTAAGCTTGCGAGCATTCGTTTCCTCTGCAATGGTAATGCTCGTAGGTCACAGACCGCGAGTCGTCTGGGTTGGGGGCACTGCTTCCAACCGTGAGGCGAAACTGTCCGACGGGCCTGCACTTTCACGAAAAGAGCCGCTCATGATCTCGATAGTTGGAATCGTCATCGTCTTTGGCGCCG
>Ga0116226_10004226_pt1 | contig 12685 bp, 6 predicted proteins | sample S1TSphfallax_FD_89692 | JGI IMG/M metagenome (GOLD analysis project Ga0116226, IMG submission 89692) | Host-associated microbial communities from peat moss isolated from Minnesota, USA - S1T2_Fa - Sphagnum fallax MG | ecosystem: Host-associated > Plants > Peat moss > Unclassified | place: USA... | reverse complement strand
ATCTATTGTTGGTTTGGTTGGAATGGGTGGGATTGGGAAGACCACTTTGTGCAAAAAATTCTATCATTTGTTCCACAACCAATATGACAAATCTAGTTTTTTGGAGGATGTGAAATCAAAGGACAATATTAATGATGTCATAAAACAACTCTTGCATGATTTGTGTGGCAAACGGTTATGCAAGGATGAAAATGTGAATCAAGAAGACCTTGACCAAATTAAACAATGTATGATATCGAAGAAAGTGTTAGTGGTGGTGGATGATGTTGGTAAGGTAGAGAACCTTACATCCTTGCAACTTCTTATTGATAAGGTTGCCAAGAATGCAACTTTTAAAAGCAAAGTACTTGTGAATTGTCGAAATTGGCAAATTTTAAAATCTCATGTGAGTGAAGATGGAAAAGTGGTCATGAAATCTTTGGAGGAAGAACAAGCAAGGGAATTATTTATGTTCCATGCATTCGGTAATGCAAATTATGTTCCAGCAAATGATTTCAAAGATATATGTATGAAGATTATAAAAGCTTGTGGGGGGCTCCCTTTAAGTCTTAAATTATTGGGTTCTTTTTTGTGCAATACTAAATAATTAGAAATTTGGGAAGGTGCATTGAGCAAATTGAAAAGTGGGCAAAGTTTCACCTTGGGCAATGACAATGAAGAGCTTTGGAGTAAATTGAAAATTTCTTATGAAAACTTGGATAAACAACATCAAAACATGTTTTTAGATATAGCTTGTTTTTTGGGTGGTTTGAAAATAAATACAATTTGTCGAGTGTGGAGTGGAGATTATTTAAACCCAAAGTTTGAATTACAAAATTTACAAGATAGTTCTTTAGTCCAGGCAAAAGATGGAATCTTGTACATACATGAACAATTACGAGACATGGGTCAAAATATTGCAATGGAACTTCCAATTATGAATCGATTTATATGGAAATCAAATCAGTCAAATTTTTTTTTACAACATGATGAGGTTGTCACCATAATATTTCAATCCTATAATTTTATTTTGTTTTCCTATGATTTTTTTTTAATGTCCAAAATCAAATGTTTTAACTTTGAATCTTGATTTTATAAATAAATGGTTTTCCACTAAAAATTGGCATTAGGATGAAATGTTATTTTAAATTGATAATCCTTTTGTTTTCATTTCATGTGATAGGTGGTGGAAAATTTAGAAAGCATCTCATTGAAAAAATGTGTTAATTTGCCTACATTGTCCCAAATCGGCTCAAAGGGATTTCGCAACCTTAGGTTGGTTGACCTAACAGAAGCTTCACCAACTATAGTGGAAATTTGCATCCAAGGGCGAAATTTGAATAATGTTAAGTGGTTGTGCCTCAAAAATTGCATGATTCGAAAGTTGCCAAGTAATTTGTTTTATTGTTTACAATTACAAGTACTTGATTTGACACAATGCCAAAATTTGGAAGAAATACCTTCGTCTATTGGCCATTTGAGAGCACTCCAAAAATTTGATTTGAATGGGTGCGAGAGTTTGCAAAAATTGCCTACATCTATTGGCTAATTGAATGCACTCCAAAAATTTGATTTATCAAGGTGTTCGAACTTGAAAAAATTGCCTTCATCTATCGGGCAATTGAATACACTCCAAGAATTTGATTTGTCAGGGTGTTTGAATTTGAAAGAACTACCTTCATCTATTGGGCAATTGAATGCACTCCAACAACTTGATTTGTCAGGGTGTTTGAACTTGAAAGAACTACCTTCATCTATTGGGCAATTGAATGCACTCCAAGAATTTGATTTGTCATGGTGTTTCAAGTTGAAAGAATTACCTTCATCTATTGGGCAATTGAATGCACTCCAAAAGCTTGATTTGTCAATGTGCTCGAACTTGAAAGAACTACCTTCATCTATTGGGCAATTGAATGCACTCCAAAAGTTTGATTTGAAAGGGTGTTCCAACTTGAAAGAACTACCTTCATTTATTGGGCAATTGAATGCATTCCAAAAGCTTGATTTGTTAGGGTGGTCCAACTTGAAATAACTACTTTCATCTATTGGCCAATTCAATGCAATCCAAAATCTTTATTTAGAAAACTTTTTTAACTTGAAAGCATCATGAAAGAGATGCATTAATCTATTGGTCAATTGAATGCATTCAAAGTGTTTCATTCATCAAAGTGTTCCAACTTGAGATCACTACTTTCTTCTATTGGCCAATTGAGTACAATCCAAAAGCTTCATTTGTCAAGGTGTTCCAATTTGAAATAACTACTTTCATTTATTGGTCATTGAATGCATTTGAAAATCTTGATTTGTGTGAATGCTTCAACTTGCACAAATTACTTACATGTACTTTGGCCAATTAAATGCATTCCAAAAGTTTTAGTTGTGAGAATGTATGAACTTGTAGGAATTATTTACGTTTGTTGATCAATTTAATGCATTCAAGGAATTTAATTTGTTAAGGTGTTCTAATTTGAAAGAATTACTTTCATCTATTGCCAACTAAATCATTAGTACAAAACCCCTCTTTTTCAACCAACCCAACTTTGACTTGACTTCATCTTTGATTACGTTTCAATTATGATTTTTTGAATATTTGAAAACATTATTCACAATTGCCAAGTAGATTGAATTGCCTACTCTTCTGGTGGACAAATGAAGGCGAATCCCAACTATTTTGGAGCTCATGGAATATTCTTAGCACCCACATGGTCTACAATTGAATTCTAGTTGAAATGTTGACTTGGAAAATTACACACTTTATAATCAAGCCCCCCAAGGTGGTGTGGTGTGTCAAGTGAAAAAGTCGCATGTTCAACTATTTTGGTCAATTACAAAACATAGTGATGCATGATAAATCACACATGGATGGATGACATTGAGATTAGGATTAATGTCTTTGTTGCAAGTGCATGCTAGGATTGTCTTTCGACTACAACTACAAAGTTGAAAGGCAAAAAATGAATGTTGGGCACTCTTACATACTATGTCAACACTTCAATTGCAAGTGTTACTTAGTAAACATGACAACAACCATTGTGCCATGTTCTACAAACATTGGTATGCATGGTTTTGGTTTTTAAAAACAAATATTAATTGAGGTTGTTAAAACCAACAAAACCACAATGATGAAAATATGTTCATTCTCTTTGAAAGACCCCAATAGTTAGATTTTGAAAACTATCAAGTTTATTGATGATTTGTCAAAACATTTGAATCCTAGGTTCCATGATAAATGGTGGGCAAAAATGATTCAACTTCCAAGAAAACATTATTCCCATCAAGATGTGACCTTTCATCCAACTCCATATCAAAAGAAATTTGGCATTGAGAACAAATATAATAAAACTAGTTTTCTCTATACTTCAATACATGAGAAAATATATATGGACAAGGATAGTTTGATGCCCAAGAAAAGAAACGTCCTTTTCGTCAGTAAAAACATTTTCACTAATAGAAAAAGGCTAAAATGTAATCAAATGATTTATGAATACATGCAACTAATTGTTGTTGACAACTAACATTGGTTACAAATGCGATTGAAAATCACATCACCCATTTTTTGGTCACATTTATGACTATGTTGTAAGTATTTATAGGTTTTTCATTCTTCCAATGGGATGACTTTTCACATTATTTTCATCTTAAAAGGCCTTTGTATGGCCCATTAGTTGCAAAAGTGACCAAAAAATGGTAACTAATATTTATTTTACATTAAGTTATGTATGTTATTAATTTTGTATAAGGTAAGCCATGTGTTTTATGTTATGCTGACTAACAATCATGTATAGTAAGCCTTATGTAAACATTATGTACTCCACATTCATAATGGTATATATATGTATTATTTTCGTGGATTAGTTAAGCATGGTTTGAAAAAAATATTATTGTATATTAGCCTCACATTAGGGTATATGTAAAGGTGACAATACATCAAACATCCATAGGTATATAAAAAACAAATACAATTATTATCGTAGAATTATTGTAATTAAATTAATTGCCAAACAAATTTAAAATAATTAAAAATAATCAAATTCTTTTAAACTTCAAATTTATAATTAAAATCAATATTTAATCTTTACACTAATCATTATGTAATTCCAATAATTAATGTAATTATCATCATTACTTTCAAATTAATATTAATATTATTTATAATTATTTATTTACAATAAATAATAATTGTTCCAACAAAAAAATTTACCCTAATTATTAAATTTTTTACAATGCTAAAAAAATTCATAAAAAACTTATATAACATGGAATTGCACTTAGTAATAATGTTTTAATTTATAATTTAAATTCACATTTACAATTCTTATGGTAATATAACATGGATAATTAATTGACTTATTATAATTAAAATAATTCGATTATGGTAAATAATTGTATGTAAAACCTATAATGTTTTATTGAAAGTGCATAATTATTACTAAAACATTAATTTTTTACATTCTAAAAATATTTTTACACAGTAATAAAATATTATAAAAATTATAGTCAAATTATTTTAATCAAATCATTTATTATAAAACCGTTTTACTTACAATAATTATATATTTATTTAGCATTATTATCATAAATAATAATATAATATTGAATCTCTCTATATGTTATAAATTATAATTAAATTGGGATCTTTTTTTTTGCAACAATTATATTATAATTAGAGTAATGAATGTAAATTTTGTAATTTTTGGTATTTATAACTTAAAATTACTTATTTACACTTAACAATTATTAGAAATAAAAAATATTCACATTAATTATTCATATTTTTATAGTAATCAAAATTAATTATTGCAATTACAATAACCCACATGTATTTTTTGTGGACTGTGATTTAGTTGCAATAATTTATTGACAACCTCTTTCGAGCATACCTATCACCTTTGATGTATAGGAAAATACACACAACTTTGTCCCCTTGTGTTGTTCCTTTTTGTGATGCCATCTTTGTTGCAAATTGGTGTGCAACTTGGGGTTTAAAACTAGATTCCAAGGATGTTCAAGGAAGGGTGGGTATGAAAATAGAAATTAATATGGTACAATCACTCCCAATGGAAACACCCAACATTTCATTTTCAAACATGTGAAACATAATTTTGAATGCATTTTGTTGTTTACATGTTTATGTTATTTATTCCCATTCATTTGTGTGTTTTGTTTCAAGATCTATGGTCTTCAAGAATCAATTTTCCATTGTTCTCTTTTAGTCCTTAATCCTAATGCACATGAATAAGTCTAGTTCATAGGCTCTTTGTATTCCTTTCAATATCATCCTTAATGAATTTCTTACATACACATGGTCAATATCAATTAATGCACCTTCCTAATTTTTGTCACAAGAGGTGTCAAACCACTAGCTTTTTTAGGAACCAAGGTGTGGTTTCAAGAATTTAAAATCCTTAATAAGTCATAGTACAAGACCTTATAATTTTCCAAAATGTAGGGAATTTTGGAAGGAAACAAATTAAATCCTTTTGAATTGGGAATATGAGTCCTTGATTTTGTAGGAACATTTATTACCTCATAGTTCTTATAAAATTGGATCCATGATTTAGGATTTTCAATTCTTTATTAAAACATGCAATCTTGTGAAAGGAATTCGATTCTTGGGCTACAACTCCACTTATGTTTTATGAAACCCAATTGTGCATATTGAGCTTAATTAAGTATATTATATTTCATTTTTCAATCTTACATCAAGAGTGTGGATCCTAGACTAACAACATTATGTCCCATATTGAGGAAAAGTCATTCCAATTTTCATAATTGTATTGGTAAGGAAAGTAAGAAACATCATTGGAAATACAATAGAAAGCTTTGGCATTAAAAATGTTTCAACCCATTTGTCTCCAAGGTTCTACAAGACTTGATCAACATCTTGCCAAAACAAAGTACAACAATTCATGGCAAAAAATAAAATGGTAGGGTAATGTTTCATGAACTCTTACCACATTCATCAATAGGTGAAACATTCATTCCAATTGGCATAAACACAAGATCATAACAAGCTCTCCAATCTCACATGTGAATATGCTTAAAAAAACTAGTGATAATTCTTGAACACTTGCACATGGAGCAATGAACACACCCATTTCAATTATCAAATCATGTGATCATTTACTAAGTCAAACCTAGTTTATTGGCCCAAATGCCCCAACAATGCATATATTGGTTATATTTCATCTAAATTTTGGTGTATGATGCATATGTGGAGTTTTTATAATAAAAGGTTTCACCCTAAAAAATGAAGGTGCCAATATATACCATTGTTCCTTTTTAGAAGAAAAAAAATTGTAATAAAAAAAACTATCATCCCTAAGAAAATTTAACCAAATTTGGCTAGAAACCAAATATGAAGTACAAATCTTTAATCATTTATTATTATTTTTAACTACAAACTCAAAATCAAATATTGAAATGGTGAATTTCATTAAGTTTTTTTTTCACTTGTGGTATTTGAAAACCTCCAATATTTATCTGTGAAAAGAGGTAGTTTATTTGATTTGTTTGTCACATCGAAATTTCCCAAGTGATGGTGGATCTTGTCATGCTTTTGGTGTTGTTGGGAAGTTTTCAATGAATGAATGTGTATCAAGTTGGTTTCATAATGTTTCAACTTTTAGTGAAAAAGTTATTAAAAACAAAATAATCATTGAAAATTCATTTAAATAAAATATATATAATGGAATTTGGGCACACTCTTGGTATTGTTAGAAAATTTTCAATGCATAGTATTTAATGAAGGTGTTTGGATTTGTAGGAATCCAATAGCATTTCCAAAAAATATTGAATTTTGAGTAGTTTTCTTGGTTCAAAATTCAAATACCAAATGGCTTTGGAAGGAAAAAAATAGGTAACCAAATCACATTCGGGCCAATGACATAGGTTACATGAGTATATTTGAATTATAATCTTTCATCAAAAGCAAAGACAAAACTTCTCACAAAATCTAGGTATGAAAAATGAAACTTGCCTTCATCATAGACTTCATGGGTCACAATTTGGCAATAATAGTTATGTGAAATTTTCTTTTCATAGGTTCGAATGGAATAAACATTCATTCATCTACTTGTATTGTTCAAACATTGATGTCATGTGCATTGTTTAGACACGAATGTCATATGCATGTTTGTATTGTTTAAACACGGATGTTGTATGTTTATTTGTATTGTTTACACATGAAAGTCATGCACACAACTTTCATGTTTAAATAATGCATGGCATTCGTGTTTAAAACCATTCAAACCCATGAAGCCTATAAATTTGTGATGTTAGGAAGGGGAATGGAACCTTGCCTGATTTAAAAGTAACATATTTCTATGTTATTAAAGTGTCACCTTCATTTTACATGTAGAGGGTGTTAGTGGCATTGTAGTGAGCATATACAACCTTTATTTTGAGGTGTGTTGTTATTATAGGCGGAGGTTCATCTAGGTTAGACATTCTTTCTGTTAATTTAATGAGTTATTTTATTTATTTTTGACTCATTGGATTAATTTCAAATTAATTCCCATGTTCCCATTATATATTTAAAATACAACTATATAGACAAATCTTACAATTTTAACATCAAATTAATTTATGACTTTAAAACATGATAAAACCAAACAAACATTACATTTGCTATGGTATGTGTTATTGTAACTCCACCCCCAAATGTTTTCTTTCAATAGGTTAGACCTATGCATGTTTTTGTACTAACTCCCAACCCTTTCAAGATAGTGTCGAACAAGGCAATAGTAAAAACCATGTTTGTTCATGGGTGGTTCAAAGCTTTAGGGGGGTTGAAATGTGATAGGTGGTTCATAGGCAACATTGATGCCAATTTGCATTGCCATCAAACAATGGGTACAAGAACCCTTTTTTTTTAACAAGCCATGGTTTTTGTTGTCCTACTCGACAATATACCAAGAGGGTGTGGGAGCTAGTTTCAAGGTTGGGTAGGTAGGTGGCCATATAATTTGATGTCAATTGTTTGTTACTTATATAATTACTTAATTATTAATTTTGGTAACTTATTAAATGATGAGGTTTTATAATTTAACAATGGTTTGATGAGTCATTATTAATTAGTCATGTTACAAATTAATGTGCATGTTGAATCACATGGTAAGCCATGCGATGTGTAAGATTTTAGATTTTCTTTTTCTTTTTGTTTATTATATAAATGCATGTTTGGGTCCTTTGGAAACACTTTCATTTGATAAGAATAACTTGTTATAAATGGAAATTTTCATAGAATATATTTGTGAAGGGAAATGAAAGTTTTGTTTTGAAAGGTTTTGGCATAGTTTGTGAATGTGTAAAATCCATGGTAGGAGGATGGTTTTGCCATAATAGTTATGATATTTGTGTAAACAAAAACGTATATTTCCATAACTATGTACTAACAATACATAGTTTCATTCCTATACCCAAATGTATTCCACAACCACATTTTTGCAATTGGCATTATTGAATTTAGAAATTTGGATTAAAACAAGGTGAGCTCCAAAATAGGCCATGTCTTTGGCATTTGGCCATAATTGAACAAACTATAATTGGTATGATATACATGATTCAAATTATGTCACAAAGTTATAAATTGTGTCTTCCTTGATGGGGGTCTTTTTATTGTTCCATATATATCACAAGGGAAAAAATGCAATCTTTTGACATTCGCCCCGAAATAGACTAGTTGTAGTCTTTTCTTTATCATATCTATTTATATTAAGGAAGAAAATTTGGAAGCCTCCCAAACCATGACACATCTTGTTGCATTATTGGTACCTTCCATATATGTCCCCAAAAACAAATCAAGGAAAATCCTATTAAATGAAATAATGGTCATTCTAACTTTGTGTTTTTTCAGTGCAAGGTAAAGCCTCAAGGTGCATTTTCAAAATAAGGGGAGTGAGATGACAAATGAGTGTTGCCCCACATTTTGGAAATGTCTCCCACTAGTGTTTTTTTAAAGGATTTTTCAAAGTCGCCTAAGTGGCCACTATGAACTTCAATTAATAACTTAAGTGGCAACATCCACTATTAAAAATATGTGTTTTTAAGCTAGTTCTTTTCAAGTTAAATTTAGTCATATTTCTAGTCAAATCAGACACTGGACAAAATTGGTTGTAATCATAATAGACCAATTGTTTTTCACACAAATGTGACTCAAAATATATGATTAACATGACTAAGGCTATTAGTTGACGTGACATTTTTAATTTGATTCAAAACTTAAAATTATATTATTTATATGTTCATATATAATGACATTATGGAAGTTTAATATTTTTGAATTATAGGTGAATCCAAAACGCTATCACCTTTGATATGTGATGATTCAACATTGGAAAAAGAAAATTAAAAAAAAATTAAAAAATTATATATATATATATATATATATAATTCAGTTTGACTTATTGGCAAATCATGTCAGCCAATTTCATAGGCCTTTGAATCCCCAAACTTAGGATTTGTTTTAATGATGAATGCTCCAAAAGTTGATCCCACAACCTTTTCAACCACATTCCAAGGTTTGAATCACTAAGCCATCACCTCATGTGATGACAAAAAATGAAATTGCAAAATGTATAAACACATATTTTGAACAAAAAAATGACTTTTTTAATGTCACTATTTGGTTTAATTGATTTGGTAGATTTATTATTACATAAAAACTTTGAAATTTTTAAATCCAAAAATATATGTGAATCATAATTATTCTAAATATTCATTAAGTAACAAATTCAAATGCACCATTTGAAACTTTTAATTGAGTTATAAATTCAAATATTATTTAAACACATCTAATTTTTTAACTTTCATGCTTTGTGATTTTTTTCCATTTCAAAATGTACAACAACTAAGATAGTTTTAAATATTTATTTTAAAATTCATATACAATGTCTGAAATATAATTATTTCAATAAAACACTTACTTTAACAATTACATTGAATTTTTAATTTTTATAGTTTCAAAATGTGAACAAATAATTAAATCACTTAATTTGAAAATTCATATATAATGCATTAAATCTTTGATTGAATTATAATCTATAAATATTTTGGTAAATTTTTTTTTATCATAATCATATTGAACTTTATGATTCGTTTCAATTTCAAAATGTTTTCAATATTATTTTCAAAAATTCAAGCAATGTTTTTTTTGAGTGTGTTAGAAAGTTGCATATAACTATTTGAAGACACATTTGGTTTCCTTACTTTCATCATTGACTTCAATTTTATAATATTTTTAATCCAAAGTTTAAACATTCCATTAATTTAGATATTTTGATTTATGCCACATATTTATCAAAATTAATGTTTCAACAAAATATCTTTCAAATATCATAACCAAAAAAATTCATTTTTGAGTTAATGTTATTAAAATTTGTATGTTTTCAACCTTATAACAATTTTTGTAATAAAAGTAAAAAAATTGAATTAAATGCTACAATGTTTTGTAGTAATAATGGTTTTATTATAATTTTATAAATTAATTTATTTCTATTTTTCAATTTTCAAATTTAAATGAGATGTGCATCAGTTTTATTCTATTTTTTTATGAAATTAAAAGAAGTCACTTTATTTTATTATTCCATTTTACTCATGTCATTTGATCATATATAAATAAATATATGGTTTAATTTGGAGCTAATTTAATTTGGACATATATATGCATTCAATTGATTCATTACAAATGTGGATTGAATCATGAAATTTGAATAATTCAAGATTAGCATGTACATTTAGTTAATTATTATGATTTATTTTCTATAATTTTGACAAAATTAGAAAAGTTTAAATTAATACTCTAGTTTGTCATTACTTTTTTTTCAAATTTTTTCCCTTGTAAATTATAGATTTATTTGAATAATTATGAATAATAATTGAAATCATGATAATTATATCTTTCATCATTTTTTTCATAATGAAGTTTTAAAAATGAGAACATGTTATTTATTAATACCATGTCATTAAAAATAACATTATAATCATGTGTGTCATATTTTATGACTAATTCTAGTCATGTTAATTGTATTAGTCAACATAAACAAATCCACGTGGGCAACATTTTGTTTGATTGGATTATAAGGCTAGATTTTTCAATCATAATGGGCATTGCTACTTTTGATCTTAGTCACATGTACACATTTAATTACTTCAGACTACTAGTGTGTTCTAGATATTGACTATATTGTAAAAGCCATGTTTTTGTAATACTGATTACATGCATAATTATCTTTTGATTGATTTTTTTATTTTCTAAAAATTTATCTTTTCCCCTTGGTGGGGTGGTGTATGGCTATTGTAGGTTGCATTGTGTTTGAATAGTGACTATTTCAACTTTGAATTTGAATTTAGGCTATAATAGAAAAATTTGTGGAGCCTTTTGGCAAGTGTTTGAAAATTGGAGTGAAAACAATTTGGTGAAAAAAAATTTGGCCACTAACTTAAATTGTTTGAATTACAACTTAAAACTAGTATTTCATATAAATAACAAGTATTAAACACAAGCAATTTGTACAAGTCCATAAAATGCAAGACAAAAACTAGAACCACATGAACATTGAATAAAAATAAAATTGACAAATTGACATGCAAGGGAGTTGAACCTTGTCCCAAGGACACTACACCCTATGGTAGCACATGACTTTGACTTGCAAGCCACACATTAGTTTTGGTGATACAAAGAAAATCAACTAGATTATGGGAGGGTAGTAGAAATTTAGCTAGAGTTCAAATTGGTCAACATGGTGGAAACTAAAGTTTACTTGTGGCAAAGTTCAATTGACACTTAAATTGTCACCTTAAACCTCACTCACACAATCATCACAAGAAATTATTAGGAACTAGTCATATTTAGCCCAAAATTAAAACTAAGTTAACTTCTAACACATTGGTAAAATTCCTATGAGAACCCATACATCAACAAATGGATAGTGTCAAAGGGAAGATTAAATATTATTCACCTTGATGCAACAAGGTAATTAAGGTGGATAATTTTTGGTGAATAAAGAGTTTTTTTGTTAATGTTTTTTTAACATTTGGTCTTTGGTTATAAGTTTTTTTTCTTCAAGGTATCATATATTGGGTCCCTATAATGTGTTTGTTGGAATGAAATGAATAAACAAAAATGTTTTTATATGAAATTGCACGATACCATAATTGTTGATATGTAGTTACTTCAAAAGTCCATTTTTGTATGTTTGGTGTATATTTGTGCCATAATATTATAACATATGTGTTCAATTTTAAGTTCACACTTTAAAACTACTTGAAATTGTGGCATATATTGATGATTTTATTAGATGTTTATTGCATTTCAATAAATTGTACCTTAAGAAAATTGCAATGCAACACAAAAAGTGATTCACTTTAACTTGCATCCACCTTTACCTTGCGGCAAAACATATTTATGTCAGAAAATGAACTAAGAATGACCAAAATTTACAATATGAAAATCAAGGTTTGGGGCTTGGGATGGAAATTAAGTTTAGGGTTCTACCACGTTCTTGAATTCATAACTTATTAGACACATTGTAGCCCGAAATTAGGTTGTTTGGCCTCTGGTCATCCCTGATCAGGTGGTAAATTGTGCTAATTAAGTCATTTTGCCCATGGCGGCTACTTCTGGATTTGTGCTTGCATGGGAAGAGCTGTTGATGACTTCTTTTTGCATGGCGGCTACTCTTAATGGATTGAGGAGACGTTGTGT
>Ga0116226_10004225_pt1 | contig 12685 bp, 6 predicted proteins | sample S1TSphfallax_FD_89692 | JGI IMG/M metagenome (GOLD analysis project Ga0116226, IMG submission 89692) | Host-associated microbial communities from peat moss isolated from Minnesota, USA - S1T2_Fa - Sphagnum fallax MG | ecosystem: Host-associated > Plants > Peat moss > Unclassified | place: USA... | reverse complement strand
ACGTTGTTCGCTCAGCCCGACGGCGTCGGGCATCCCAGTGAACTGTGCGTGCGCACCGGGCAAAGTCCGGCCAACATGTCGCGGCTCAGCGATGCCTTGCTCCGGCTGGGCCTCATCACACGGGTCGCCAGCGTGCGTGACCGACGCAAATTGGTGCTGCAAATCACCGCACAGGGCGAAGAGCTGGTGCGGCGGCTGGTGCCGACGCTGTATGGTCCGCTCAAGACGATGCTCGAGGACTTCTCCGATCTGGAGCAGCGGCAGCTGATCGAGCAGTTGAAGCGGCTCAGCACCAAGTTGCATGAGACCATGACCCTGCAGCCTCCGCGACGCCCGGGGTGAACGCCGGTCACCCGCAGTCCTTATTCGCCCTCTATACTAGTGATATGCAACCCTCATCACCTTACATCGTCGCCATCGGCGGCACGCTTCGCCCGGGATCCTCGACTGAAAAGGCCATGCGGCATGTGCTCGCAGCGGCTGAGCGGGCCGGGGCACGCGTCACGCTCATCAGCGGCCCCGCGCTGCAATTGCCTCTATACCAACCAGAGAATCCCGAGCGCAGCGAGGGCGCCCGCCATCTGGTGGCGGAACTCGCCCTGGCCGACGGCATCATCTTAGGTTCGCCCGGCTATCACGGCAGCATCTCGGGTCTCGTGAAAAATGCCCTGGATTACGCCGAGGACTTACGCAACGACGCCCGACCCTATTTCAGCGGCCGACCCGTGGGCTGTGTCGCGACCGCCGGTGGCTGGCCGGGGGCCGTGAACACTTTGGGGGCATTGCGCGATATCGTGCATTCGCTGCGGGGCTGGCCGACGCCGATGGGGGCGGCCATCAATTCGTCGGAGAAGGTGTTCGACGAGGCGGGCCTGTGCACGGCGCCGCGCGTGGTGCAGATGCTCGACGCGATCGCCGCCGAGGTGCTGGCCTTCATCAAGCGTTAACTCCCCGCATGAGTGCCGCGTATAGCGTGAGCGTGCGCGGATTGTGCGAATTCACCGCCAAGAGCGGTGACCTCAGCGCGCGCTTCACGCCGGCGCCCACCGCACAGCAGGGCATTGCCGGCCATCAGCGTGCCGCCGCCCGTCGCGGCCCGGGCTACCAGCGGGAGCTGACCCTCGAGGGTCGCCACGATCTCCTCGAGGTGCGGGGTCGCGCCGATGGTTATGATCCAAGACTGAATCGTCTCGAGGAGTTCAAGACCCACCGCGGCGATCTCGAGCGCATGCCGGCGAATCAGCGCGGCCTGCACTGGGCGCAACTCAAAATGTATGGCGCGATGCTCTGCGTCAAACGCGGCTTGCCTGGGCTCGAACTCGCGCTGGTGTATGTCGACATTGAAGACGATACGGAAACCTGTTTCCGGGAACAGCTCGCTGCCGAGGATCTCGAGCGCGAGTTCAACGACCACTGTGCACGGTTCCTGGCGTGGGCGATTCGCGAGATGGCACATCGAGAGCTGCGCGATCGGCGGCTTAAGGGGCTCACATTTCCGCACGCGAGCTTGCGCAGCGGGCAACGGCAGATGGCGGAAGCCGTGTTCCGGGCGGCGGTGGGCGGCAAGGCCTTGCTGGTCGAGGCGCCCACGGGCATCGGCAAGACCGTCGGCAGCTTGTTTCCGATGTTGAAGGCCGTTCCCCGGCAACGTCTCGACAAGTTGTTTTTTCTGGTCGCGAAGATCTCCGGTCGCGAACCGGTACGGCACGCCCTCGAACTGCTCGGAACGGGTGTCGAGGCTCCGAAGTTGCGCGTGCTGGAACTGATCGCCAAGGAGGCGGCCTGTGAGTATCCGGGGCGGCCCTGCGAGGCGCAAAGCTGCCCGCTGGCGCGGGGCTTCTACGATCGGTTGCCGGCCGCGCGAGCGCTCGCGATCGACACCTTGCATCTCGATCGAGACAGCGTGCGGCGCGCCGCACTCAGTCATCACGTTTGCCCCTACTATCTGACGCAGGAACTGATCCGCTGGTGCGACGTGATCGTCGGCGATTACCACTACTTCTTCGACACCAGTGCGATCCTGCACGCCCTGACCCGGGAGAACCAGTGGCGGGTCGGCCTGTTGGTCGATGAGGCGCACAATCTGCTGGTACGCGGCCGCGACATGTACTCGGCGAGCTTGGTGCCCGCGGTGCTGGCCGACGCCGTGCGCGCCGCACCTCCCGCCTTGAGGCGTCCGCTGGCCGAGGTGGAGCGGGAATGGCGCGCCATCCATGGCACGCAGGCCGACGGGTACGCCGTGCACGCATGCGTGTCCGAGACGTTCATTGGCTCGTTGCGACAGGCCACGACGTTGCTGGCGGAGTACCTGGCGCAGGGTCCCGCGCCGCCCGAGCGCCCGACACCAGGCCCCTCGACACAGGAACGGGCGCTGCTCACCTTCTATTTCCAGGCGTTGCACTTCTGCCGCATGAACGAGGAGTTCGACACCCATTCGTTATTCGATGTGACACTGCAAGGCGCGGGGGCGACGCTGTGCATTCGCTGCGTGAATCCGGGGGAGTTCCTGCGGTCGAGGTTCGCGGCAGCGGCGACGGCGGTGTTGTTTTCGGCGACGCTATCGCCGGGCGCTTTTTACCGGACACTGCTTGGGCTGCCCGAGAGTACTGCGTGGATCAACGTACCGTCGCCTTTCGACGAGCGGCAACTCGAGGTGCGGATCGAGCCACGGATCTCGACGCGGTACCACGATCGTGCCCGGTCTTTGGACCCGATCGTCGAACTCATGGCGCGTCAGTACCGCGCTCGCCCGGGAAACTACCTGGCGTTCTTCTCAAGCTTCGAGTATCTCGACGCGGTCCTCGGGCTCTTCGAGGCGCGCGTCGACGACATTCCGGTTTGGCGGCAAACGCGGGGCATGTCGGCCGCCGAGCGCGGCGCGTTTCTGGCGCGGTTCACGCCGACCGGTGTCGGCATCGGCTTTGCGGTCTTGGGGGGCGCGTTCGCCGAGGGCATCGATCTGCCGGGCGAGCGGCTGATCGGCGCCTTCATTGCGACGCTTGGCTTACCGCAGGTGAACGAGGTCAACAGCGAAATCGAACGACGGCTGCAGAGGCTGTTCGGTTGCGGCTATGAGTACACGTATCTGTATCCCGGTCTGCAAAAGGTGGTCCAGGCCGCCGGCCGGGTCATCCGCACCGCAACCGATCGGGGCACCGTCATCTTGATCGACGATCGCTATCAGAGTGCAGGGGTCAGGCGGTTGCTGCCGGAATGGTGGCGGGTGTAATGCGACTCGCCGATCCTGTCAGCCTTCGGCATCGATGAGCCGAAAGGAGAGATTTTTACGTTTCCCCTCTAGGAACCCAAACCATGAGGGAGTTCGCCATGCCCGCCCTTCGTAACTCGCTTATGATCTCGTGCCTGATGGCAGGACTGACACCCGTGCTGGCGGTGAGTGGCGCGGCCGGACTCAACGACGTCGAACCGGCGGGTACGGCCCGTAAAGCGGCTCCGGCAGGGCTACCGTCGGTGGACGACGGCCTGGACCTTTACTACGTCGCCAACAACGGCACCGATGCATTGTTGATTACGACCGCGACCAGTTCCGGCTGGACCGGAGATACCCCGGTCGGCGACCATTCGAGCGTCACGACACCCGCGGTATTGGGTGGTACCTATCAGTACATATTCTTCGTGGGCAGCGACGGCCAGAATGAGTTGAATGTCGCTTCGTCCTTTGATGGCATCACTTGGGGTTCTAAGTATGTCATCCCGGGCGTCAAAAGTAAGTTCGCTCCGGCGGCGGCAGGCTATTTTGGCTATGCGATAGTCGCCTATGTTGCCGATGATGGGACCGATGATCTTTACATCGTCGAGACCAGGTTACCTGACGCCGGGGCGGTGCCCGCGTCGGAGCTAAAATGGGATGCGCCCGTCAAGATCACAGGGCAGAAAAGCCGAACTGCACCGGCATTGAACGTGTTTATGAATGAGGCCGGAAACACCGAACTCGTGCTCGCCTACGTTGCCGACAATACCACTAACGACTTGTTGATCACGACCTCGGCCGGCGGTGATCTTTGGACCAAACCGACCCTGGTCAAGGGTCCACAGGATGAAACGCCACAACAGAGCCCACTCGCCCCAGCGCTGCTTTTCTACTATACCTGCTCAGAAAATGCAGTAGGTTGCCCATTGCTATTGGGCTACGTGGCCAACAACGGTAGCAATGACCTGTTTGTCACCACCTCGCACGATGCGCTCAATTGGACCAAGTCGAGCCCGGTGCAAGGTCAGCAGAGTTCGGTGGCGCCGGCGCTGGGTATTGCCCCATCGCTGCACGCGGACCCGGCGGTCATCATGGCCTTCGTCGCGAACAACGGCAGTCACGATTTGTTGGTCGTGACTTCGTCGGATGGCACTCACTGGAGCGGTTCGAGCCCGGTCGGCAAGACCAGCAAGGCGGCACCGGCCATGAGTTCAGTCTTTCCAGATTGACGATGCATGACTGAATTGCGCCGGTAACCGCCACCACCATCCAACGCTCGTTGGCCAGCGGTCCCGCGAGAATTTGCCGGACGGCATGGACGCCTGGCGATTGCGCCGCGCAGAGCACTTAATAGCCGACCATAGCCGGGAGCCGGCGAGCCTTGCGGTTTACCCAAAATCGCGCGAAGCTAGGGATGGATCGCAGGCTTTTCATGGATGAGCGATACGGAAACAGCACAATGGCGACCGAGGTTCCCCAACACCTACTTGCTCCATGGTGTGCCGGCGGCACCGAGGCTTTGAATGAGTTCCTGCCGCTCATCTATGAGGAATTACGCCAAGTAGCGCGCAAGCACCTGCGCGGCCAACGTATCGATCACACCCTGCAAACCACGGCACTGATCCACGAAGCGTATTTACGTCTGGCGGGCGGGGCACGGGTGAACGTTCAAGGTCATGTGCACTTTGTCGCGCTCGCATCGCGAATCATGCGCCAGGTCTTGGTCGATCACGCCCGTGCGCGACTGGCGATCAAGCGACAGGGGGGCTTACGGGTCACTTTGAGCGAGGCCGAGGGTGTGGCCGTGCAATCCGAGCACGACGTCATCGCCATGGACGAGGCATTGACGCGTCTGGCCGAACTCGATGAGCAACAGGCGCACGTGGTGGAGCTGCGCTACTTTGGCGGCTTGTCGATCGAGGATACGGCCCTCGCCCTGAGCGTTTCGGCCGCCACGGTGAAGCGTGACTGGACCATGGCCCGCACCTGGTTGCGCGGCGAACTTCGCTCCAGCCCCCCATGAATGCAGCGCGGACAATGATGGTCAGAGCGATGCCGCTTGCGTGCCGCCCGACAATCCGGCGAGGCAAGCTGCTACGAGGACTCCGGCATGAATCCCTGCAGTCCAACGCGACCTTTTCTCGTGGCTGGCTTTACGAGAACCCCATTTTTGCAACCTAGGCATGCCAAACTCACCGCGTGAAGTTGGTCAGTGTTCACACTGAATCATGAGATCCTCAAACAATAGCTCAGGGATATGGCGCATTGGCTTGTGAGATTACCTTCCACTTATTTCTTGATCCATGCGTGCCGACGCGTTGATCCACGAAGTCCGACGTTTCGTGGGCCGAGCGCTCGCGAATACTCATGACCACATGCACCTCGTCGCGCTCGCGTCTGGAATCGCACGCCCGGTACGTGTCGTTCGTGGAAGTGTGCAGCTACGCAGCGATCCGCATCCGGGTTAGCTGTGGACGCGGCGCGCTGGCAGGAAATTAAGGATTCCTTCGACTCGCTGCTTGAACTCGATCCCTCCCTGCGGTCCTTCGAGGTCGGAAAGATCGGTGTCCGGGACCCTGAACTCCGTCTCGCGCTCGAAGGCCTCCTCGCCGCACACTTCAAAGAAAGCGACGAGTTCTTGGAGATACCTGCAGCCGCGCTCGCGCCGCTCGGGGACGACCCCGAGGAGGATTCGCGGTTGGGTACCCATGTCGGTCCCTATGAGTTGATGCGCGAACTCGGGTCAGGCGGTATGGGTGACGTCTATTTGGCCCGACGGATCGATGCCGAGTTCGAGCAGCAGGTTGCCATCAAACTGATTCGCAGCGGCCAAGACTCCGCGACCGTCGTGCGCCGTTTCAGGGCGGAGCGGCAGATACTCGCCAACCTCGATCATCCGAACATCGCAAGACTCCTGGATGGGGGACGTACGGCGCAGGGGCAGCCGTACTTCGTCATGGAATATGTTGCGGGGTTGCCCATCACGGACTATTGCGATCAGCACCGGCTGAGAATCCGTGAGAGGATCGAGCTATTTCTCCAAGCGTGCGAGGGCGTGCAACATGCACACCAGAACGCAATCATTCATCGGGATTTAAAGCCGGCCAATATATTGGTAATCGAGGTCGACGGCAAAGCGGTGCCGCGCATCATCGATTTTGGGATCGCCAAGGCGGCGAGCCCCAATCTGACGGACCAGACGCTGTTCACACGGATCGGCCATTTCGTCGGCACGCCCGGCTACATGAGTCCGGAACAGGCGGACCCCAACGCCAAGAACACCGATTCGCGCACCGATGTCTACTCGCTCGGCGTTATTCTGTATGTGTTGCTGACCGGGCTGCAGCCTTTCGAGACGGCGCCCGGGAAAATGCCGCCACTCGATGTGTGGCTGCGCCAGCTGCGCGAAGAGGAACCCCCCCGACCCAGTCGAAAGGTCACTGGCGATACGCACACCATCACCGCAACGATGCGTAGCACGGCACCCAGCCAGTTGGCGAGTGAGCTGCGCGGCGACCTCGACTGCATCGTGATGAAGGCGCTCGAGCGCGAACGCGAGCGACGCTACGCCACACCGCTCGAGCTGGCCGCGGACCTGCGCCGCTACTTGAACGATGAGGCGGTGACGGCACGTCCGGCGAGCGCCGGCTACCAGATGCGCAAGTTCGTCCGCCGTCATCGATTCGCCACGGCGTTCATCGTCATGGTTACCGTTCTGTCGGTGATGGCATCGGCTGCGGCATTGATTGCCCTGAGGCAGAAGCGTGAAGCCGAGATTCAACGCAGTGAAGCCCAGCATCAAACAGCGGAGACTCTGAAGGCCCAGGCGCGGTTGCTGACTCAGGCGGCAGCGCAGCGGCTCAAGGACAACGACGTGGCGGGTGCACAGGGTATCATCCTTGAAGTGCTCACGAATCCTCGCTACGCGCAGCGGAACAGCGCAGCCGCGTTGAGTGTGTTTCAGGAAAGTCGGGCGGCCGCCACTCAGTTGGCCGTACTCTACGGCCATGGCGATCGCCTGTATTGCGCTGCGTACTCGCCCGACGGCACCCGCGTGGTCACCGCTTCGGCGGACAAGACCGCGCGCATCTGGGATGCGGGCACGGGCAGTCAGCTTGCCGTACTCTTAGGTCATGACAATGCCGTCTATGCCGCTGCCTATTCGCCCGATAATACGCGCATCGTCACGGCCTCGGCTGACAAGACCGCGCGCATTTGGGATGCCCACTCAGGGAAGCAACTCGCCGTACTCTCAGGCCATGGCGATACCGTTGATGCCGCTGCGTACTCGCCCGACGGCACCTACATCATTACGGGATCGCGGGATAAGACCGCGCGCATCTGGGATGCCCGCTCAGGGAAGCAGCTCGCCGTGCTCTCAGGGCATGGTGATTTCGTCTTCGCCGCCGCGTACTCGCCCGATGGCACCCGCATCGTCACCGCCTCGGCGGACAAGACTGCGCGCATCTGGGATGCGCATTCAGGGAAGCAGCTTGCCGTGCTCTCGGGCCATGGCGATGCAGTCGATGCCGTTGCATACTCACCCGACGGTACTCACATCATCACGGCATCGCGGGACAAGACCGCGCGCATCTGGGATGCCCGCTCAGGGAAGCAGGTCGCTGTGCTCTCGGGCCATGGCGATTTCGTCTACGCAGCCGCGTACTCGCCCGATGGCACCCACATCATTACGGGATCGCGGGACAAGACCGCGCGCATCTGGGATGCTCACTCAGGGAAGGAGCTGGCGGTGCTCTCAGGCCATGGTGATTATGTCCACGCGGCTCGTTACTCGCCCGACGGCACCCGTATCGTTACGGCCTCGGCCGACAAGACCGGACGAATCTGGGATGCCCGCTTAGGGAAGGAACTTACCCTGCTCTCCGGCCATGGTGATAGCGTCTATTCGGCTGCGTACTCGCCGGACGGCACGTCCATCGTCACCACCTCGCAGGACAAGACTGCACGCATCTGGGATGCGCACTCAGGGAAGCAATTCGCCATGCTGTTAGGACATGGCGATACCATCTATGGCGCTGGGTACTCGCCCGACGGCACCCGCATCGTCACCGCTTCGGAGGACAAGACCGCACGCATCTGGGACGCACACTCGGGGAAGCAGCTCGGCGTGCTGTTAGGCCATGGCGATATCGTCTACACCGCCGCGTATTCGCCCGATGGCACCCGCATCGTCACGGCATCGCGGGACAAGACTGCACGCATCTGGGATGCGCACTTGGGGAAGCAGCTCGCCGTGCTCTTAGGGCATGGAGATATCGTCTATACCGCTGCGTACTCGCCCGACGGCACCCGCATCGTCACCGCCTCGGTCGACAAGACTGCACGCATTTGGAATGCATACTCGGGGAAGCAGCTTGGCGTGCTCTTAGGCCATGGCGATATCGTCGGCGCCGCCGCGTACTCGCCCGACGGCACCCGCATCGTCACCGCCTCGGGCGACAAGACCGCACGCATCTGGGATGCGCACTCGGGAAAGCAACTCGCCGTTCTCTTGGGCCATGGCGATTTCATCGAGACCGCAACGTACTCGCCCGACGGCACCCGCATCGTCACCGCCTCGGATGACAAGACGGCCCGGATCTGGGATGCGCGCATTCCAGCCGATCTCCCAGGCCAGATCCTGTGGGATGCAGCGGCACAAACCGACCCGCTGCAGGATGCCGATCGAATTGAACTTGGCCTGCCACCCGCTGTACACGTGAAGCTGTGGCGCTTTCAAGCATCTGCGTGCGATCAGGCGGCAGCTGCATTCGATGATCCCGATCGTTTGGCACGCGGGCTCGCACAAGCAGCAATCGTCGCAGAGGTTGCTAACTCCGCCTGTTCCCCTCAAGCCCCGGGCGGAAACACGCCGCGATTGAACTATCAGGCAGCACGCGCATTGCTCGCAAAGTCCGACGTGAAAGGCGCGAGGCATCTGTTCGAACTCGCGGTGTCCGCGGGTTATCGCGCTGCGCAGATCGATCTTGCGAACCTCCTGGTCGACCCTTCCGCCGGGATGCTCGATCCCAAGCGTGCGGTGGCGCTGGATCAAAAGGCATGGCGAGAAGGGGTACCGATCGCAGCGTATTTACTCGGGCATTTTTATGAGGCGGGTGTTGCGGACTTGCGTCCAGATCTCGCCAAGGCTTGGCAGTGGTATCAGAAAGGAGCGGACGCGAGCGAACCCCACGCGCTCGCGCGTTTTGCCGAGCGGGCCGAGACACAGGCGCTGGCTGAAACCGATCCGCAGAAGTCGGCCGGAGTGCTGCTTCACGCTTTCAGTGATTATGCTGCGGCCGCTGAGCGAGCACAGGACGAAGACTGGCCGGACGATGCCTGGAGACACTGGCGTTACCGCCGTGCGACGCTGGCGCGATTACTGGCGAGGCAAGGGATGATGCAGCAAGTGGCCGATGCCTACGCCGCGGTGCTCGCGCGCACCCAAAGATAGGTCGATTGGGCCGGCAGGAGGAGAGCCGTGAGAGGGTGGGGCAGGGCGGCCGGGTTCTCGCTGCGCGCCGGGGTGGCAGCAGAGGAGTCTGCGCCAAAATTGCCGGGAAGTGATCGCGGCGAACGCCGGCAAGCGTTATCATTCGCGCAAATATCCGGTGAACGGGCAGCGGGTCTAACCTATGGCAGCGAGCAAAGAGGCGATTGCGACGGATGCGTCGGAGGTGACGCAATTCGCCATTCTCGGTGCCTTGAGCGCATCCCATTTCATCAACGATATGATGCAGTCGTTGCTGCTGGCCATGTATCCGCTCTTGAAGGGTGAGTTCACGCTGTCGTTTGGACAATTGGGTCTCATCACCCTCACCTACCAGGTCACGGCCTCGTTGTTACAGCCCTTGATCGGTCTCTATACCGACCGCCATCCGAAGCCTTTTGCAGTTTCGGTCGGAATGAGCTTTACGATGGTGGGACTGCTCACGTTGGCATTCGCTCATCGATTCGAGGCGGTGTTGATCGCGGCCGCCTTGATCGGCACCGGGTCCTCGGTATTTCATCCGGAGTCTTCTCGAATTGCCCGCTATGCCTCGGGTGGTCAGCACGGCTTGGCGCAGTCGATATTTCAGATCGGTGGTAACACTGGTAGCGCAGTGGGGCCATTGATCGCTGCATTTATCATTCTGCCCCATGGCCGCACCAGCATCGGCTTCGTGGCGCTGGTGACCCTGATCGCGATCGGACTCATGTTTCGGGTGGCCCTCTGGTATCGACACCACCAGCCTGCCGTACCCTCGAAGCGCCGCCCCACGGAACCTTCAACGGGCGCTCTTCCGTCGTCGCGCATCGTGGGTGCAATGCTGGTATTGGTGCTGTTGGTCTTTTCGAAGTACTTTTATCTGGCGAGCTTGAGCAGTTATTACACCTTTTATCTCATGGCTAAGTTTCACGTGTCCGCGGAGAGCGCACAGCTCAACCTCTTCGCCTTTTTGTTCGCTGTGGCGGCGGGCACCATGCTGGGCGGTCCGATTGGGGATCGCGTCGGACGCAAGCGGGTGATTTGGGTGTCGATCCTGGGCGTTGCGCCTTTCACGCTGCTGTTACCCTCCGCGAATCTCGCCTGGACCGGGGTCCTCACGTTCGTCATCGGACTGGTGATCTCGTCAGCCTTCTCAGCGATTCTGGTATTCGCGCATGAGCTGGTTCCGCACCGGGTGGGTCTGGTTTCCGGGCTCTTCTTTGGGTTGGCATTCGGATTCGGTGGAATCGGCGCGGCCATTCTCGGAGGGCTCACGGACCGGTACGGTATCGAGTATGTATACCAGCTGTGCGCGTACCTGCCTTTGATGGGTGTCGTGACGGTGTTGCTGCCGGATCTTAAGAGCTCGCAACGGAGACCGGCACAACAAGCACAGCTGGGTGTCGAGGGTCGTTAACGTCAGGGTTTGAGCCGTCTCGATTTCTGCACGTTACTGATCGAATGCCGCGATTGATGGCACGTCCGCAAGCGCTCACACTTGAATAACCTGGTAACATCTCGAAGTTGCACGCCAGCAAACCTCGCGAGTCCCTTATGCCCAGCATCGCATGCCTGCGCCTGATTCTGGCGCTGGTGTTGCCCCCGGCCGCGCCGCTCATGGCCTGGGCCGCCGACCCCGCACCCGTGGACTCCCGCCATGGCGTGGTCGTCACGGCGCAGCACCTGGCTTCGGATGTCGGCGCGACCATCCTGCGCCAAGGTGGCAATGCGATTGATGCTGCCGTGGCTGTCGGCTACGCCCTCGCGGTGGTCTATCCGCAGGCAGGCAATCTCGGCGGTGGCGGTTTCATGACTCTGCGCCTCGCTGACGGGCGAGCGACCTTCATCGATTTTCGCGAGAAAGCTCCTCTGGCGGCGACCGAGACCATGTTTCAGGACAAGAACGGCCAGGTAGTCCCCGGTCTGTCCACGGATTCCTGGCTGTCGGTGGGCACGCCCGGCTCACCGGCCGGTCTCGAATACGCGCGGGAGAAGTACGGCAGCATGGGACGTGCTGCGTTGATGGCACCGGCAATACGGTTGGCGCGCGAGGGCTTTACGATCGGTCAGGGCGATGCGGGGGTTTATCAGATCGCGACGGCTGATCTCGCCAAGGACCCCATTGGCGCGAAGATCTTTTTCAAGGATGGTCGGCCGCTGCAACAGGGCGACAGGCTGGTGCAGTCACAGCTCGCCAAATCGCTCCAGCTCATCAGCGAACGCGGGCCCGAAGCGGCGTTTTATCGCGGTCCGATCGGCCTCGCCATCGCGGCGGCGAGCCGCGCGGGCGGCGGCATACTTGGTGTCGCGGACTTTGAGCACTACCGCGTTCGTGAGTTGCAGCCGATCGAGTGCGATTACCGTGGCTATCACATCATTTCGGCGCCGCCCCCGAGTTCCGGCGGGGTGATGATCTGCGAGATCCTACAGATCCTGCAGAGTTACGACCTCTCCAAGATGGGCTTCCATTCGGCCGACGAGGTCCATTATCTGGTCGAGGCGATGCGCCGCGCCTATGCGGATCGGCGTGATCTCGGCGATCCGGCCTACGTCACCAACCCCCTGGCGGAACTCCTGAGCCCCGCGCACGCCGCGGAATTGCGGGCAAGCATCGACCCGGTGAGGGCAACGCCGTCCGCCGCCTTGAGCAAGGCGGGCGCGTCGCCGCACGAGGGGACGAATACCACGCAGTATTCGATCGTCGACTCCGCCGGTAACGCGGTGAGCGTGACCTATACGCTCAATAACTGGTTCGGCGCCCAGCACGTCGCGGGCGACACCGGCATCTTGGTCAACGACGAAATGGATGACTTCACCTCCAAGCCCGGTGTGCCGAACATGTTTGGGCTTATTCAGGGCGCCGCCAATGCGGTGCAGCCGGGCAAGACCCCCTTGAGCTCCATGTCGCCGACGATTGTGACCAAGGACGGTAAACTCGTCATGGTGATCGGCAGCCCCGGCGGCTCGCGCATCATCACGATCACGCTCGAAGCGATCATCAACGT
>Ga0116226_10004224_pt1 | contig 12685 bp, 15 predicted proteins | sample S1TSphfallax_FD_89692 | JGI IMG/M metagenome (GOLD analysis project Ga0116226, IMG submission 89692) | Host-associated microbial communities from peat moss isolated from Minnesota, USA - S1T2_Fa - Sphagnum fallax MG | ecosystem: Host-associated > Plants > Peat moss > Unclassified | place: USA... | reverse complement strand
CGCAAGGATCTGGTGCATATCTACGCCGCCGCCGGGGGCGGCTGGTCGCTGTAAGGTTCTAAGCCTTTAGCAAAGAGGGCGGCGCGCAGGCGCCGCCCTTCTGAATTCAAAGCGTCCGTTCCCAGGCTAAGGTGTCTTCTGGAATATAGTGGGAGCCTCCGTTCCGGCGAGATCCTGCGACATCCACGATCCACCATTTTCCCTTCGCATCCTTGACTCTGCAGGTCGCTGCCCCCGTCTGTCCGGTTTGAAGAGTGTAGTGGGGTAGGGATACATCCGGGTAGCTGAGCCATGCAGCGCTCGAAGTAACGCGCCACCGAATATGTCCCGGTTCTATGGCCACATCGTTGGGCAGGCGGTACTGGCCTTTTGGCTGCAGAGTGATCAGTTGGTCGGTGGAATGGTCTGGGTCGGACCGGCAGGTCTTTCCCATCTGAGGGAATAAATATTGGCCAGCCCCTACCAGAGCAAAAAGGACAAAGCCCGTGATCCAGAGATCGCGAGGTCTCATCGCTTGATCCCCTTCAATAATGATAACGGCACTGTGCGATCTCCAATTGCTTGGACTCACCAGTGCCGCTAACGCGGTAAACCAGCCGGTGTTCGCCGGTGATGCGTCTGGACCAATATCCCTTGAGGTTTTCTTTCAGGGGCTCCGGCTTTCCCAACCCTGCGAAGGGGCTGCGAAGCGTGTCACGGATAAGTTCGTTGATCTTGGAAAGGATAGTTTTGTCGGTCTGCTGCCAATGGACATAGTCCATCCAGGCAGACACATCCCAGACCAGCTTCACGGATCGATCAGGTCATGCGCGACAGTGTTGCCCGCCTCAAGTTCTGCGATCGAGCGTAACAGACGCTCGGCATTCTTGGGGCTGCGCAGCAGATGCAGCGTCTCCATGATGCCGTCATATTCCTCCTTGTCGAGCACGACGGCCGAGGCAGCGCCTTGACGGGTGACGAGCAAAGGGACGCGCGACTCACGCACCTCGTCGAGGCGCTCACGGAGATGTTCGCGGAGGTCTGTGAAGCTGCAGCTATTCATGTACATAAGTATGTACAGATACCCGATTTTGTCAAGATCTGCGTCTTCTTGATCGGATTACTCGAAGCTCACCTGTCGAGCCGGTTCCTTGTCGCGGATCTGTTCGAAGACGGAGAATTCTGCCTCGGTCAGCTGTGCCTGCTGGCCGATTCTCACCAACAGGGAGCCCACCTTAACGCTGCGCAGTCGATGCCGCGTTTCGTCTTGGTGAAGCAGTCGTCTGCGCAACTTGGTGAAGAGCTTCCTAATCATCTAATCCCTTCCCCTCCAAAATCTTCGGCACGTATTTCTCGATCCGCGCCTCGCGGGTCTTAGCTTGTTTCGCCCCGGCGAAGTGCAGCAGATAGCCCTTCTTTCGGCCCGGCGTCAGTGCCTCGAACGCCTTTTTCAACTCCGGCATCTGGGCAAGCTTGGCCGTGAATTCCTCGGGAACCTCGAACTCCTCGGCCTTCTTGAAATCCACCCTGGCGCCTGACTTCTCCACCTCGATGGCGTCGTGCAGATAGGCCTTCAGCACATTCTCCATCCCGGCGATCTGCTCGGCGCTGGTGAAGCGGATCTGGCGCGCCGACTGCACATTGTCGGTCTGCTGCACCAGGATGGCGGCCGGGTCCTTCATCAGCGCGCCCTTCATGAACAGCAGGGCGCAATACTCCTTGAAGCCATGGATCAAAAAGACGTTCTGGCCATTCAGCGCGTAGCAGGGATGGCCCCATTTGAACTCTTCGGTCAGCGGGCAGTCCAGCGCCAGCTTGCGCAGCTTCTCGAATTCGGCCTTCCAGGTCTTGGCATTGGCGACATAGGCGTCGGCCTTGGGGTTGCTCATGATTGCACGCAGGTTTCGGTGCCGTGATTGCCGGCTTTGTAGTCAGGCTCGTAATAGAATTTGCTGAATTGCCATTTGCCCGATTTCGCCTTGCTGAATTTGACGATGCCGGTGCCGAAATCCTTGTTCGACGCGTCGGTATTGGCGAAATAGATCGCCGCGCTATTGCCCTCCGCCGCGCCATGGCCGGGATAGGTGCCATAGCCGGGCACCTTCATCTCGAAAGTGTAGGCCGCGTATTTGCCGAAGCTCTGCTCCTTGACCAGCTGCAAGGTGACGGTGCTGACATAGGGCCCGTCATGGCCGTCATCGCCCTTGCACGCATAGGTCCCGCTGTAATCCGGGCCTCTATAGGGCGGCGGGGCCGCGAAAGCGGGCAGGGCTGTGAAGGCCACAAGCAGGGTGGGCAGCAGATATTTCATGGCGGGGACGCTTCCTTCTCATGAGGAATGATCCACCTACAATATCAGTGCGCCGCCGCGTTCCAAGCCGACACTTTGGTGCGAGTGTCGGACAGCATCTTGTCCAGCGTCGCGCATTTTCCGTTGGAGGGGATGGCAAACTCGCCTAAATTAGTTGAATAAATGGTGCAGGGGACATTGATTTGTTGCGTTACCGTCAATCAAATTTTCGTTTCGGGCCTCATCTTGCTTTAGCTTTCGGCTCGGTATTGGTCCTGTCTTCCTGCAATCGCGTCGAAAATATCCAATCGGTGAAAAGCCAGGACTACACATCCACTCCAAGAGATATTTTCGGATATATCCAGTCTTCTAATTTTTCCTCCGACAAGGGGATAGAGGATTTCAAAAAGAATATGGTCAACGGGATGGCGGAATGCGGCGTCAGGCTGCAATTCCAGCCGAGTCTGCCGCTCGTCTCGGCGCAATTCCAGCCGAGTTTGGGGCTGCCCGTCACACCGCCCGCCGGGTTCGCGGCGATGCTGGCTTTCCGTGAACTCGGTCATGAAATGACGACGCTTCGCGGCGGTGCGGTCGGCTATGACAGTTTCGTCGACATGTATCGCCTCGAGATAACCTTGACCGACCTCGCCAGCAAGAGGACTGTCTGGAAGAGCCAAGGCGATTACCGCACGACCGACAACGCCAAGCTGCAGTCGGTGCTCCATTCCCTGGACAGTAGCGCGGGCGCCGCATGGTCGAGCACCGTGCTGACGAGCATGCGCAAAGAAGGATTGCTGGGGGCCTGCCGTTCCGCCGACGCCATCGCGCCCGGGCCGGTAACGATCGCCGCCTCCACGCCTTCCGCCCCGCCTATGGCGGAGGTCAGCTCCGCCGCTCCCGTCAGCTCCGCCGCTCCAGCCAAGCCGCCTTCTTACAGAATCAACAATGTCACCTATGCCTCGTTGGGCGAGGCAGAAGTGGCGCTGCGTGCGAACGCCGCCAAGGAAGTCGCTCAGGTCGTCCCCGTCCCAGGTCCGGCGCGGGACACGCTGCTGATCGTCGCCATCGGCGACAAGCCGGCCAAGATCGTCAGCACGTCGGGCCAGACCGCAGCGCAGATGGAGCCGATCATGGCCTTCATGCATGCGGTCAACCGGGTCGGTTATGACAGTGCGGCCGACGCCGTCCGCCGTTCCACTCTCTTCAAGCAAGTCATTCTGGTGACCGGGGAAGACGTCGCCGACGCCGATTTCAAAGACGCGTCCTACAAGCTGTGGTTCTCGTCGGGCAGCTGGGGGCTGGCGAAGCGGGGCGGCGCCCGGCAGAAGACCGCCGTGCCGGTGAATGGTGAGCCCAAGGCCGCGACCCTGAACATTTTCATCAATAGTCTGCAGCAGGCAGCGACGGCGGCGGATCAGGGGGGATCATGACGAATTTCCTTCCTTTTCGCCGCGGGATCGCCCGCGGCACCGCCGTGCTTGCCTGTAGCGCGCTGGCATCCTGCGGCGGCCCGCGTTTCGTCTATGCACCACCCGCTTCGGTCGCGTCCGGAGAGTCGGCGACGCTGACCGGCTCTGCCTTTTCGCGTCGCGCCTTCAACGACATCCTCACCTGCGTCACGCGGGTCGATGGCGTGACCATTGCCGATGCCGCGCATAACAGCTGTAAATATCTGGCGCACCACCGCGTGGTGATGACGCCGGGACCCCATACGGTCGCTATCAGCTATGCCGGCGAGATCGGTCCTTATACGTCGGGCAGCAGCAAGACCGTCACCGTCGATCTCGCCGCCGGCCAGACCTATACGGTCAAGGGCGAACTGGCCGGAGAATCCACGGTCCATATCTGGCTCAGCGATGCCGCCGACAAGAGGGTCGCCGATGGTGGAAGCTTCGACGTGGAGACCGATTGGGGCAAGCTCGACGAGCGCATCCATAATCGCCCGCCGGATCCGACCAATTTTAACAGCAGGGATATGAGTGTTGCGCTGCCCGAGATGCGCCACCTGCTGGTCTCCGTCGATTTCGGAGACCGGGCGCAGTCGTTCCAAAAAGCTTTCGTCGACAAGGCCCGCGAGGTTGCCGCGGCTTGCGGCATCGCTGTCGATTTCGAGCTGGTGGAGCATGCGACGACCCTCACTCTGGATCCCGCCAAGGTGCCGTCCGCGGCCGACCTTACCGGCAAGGCCGCGGCGCTGGGCGCCGATGGGCTGTTGCGCGTGGCGGTTACCAGCTGGAACGGCCAGGGAGCATTCATGCCGGCCCGTCTCGATGAGCCGCTGACCCGCGGCCGCTATTCGCTGTCCGTGACGCTCAGCCAGCAGCCCTTTGAAACGGCGGTGTGGAGCGGCGTCTATGATCAGAAGATCGACGGCCGCTCCGGTGGAGACCTGCTCGCGGACCATATGCTGCATCGCTTCGCCGCGCAGGGAGCCTTTCCCCGCTGCCCGCCCGTTCCGGCCGAGGCGGGCTGACGGCCTCGCTTCGGTTGTGAGTGCCCCTTTCCTGCGGCATAGTGTCTCCAAATCTGGGATGAGTGGGAAACCTCCATGAAGTTTGCTTTCTGTCCGGGCGGTGCCGCATGAGCGGTGCGTCCGAAGGGCTGGTTCGCGGCCTGAAGAACCGCCATGTGCAGATGATCGCGTTGGGCGGGGCGATCGGGTCGGGTCTGTTTCTCGGCTCGGCCCAGGCCATCCATAAAGCCGGCCCCAGTCTGCTGCTGGCCTATGCGTTGGGCGGCATGGCGGTGTTCTTCATGGCCCGTGCTCTCGGCGAGTTGCTGCTCTATCGCCCGGTTACCGGTTCTTTCGCCACCTATGCCGAGGAATTTGTCGGTCCCTGGGCCGGTTTCGTCACCGGCTGGTCCTACTGGTTCCTGTGGGTGATGGTCGGAATCGCCGAGCTGACCGCGGTCGGTGTCTATATGCGCTACTGGTTCCCCGATCTGGCGCAATGGGTGCCGGTGCTGGTGATGCTGGGCGTGCTGATCACCGCCAACCTGCTGCATGTCAAAGTGTTCGGCGAGTTCGAATTCTGGTTCGCGCTGATCAAGGTGGTCGCCGTGCTGGCGCTGCTGGTATTCGGCGTCGCGGTGATCGCCTTCGGCGCGGGCGGGCTCGAGGGCAGTCTGAGCAATCTGTGGACCCATGGCAGCGTGTTCGCCAATGGCTGGCGAGCAACCCTGCTGGTCTTTCCGATCGCGCTGTTCGCCTTTGGCGGCATCGAGCTGGTCGGCATTACGGCGGGCGAGGCCGAAGATCCGGCCAAGACCATGCCCCGCGCCATCAATGGCTCGCTCTTTCGCATCCTGGTGTTCTATATCGGCGCCATCGTGGTGATCATGTCGCTGGTGCCGTGGGACCAGATCTCGCCGGATTTCAGCCCCTTCGTCACGGTGTTCGAGCATTTTCACATTCCCGCTGCCGCCGGCGTGATCAATTTCGTCGTGCTGACCGCCGCCGCCTCCGCCTGTAACAGCGGCATCTATTCCTGCGGCCGCATGCTGCATGTGCTGGGCAAGGCCAAGCAGGGCCCGGCCCTGTTCAGCCCGCTCAACAGTGCGCATGTGCCGACCCGCGGCATCATTGCCTCGGGCCTCGCCATGCTGGCCGGCGTGCTGGTCAATTATGTCGCGCCGAAAGAGGCCTTCATCTATGTCATCAGCGTGGTGGTGGTGATCCAGCTATGGACCTGGTCGATCATCATCGTTTCACACCTCTTCTATCGCCGCGCGGTGGCGGCCGGGAAGGTGGCCGCCTCGCCCTATCGCATGCCTGGTGCGCCCTATACCGGCTATCTGACGCTGGCTTTCTTCGCGCTGATCCTGCTATTGCTCGCCTTCGACGACGAGACCGTCATCGCGCTTTATGTCACGCCGGCCTGGGTCGTCGCCATGGTGGTCGGTTGGCAGGTGGTGAAGAAGAGATCATGACCGAGTCGCCCTGCGTGGGAATCTGTATCCTCGACAACGACGTTTGCATCGGCTGTGGCCGGACCAGCGAAGAAATCTTCCAGTGCGGCGTGGATGCCATGCAACGCGAGCAAGAGCAGGCTGAGGCCTTGCGCCGGAGCCCGACGCCCGTTCCGCCAGCGAAATGATCAAGGCCGTCGCGGCCGCCGTCGGCGGCCTGATGCTGGTCGGGCTGGTCGTCTGGTTCGGCGGCCGCGACATCGGCGCCGAGGTGTGGCAGGCCGGCTGGGCGATTCCGCTCAATATCATCATCCATATGGCCGAACAGTTCAGCGCCGGCTGTGCCTGGCGCCTGCTGGTGGGGGAGCGGCAATATTCGCCGCTGGCCTTTTTCCGCTTCCGCCTGGTGCGCGAGGGCGTCAATGCCCTGTTACCGGTGGCGAATATCGGTGGTCCGCTGGTTGGCATCCGGCTGATGATCAAGGCCGGTATCAGCGGGGCCCTGGCCGGCGCCGGAACGACGCTCGACCTCACCGTGGAAGCAGCGATGCAGCTGGTCTTCACGCTGGCGGGGCTCGGCCTGCTGGGCGCCGGGGGCGCGGACTCCGAATGGGCTCATTGGGTCGAGGGCGGCGTCGCGTTGGGGGGCTTAGGGCTTCTGGCTTTCGTGACGGCCCAGCGCGCCGGCCTGCTGCGTCTGTTCGAAGTCCTCTTCACCCGCTTGCGCCGATATTTTCCAGGTCTGTCGCCCGACTTGCTCGCCGGCCTGCACCGCGAGCTGATCCGCCTGCAGAAGCAGCGCTGGGCGCTGGCCCAGGCGTCCACCTTTCATTTCGCCTCCTGGGCCGGAGGCACCTTCGAGATCTCTGTCGGGCTGCTGGCGCTCGGGCATGAAGTGTCGCTGCGCGAGGCCTTTGTCATCGAGAGTTTGGGCATGGCTGTCCGCAGCGCCGGCTTCGCGGTGCCGGGGGCGCTGGGTATTCAGGAGGGCGGGTTTATCCTTGTCTGCGGCCTGTTTGGTATCGCTCCGGAAGTGGGGCTCGCCCTCTCGATGCTGAAACGATTGCGGGAGATCATCGGCGGATCCGTCGGGCTGCTGATTTGGCAGGGTCACGAAGTCTCGCGCTGGCTGAGGAGAAAAGGGGCATGATCTATCACGTTTGCAACAAGGCGGAATGGCAGGCGGCTCTGGCCGCCGGCCGCTATGCCGGCTCTTCGCAGGATCAGGCCGATGGCTTCATCCATTTTTCCGGTCCGGATCAGGTCGTGGCCTCGGTTGCCAAACACCGCGCCGGTCAGGACGGGCTGGTGCTGATTGCCTGCGATGAGGCGAAGATGGCGCCCGGCCTGAAATGGGAAGTATCGCGCGGCGGCGCGCTGTTCCCGCATCACTATGGCGACCTGCCGCTGGCCTCGGTGGTCAGTGTCCGCGATCTGCCGCTCGGGGATGACGGATGTCATTTGTTTCCGCCCCTGTGACAATCCAGCTGCCCGATGGGTTGACGGCCGAGGCCTATAGTCAAGAGGCCTTCAGCGACGCGTTGAAGATCGCCGGTCTCTATGACGAGTCCTCGAAGAACCGGCTGACCGGCTCGATCACCATCCGCCTCGGCGAAAGAACATTATGATTTCCAGTCATCCTTCACGGCGGCCAGCGCTTGCCATGATGTTGCCGACGCTTTTCAGCCGGCCGTCCGGGGGCTGATCCAGCAGGTGATCCTGTCGCCTGACTTCAAGGCCTTGTTGGCCAACTGATCCGAACCAGGTTTCTAGACCGTCTGCACATCGTCGCAGACGGTCTAGAAACTGGGGCGCTTCGGCGTTTGGATCCGGGATTTCGGGGCGATTTCAGACATCAATTCTGCCGCCGCTTCTCTGAGAGGCCGCGGCAAGCCCCTGTTTTCTGGTGCTTGGAGCAAGTTTACGCTAAACCTTCTCACCTGCACTTTTGCGGCGTGAGGGCGTTTTGGCGAGCGCCTCACTCGCCCCGGCCCACTCACCCAGCGCGCTCACCACATCGCCCAGCACCTGATCCCAATCGCCCGCTTCGACCTGACGGAAGATGCGCATGCTGGGATACCAAGGCGAGGTCGACCAATCGAGGCTCCAGCGCCAGTCGGGCGGGGTGCGGGCCAGGTGCCAGACCGGGCGGCCGCAGGCGGCGGCCAGATGCATCGCGCCGGTATCCACCGCGATCACCAGATCCAGCTGGGCCATCGCGGCCGCCGTGTCGGCGAAATCATCGAGATGCGGCGCCAGATCCTCGATGCCATCCACCCCCGCCAGATCGGCCTGGGACGGGCCGACCTGCAGCGAATGCCACTGCACCTGATCGAACGCGAACAGGCGGCGGAATTTCTCGAACGGGATCGAGCGGCGGCCATCTTCCGCATGGGCGGCACGGCCGGCCCAGATCACACCGACGCGCGGCTTGCCCCCGGCGGGCAGGCGCTCGCGCCAGCTGGCCTGGTCCTCGCTCGTACCATGCAGATAATCGACCATCAGCGGCAGATCCGCTTTGGCGAGATTGAGACGGTCGGGCAGGCTCATCAGCGGCACGACGTAATCGAGCGCCGCATCCAGCGACAAGGCATGCGGATTGTCGGGGCGCTCGACCACCTTGATGGCGGGAAAGCTGGTGCGCAACAGCCGGACCAGCGGCTTGGGCGCCTCGAGATAGACCTCGGCGCCCTGGTCGAGCAGGCGGGCGGCCAGCGGCACGGTATGGATGGCGTCGCCGAAGCCCTGCTCGGTCCATACCAGGATGCGCTTGCCGGTCAGTGATTCGCCGCGCCACAAGGGCAGCGGCAGCAGGCGGCGCGGCTCCGGGAAGCGGTCCCAGTGCCAGCGCCATTCATATTCGTGCCAGCCCTGACCGAAATCGCCCGCGCCGAGCAGCGCCAGCGACAGGTTCCAATGGCCCAGCGCGAAGCCCGGCGCCATCTCGACCGACTTCCGCAGGCAGAGCATGGCCGCATCGGGCTTGTTGGCGTCATTGAGCAGCTTGCCCAGCGTGGTCAGCGCATCCTCGACCTTCTCGATGGCGCCCGACGGCAGGCCGGGCGGCAGCATCTGATGGCCGGGGCCAAAGCCCAGCCAATCGGACAGGCGGTCCTCGATCATGCGGGCAAAGACGCCGACCTCCTTGACCAGGCGGCCATAGAGCTCGGCGCCCAGCAGCAGATGGCGGGCGGCGTCGCGATACTCGCCGCGCCAGGCCAAAGCGGTCCCGAGATTGACCTGTGCCGCGTAATTGATCGGATCGCGGGCGATGATCTGGCGAAACAGATCGGCCGCCTGATTGTAGTTGCCCTGATTGTAGAAGATGCAGCCGAGATCGACCAGCGCCGCGGTGGCACCCGCCATGTCGCCGGCGCGTTCGAGCGCCGAGCGCAGATTGTGATAGGCCAGCGGCTGGTTGGGGTCGAGGCGGATCGAGCGGCGCAGCAGCTCGACGGCGCGCGGATATTCGCCGCGCGCCGAGGCGATCAGCGCCAGCTGATGCAGGCATAGCGAGGTCAGCTGCGGCTGATCCATCAGATCCAGATAGGCGGCGCGCGCCCCTTGGAGATCGCCGGCATCATGGCGGCGGATGGCGGCGCCGAACGCCGGGACGGCCTCGGCGATGGCGGCAAACGGGTGATGGGACAGATCGCTCATACTATTTGCTCAGGGCCACATAGACGCCGTCCCAGCCGACCGGAGGCGGTGCCTCCAGATAGGAAGCGATGCGTTCCTCATAGAGTTGATAAAGGCCCATCATCAGGGGCGGTGCGATATCGCGGCACTGTTCGAGATGCTGCAGGGCGTTCTTCCAATCCTGGCGGCGGTAGGTTTCGATCATCGCCTCATGCTCGGCCTTGAGCCGCTTGAAGCCCTCATCCTGGGCCAGTTGCTCGTCACCGACCAGGGCGTAGATCTGCACCGGCTTGGTCTTGCCTTTGACCTTGATCGAATCGAGCTCGAGGATGGCCAGACCGGCGGCGGCGCGCGCGGTATTCTCACCGATCACGATGTCGACGCCATAGGTCTTGGATTGACCCTCCAGCCGAGAGGCGAGATTGACGTCGTCGCCCAGCACCGAATAGTCGAAACGCTGATCCGAGCCGACATTGCCGACGCAGCAGATGCCGGAATTCAGGCCGATGCCGATATTCACCTCGATGAAGGGCTGCTGTTGCGCTTCGGCCTCCAGGCGCCACTGTCTGTTCAGGTCGGCCAGGCGCTGGCGCATCAGAAGGGCCGCGCGGCAGCCATTGGCGGCATGCTCGGGATCGTCGAGCGGCGCGTTCCAGAAGGCCATGATGGCGTCGCCCATATATTTGTCGATGGTGCCGCGATTGGCCATGATCAGGTCGGTCATCGGCGTCAGGAAACGGTTGATGAACCGCGTCAGCCCCTGGGCGTCGAATTTTTCCGAAATGGTGGTGAAGCCGCGTATGTCGCAGAACAGCAGGGTCATGTCGCGCGATTCGCCGCCCAGCGTCAGCTTGGACGGATCATCGGCCAGGCGCTTGACCAGCTGCGGATTGAGATAGCGGGCAAAGGCCGAATTGATGAATTCGCGCTGGCGCTTGGCCTCGGCGCCCAGTACCGCATCGGTCGCCCAGGTGGCCAGGAACAGCGCCATGGCCGGTTCGAGGACTTTGATCAGAAAGCCGGTATAGTAGGTCAGGGCGCCCGCGGACAGGATCAGCATGAGGAGCACGCCCCCGGCCACCGAGAAGCGCCGTATCGTGCTCATATTCAGCTTGCCGAGCAGCGTGCCGATGGCGGCAAAGACCAGCACCAGGGCGACCTCCTGCCACAGACTCATCGTTCGCTTGGCGCGGCCTTCGATGAATTGCGCAATGCCATGGGCATGGACCTCAATTCCCGGCAGTTCGCCGCGCGAACCGGTCAGGATGCTGGCCAGCGGCGTACGATGACGGTCGCGCAGGGTGAAATAGCCGCCGACCAGCAGGATCTTGCCTTCCAGATTGGCGAATTCGGGCTTGAGAAACTTGATCGTGTGGGCGGGATAGGTGCGGAAGGTCGGGGTGTCGCGATCGGGGGCGCCATGCCAGACGATCGCGGTATCGGTGTCGGGCACCGCGATGCCGATCTGGCTCAGCAGCCCGCGCGCGAAACCGGGCATCTTGTCGCCATTGCGCATCACCTGGCTGCCGGAAATATAGCGGACCTTGCCGTCGATCAGGTCTTCGGGAATGTTGGCGCGCACGCGATCTTTCGGCGGCACGAAGTCGTTGAGATAGTCGAGCTGGTCGTCGCTGACCTCGGCGGGATTGTCGGTATAGGAAATCGCCAGCGGGACCGTGCTGTTGGCGATCACCGCCTTCAGGCGCTCGTCCTTGTCGGGTTCGGTCGGCGAATCGAACAGCACGTCGATGCCGATCGCTTTGGGCTTTCGGGCCTCCAGGGTCTCCAGCAGATCGGCCAGAAAGCCGCGATCGACCGGCTCGCGGTAGGGAAACAGCTGGAGCGTATCCTCGGTGATCGCGATGATCACGATATTGGGGTCTTGCGGTTCCGGCTTGAGCAGATTGGCGATGCGGAAATCTTCCAGCGCCAATTCGCCGAGCTTGAGGAAGGACAGCTTGTTGACGGCCGCCACCGCGGCAAGCGTGGATAGAAGCGCGACGGCGACGAGAACCGGCCATCCTTCGAGCTTACGCCCCAGGATCTTCATTGGGCGCTGGCCTGCAATTGCGTGAACAGGGCCTTGGCCTGAGCGTCGCAGCCATTCTCCATCATGAAGCTGGCGCGCATCGCGTCATTGGACAAAGAGGTCGGCAGGCTGACCAGCGTGATGGTCACTTCCTTGCCACCGACGCGCACCACATAGGGTGTGCGCCGCCGCAGCGGCACGTTATGGGGCAGAGACAGGCGGTCCGAGCCGGATGGCCAATCGACATCGGCCTTCCAGCTGCGGTCGTTGGGCGCCACCTCCACCGACTGTGTCGCCGAGGCGTCGGGGCGCCACAGGGTGATGGTGGAATCGGCCTTCAGGCAGCGCAGACCGGACCCGCTGATATCGACCACCCACGGCTCGGGTGGGATCACCATGCCGGGCCCGCCGCGGATCACACCGGCCCGTTCACGCTGAGATTCCTGGGCCACCAGGCTGAGCAGCGCCGTCTTGACATCGGCGGTGGCCGCATCGCCCGGCGCCGGCGCTTTGTCGAACGGCCCGCGCAGCTTGACCACCTTGCCGTCCTGGGTCATCAGCGACACCTGCTGGCCCTCGGTCAGGGTCAGGGTGGCGCTGCCATCGATCACCTGGCCCTGCTGCAGCCGCACGCCGCGCGCCTCCATCACCACCATGTCAACCTTGGCGGCGGCGGGCATCGCCAGGGCGATCAGGCCGAGCAGGGAGACCAGGCGGGCCTTCATTGGGCGGTCTCCAGGCGCGCGGTCACAGCCGATTTGGCGGGTGAACCGCTGTCGCCGATCAGGGTGAAGGCGGCCCAGAAGAAGGGATGCGACGTCTCGGGCTTGTCCGCCAGG
>Ga0116226_10004223_pt1 | contig 12688 bp, 7 predicted proteins | sample S1TSphfallax_FD_89692 | JGI IMG/M metagenome (GOLD analysis project Ga0116226, IMG submission 89692) | Host-associated microbial communities from peat moss isolated from Minnesota, USA - S1T2_Fa - Sphagnum fallax MG | ecosystem: Host-associated > Plants > Peat moss > Unclassified | place: USA... | reverse complement strand
TCGCTTGCCATCAGACTCGAAGTCTGGGTGCGCCGGTCAGGGTTGCGGACGCGCCTGTTGGTGACCTCGGCGGTGTTCCATTTCGTCGCGGTGGGCGAGGATTTCCGGCCAAGACCGCTGCCGCCTGAAGATGAGACCGCGGCGGTGGAACTCTATCGGTAGAACTAACGTCGCGCAGACGCTTGCGCGGGGCGCTAAACCGCCGAGCGCGCATTCGCCAGATAGAGCCGCGCGAACTCCGCACAGGTCGCCCGGTCCGTATTGCGCCCAAATCGGGCGGTCAAAGCAGCCGCGATGAAGCGGTTGGCCTCATGGGAGTCGGGTGCGCTGGCGCCGAATCGCTGATAGTCCGCTTTCGGCAGACTCTGGTAGGCGCACAGCAGGACCACCGCCAGTTCGCGGGGATTGAGCCCGAGCTCTTGAAGGAGACGTTTGGCCAATTTGACATTGACGCGTCCGAGCACGGCGGCGACATAACGTTCCCTGTCGACACCGGGCCGGGTGGCAGCCCACTTCGGCGTCATCGGCGGTGACGAGCTCTCGGTCTGTTCGGTTGGCTCCAGCCGTGCTGTCGTCGTTGGCGGGGGGTCTTCCTGCTCGCGGTGGCGGGGCGCCGGCAGCATCTGTCCGGTGCGGACCATCCACTGAATATCCTCGATTTCGCGAAAATCAAGGATGCGCGATCCCAGCCCATGGACCAGCGATAGCGGAAGCCCGACATAATGAGGGATCAGGCGCAATTGCCATTCGAACAGGAGATAGTCCCGCATGGCCATGAAGAGCCGGTCGCTCTGGCTCGGGATCTTGCGGATTTTCCGGGGCGGAGGACCGGGCTTCAAAAGCTGGCTCAGGCGGTCGATCAGAGTGGACGGCGCCTCCTGGGCCGGGGTCGGCGACTGCTTGAGACCCAATTTGGCGCGAAAATAGCGTTTCGCCACGGCTCGCACGATCAGCGACACCACGTCCGCCAGGGTGCGCCCGCAGGACAGGGGCTCATTGTCATTGCCGATCGGCTGATCCCCCGGCCCGCGCAGCAGATCGGCAAAAGCTTGTGGATTGTCGTGGAACGCCCGGAAGCTTCGGGCGGTCATCTCCGGACTGTTCAGGATGACATTGAAGGCTTCTTCATTGGTATAGGGATGTAGGGTCGGGATCAGCGACCGCAGAATGTCAATCACCGATCCGCGCAGGGCGTCATTGACCAGATCGACTGCTGTTCTCTCTTGGAACTGCGCGCTGATTGAGAGCGCCACGGGCACGGTCCCCTCTCTCCCAAATCGATGGGCGATACATTACAAATTATTGCGCTGTGATGCTGTGACAGTCATCACGGCTCGGCCGAAGGCCGCAAACAGCGCGTCCGAGAGGCGATTTTCGGCAAAGCGCCATTCCGGGTGCCATTGCACGGCGAGAGCGAAATTCTTGGCGAATTCCGGACGCACCGCCTCGATGGTGCCATCATTGGCTTTGGCTTCGACCAGCAATCCGGGCGCCAGCCGATCGATCCCCTGCCAATGCAGCGAATTCACCGTGATCACCCGCGCTCCGTCGGCGAGGCCGGCCAGCAATCCACCTGGGGTCAGAGTAACCTCATGAGCCGGACCATATTGGACATCATGGCTTTCGCCTTTAGCGGCGCGATGATCGATCCTTCCCGCTTGTTCATGAACGCGCGGGTGCAGGGTTCCGCCCAGCGCCACATTCATTTCCTGCAGGCCCCGGCAAATCGCCAGGAGCGGAATGCCGCGCGCGAGACAGGCGGTAACCAGCGGCAGGGTCGTCGCGTCGCGGGCCGGATCGAAGGGTGGGCAAAGTGAGTCATCGCCGGCGCCATACTGTTTTGGTTCGATATTCGAGACGGCGCCCGTCAGGAGCAACCCATCGAGTCCGTCAAGCAGGTCATCCACGCTCTCCACACCGAGCGAGGGCAGCAAGCGTGGACGCATGCCATGAGCGGCAAGCGGCGGCAGATATTTCTCGCCGGTCGCCAAAAAACGGTGGCCATCAATGGTGACGAGATCGGTCGAGACGCCGATGATGGGTTTTCTCATCCTCATATCCCCAGACGATCCCTGAGCGCATACCAGAACATCCCCAGCACATGCAACGGGGTCCGCAAATGGCGTCCACCGGGGAAGGCCGGCGGCGCCAGACCTTGCAGCAGATCGAAGCGCTCCATCGTGCCGGCCGCCGCTTCGGCCAGGATCTGGCCGGCCAGACTGCTCAGAACCGCTCCCTGGCCGGAATAGCCCTGTGCATAGAACCAATCGCCGAATCGGCCGATATCGGGCAAGCGGGTGGTGGTGATCGATACCAGGCCACCCCAGCCATGGTCGAGCTCCGTGCCGCGCAATTGCGGGAAGATCCGCTCGAGCGGCCGGCGCACCAGCGCCTTGATATCGGGCGCATCGCCCGGCCAATAACGCTCTCCACCGCCGAACAGCAGACGGTTATCGGCGGTCAGGCGAAAATAATTCACATTGAAATGCGTGTCCGAAATCGCGCGATCACGGTGAATGAGCGCCATCCCAGCGGGCAGAGGCCGGGTTGTGACGATGTGGCTCATGATCGGCATCATGCGATCGGCCATGGCGGGCTGCAAATCGCCCAGCAAGGCATCGCAGGCGAGAATGCCGAACCTGGCCGTGACACTTCCCTGCGCGGTCTTTGCCTGCACTCCCCGTCCTTGGCTCACCGCCAGCACCGGGGACTGTTCAAAGAGGGCGACACCGGCCGCTTCGCAGGCCGTGGCCAGACCCAGCGCGTAATTGAGCGGGTGGAAATGCCCGCCACCCTGGTCGAGCAGACCGCCATGATAGGCGTCGCTGGCGATTTCGGCGGTCATCTCGGCGCGATCCAGCAGCTTGAGGGCGGAATAGCCGAGGCTGACCGCGAGGTCCGCCTCGCGTTTGAACTCATCAAGATCGCTCTTCCGCGCCGCGGTCTGCAGGTGACCCTTCAGCACCAGGTCGCAGGCGATCTGATGGTGATCGATCAGACCCTGCACCAGATCGCACGCCGAGAGGGCCAGGTGATAGAGGCGCTGACCGGTCTCCGGACCATAAATGCGCAACAGCTCGCTCGGTCCCCGGCGCAAGCCGGGAATGATCTGTCCGCCATTCCGCCCTGAGGCGCCCCAGCCGATCCTGCCGCCCTCGATCAGGGTGACACGATAGCCTTTGCGGGCGGCAAACAGGGCGGCGGCCAATCCGCTGCAGCCGCCGCCGACAACACACAGATCGGTTTGGTGGTCGCCCTCAAGCGGTGGACGCTGGCTTACCGGGTTTGCTGTCCTTGCATAATAGGATTGCCCGATCAATTGGCCGTCATTGAAGCCCAAGCATCACACTTTGAGCAACAGATGGTCACGTTCCCACGAGCTGATCACGGCGCGGTAGGCCTCCAGCTCGGCGGTCTTGATCATGGCGAAGACATCGAAGAAGCTGCTGCCCAGCAAATTGCGCACCGGCCCGCAATTGCTGAATCGGTCGAGACTCTCCTCCAGGGTGCGCGGTATCGTTCGCGCCCAATGATAGGCATTGCCCTCGACCGCATCGGTCGGTTCGGTCTTTTCCATCATGCCCATATAGCCGCAGACCAGGGAGGCGGCGATGGCGAGATAGGGATTGGAATCGGCGCCCGGCAGACGGTTCTCGACCCGGCGATTCTGCCCGTCCGACAGCGGCACGCGCAATCCGCAGGTGCGGTTGTCATAGCCCCATTGGACATTGATCGGCGCGGCGAAGCTCGGATGCATGCGGCGGTAGCTGTTCACATTGGGTGCGAACATCGGCACCACCTGCGGCAGATATTGCTGCAGTCCGCCGATGAAATGACGGAACGCCGGACTGTCGCGGCCATCCGGCAAACTGAAGATGTTCTGGCCGGTTTTGCTGTCGACCACCGATTGATGGATATGCATGGCGCTGCCGGGCTGCTCGGACATCGGCTTGGCCATGAAGGTCGCATAGACCTTGTGGCTGAGCGCGACCTGGCGCACCAGCCGCTTGAACAGCATCACCTGATCGGCAAGGCTGATCGGTTCACCATGATTGAAATTGATCTCAAGCTGGGCGGTGCCGGACTCATGGATCAGCGTATCGATCTGCAATTCCGCCTGTTCGGCATATTCATAGATATTCTCGATCAGGTCTTCATATTCTGTGATCGCCTCCAGCCCGTAAGGCTGGGGCGCGGTCTCGGACCGGCCGGACCGGCCGGCGGGCGGCATCAGGGGCAGATCGGGATCGGGATTGATCTGGGTCAGATAGAACTCCAGTTCGGGCGCCACCACCGGGCTCCAGCCCTGTTCCTCATAGAGTTTGACCACGGTCTTCAGCACATGGCGCGGCGCGATCTCATAGGGCGAATTGTCACCGCGATAGCCGTCGGCGATGACGAAGGCGGTCGGCGTGCGATAGCCGGGCGCGACGCGGATGGTCGACAGATCGGGGCGCAGGATCACGTCCGGGTCGAGTACCGTGAGGTCGTCTTTTTCCTCTTCGGCATATTCGCCGGTGACGGTCAGCATATAGATGCTGCTGGGGATCCGCAGCGTGCCGTCCCGCTCGCTCTTGAGGAATTTCTGCGCCGGAAAGACTTTGCCGCGGACAATCCCGTTCATGTCGGGAACCAGGCATTCGACCTCGCCGATGCCATTGTCCCGGATCCAGCTCTCGAAACTCAACGTCATGAATTTACTCTCTTATTCTGATAGTCCGGCTTGTTTGACGTCGCGATAGGTCAAATCGATGGCACGGGCGGCGCGGCTGACAAACTCGTCTATTTCCCCCTCACCGATGATCAGAGGCGGCGAAAATACCATGCTATCCCTGACGGCGCGCATGATGAAGTCATTCTCGAAACAATGATTGCGGCAGATCATGCCCACTCCGGCTTTTTCCGGAAAGAAGGCCCTGGTCGATTTGTCGGCCGTCAGCTCGATGGCGCCGATCAACCCGCGCCCGCGGATTTCGCCGACCAGCGGATGGTCACCGAGCCGCTCCTGAAGTTTTCTTCGCAGGATAATGCCCTTGGCCTCAGACTGGGAGACGAGATCCTCGGACTCGATCACAGCCAGATTGGCGAGCGCCACGGCGCAGGCGACCGGGTGACCGGAATAGGTGAAGCCGTGATAAAATTCTCCGCCGTCTTCGATCAGCAGATCGGCGACCCGGTCGCCCAGCATCATCGCCGACAGTGGCACATAGCCGGAAGTCAGACCCTTGGCCAGACTCATCAGGTCGGCGGTGATCTCGTAGGTGTCGGAGCCGAACCAGCGACCGGTGCGGCCGAAGCCACAGATCACCTCGTCGGCGGCCAGCAAAATATCATATTTGCGGCAGATGCGCTGAATCTCCGGCCAATAGCTGTCGGGCGGGATGATCACCCCGCCGGCCCCCTGGATCGGCTCGGCCAGGAACGCCGCGACATTTTCCGCGCCGAGTTCAAGAATGCGCGTCTCCAACGCCCGCGCCGCCAGCAGGCCAAAGCTGGCCTGGTCCATGTCACCGCCCTGCCCATACCAATAGGGCGCCATGATATGGCTGAAGCCCGGCGCATTGCCGGCCTGACGGTGCATGTCAGACATTCCACCGGCGGCAGATCCGTTGATGGTCGAGCCATGATAGCCATGCTCGCGTCCGATGATGATCTGGCGTTTGGGTTCGCCCGCCAGCTGCCAATAATGGCGAATGGTGCGGATCATCGACTCCACCGCTTCCGAGCCGGAACAGGCGAAGAAAGCGTGACGGAAGCGCTGCCCGGTCAAGTCAGCCAGCTTGGCGGCCAGCTGGATGGCGGGCGGCGTCGCCGTTTTGAAGAAGGCATTGTAGAAGGCGAGTTCGGTCATCTGACGGGTCGCCGCCTCGACCAGCTCCATCCGTCCATAGCCGACAGCGGCGCACCACAGGCCGGCCATGCCATCAAGGATCTTGTGATTTTCCGAATCCCACAGCCAGGCTCCCTTGGCCTTGGTGATGATTCGGCTACCCTGCTGATGCAAGGCCTTGTGATCGGTAAAGGGGTGAAGAAAATGGGCGGCGTCGAGGGCCTGCCACTCTGCGGTTGAAATATTCATAAACTTATCCAGATGGCATTGGTTTCGGTGAACTATCCATCGCATGGAAAGATTTGTCGCGGCCGATCACCGAGGCTTCGCCCTCATGCTCCCGCAAAGGCTCGTCAATGCCCGCCCGTCTGTCAAGGCTCGAAGATCACCTGCGGTGGCTCTCACGATGTGGCGAGCTTGGCCTGTGGCGTTTGAGGACGGGATTTATCGGCAAAAAAGGCCGGAGCCAGCCGGCCCTCGATGCGTTGCTTTTCCAAGCTGCTGTTTGACGCTATCATCGCAAGAGCCCAGCCAATGGTTCGGCGCGGTGGATCAGAAATCCCTGCACCATATCGACGCCGATCCGCGCCAGCGCCTTTCGGACATCCGTCCGTTCGACGAACTCGGCGATGGTTTTCGCGCCAATCACATTCGCGACATCGCAGAAACACCTTACCGCCGCATTATCCAGTGGGTTCTCAAGCAGACCAGTAATGAATTGGCCGTCGATCTTCAATATATCGACAACGAGCTCGCGCAGATAGCCAAACGAGGATGCGCCGGCGCCAAAATCGTCCAGGGCAATTTTTACGCCAAACCCTCTGACTTCTTTGATAAATCGCTGAGCCTCGACGAAATTGGTGATTGCTGCTGTTTCGGTTATTTCGAAACAGAGCTTTCGGATGTCGAAATTCGCTTCGCCAATCAGTCGGATAACGTCGCGCTGGAACAGGCGGTCGCCCACGGAGTGGCCGGATAGATTGATCGCGATCATGTCGATCCGATCCGTTCCTGCATCCGCCAGTGCCAGCTGGGCGAAGACGCGGCGCAACACCCAACGATCAATGCGGGATACCAGATGAAACCGTTCCGCGGCGGGCAGAAACATTCCGGGCAAGATGAGTTTGCCGTCTGATCCATGCAGGCGCAGCAAAACCTCACAATGCAGGCCGGTCGAATGTCCTTTGGTTGGCTCGATGCATTGCCCGTAAAGGACAAGCTGGTCCTCTTCCATCGCTTGCTCAAGCCGATGGACCCACTGTGCTTCGCTTTGTCGCACCTGCAACGCGCTATTCGAGTCTTCCCACAGATAGACACGATGACGCCCAGCCTGTTTGGCGGCGTAACAACAGCTATCGGCCGCCTTCATCACGTCGGTCGAACTGTCCCAGCGCTGATCGATCGGCACCACGCCGATGCTGGCGCCGATGCGAAAGCGCCTTCCGTCAAAGGAAAAGCGAAACAGATCAATCTCATCGCAGATCTTCTGGGCAATCTGATGACCCTCGGCCAGGCTGCAGCGTTCCAGGATCACGCCGAATTCGTCGCCGCCGAGGCGAGCCACGCTGTCGCGGGCGCGCACGTGAGCGGACAACAGCTCGCTGACGTGCCGCAGCAACTGGTCGCCCGCGTCATGGCCACAGGTGTCATTGACCACCTTGAATTCGTCGAGATCGATATAGAACATCACATGGGACAAGGCCTTGCCGCCCTGCAACAGGCGCGACAAGCGACTGTCGAACTCGCTGCGATTGACCAGGCCGGTGAGCCCGTCATGGCTTGCGCGGTAGCTCATCTCGCGGGTGAGTCGCCGTTGCTCCGAGACGTCATGGAACACCAGAACCGAGCCCAGCAGATGCCCTTCGTCAGTACGGATGGGGGACGCCGAATCTTCGATGCCGAACTCGACGCCAGTGCGGGAAACAAGCAGCGTATCCCCGGCCAGGGCGACTACCTTGTTTTCGCTGAGGCAGATTTCGACCGGATTTTGACAAATTTGCCGGGTATCAGCGTTGATGATCACGAAGATTTCCGCCAGTGGCCGCTGGTAGGCCTCCGCCTTGCTCCAGCCGGTCATCGCCTCGGCGACCGGATTGAGCCAGACGACCTTGCCGTCCGCGTCGGTGGTGATCACAGAGTCAGCGATCGAATTCAGCGTCACCCGCATCAGCTCATGGCTTTCGACCAGCTCCTGCTCGATTTTAGCCAGCTGGGCCTCGGCCCGGCGGTGTTCCGTGACGTCGAGGACTCGCGCGACAAAATAGAGCAGGACGCCGTTACTGTCCTGCACCGGGAACAAGGTGACGGATACCTGCAGAACGCTGAGGTTCTTGTGGAAATACCGTTTCTCGATCTGGTAGCTGGTGGTCCGGCCGGCAATCAGATCAGCCCACATCGACAAACTCTCGGCCAGATCATCCGGGTGAGTTATGGAATGAAAATCTTTCTTGAGCAGCTCTGCTTCGCTGTAACCCAGCATGGCGCAAAAGGCCGGGTTGACTTCCATGAAGTCGCCGCGGGCGCTGACAAGCACTACGCCGGTCGGCACGCTTTCAAAGGCTCCACGAAACCGAGCCTCGCTCTCCTGCAGGGCCGCTTCTGCCGATTTTATCGCGGTCAAATCGATCGCAATGCCGAGATAGCCGACAATGGCGCCTTTATAGTCGTGCAGAGGGGTGATGGACAGCCACACGGTACTGCGGGTGCCGTCTTTGCGGACATAGGTCCACTCGCTGGCATCCACTTGCCCCATCCGCGATTTAGCAACAAAAACCTCCAGGCCGGGCTCGATAAGGGTTCCCAGTTCGTCACTCAATTGAACGGCGCGAGCCGCGATCTCAGCAGCGTCATGAAAAATCTTCGGCGTGGTTTGACCGACGATCTCAGCCGCCAAATACCCCAGCATGGCTTCGGCGGCAGGGTTAAAAGAAGTTATGGTCAGATCTAAATCGGCGGCAATCACGGCACAGGCAGCATTGTCGAGGATAGCGGTTTGCAAGGCTACCAGACCATCGAGTTCACCGTTAAGTCGGGTGAGCTGTTCGATCAGTGTCTTTTGACTCAGCTCGGTTTGCTTGCGGCCGGTAATGTCCTGATGGGTGACGACGGCGCCCCGAAGCGTCCCGTCCGCTCGTAGGATCGGGATCGCGGAGTCCAGAATCACTTTGTGCTCGCCGTCGAGACAGGTGATCTCGACTTCCTCTTCGATCACGGTCTCGCCATGGCTGAGAGTCCGCGCGCTGGCCCATTCACCGATTGCCGGGAATATCCCACGAGCACGGTGCATGGCGTCATAGTCTGGCAATTCATTTGAATTGCTTCGGTTCGGGATCGCCCAAATATTTTTTGCGGATTGATTGCTGAAAAAAATCTTGCCGTCAGCATCAAAAATCCACAGCCCTACGGGCAACATTCTGATGATGGCATCCAACAGCTGTTGATTGGCCCGCAGTGATTCTTCATTCAGATTGCGCGCGATCGACGATGCGCCAACAATTTCGCCCAGATGATTCCGGATCGGCGAAAGGGAGACCGAAATGTCCAGTACCCGCCCGTCTTTGTGCTGGCGCACGGTCTCATGATGTTGCACCGCTTTGCCGTCGCGGACCCGTTGCAGCAACACCGATTCTTCCGGGGTGTAAAGCGTGGGGATGATGATGGAGATCGGCGCACCCAGCGCCTCGGCGCTCGTGAAGCCAAAGATCCGCTCGGCGCCGCCATTCCAGCTGGTGATCATGCCGTCTAATGTCTTGCTGACGATGGCATCGTACGCCGATTCGATGATCGCTTCATAATGACTTAACGCTTGTTTCATGTACGGATAGCCCACCCCGAGCATGACCGGCGGGATTCGCTGGTTCATGGACTGAATAACTAAATAGGATTATCTCGATCAACTATTTTAATTATCTGTATCAGGCCCAGGTAATCAGACCTATACGATCTAAAGATAGAAAGTGGTGCGCACTGAAATTCTATCTTTTTTATTTGAACGATGATATCGGCGCCACCAGATTGCGACTGCTTTCCTTCAATATCCAGCCACGCCCCCGTTGCTGCGCGGGTCGGTCGCGCCTTCCAGGACGCCATTTGTGTGGCGCAGCAGGGCGCCGGCATGGCCCATGGTCTCGGAGAAGGATGGATAGAGCTCGACATCATGGCCGCGCGAACGGAGATCATCGATGATCTCGCTCCCGAAGCGGCCTTCCAGCTTGAGCGTGTCCGACGATTGTCCCCAGGTGCGCCCGAGCAGCCAGCGCGGCGCGGTGACCGCCTGCTGCAGGCTCTGGCCGAACATCGCATGACGCGAAAAGACCGCCGCCTGGGTCTGCGGCTGGCCATCGCCGCCCATGGTGCCATAGACCAGCGTGCCGCCACCCTTGAGCCGGGCCAGGGCGGGATTGAGGGTGTGGAAAGGCTTCATCCCCGGACGCAGCGCCAGCAGATGGTTTGGGTCGAGGCGAAAGGACGAGCCGCGATTTTGCCAGTTGATGCCGCTTTTCGCCAGTACGATGCCGCTGCCATATTCGTGATAGATGCTCTGGATGAAGCTCACGGCCAGGCCGCTCTGGTCGATCGCGCCCATCCAGATGGTATCCGACGGCTTATGGCCGGCCCCCCACGCCATGGCGCGGCGCGGGTCAATGCGGTCGGCGCAGTCCTGCAATCGCTCGGGGGACAAAATCTCCTGGGCCGGCAGCGGCGCAAAGGCCGGATCGACCACCAGGCGATCGCGGAGCCCAAAGGCTTGTTTGGTCGCCTCGACCAGACAATGGATATAGTCGGCGCTGTCGACCGACATGCCGGCCAGCCCGGCCCGTTCGGCGATGCCGAGGATGGCCAGCGAGATCGGGCCCTGGGTCGGCAGGGTCATGTTGAAGAGCTGGCCGCTGCCATGCGCCAGGGTAACCGGCGTCGTCAGGCTGGCGCGGAACCGTTGGAAGTCTTCCAGCGCCACGGGTGAGCCGAGACTCTGCAGATCCACGGCCAGGGATGCCGCCAGATCGCCGCGATAGAAACTGTCCAGCCCGGCTTCGGCCAGATGCTCGAGGGTTGCGGCGAGGCGTTCCTGTCTCATGGCACTGCCGGCGACCGGCGGCTCGCCGTCTGGCATGAAGGCCGCGCGGAATCCCGGCTGATCCTGCAATTCGGCCCGCTTGTCTTCGGTGATGGCGCTCTGGCCCGGCGTGACCGGAAACCCATGCCGGGCGTAATAAACCGCGTCCTGCAACAGGCGCGACAGCGGCAGATTGGCGCCGAATCGCTGTTTCGCCTGGTCGAGCGCGACCGCCCAGCCGCCGACGGTCCCGGCCATGGTGTTGGCGGCCAGTGGGCCGCGCGATGGGATCGCCGCGCAGCCGCGCTCCTGATACCAGGCGATGGCGGCGTGGGACGCTGCCGGTCCGCACGCATCGATGGCGAAGACGTCGCCGGACAGCGGTGCGATCACCCAAAATCCGTCGCCGCCGATGGAATTCATATGCGGGTAGACCACGGCGATCACGCTGGCGGCAGTGACCATCGCTTCAATCGCGGTGCCGCCTTCGCGCAGCACGGCGCAGCCGGCTTCCGCGGCCAGGGCGTGGGGCGCCGTGACCATGCCCCTGGTCGCCCAAACACTATTCAACATCGGTGTTTTCCCCGGTCAAGCCGTCGCGAGATAGCGCCGGCGCAGGGGTTTGAGCGCAACATAAGCCAGCAGCGCCGTCAACAGATCGCAGCCGATCACCAGCACAAAGACCGGTATCCAGCTTCCGGTCTCCTCATGCAGCAGAGCGGCCAGCGGCCCGCCGAAGATCGAGCCGACGCCTTGGGCCATGTAAAGGAAGCCATAATTGGTGGTGCCGTGCTTTTCGCCGAAGGTGTCGGTCAGGGTCGAGGGAAACAGCGAGAAGATCTCGCCCCAGCCGAAGAACACGACGCCCGACAGGAGGACGAACAAAGTCGGATTGTCGCGGGTGGTGAACCACAGGATCATGGCGATCGCTTCGCCGCCGAAGGCGATCGCCATGGTGTTTTCGCGGCCCAGCCGATCCGAGACCCATCCGAAGAAGGGGCGGGTCAACCCATTGGTGACGCGATCGATGGTCAGCGCCAGCGGCAGGGCGGCGGTGCCGAAGACGATGGTGCCGCTGACCCCGAAATCCCTGGCGAAACTGCCCATCTGCGAGATCACCATCAGGCCCGAGGTGGACATCATCGTCATCATCAGGAACAGCAGCCAGAAGACCGGCGTTTTCAGCATGGCGAAGGGCGCGACCGAGCGGACTGCGGAGGTGAATTCACCCTCGACCGGGAGACTGACGGCCGGCCGCTTCATGCCTTGGGCGGCCAACAGTCCGACCAGCCCGAGACCCAGTCCAAAATATTGCAGCGTATCCTGATAGCCATGCGCGGTCAGACTGTCGGAAATCGGAAAAGTGGTGGCGATGGCGCCAAAACCATAGCCAGCCGCCGCCAGGCCACAGGCGAACCCCCGCTTGTCGGGAAACCATTGCACCATCAGTCCGACTACCCCGACATAGATGATCCCGGTGCCGATCCCGCCCAACCCGCCATAGGTCACATAGAGCATGGTGACCGAGGTGACGTGGGCTGCCAGAACCCAGCTTGCGCCGGTCAGGACCGCGCCGACCGAAAGCAGCAGGCGAGGGCCGAATTTTTCCACCAGATAGCCCTGAAAAGGCGAAAAGAAGGTCTGGATCACGATCAGGATCGAGAAAGTCACCTGCAATTCGGCGAGCTGCACACCGAGCGCCGCCCCGAGCGGCTTGGTGAACAGGGTCCAGACATATTGAGTACTGGAAATGGACATCATGCAGATGACCCCCAGGGCTAATTGCACCCATCTAACCGATG
>Ga0116226_10004222_pt1 | contig 12688 bp, 8 predicted proteins | sample S1TSphfallax_FD_89692 | JGI IMG/M metagenome (GOLD analysis project Ga0116226, IMG submission 89692) | Host-associated microbial communities from peat moss isolated from Minnesota, USA - S1T2_Fa - Sphagnum fallax MG | ecosystem: Host-associated > Plants > Peat moss > Unclassified | place: USA... | reverse complement strand
GTTTGTCGTGAATCTCGCAAAAGTGCTGCAATGATTAAAGGTTCATTATATATTTGCGATGACTGTTGCGCCACAAGTTGCGATGCGGAAGGCATCGCAAATGTGGCAGGTTTTTTTTCCTTCACAAACCCTTCACGTTTTTTTTTTTTCTTTCGCAAAACCTTCAGATTTTTGGTTTGGCCCTTTGCAAAAATGCACAATATGTAGTAGTGTATTTACCACTAATGTATAAAGAATAATGTTTTAGCTCAAGTCAACCTAATTCACCTTATGTTAACCTAGGCTAAAGCAAATTAAACTTGATTTTTGGCAAAATTTGGTTATTTAGATTAAACTTGGCTAAACTTTGTTAAATTTGGCAAAACTTTGCTATTTATGTTAAACTTGGCTAGACTTGGCAAAACTTGACTATTTAATTAAAACTTGGCTAAACTTGGCAAAAAAAAACTATTTAAATTAAACTTGGCTAGACTTGGCTAGACTTGGCTATTTAGGTTTAATTTGGCAAAACTTGGCTATTTTTATTAAACTTGGCAAATTTTTGCAATTTAGGTTTAACTTGGTTAAACTTGACAAAACTTGGCTACTTAGGTTGAACTTCGTTACATTTGGTAGAACTTAAATAAATTTGGATAAATTAGGGTATTGAGGATGAACTTGGAAAAGTTTAGATAAATTAAGTTAAACTATGGTTTTGAAGCTAAAATTGGATAAACATGTTTATTTAGGTTAAACTCAACTACTTAAGTTAAACCTAGTTACATTTGACAAAACTTAAATAAATTTAGCTAAACTAATGTATTGAAGCTAAAATTGGATAAACATGTTTATTTAGGTTAAACTCAACTACTTAGGTTAAACCTAGTTACATTTGACAAAACTTAAATAAATTTAGTTAAACTAATGTATTGAAGCAGAACTTGGCTAAACATGGCAATTTAGGTTAAACTTGGCAAAACTTGGATAAATTAAGCTAAATTAAGGTATTGAGGCAAAATTTGATTATACATTGTTACTTAGGTTAAACTTAATTAAACTTGGCAAAACTTGGATAAATTAGGCTAAATTAAAGTATTATAATATAACATGATTAAACATGGCTACTTAGATTAAACTTGGCTTTAAGTAAATTATCCTAAGCTAAAGTGTTGAAGTTAAATTTCATTAAACATGGCTAAACTTGGATAATTTATGTTAAAATAAAGTATTGAGGCAAAATTTGGCTAAACATGGCTACTTAGTTTTAAATTGGTTAGATTTGGCAAAACTTGGAAAATTTAGGTTAAATTAAGGTATTGAAATTATATTTGGCTAAACATTACTATTTTAAATTAAATTTGGCTAGACTTGGCAAAACTTGGATAAGTTAAGCTAAATTAAGGTATTGACACTAAACTTGGCTAAACATAACTACTTGGATTAAACTTGAATAAACTTGCAAAACGTGGTTAAATTATAACATTTGTGTTAAACTTGGTTAAACTTGGGTTAATTTTGGTGAATTTGAATTTTTTTTAAAGAACTAAAATTGGTTAAACCAAACTAAACTAAGTTACTTATATTTTGCTAGGTTGAAATTAAGATAAAATCTGAATTATATTAAATTATATTAAATTAGGTTACATTATGGTAAACTAAACTAAATTCTGTTATTTATGTTAAATCAAGCCAAAGTAAGTTGAATTGTGTCAAAGTAAATCAATGTAGGTTATGGTAAACTAAACTAGACTCCTTAAACATTTATTTGTCCATTTCAAACTAAAATGAATTTGGTTACATTATTTCAAATTCAAATGTTACTTCAATATGAAAAAAATATTGTATAGTCATATTCATAGTCCTAATTACTTTTAGTCCTAATTATAGTCATATGTATAGTCAAGTTGTCGTAATTTGACCATAATCATTAATATGCTAGCAACTAAAGGCCACTTATGACTACATGACTATGTTTCAACATTAGTTACAAGATGTCCTAGTCATAAAAACCACATTTTCCCGTTGTGTTTGATGAAACCCCGTCGATTGTTATTATGATCACATGGATTATTATTAACCATTCATGAGACTTGGAGATGGTGGTGTAAACCAAATTAAAAATTCATTTAATTAAAACCCTCATTCTTAATTGTCTACATGTTGGAATTTTGTTTCATTTGAAGTCCAATTGTGATTTACATTGTAATTGTGTTGAATGTACAATCTTGCAAATTTGTGTAGAATAAATTACATGAACTATTAATCAAACCTTATGTTTTAAACATTTTGAATCCTTTTGCCTATTGAATGTTCAATTTTAAATGTCTACATTTGAACTAACATTGTTAACTTTTCCTCGATAGACCATTATAAAATGGTGTAGGCCTCATTTGTGAAAATTTCCACCTTTGTTTTGAACTACTATAAGGTTATTAACAACCCACATTTTTGTAGAGCTAAGGTCCAAGCAATTAATGTTGTAGCCTTCTTTTTTTATAACACACTTCCATATAGCCCAATCTTTTGGATCTTGTTTTTCCATTTTAAAAATAATCTAAAAAAGAAATCAAAGGTATGTTCTATGACTTATTTGACTTCATCAATGAACAAGTCCCTCTTTCAAGTTTCAACTACATCCATATCTTCTTCCAATGCCTTGTTTACAATCCAATTACCTCTCCCACATGTTGAAAGGACCATATTAACCCTTGGTGCATTTTGTCTTTCATATGATGATGTTGAATGGGGCACATTCTCCTTGTCTAATTTTGGTTAATCCAGCATGGCATATTGTCACATGCAAAGCACAATCAATTTCATGACTACCCCACTCATGTTAACCCCAACCCTAACGAGTAAAGGCACATGTGTTTTGGCCTTGATATATAGGTTTGCCTTTCTCATTCATGCACATAACCCAATAATCAAAAAATGTGTGAAGTTAGGATATTTTAGAATTGCATACATGTGAAACTAGTGTTTGAGTAGAAGATATAAATATATAAAATATTACCACATTAAATTGATGTCAAGTATTGTTGGTGTAATTTCAATGTGTGGTGACCTTAAACTAATTAATATATGCCCCAATGTCAATTATTTGCTTTAGAATGTGGGATTACAAATTAATCACTATGAGAAAATTTTGTTCACATAAACCACATTATCCATACCAACTCTATTACAATCAGCTTATAACTTTGTGAGAAATATAATTATTTTTCAATATTAAATTCCATGTTGGAAAATGATTGATTCTAGATGAATGAAATAGGAAAGTTGTAAGGGTATGGAGTATTTTAAATGTATTATTGTTGAGTGTATGATTTTGGTCAACATGCATCAACTTCCTATTTTAATTGTTATATAATTGTAATATGCAACACATGCACCCAAATATAGTGATGTGGATTGGATAATTGTTCCCCGCATAAACACATCCAATGTGACAACTACCAATTGGCATGAATGTTCTCATCACATATGCATGGTTTTTTGTAGTGAACCCATGTGCTAATAGCCTTGCAACTTTAGTAAGACTATGTTGTAGTGTGTTACTTGATTTTTGGCCTATACCACCTTAACATAGTCACAATTCAATTACAACATGATTAAATGCCAATTTTAATACATCTCGATGCAATGATTCAACTAAAATCCCATCTCCAACCACCTACACAATGTCTTGATGGTGCAATTGAATTTAAACACATTAATATAAAATTTGTCAGTGTAGTTCAAATACATATGACTCTAGGTTCCCCTATTCAACACTAAAATCTTTTACTATTATTTGAATGATTTCATCCATAAAAATTGATTCCTTTGTTAATAATTCCTTAGCCTTTACAAGGTCTGTACCTTGGGGTGTGGAACATGCAACATTGTTAAAGAGTTATTCAATTGTGGTCATTCCATGGCCATTCTCCACACTAACACATTTAGTGTGGCAACTACCAATTAACATGAACTTTGACATGTCATGTATGTGGTCTTTATGATGATCCCATGTCTAATTACATTACATCTATAACACAACTATGTGACAATTAAAAATCAACTAGTTTATGACAAAGTTTTGATTTTTTTGATTAAATCATCAAACAAATTTGAACATCATGGAATAAGAATTCATTCATTTGCAATTGCTTAAAAACCTTTCATAATTTTGACAACATCCATCCAATTGTAAAAACCTTTAAACCTTCCACGTGCTTTGAATGCTTAAGTTTGAAATTGTACCATTACAAGTTTATAATTAGCTTCCATTATAAGCTTCCATTATAAGTTTTCATTGCATCTGATTTTTCAAAATATTAATTTCTTTCCAATAAAGTAGATGTTAAAATTGTAGTGGAAAAACACATTCATTTGCTATTATTCTTTAGATTCCAACTTTGTTTTGCTTCCTAGTTTGCTCTTATTTCCTTGTGTAAAAAGGTAGCAAACCCTTAAGGCATTAGAGTTTTAGGTGAAAGATTTCATTGTCACCAATTACAAGGTTACAATATATTTGTGGGAATTGTTGACAAAACGAATAAAAGCCTCAAAGATGAATGAGATATCTATCATTATTTTTTTCTACTTCTTGTTTTAGGTTTTGCCATTAGTATTGTCTTTTTTTAACAAATGTTGTATGTTGGCAACAATTTGTTAAGAACAACAATAGTAAGGCTACTTTGGCTTCTTTTCCTTCATTAATGTGTAGCCATTGAAGTTTGTATGTGATAACATAACAAAAGTCTTGTGGGAAATAAGTAGGCAACATAGAGGTAATGTTAGTGCATGGAGGTATAGTTGCCACCTCCATGATCTCCATTGTTGGACATGAGTTTAGTTAGGTTCAAGTTCATTTGGTTAAAATGTTTATTAAACTAGTATGCATCTTTCTAATGGTTGATTTTTTTCTAATGGAATTTATTAGGAAATGATTAAAAGTTAAAGGTGTTGAATTTATGTAAAATGAGGAGAAATAACATCCATTTGCATGATAGACATGGCTTTCAATGAATGTCTAACTTGAAGTTGGTGAATAACCTATTTACTTATCGCTTATTGACATTTGGTTGTTGCATATTACTCATTGTTTTGCATGCAAGATATGTAAGTTTCATAGTGGGGAAGCTAGTTGACTTTTAGTTGATTTGTAATTGCATACAAATACAAATATTGCATATTGTAAGGTGGATAATGTGTTAAACTAGAATTGTAACATCTTTCCATGATGGTGCCCATTCAAGTTGTTTGACTTGAAATTGGTGAGTAACCCCTTTATTTGTTGAATGTTATTCAATTTAAATTAACACCATGTAAGAATTCCAATAGTTACACATGAAACAATTATGTAAAATGTAATTGGTTACATCATATTATTATGCATATTGTTGAAAATTGTAATATGGTATCATTACTAGCCCTTATAATTGTTATATATTCATTGGAAATATATAATTATGTATTTATTTAATTGAATAACAACATTAGAATATAACTCATCATGTAGTTGCAAACTAGTGGTTTAACTAGGTTAAAGCATACTATGGGGGGGCCAACTTGAACACTTTCACAACATATGCCAAAAGTATACACCTTCAAAATGTGTTGCATGTAATTTTGGGTTTCACTTTTGGTGTTTGGGCTTTATATTTTGATTTTCACAAAGTTAATGTTATGTAATATTATTTTAAATAAATAAATAAACTTAAAAGATTAAATTCAAGGAGCAATATAAACAATATAATTATTTTATTTTATTTTATTTAGATTGCACTAGTTTTTGGTTTGAATTAGCCAATTACAAAAATTTGAAATGTAATTTTTAAAAATGACCCACTTCACATTTCTTGTCATCTTCGATTTGAAAATGATTGTTTGTCAAATTTTTAATTCACCACATACTTATGGTCATTGCACTTTTAAAAACCCATTTGTGATATGATAATTGTCAATTTTTTCACATTGCTCACAAACCTATTCCAATCATATGCCATCATAATGTCTAGTAGATATTACAAATATCATAAAGACAAAAACAATGTTAATATTTTAAGAATATTTTAAAAATTTAAATACATTGTGATGTACATTAATTTTGCACAAATATATTATAACATCACATCATATGAAATTAAAAAGTGTAGTTTCTTTGGCATTTTATTTTTTTGTGTTTTGACTTACTATAATATGCAACAACATTGTGAAAATTCTTATTAATAATGACATGGTTGAAGCTCAAAAATGGGTACCCTAAAAAACAATACAATGTGATAACAATCTTGGCTCCCCCATGGTGTGTTTTCACCTTATTAATAACATTAATTGCAATATAACCACCATTTTGATACACTACCAAAAAGTCACAAAACAATATTTACACCACTTTTGGCAATTGTATAATAGTATTAAAATCAACTACCATATAATTACTTTAGACCCAATAACCAAACTATTAGTTATAAGACAACTTACACACTACAACTATAATCAATGGAACTACTTTCATCCAAGTTAAATGAATGGAGAATGATGAATTTGCCATATGTGTTACATGTGTTACATCGTTTGTTTCTTCAAAAAACATTTGATTGTAAATTGCACATTTTAACATTTTAATTGCAAAATAGTTGCATTGCATTACATGTATTTCATTCACCATATATGATGACGTGGAAAAACATATACATTATGTCATGTCCATTGCAACTAGTGCAATTTATTGGATGTAACTAGCACAATATTTCTATGTTGAATTTTACAATTGTTTTTTGTAGCTAAAATATGTAGCCCAATTACAAAATTCTTATTTTTTTATAGCAAATTATTGGACCCAAAAATAGTACAAGAATTTCTTGAATCTCTCATTGCAATAAACCTTGGTTAGGCCTTTAGTTCTTATATCATTAAATGCAATTGTCATTTTCAAGTTTGATTTTTGACCTTCTACTTTAGGTTTCAACATTGTTGCATTAGGAATTAGGATTTATAAGAAAGATGGGAGTTGATGTACTACAATAGTCGGGGAGGACATACATACATAATTGAAAGGAATAAAATTGAGAAAATTGGTGTTCAAATGAATTCAACTTTTCCTTGGAATAATTTGTTCCTATGATGCTTTGTTTTGGTGGGATTACAAAGTGCATAAGATTAGGAGGCAATTGCAAGGTGTATTCTTCTAGATTATTCACAAATGTGTTTGTATGCAAGATCCAAATAAATTGTGTTAAGGTTGTTTGTTGTTAGGTTTAATTCTTTTAATTGATCTTTATGCATTGTAAGATTGTTAAAGTTTTTGCAAAGTTATGGTCAGTTGCATACCTTTAAATGTGACAAACCAAATCCCATAACCAAACATTAAAATATTAGCCCATTTTGTTTCATCTTATTTATGATGAGTTGTTTGCATTAGGATGTGATAATTCACATCCCATCACCAAACATCACCATACCATAAGGAAATCAAGTTTGTTGTACTTGCCTTCATTCAACCATAAACATATGCACAACTCACATTTATGTTTGAATGTTGATGAACAAAATATTTTAAGATCGGACATTCAATTATAGGTGTCTTTTTGAATGGTGACAAAGGCAAGTGTAGCCATTGATTAGCTAGGTTTTGCATTATTGAAATGTTTGGTTGTTGACCATTATTGAGGATGAATGTGTTGACCCTAACAACACATGAAACATGATCAAGACTAATGTAACATACCATCCAACTAGTGTTCCTAGGTTAGTTAGCACCATGGGGCATCCTAATAACCAAATAATTATTAGTGGTCGACTTACCATCCTTTACAAAAGGATGAAGCCCCAATGAAGCTAATGGGGATTAGTTAGTTGAATGGTTGGTGGTAATCAATTAATCATCTAGTGGATTTATAGGAAGGATTAAGATAAAGATCTATTTTCATGGGGAGGATACAAGCCTTATGTGGTCTTGAAAAGAAGGAGGATTGGAAGGACAAAAGGAGAATTGTGAATCATTCCATTGTATTCAGAATTGGAGTTTTCTATGAGATCCTTCTTTTGGAGAGAAGGTGTGTGTGACAATAGAGAGAAAGGGAAAAAAAATGGAGGCAAGTTGTATTTTTATTCTTGTCATGGAAAATAGTTGATGAATTTTCAAGTGTATTGTTGGTGATTTTTTCCATTTAAAATATGATAAAATGTTAGGGAGAAAAATGCATATTAGAATAATGTAGAATTTGGTTGTGTTCATTTAATAGTTTTGAGTTTTCATATAAAAATGAAATGATATACTCTCTATTTTAGCTTCTAGAGTTGGAAACATTTTTTTGCCATAGGACAACAATTGCTAATAAATGACAACAACAACAAGGTAGGCTTCAAAGTGGAGGTCTACAAGGTGAAGAAAACTATTACAAACAATAAGCAATAGGTTGTAGCCATAGAGGGTTTACATGCACTACATATGGTTGGAATCAATTACAAAGAGTTTGTAAGCATTGTAGACAAGAGACAACAAGTGTTAGGGGCATACAGACCCACTAGATTGGATTATCCATCTTTGAAGGTACCTTAGAAGGTTTCGATTCTATAAACCCATTTTGCTTGTGTTGATGATTATCATGTTCCTCCACCATCTTGGTTGTAAGCTCAAAAAATAGAGAACTTGAGAAATCCATGGTCTTTCAAAATCTCTTCAAGGTTAAAATTTTGTTTTAAATAAAAGTTAATTGTTGTGAAAAATGTTCTTCCAACTTCATTAATAAGCTTTTGTAGGCTATTGTTATTTCTCACACGTGTTGTTATTGCATCAACAAATTGGCGTAACAATAGTATAAGATCACAACATGTTACAAAAAAATTCATAGTTCATAGGTATCCTTGTCAAAAACATGCAAATAGAAGTCAAATATTTTATGTATGTAATTTGGAAATGAGGTTTAGGGTTTGGTGTGGGAAGGACCAAACTCTTTTTCTATGTTTCTCAATCTATCTTGGCTATGTTGTTTGACCTTGAGTTTCAAAACATTGATGTTTGTAGTTATATTGTGGTACAAAATTAGGGCTAATGAACCTTAAGTGGCTGGAACAATACCATCAATTGTCATAACTTGAAAGGTGACAAAAACAAAGTAGTTGATGTTGAATGTGGAAAAGGCCATCTAGCTTTTGTGCTTTGTTTTTTTGTAGATTACTTTCGATGGCAGTGGAATTGTGATTTGTGTATTTGGCAACGCTTGGTGTTTGTTTTGTGTCTAGTTGCATTTGATGAAGTGGTTTGAGGATGTGTATGAGTTGCGAATGTGCTAGTTTTGGAGAGATGCATATTAAAGAGCTCAAGCTATTGTTACTATATGAAAGACCAAACCCATGTGGAAAACGGCTAAGTTTTTTTGGTTTTTTTTTTTCTTCTTTTTGCTTTGGGTTGGCAAATTGTGAATAGTAGTTTGGAGTAAGAAACTTGCACTATAATAATTCAAGGGATTAGAAAATAGTTAGGGAAGAATGCCCGCTTGCTACTAATGTTTACCTTTGGAACCATGTTTCTTCCATTGTGCCATGCACTCCAAGGGGATATTGGCAGTGGTAGTTGTAGAAGTGCAGATCAAATTGAGGGAAGTGATGAAAGCTCATAGAGATTTCAAGAATGATTGAAGGTAATTTAAAAAGTGGATTGTTGGGATGGTTATGGGAATTCATTATAGGAATTGGGTTGAATGCATGATATCGGGAAAGAGAAGACCCACTAATGTGGGAACTTTGAAGGTGAAATTATGATTTCTAGAGGTTGGGTTGCCATGGGAAAGTCTATTGATAGTTTATCTTGATCATGGTTTTTGTTTTGTCCACACTTTCTGAAATACCATAACTCCCACAATGACAAGTTGTGAGGAAAATTAACATGTTGTTTTGTGTGATTGGGATTTATGTGAAAGGTTTTGTGTATGGGAATGTGAATTTGCATACCTTATTGGGATCAAAGCATGAGGGTTGTGGATGGGTACCTTTACAACTGTCGAATTTGCCAAGGTTTATGACATGTGGGCTCAAGGCATGAGGGTTGTGAATGGGTACTTTTATAATTGTCAAATTTGCCAATATTTATGACATGTGGGCTTAAGGAGAGAAAAATCATAGAGATATGATCCTTCATAATTTGTAGATTAACTTTGATTAGATTTGCAAGGAGATGAAAAGTTCAATAAGCATAATGCCACCAAAATAATTTGTTCTAATGTTCATGTAATATGTGACACTTTGACCATAATAGTAGCTTTGAGAAGTTGGGTTTGTTGGCTTTCCTTTCTTTTTGGGTTACAATATCATGAGTTTGGTGATTTTTGGCAGCCCACACTTGGGGCATTTGGTGGCATCTTCATGATCATGGAGCTCAAGCTAAAGGATTAACAAGAAAAAGTAAGTTATTTATTTCTCTCTTTGAGAATTTTTTTTGTTTTGTTCACAAGTGTTGACTTTGCTTGTTGGAGATTTTTGAAGACAAGGTGTTCATTGTTAATGGGCAACATCTTGGATCACAATTGTATGTTGGAGCTTTGCAAGTGAAATGTAAAGTATAAAGATTTATGAATGCAAACATTCATCATGGCTTACACACTCATGTGTTTATGTGTGTGCATTGCATTATTGTAGATAGAACTTGTGTAAACAATGTTCCTATAAATAGAACTAGTAAAAAATAGTGATGACACATTTGTCTATCTCTTTGCATGATGACAATGTGAACTTGCAATATAGAAATGATGGTGTTAGAAGCTAAAAAGCAAATGTGATAGATTCTTCTAACATTGAAATATTGGTTCTAATTTTGAGACTTTAGGTAACACTGGAAATGAATCCTGAAATCTGTATTTTGTTTAGATTTAATGTTTGTTAACACAGATTGTTAACACTAGTGCCATGTCACATGCCATCTCTTACATAATGTGAGGTAGCAAAAAACATGTTTGAATTGCTGCAATTATTTATCACCCTAAACACTAAGATACCACCGGCCCTACCACCAAGTGTGGCATGGGCTTTACCCATTTACATAGGTGGTGTGAGGGGCAAGTAAGACGGTTTACATAAATGGTTACCTAGATGGAATGTTTGTAACTTAGGTGTGATTTCATCTTAGGGTGGTTCCAATGGATGGTACTCTAGAGGGTGCCAAGGTGACATAATCCGATGTACTTTGCTTGAAAATTATATAATGTTATTGTAAGAAGAGCATGTCCATCCCTTGCAACCAAACACAGTGGTCCAAATCAGTGACATCGATTGACAATCTATGATGTTATTGTAAGAAGAAAATATCTGATCCTTGCAACCAAAGATACTGATCCTGTATTGGTGATTTGCATTGACCTGTTGAAATTAGGAGGACACCAACTATCCTATTCTGCTAACATTTTGTATGGAGATTGATTTGTACACGGAAGGGACAAGGGACATCTCACACCTCCTCACACTGTTGTTGATATGTCCAGAAGAATGCCTTGAAGATATGAGATGTAGTTTTTGAAAATTTCTAGATGTGAAGTTTATACCTTGGTAGGAACTGGGAAGCATGAAAAACACTGTGAGCAAAAACCCTTTGGGTTAAGCTTCAGTTTCTGTTTTCACTACCTACTAACAACCTACTAGCCTTTACAACCATCTACTTAGGCATCTACTTACCTAGAGGTAGCCAGCTACTATCCTACATGAACCCCTAAACTAGCTGCTACAACACTAGAGTCTGGACTTCAAACATTTTGCATCTAGTACTTGTTGAGTAGGGGGCAGACTAGAATTGGGATCTTGAGCAAAGTCTATGAAAGCCCATGTGCTCAGAAAAGAAAAGGAGTTATCTACGGAGCAGGCTTGCAAGTGGGTATCAGACTCTAGATGAAATCTCATTGTTGGCAGGAAAATTTGATGCTCTCTGGGAGCAAAGTCTCTGAAAGCCCATGTGCTCAGAAGAGACAAGGGATTAATCTACATAGCAGGCTTGCAAGTGGGTATCAGACTCTACATGGATTCTCTCATTGTTGGCTGGAAAATTTCATGCTCTGCATCAAATTGTTAAAATTTGACAATAGGGTAGATAGGCCGGTGAGCAAACACTTAAAAAAAGTCAAAGGAGGCTGGTCGAATCCTCACACATTGTTTCTCTGGTTCTGAAGTTGGAAGAACATTTGTAGCCCTCCACCTAGTGCTTTAAACATTGCAAAAATTTCTCAATTTGGCAAAGGAATGGGGGTAAAATATGAGGTGTTTGGTGTAAGGGGGTTCAGTGTTCGATAATGAGTAAATTAAAACAGATTAGGATTTCTGGCTTAAAATCTCTGATGATGATTGCATCTTTGCCTTCTGAATACAAAGACGTTTTGTAAAGCTTTAGTTGGCACACCCATTAAGTTTTAAATCACTCAAACCAGACTAAAAATGAGGAAGATATGAATGAGGCTGGAACTACAAAGCTGTCTAGAGCTATTTTTTGTATGGTTTAGAGTCAAGCCTCAAAGTGGGGGGTGCTCCCAAAACAAGGCAGGACGATGCTAAACACCCCATGTGGACTTTTTGGGTGTCAGTGCAATGCCTCTGTAGTGGCACCCACATGGTTCAGCCACAGGGTTTGAATAATGTTGAAGCTGCAAATAGCATAGGTTTTTAGAACCTCACAACAGTCCAGCAGATGAAAGAAACTAGGTTACTTGGGAGGAGCTACATAGCTTGTCTCTTAAAATGATTG
>Ga0116226_10004221_pt1 | contig 12688 bp, 13 predicted proteins | sample S1TSphfallax_FD_89692 | JGI IMG/M metagenome (GOLD analysis project Ga0116226, IMG submission 89692) | Host-associated microbial communities from peat moss isolated from Minnesota, USA - S1T2_Fa - Sphagnum fallax MG | ecosystem: Host-associated > Plants > Peat moss > Unclassified | place: USA... | reverse complement strand
CCCTTGAGCAACCCCTTGAGCAACCCCTTGGGCAACCAGACAAGGAATTTGTTGGAGGGGTAGCTGATCTTATAGGTAAGAATATGATGACCATATTTTGTTGGATGTGGTCTGCCTGAACAAAGAAAATGCTCCATTTATGTAATCTTGGAGCATTTGGGCATGCGTTCTGTTACAATGAAGGGGAGCTGTCTGGTGTAAAGAGTGAGAGTTGCAGCAAAAAAATTTCTCCAGAGTCACAACCCACCAGACCACTTTTGGAGTAGTATGGAGGTTTTATTGTCATCTGGAATGTGGACATCCAGATTTTTCAATTGATGTTTTGTAGAAGGATTTTCTTTTGTAATGGGCTCATAGAACCCACCATCATGGTGGAATTTTGATTTTGCAGAGGATGCAATTGGAGAGGACAAGGACGGGGAGGACAAGAATGGTGAGGCCAATGATGGCGGAAAGGATATTGGTGGAGAGGGTGGAGAATTTGATGCAGAGGCACAGCATTCGTTGCCTGTATCTGAGAGGCGGAAGCATAAGAGACTAGAGGTGTTTGTTGGTGGTCTTGATAAGGATACAACAGAGGAGGATTTGAAGAGGTTGTTTCAGCAGGTTGGAGATGTTGTAGAGGTGCGTTTGATGCGGAATTCACAAACTGGCAAGAATAAGGGTTATGCTTTCATTCGGTATGCCACCACTGCAATGGCAAAGCGGGCGGCAGAAGAGTTGCAACACATTGAGGTTCCTTCATCCCTCATGTTATCCAAGACTTGATTCACCCGATCTAGTCAAAGTAACTTGTTAGGGCTCATGATTTTAGGCTGCACGAGGCAAATAGTGTTCAAAATTGACAGGTACCAGCTTATATCGGAGATGAGCTTCATTTGTTTTTCTTGTGGTTACTGAGGAGTGTCCTCAAAGTCAGCAAGGTCCCCATAGGCATTGCAATGCTGGAGATCCTGCTGGATATGCTGATGAAGTCAGTGGGGAGTCTGAAGGTGAGGGTGATGGTCTGGCTTGTGAGTGACACTCACAAGGTTATGACCACACCCATTTTTATTGTATTCATTATGGTTTCTCTAGAAGTAACTTCTTGGTTACCTTCAAAGCAGTATTGTGGAGTTTTCTCTGCAATCTCATAGGCATGCTAAAGATCCTGCAGGATATGCTTCCAGAGGCATCAGATTGACAGTGGAGTTGAAGTACAGATGTCTGTGTTATTTCAAATGCTGGCAAAATGCTATTAGCACATTGTTGTTATTTGTGGTTGAGATTTTGTGTTGCTGTGGTTTTGCAGATAAATGGGCGACCCTGTGGTGTCCTTCCCAGTGAGGAAAATGATACCTTGTTCCTTGGCAATATCAGCAAGTCATGGAAGAAGGAGATGGTGCGTGGTGAATTGTTCAAGTCTCTTGCTTTTCTACAGGTTGTTTAATTTGGAGTATTTGATGCAGTGGACACTCCAGTTATGCACAACATTTCTGCTTAGACTTGGGATTTTGGACTGTTACGGGCTGTCTCGTAATACAGGTGCTTGATGCGTTGAGAGATATGGGGATCAACAATATAGAGGAGTTAACGCTGATGGAGGATCCACAGCTGGAGGGAGTCAATCGGGGGTTTTCTTTTATAGAATTCAGTACACACAAGGAGGCCTTAAAAGCTTTTCGGCGCCTGCAACAAACAGATGCCACTTTTGGTACCGATCGATCTGCGAAGGTGGCATGGGCACAGCCACTTAATGAACCTGATGAAGAGACAATGTCACAGGTATGTTGGTCTACTTATCTTTATTTCTCAATACCCTTGGAACGATGGAGGATGTCCCAAACACTCCCATGTGGTGCTTCACTGTCAGTTCCGTGTATGAGTGAAAACTCTGATGCACTGCCTTGTTGTTGAGGACATCCTTATCCTAGTTGTTGCTGTCAGAAGCAGCAGCAAAAGTTTCAAGAGATTGGATCACCAATTTTTATCAGGAAGTTTGTTGTGCAGGTAAAGTCTGTTTTTGTTGATGGAATGCCACCTGCATGGGATGAGGAGAAGGTGAGAGAGCATTTTGGCAAGTTTGGTGAGATTGATCGTATTGTGTTAGCACGCAACATGTCAGCAGCCAAACGAAAGGATTTTGGCTTTGTAAACTATGTGGAGCGTGAGGCTGCTATGGCATGTATTGATGCTATAAGCAACTCTGGAATTGTTGATGGTGAGATTAAGGTAAACAACTTATCTCATAGATCAACATATGGCCATGTTTTGGATTTTCGGAACTAGAGTTGGCAACTTGTAATTTGCTCTGTTTATTGCAGACAGACAAAGTGGTTTCAGGAGGGTCTGTTTAGCGGAATGGTTGTGATTGAGGGACTCTTCTGAGAATGGGTCTGATGTATGCTCTGTAGATAAAAATGAAAGTTATGCTGGCCAAGCCACAAGTTAAGAGCAAACCTGCCAAAGGAGGGGTGCGTGGAGGATACCCTCTTGGTTTCAAGGGTGACCATCGAGTGGGGTCAGTTCCAGCTCAGCCTGGAAGAGGTGGAGGTGGGGGCAGGGGTGGAATGCATGATGGTACGTATGATGGTTATGCACAGATGCAAGCCAGTCAAATACAATTGAAGTGAACACCGGCATCTTTTCAGACTGGGTGATAATTAGAGTGTTTCCTCATCCAAAATTTAGTGGTAGAAACTAATGTTCAAATGCATAGGGTGGGTGATTGTGCTTGTAGCAATGCGAGCATTTTCTGATGTTCTCATGTTGTGTTGGGTGGTCGGTTTCAGCTGCAGGCTGGGGTGGCACAGCTCATGTTGACATCATTGGGAAGTTTGGCCCAGCCCATGATAGAGCAACTTTAAGTGCAGTTGGTGTTGGAAGAGGAATGAAAGGGGATAGGAGGAACCAAGGGGGGGGCAAAGGCAGTTTTGATGATCTTGACATCAACGTGCAGGCAGACCGAGACCAACCAGTGGCAATGGTGTCAGAAGAAACATCCCTACTTCCTCTTGATGAACCTGAAGAGACTCTAGCAGCCATTGAAGGAGATGCTGGAAATGGTTCTACAGATCAAGGAGGAGCAAATCAGCAAATCACAATACAGGGGGAGGGTGTCACAAAGCCAACCCTTGACAAGTTTGAGTGTGTAATGTGTGGTTTTGGATCAGATGTGGAGGGAGATTATGAGACCCATGTGAAAACACGTGTACATAAGATGATAGAGGGGCTGCGCAGGGACCAGAAGCTACATAATAAGACACCCCTTTCTCTGCTTCATGAGTATGCATCTCGAAACCACTGTGAAGTCACTTATGAGACGAAGTCAGAAACCAACGGTCCTTTTCAGGTTGTTGCAACTATAGGAGGAGCTGCAGGAGGCACTTCTGGACCTCCTGCAAAGGGAATTGGTACAGGTCGCAATAAGGCAAGAGCAAAGCAAATGGCAGCTGCTGATGTACTTGAGAAAATCATGGAGAAAGTGCCAGAGTCTGAATTCATAAAACCAGGCCAATCCAGGCAGCGATTTGGTGAGCGGGACCACCCTGGTCGGAAGACCAGGGGTGGGAGAGGTCGGTTTGGAGGGGAAGGAAATTCGTACCGTGTTCGTGGTCGGTCCTCAGAGGGTTGGCATGCAGTTGCAGAAGCATACAACACTGCATATGTTGGGAGTTACGGCATGGGGCTAGAGAAAAGTAGGCGTCATAGTGGGAACGACAGCATACACTTTGGAGGCAGTGGTAGTGTTCGTGGAGGTTACCCAAGTAACCCTAATACAATTCCTCTTTATAAAAATGATTTTGGTGGGCGGGGGCGAGGACAAGTTGGGTATGGCGATAGGCATGATGAAAGGAGAGGTTACAATAGTTTCAGGGCAGCTCATGGCCGAGGAAGTCTGCCAACTCAGTCAGAGACATATGCTGAGCGCTATGACAGGGTGCAAGGAGGGCGGGGTTATGTTGGTGGTGGTTATGGTGGAAGAAGGGAATATGATTACATGGTCAGTGGTGGTGGTGACATAGGTGGGGGAGGGGTGGGTGTTGGGCATAGTGGCCGTGACCATATTCCTGCAGCACTAGTGTATGGTGGGCATGATAGGCCACTGCATGAAAGATATGGTGGTTCTGTTCGTGATTATGAGGGCCCGGGCATCAAACGTTCATACTCTGCAATGGTACTGGTCTTCTAAGGCTTAAGTTTTGCCTGGAGAACATGATGCATAAGTTTGTAGGGTAATATATCTCCAAGGGAATGAATGTCTGTCAATATTGTCCTCAAGAAGCTCTTGGTGACAACTGCTGCTGCTTGTTCTGAGTGATGGCTGTTATGCAGGAGGAGGAGGCTAAAAACTTTGAATCACAAAGAGGAATTCCTCGAGCCCGCTTGGAAGCTCCAGAGCCTGTTCCTATCCAGTCTGTTGGTGTTGGGCAGTTTGGTGGGGCTACCATGTATGCAGATGCCAGCAGGTTTGTTAGACTTCCAGCCCTGTCTCTTGTTAGTGTCCAAGGGGTTTGCAATGGCATCTTAGTTTACTGTTTCTGTGTGGATTGAAGTGAGATGTACCTTAGCCTCACAAGGCTTGTTGCATCTTGAGTGAAGATACTATTGACATTTCTTAGTGGCTATGTCTCTTGAGTGCTAGCCAACACAGTGATTGACTCTTGGCAGTGCAACATAATGTCTGGACCCAGACATTTGTATAATTGTTTGGTTGAAGACTTGAACAGATTACTATATACTCCTCTACACCCACCATCAGGAGCTCATGAGGTTAGTAGGGAGAAATGGCAGTTAATCACAGATTTTCATGATGATGGTGATGGTCTGATACCTTGTGAGTCACTCACAAGGTGATAGCAGCACTCATACTTGTTGTGTTTGTTTTGGTCTGACCAGAACTGACATAATGGCTACCTTATGTGCTATCCTGTAGTCTAATGTGCAACCTCATATATATATGCTTTCCAGTGGCTATACGTACTGCATACAATTAGTGACAAGTGGTGTGCTTAGAGGATATTTTCAGGGTGCAGGTGAACCCAACCACTGTCCTTGTATCTAGGACTCTCCATGCCTAAGGCTTGGATACTTGCTTGTACATGCAAAAGCTCTCTCTGCGGGTGCTAGCCAGAGTCATAACTGAATCTTCTCAGTTGCTTCTGGAAATGCAACAGAAACCCAGGACACAGATTTTGTATAGTGGTTTGCTTGAAAATTTGGGCAGATGATTATATACTTATCTAAACCTGCCATTAGGAGTTGATGAAGTCAGTTGGGGAGTTATAGCAGCTCATCACTGCCATTCATGATGGATGTGATGGTCTAACACTTCATAGGCAGCTCTTGTAAAGTTATGACTGCCCTGATCATTGTGTTACCTTCAAATTGTGGATTTTTTCTCTGCAATATCATAGATATGCTCAAGCTAAAGTGAAATGCTGCATACTCTCACAAGCTTGTTGCAGCTTGAAGGAGGATACTACTGACTTTTTTCTATGAGCAGTGTCTTTTCAGTGGTACAACATGATGACTTGGACTTCCTGTTGCTTCCAAAATCATGATAGAAACTCAGGACCTGGATTTCTGTATAATTGCTTTCCAGAAAATTTGAGCAGATCGTTATCTACATCTACCATTAGGGGTTGATGAGTCATTTGGGAGTAATGGCTGCTAGTCAGTGCCCTTCAAGATGAATGTGATGGTCTGATACTTTGTGAGTGACACTCACAGGGTATTGACCACACTCATTTTTGTTGTGTTTGTTTTGGTTCATTAGAACTTGCATAGCTGTTACCTTCAAAATGTTATCATGGAGTATTCTTTGCATTCTTAGTTTGGATTGTACTTGCTGTCCCAGCCTATGGTTTGATGTACAATTTCAATGGAAACAGGGCTTCTGTTGGACGTCTCCCAGACCAACAGCAGTACACCCCGTATGCAGTACCACAAGCAGTTTCCGTAGGCCATGGTGTTGGGCAACCACAATATCTGCCTTTGCAACATGTGTCTTCACAACAGTTGTCAACACAACATGTATCTTCACAGCATGTGTCAACACAACAAGCAAGCATGAGTGGCATGATGGTGGGTGGACAACAACATATGCCATCACCACAAGCAAGCATCCCTGGGTCAAGTATTGGAGGACAAGTTGAAGGTGGAACTCCCTATTCAATATATGATGCAGCTCCTCAGCCCACTGTTGGACTTCAAACCAGTAAGTTCTGGGTGATTAACCACAGTCAATTTGGTGAACGAATGGCTCTTGGCTGTCTCTTGAGCTAGAGGCCACATTTGGAGCTTTTCTAACTGAATAAGTTGTGACCATCATTTGCAACAGTTTCTTTGGATGCATATGGATGAGAGCTGTCTGTCTCTGAGTATGGTTCTTTACCCAGCTTACACTGGTTGTATGTTTTGATAGGTTCCTTTGCCAATACAGCGGCACCTCAACACCAAGCTACTCATAACTTTGCCACTGGTTATGCTCCCACCTCTTATGGGTATGCCGCAGGATATACTCCTGCCACAGCATATACAACTTCTGCAGGTTATACTCTGAGCCAAGAGTACATGGGTGTTGCTGCTGCCCTTCCTGCCCAAGAGGTTAGTCCCAATATACTTGTACAGAAGCTTAGGTAGCAGTGCTCTGATCTTGACTTTGTTTTCTATGTCTCTTTGTCATTCTTTCTTTGGTTTGGGTTTTTTTGCCCATCTGTACACAGTACTCAGTAAACTTTTCTATATGGATTTTACCAGGTGAATGCAGCAACTTCTTATCCAACTCAATCTGCCTATACTGCTCAGTATGCAGTTACCCCACAACAAATGCCTTCAGCAATTAGTGGATTCACTGTGCCTGGAGCTGGCCAGCAGACTTACTACTAAGATTTCATGTATGTGTCACTTTTCAAACTTTTATTCTGGTCTCTAGACCATTTGCAATGCTGGAGCATATAGAAGGCTGGTAATTGCAGTTGTGTCAAAGAGCACACAGTTGTGCTTTGTCAAAAGAGATTGTCTAGGAAATCCTGGTCATTTCCCTCAGGCATCTTGCAGAGGTAGTAGTTTGGTTGGTGATGATGGTCTCCTAGCCATCATACACTAGTGCTATGTGTGCTGTCATAAGCTTAGTAATAATTCATAATTGTACACAATTTTCTTCAGGTTCTGGTGGTTCCTCTTTAGTACCTCCTTCCCAAACATTGACTGTAGCTTCCCATCATGCTACCCATAATCTGTTTGTATCTATGACCTAAGCTATGTTCTTTACTTATTCATGATACAAGCTAATTGCTTTTTTGGATGGCTTGGTCTCCAGTGTCAGGCTGGCTCAAGCCCATGCCCTTGAGACAAAGCCAACAAGAGAGGGTTGCCAGGTATCTGTCCAAATACCATATGCAGCCTACTGGAGAAATTTGAAATTTGTCATTGTCATGGAATATGATTGGTAGAATTATATGGTGAAGGCTGAAATGAAGAAAAAGGGAAAGATGACATTCCTTGTGCCAAAGCATTTGCAAAAAATATATCTCAATTCTATCATATGTTAGCATTTAAGAGATGTGACACTATCATGCAGACTCTGCAATCTTGGAGAGAGTCTGACTATCTGAAATGAATTGCTGATCCCAGGTATGGCATTGCGGCAGCCACTTGACAGGCATGCTTCATCTCTCAGGAAGATGCTGTAGGTAACTTAAGACAAAGAGAGCGCCTGAAGTGGTGTCATGGGGGAATCCTAAGTAGTGGTGCCAATTCTGATCTAGTTTTTGTGGATGGCTTTAAGTGGCAGTTTGTAGGCTTGTAGATGTTTCCTAGATTCTTTGTTGCAGATACATTCTTTTATGTTGGATTCCAAAGCACATGTGGACAATCCTGTTTCATCTCCCAGGACAGATGGCCTTGCTGTTTGGAAGAGCAGTGTGTGAAATTGTTGACTACCTGGACCTGGAAACAACTAGGTGTGATCTCCCTGTCACCATAAGTTTGACTTTGCCACATGGCTAGGCAGGCAGGGCCAGTTTTGCTGGATGCTGACATGAACTCTAGGCATCTAGGACTATATATACGTACTGTAATCTGTGGGGATAGTGAGGAAGCAAAGCTGGCATGCCTACTCATGATTGAAACTGAAATCTGCAAAAGGCATTTAGTCAACTTCTTGCACCCATTGTTCTTTAACATCCACTCCACTTTCAGAAGATTATATCCTGATAGATCTAGGAGATGTTGTCTGGATCTTTGTTTTGGGTTTAGTGTCCTGGATTTACTGAATATGGCGTGGGTGCCATTCTAGACTATCTCTAGAGCTGCTGAGATACCTTTTTTCTTCCTTTTGTGTGCTTTGTCAGTGTAGTCATTTTATGACATAGTCGGTAAAGTTCTCATCCATTAACAGGCTGCTGATGTGTCCTAAAAAGATGGCATGGAGGGATTGACAATAAGTACTTTAGCTGCTTTTTGAGACTACACAGGAACAAAGCAAATTGGCTTCCTCAAGACAACTTCTGAGAAAGCCAGGAGGTCCCACCATGCCATCATAATCTCTGCTGCTTTTTCCAGTCCGCTTTACCAAGTATTGTTTGAAGAGAAGTGGTAACTTGATTCTTGGAAACAATGTTGTACAACTGTGTGGAGTAATAGCAATTGGGAGCATTGTGGTCACCTCAAAGCTTTCAGACAAGGGTAGAAGAAGGGGTCTGGAAGCTTTTTTCATAGTTTTTAGCTTTTGTTTTACACTGGTTGCATTGAAATTTCAGCTTGTGGTGTCATATGAGAACCCATGGCCAAAAAGAGGGAAAGCTCATTTTTAGTTTGAAATTTATCCCTCTGTTCACAAGGAGTTATTGCCAGTGATGCCACAATTCACAGAATCCTTTGCTCTGAATTCATATGTGGGTCATTGATTCATGCAGTGCATTCTGTTCATATGCTGGATTGGGTTGTTTAAACATTGAAAATCATGAAGACTCATGGTTTGCAACTGATGTTGCAGGCAGCACTGTGAGGTGAAACCAGCAAGCACAGCTTGGAATCCAAGAATGAGGTATGCAGTTATCTTGGGGTGTAGTCACTTTCTGTGGTGCCTAAGGAGAAGCAGTAAGGGGTTCAATGCCTTCTATCTTCAGTCTTCATGCACTTTGTACTTATTCAGTATGTTGGTTATTGTTTGAGATTAACCTCCAGCCACTGCCAGGAACTGACAAAGTCACTGGGGATGTTTGGTAGAAGGTAAGTACTTGTCACGTTCATGTTTCTGCTAAAGGTCCCTGAGCATGTGTATGACTCTCTCTGTTGTTCAATTTGCTCCTCAGTTTTGTTTTTGGCCTTGTTTTCTCTTTTCTTTTAGGGTTGGTTTTCCTCTTTTTCATGCTTGCTGATTGGTTGTTATTACCTTGGCAGCTCTGGAATATGCAGAACCTTATTGTTGGGTCATCTCTCAATTCTTTTCAGGTTCTATTTTAAGTTTGTTCTTATCTGTGTTACTTTGTGGTAGCTCTCATTTCAGCTCAGAAGGATACTTATGTGATCCTGATCCAGGCTGTGGAGGTAAGTTACTTTCTTTGGAAGCAGAGCCAAAAGATTGTCAGAGATCACTAACTCCTCTTTTGAGTTGACATTTTGTTGCTGCCTTAGCGATAGAGGGATTGCATCCTTGAGGCTCTTCCCTGTTGTAAAAGTTGTTGGACATTTTATGGACTCAAAGAAAATCAATATTAGAAGGTTAAATCTTGCTGTCACTACTCTGGCGGAAAGAAAATTGATGAGTGACCTTTGTTCAATCTTTCATAGAGGTTGTAACTTCTCTTGGATTTTCTTGGATTTAGAAATATCTGAAGACTTTAACATCTTAATAATTGCCTACTCTTTACAAGCATTCTACAGTCAGAATATGCAGGTATTAGGATGATTTGTATGCCTCATTTGGGATTTGATTATGTCAGATTAAGCTAATTTTAATAGTTAGTTCTATAGGCATTTAAGGCTTTGTAGCTCGAAAGGTGAGCTTAATCAGTCTTCTGATGAGAAAGTTTTCCCAAGCTTCTATTGAGTCAAAGAAGAGGTTTGCTTGCAAAGAAAGATTTATGTTTGGTAATTTCTGTGTTTGGAATCTTCTTAGTGATTATTCCAGTGGCTTTCTAGTCCAAAGTAAGGAGTTTTTCAAAGCCCACTTTGTCTTAAATGTCTTCTGCTCTTAAGTTATTTATATTGTTTTTCTACCTTTTCCATCCTATTTTCTTGTTTTAGATTTTGTTTTTTCTATCATCGGGTTCCTTTGTCTTCTTTATTTCCTTGGTGTTCTCCTTCACTTTCAGGTTTTGTTGAGCTATGCAGCATCATGCAGATTCATTGCTGCTGGTATTTTGATTGACACTCAGTACATTGGTTAATGTTTGACATTGACCTCCACCCACTGCTTGGAGCTGATGAAGTCAGGGAGGATGCTCTGGTAGCTGGTCACTACCATATGTGTGATGTTTGAAGGTCTCTGAAACATGTGTGCCACTGTCATTCCAAAGGCTCCTCAATTTTCTTTTCTCTTTTCTTTTCCTTTTTACTGATATGTTTTGTGATTTGAGATCACTGTAATCTTATTCTCCCATCTCTCAATCATGTACAGGTAGATTAAATCACAGGTATGGAGAAGTTTTGAGAACTAGTGAAGATAAATTTTCTTTGGAAGAATGGGAGCTTGTGCAGCAGGAGAAATAATCCAGCAACTTCCTTTCAATTGGAGTGTGACAATGAACGACTATGACATTGAACTGCTCCTGCATAGCATCTTGCCTAGGATCTGAAAGGCCAGCTTGAGGGTTGAATTTTATGCTGATTTTGTTGATTCCATTGAAACCATCTGCTGCAACATCTCATACAAAAGTATAAGAACAATTGTGCATGGTTACAGTGTTATTCACTAGGCTTACATCAGAACTTATGTTGTATATAGATAGAAGAGGTGGATATACAATATCCATACTATTGTATCTATATTGATACTATTGCATTTTGCACTGTATTTGAAGCACAGGACTGTTGCATCCTATTGAGGAATCTGCATTTGTGGATACAGGAAGCCAAATTGTCTGGAGCATGAAACAATTCTGAGTTTGCATGTCAGAAGTCTGAGGCCAAACATTGTTTTTGTGCAACCTCTGGTTGACCTTGTGAGTTCACTTGCATCCATATATATCAAGGGGATCTAAAACCATTTGTCAAGGCGGACAATAATCCATTTATTTTGGTTGATTATCTGTTGGTTCCGGATGTCATGTACATGATCAAAGACCTATACCAATCTGGTCATGGTTATAATGTTCATTTACTCCATTTATATATATCTACCAATGAGTGTTGCACTCAAGTGTACCTATATCCACGTTTTTGTTTTGAAATTATCGAGAGTGATCGCAAGACTAAGATACATAGTTGATTAATCCATGTTCATACTCAAAAAGTGAATTAATGGTTTATGTTGGCCTTGGTGATTTGTCAGTGTGTTCGGTGAATTGAATAATTAGATATGTGGTGTTGTGGGTTGAATTGTTTTGGAGATCTTGAAGTGCAGTAACATGATCTCATCTTTTAAGTAACTGCAGAATGGTGTTTCACTGGTATATGTTCTTCTCAGCCTTGAGATGGGAATCATTTTAAGGTCTAGCTTTTGAGGCCTATATTAGATATTCATGTAAGCCAAGCCCTCCTTTCTCTCAGCCCAACATCTTGGATCTCTTCCTTGCTTGCTTCTACTCCTCTGTGAAGCAAGTGTTGTTGGGAATTGTACCTAATGTGCAATGTTATGTTCATGAAACTGCAATGGATTCTTCACAGCATGTTCACCATTGTACTCCGATTCAATTTTCTGTATCTTCTCATATCAAGAATCGAGATGTTTAAAGGGCTTGGTTTTTTAGGCGTTGGGGACAAGTTTCTGTTCTTATTTGCCTTGTGAACCCACAATGTCACGTCTCTCAACTTCGTAACAACCTCACAGAGATTCCATAGTGTATTTGGAGGGCACCTTACCAGGCAGAATTTCCTTGGTGAGGCAGTTTTGTGTAAGATCCTGGGTCAGAGGGAATTATGGTGTAAGATCCATAGTCAGAGGGTAATTATCTGTAACCATTTTTGTTTACCTTGGTCATTACACCAGGTGAAGCACTGCTGTCATGCCCCAGGATCTGAGGGTTGCCCTGATGGCAATTCAGCTGGACAGCGGTGCCTCCCCCTAGAAAACATAGCCCACTTGATATGTTGAAACAGCCTCTTCTATTGGGTACAGAGGGTGCTGTTTAGCATCTGGTGATAGAACAATCTCATGATATCTACAAGAGACATTTCTTTGGGGTGGATTTGTGTACCATTGGAATGCTACATTCAAGGGACATGATGAAACCTAGTCTCCAGTCTAGGACCCATTGGCTTTGAACATGTTTCTCCAGCTCTTTGAATCTTGTAAGGAAATGCCAAAAACTGGTTTAGAAATGTAATTCCATGCAAATTAACTAAGTGTTGCACACATGAGGATCACAGCATGTGATTATACTGTAAACAAATTCATGTTGAGATCTCGGTGGTCTTTGAAAACATGATTTTGAGGAGAGTGAAATCTTTATGTATACAAACAAATTATTTGACCCAGTTCAACAGACACAATAAAAAAGGCCTTTATTCAGTAACATAGAAAAGGCAAAAACTATTTCAT
>Ga0116226_10004220_pt1 | contig 12689 bp, 11 predicted proteins | sample S1TSphfallax_FD_89692 | JGI IMG/M metagenome (GOLD analysis project Ga0116226, IMG submission 89692) | Host-associated microbial communities from peat moss isolated from Minnesota, USA - S1T2_Fa - Sphagnum fallax MG | ecosystem: Host-associated > Plants > Peat moss > Unclassified | place: USA... | reverse complement strand
TATGGTAAACAAACCTGGTTGGGGATCGGGGAATTACTTAATAAAAACTAATAATTATAAATAACACCAGTTTTCTGAGATTTCAGAAAACTACGAGAGTCAAAAAATTAATTATTTTCTCGATCTTATCGTAATTATCAACAAATATCTGGTCAAAATGCCATAACTATAAATTACATAAAGCCTGTAACAATAACCTGTTTATTTTGGCTGAAAATCCTGATGTGACTTTTTTTTACTTAGCTTTGCCCTCAATTCTCGGATAGCAATTGCGGCGCGGGAAATAGGTGAAATATATTTTTGGGTTTCTACAGATGAGCTAGTATTACTATTACCTAGTTTTTGGTTAGTTAAATAACTAGTTAAATTTCCCAGAGATTTTTTCCCTTCTAGAGCGAAATCTAGATCGGCAGCTGTTTTAAATCTCTCACTCACGGGAATTTTCACCATTTTGGCAAGAATCTGGGCAAAATCAGCACTAATGTCTACTTGATTAAGCCAAGATATTTCCCCAGTCTGGGGGTCATATGGAAATTCTAACGGACCTTTACCAGTCAATAAATAGAGACAGGTAATACCCAAAGCATAAATATCAGTAGCGTAAACTGGGCGCAGTGATAATTGCTCTGGTGGTGCAAATCCATTTGTGCCAATAAAATTAGTAGATACACTCTTATTCATTGAGTTATCATAGGGAGCAGCTAATTTTTCCTTTACTGCACCGAAGTCAATCAACACTATTCTCTTATCGTCTTCACAACGGAGGATATTCTGAGGTTTAATATCACGATGAATTACATTATTGTTATGGACATACTGCAATACTGGTAATAATTCTCGCAAGAAGTCTTTGACCTCAGCTTCTGTTTTACGCCCATACCGCCGGACTTCCCGCGCTAGAGTGCTACCTGCTATATATTCTTGGACTAAATAAAATTCTCCCCGATTTTCAAAGTAATCTAGCAACATGGGAATTTGTGAATGGTTACCTAATGCTGCTAAGGTTTTAGCTTCTTTTTTGAAACGTTCACTAGCTCTTTGCCAAGTTTTAGCACTTGTTGTTTTAGGACAGAGTTGCTTGATTACGCATAGAGGAATACCAGGTAAAGCCACATTTTTGGCTAAAAAGGTAATTCCAAAACCACCTCTACCTAAAATTCGTAATATTTCATAGCGACCGTAAAATAGTTGCTTAGTGCCACACATTTGGCTGAGGTGGCTGTACTGTAAAGTGCTGTCATGAAGTTTTGTGATTTTTTGAGGAAATTGATTCATGGTGAAATCTCACATATCGGCTGTTGACTGTTGACGGTTGACAGTCAACTGTTAACCGTCAACGGGCTACCGGGAGAGTTTTTGGTTAAAAATCAAATATGATTCCTGGATAGTGTTTGCTACTTTAGTCTATGTAAAATTTGATTTATGATGAAATTTTATACTCAGATCCTTCTAAAATTATGGCAGGTAATCCGGAAGTAAACAATATTTAATTGCAGATGGGATAATTTCACCTTTAATTTCACGCTGAAGGAAGAGAAATGGAATTGGCTAGATCGGCGGGAGCAAAAGCCCCATTTTCAGTAATGATAGCTGTAATTAACTCAGATGGAGTTACATCAAAAGCCGGATTGTAAAACTCCACACCTAAAGGAGTCAAGATGGTTGCACCTATTTGGTATATTTCCATAGGATGACGGTTTTCGATTGGGATTTGTTTCCCATCAAGTAGCTGAAAATCTATTGTTGATAAAGGTGCAGCTACGAAAAAGGGGATACCATGCTTTTGAGCAACAATAGCTAAATTGTAAGTGCCAATTTTATTGGCTGTGTCACCATTAGCAGCTATTCTATCCGCACCCACAACTACTGCATCGATTAAATCCTGCTGCATACAATGGGCAGCCATACCATCGGTAATCACGGTTACAGGAATACCTTCTTGAACGCATTCCCAAGCCGTGAGTTTAGCTCCTTGTAAACGAGGGCGGGTTTCATCAGCGAATACTCTCCCTAAACGACCTGCGCGCCAAGCAGAACGCACCACTCCCAACGCAGTCCCATAACCTGCTGTTGCTAAAGCACCAGCGTTGCAATGAGTAAGTACAGTCAAATGTTGAGGATTTTTGGGTAAAACGGAGAGACCATGACTACCTATTTGCTGACAAGTTTGTAAATCCTCAGCGTTGATGGTTTTCGCAGTTTCCCACAGCACTTGTTTAATTTCGCAAACTGTCCCTAATGTTGCTTGTGCAGTTTGTAACATCCGGTCAATTGCCCAAAATAAATTTACGGCTGTGGGACGGGTAGTACGTAATAAATCGGCAACTTTCTCTAATTTGTGGAGAAATTCTGGGCGATCGCTACTCTGAATTTCCCGTGCTCCTAGATACATACCGTAAGCCGCCGCTACACCAATCGCCGGAGCACCTCTGACAATCATAGTTTTAATCGCCTGCGCCATATCTTCACTGGTGTGAATTTCCACTACAACGTACTCTTGAGGTAAACGAGTTTGGTCAATTAGTACAACCGAGTCATTTTGCCAAATAACGGGGTAAATTTCCTGCATCATCTCAGTCCTTTCCTAACTTTTACAATATTTTACCCCTCTCCCACTGAGAGCTACGGTGTACACACAAGTTCTCTAAGAGACATCACCCTAGCCCTCTCCTTGGTAAGGAGAGGGAATCTGACTGCTTTTTCCCTCTCCCTTACCAAGGAGAGGGAAAGGTTTTACTACGTAAAACCAGGGTGAGGTCGTTCTAGGGAATTTTGTGTACACCGTAGCCCACTGAGAGAGGGGATAGGAGGTCGGAGCTATTAACCGATTAACTATACAGCAGCAACAGCAGCCTGCTTTTTAAAAAAAGCTTGGAGAATGCTATCTGCAATTTGCTCACTAGTTAAGCCTAATTGCGCCTTAGATTCATCTGGAGTTGCATGATCTACCAAAATATCGGGTATCCCCAGACGTTTTACCGGAACTAAAACATTTGCATCTAAGAGACTTTCAGCGACCGCAGAGCCAAAACCACCCATAATACAGCCTTCTTCTAAAGTTACCACACGACCTATTTGCTGTGCTAAAGGCAAAATTAAATCAGTGTCTAGTGGCTTAACAAAACGCGCGTTAATTACAGTAGCCTCAATACCATGCTCACTGAGAATTTCAGCCGCTTGCATTGCTGGGTAAACCATAGTGCCATAACCAATGATGAGCAGGTCATCACCTTGACGGAGGATTTCTCCTTTACCAATTGCCAAAGGTTCCCAACCTTCTTCCATTAGCGGTACACCATACCCATTACCACGGGGGAAACGCATAGCGATTGGGCTGCTGGTGTGTTCCACACCAGTTACTATCATGCGTTGTAGTTCTGCTTCATCTTTGGGAGCCATCAGCACCATATTCGGAATACAACGTAGATAGGCAATGTCATACATCCCCTGATGAGTGGGTCCATCAGCGCCGACAATTCCGGCTCTATCTAGACAGAAGAAAACTGGCAGGTTTTGGATGCAGACATCATGAATAATCTGGTCATAAGCCCGTTGTAAAAAAGTTGAATAGATAGCAGCGATGGGACGCATCCCCTCGCAAGCTAAAGCAGCCGCTAGGGTAACAGCATGTTGTTCAGCAATACCTACATCAATATACTGGTTGGGTAATTTGGCTTGTAGTTTATCTAATCCTGTACCAGTCGCCATTGCTGCTGTAATCCCGATAATTTTCGGGTTTTGTTCTGCTAATCTCACCAAAGTATGGGAAAAAACTTTAGCATAAGCAGGAGGTTTCGGCTTGCTGGAAGGAATAGCCTTACCTGTAGTTAAATTAAACGGAGTTTGAGCATGATAACCGACTTTATCCAGTTCGGCTATTTCATAGCCTTTGCCTTTAATAGTAGCTACATGTACTAAAACAGGTCCAGGAATTTGATGTGCTTGTTGGAAAGTCGCAATCAACTCTTCCAAATTATGTCCATCAACTGGACCCATATAGGTAAAACCCAATTCTTCAAAAACAGCACCAACTTTAGGTACCGCCAATCGCTTCATTCCTTCTTTAATGCGTCCAATCTCATCTCCTACAAAAGGAATATTTTTAACTTGTTCTTCTAAATTATCTGTGATGAATTGAACAGGAGGGCTAAGGCGCATTTTGTTTAGATAACGGGGAATAGCACCGACATTGGGAGAAATGGACATTTCATTGTCATTTAGCACTACCAGCAGATTCGTCTTTGGTAAATGTCCCGCATGGTTAATGGCTTCCAATGCCATTCCTCCAGTTAAAGCACCGTCTCCAATTACTGCTACAGATTTAAATTTTTTACCTTGGGCATCACGAGCCAAGGCCATCCCCAAAGCTGCTGAAATACTTGTAGAGGCGTGTCCTGCACCAAAGTGGTCAAATTTGTTTTCACAGCGCTTAAGATAACCAGCAACTCCCCCTTTTTGCCTGAGAGTATGAAATTGGCTGTATCGTCCTGTAATTAGTTTGTGGGGATAAGCTTGATGTCCTACATCCCAAATTACCTTATCCTGGTCCAAATCCAGGGTTTGATAAAGCCCTAAAGTTAATTCGACAACTCCCAAACCGGGTCCCAAATGCCCACCAGTTGCGGCTACAGTTTGTAAATGTTTCTCGCGAATTTGATGGGCGATCTGTTGCAACTGCCTGATTGACAACCCATGCAACTGATTAGGATGAGTAATTTCACTCAAATGCATATTATAGGGTCTTCCTTGCTATATTTTGGCATCATTAAATTTTCCCACGCTCAGGATGCGACAAGAATTTTATCTTTGTAGAGATGTATGGCATTAGTTCTCTAATCTTAGTATTGGCATAGACCTGGATAATTGTCACGCCCGTCAGGAGCGTCTCCGATTTCGCTCCCGACGGGCGATGAGCTTTGATGATCTGAGAAGATGTAGTATATTCTGGCTGTGAGCACCTGTGACAAATGATAAGTTAGCGTATTTATTCAGGAGGATTGAGAATGACTGCAGCAGCAGACCCTGTGAAATTAATGAAGCAAGAAGTTGGTAAAGCCGCCGCCGCTTTAGTCAAGTCAGGTTCAATCGTTGGTTTGGGTACTGGGTCAACCACCGCCTATGCAATTGAGTATTTAGGCGATCGCCTCAAGTCAGGTGAACTCAAAGATATTGTGGGTATCCCTACCTCATTTCAGTCGGAGGTTTTAGCTAAGGAGTATGGTGTCCCTCTTACTACTCTAGATGCTGTTGACCATATTGATATTGCCATTGATGGTGCCGATGAAGTTAACCCGGAAAGAAATTTAATTAAAGGTGGTGGAGCAGCCCATACCCGTGAAAAGGTGGTAGATTATTTAGCGGAACAGTTTATTGTTGTAGTGGATAGCGGAAAGTTGGTAGAGCGTTTAGGTTCTACTTTTGCTGTTCCAGTGGAAGTGATCCCTATGGCGCTTACTCCAGTCATAAATGCAATTAAGAAACTTGGTGGTAAACCTGAGCTTCGTATGGGTGTAAAAAAAGCGGGACCAGTAATTACAGACCAAGGAAATATGGTTGTCGATGTCAGATTTGACAGCATTGACGACCCAGAAGGTTTGGAAAAAACTCTGAATAATATTCCTGGAGTCTTAGAAAATGGTATTTTCGTCAACTGTACTGATTTGGTGCTAGTTGGTGAAGTGGTAAATGGTAAGCCAGTTGTAAGACAACTTTAAGTTTTGGGGATTATTCCTATTTTGAGTCCCTAACCTCTATTAGTCACTTAGAAAGTATCAACCCCTTGATAAAATCTATTTCAAGGGGTTTTCAGAAGATACCAGGAACCGAAATCGAACCAGTGATAAGAGAATTTTCAGTCCAGAATCAATACTCCTAACTCCTGCTATATTAAAGAGAATTTACTTAAATTCTCTTGTCGCCATTTAGCATCTACTTTGCGATTTGTTCTAATTTCTAAAACTCTAATTCCCTGATTTGGTAGTGGGTTTAACCGTTCTTCTAGTTGCTGCCAAGTAATAATTAATTCATGTTCTATCCCATAAGTAGCAGATAATTTAGCAAAATCAATATCCTGAGGAGTCGCAAAAAATTCTTCAAACGGAGGGTCAAATTGGGCGATGGGTAACATTTCAAAAATTCCCCCTCCATTATTGTTAATTAAAATTATAGTTAAATGTCCCACAAATTTATTCCTGATTAAGAATCCATTAGTGTCATGTAATAAAGCCAAATCTCCTGTCAACATGACGCTACTTTGTTGGCGATGAGCAATTCCTAAAGCAGTAGATAGAGTACCATCAATCCCATTTGCACCACGATTAAAGTGCGATCGCACCCTCAAATTATTTGGTTTCCAGAAAAATTCTACATCTCTGACAGGCATACTATTGGAAATAAACAATGGCGTTCCCAATGGTAAAGTCTGGGAAATTAACCAAGCAGCTTTTCCTTCAAACAATTCATTCATATTTATCATAGTTTGATCTACAGCTAACCTGACACAAGCTTCAGTATCACACCATTTTTGCAGATAGGTAGGAGATGAAGCAAACTGGATATCTTTATCTATTTCTAACTGTTCTATTGATATCCTTAAATGTGTAGTCTTGCCATGTATTGGATCAAGATTTTGGTCGCAGGAGTCGATTATCCAGCGTAGGGGATCGATGGTATTTAACCAGTGACGTAATTCCTTGCTAGTAGGCATTTCTCCCAACTGAATTACTACGTCTGGGGTTAGCTCTTTAGCTAGTAGAGGATTGCGCAAAATCAGGTCATAAGTAGAGATTAAATAGGGATTGAGGTCAGCATAGTTTCTCACTGGAGAAAGTCCCTCAGCCAATACTGGCCAGTGAAGAGTTTGGCAAAGTTGGGCGATCGCTTGACAATATTTTTCTGGTTCTTGTGGTTGAGCTACGCCAGCAATAATTATCCCTCGCTTATATTGCTGATATTGTCGCCATATTTCGGGGAATGGGTACTTAATTATGGGTAATTGAGGCGGGAAAATCCCTGAGAAAAATTCCTCAACATCCGGAAAAGTCAATTCCAATCCATCGGGGACTGGCGCTAGTGGGTCACGAAAGGGAATATTTAAATGTACAGGACCAATAGTAGCAATTTGACAGCGTTCCCAAGCATGAATAATTGTTTGTCTAAGATAAGCTAACATTTCCCGATCTGCCGAAGGTAGAGCTAACTCAGTATGCCAATTAGGGTAATTGGCATATAACTTCACTTGGTCAATCGTCTGTCCAGAGTGACAGTTGCGCAGTTCTGGTGGTCTATCGGTGGTAATCACGAGTAGAGGAACACGACTTTCTTGCGCTTCAATGATCGCACTGTAAAAGTTTGCGCCAGCTGTTCCAGAGGTACAAATCAATACTGCAACTTTTCGGGTCACTTTTGCTTGTCCCAAAGCAAAAAAAGCGGCTGAAGGTTCATCTAGAATTGATATCACTTCCATATCTGATGCCAAAGCTGCAAAGGCTACTGTTAAGGGCGTAGAGCGGGAACCCGGACAAATGATAGTACAACTCACTCCTAAGCGTTTCAGAGTCTGTGTAATAATATATGACCAAAGCTGATTAACATTCCTGAAAACAGGTGACATGGAACTTAGGTGTAGGGTGTAGGTGTACCCTACACCCTACACCCAAATTATGGACTTTATTTGCTTAACGGGGATTCGTTGCTATGGCTATGTTGGTTATTTACCAGAAGAACAAGTTTTAGGACAATGGTTTGAGGTGGACCTAAAGCTATGCTTAGACTTAACCAAAGCTAGTCAGACTGACGCAATTACAGACACTTTAGATTATTGCCATATTATCAACTTGGTACAAGATTTAGTCAAAACAGCCAGGTTTGCTTTGCTGGAAAAACTAGCAGGGGCGATCGCAGAAGCAATTTTAGCAACTGACAATTCTATCATTCGCCAAATACAAGTTATTGTCTCCAAGCCGAATGCTCCGATCCCGGATTTTGGCGGTCGAATTAGTATTCAAATTACGCGGAATAGAGAATAATAAAAATCCCTCGGCTAGTTACCGAGGGATTTATTCTGGAACGCTTACTATCAGTAATCTACCAATACAAGTGTACTATACTGAAATGATTTCGTAAATGCCTATTTTCTTTCTGGATGAGCTAACACTACTGGAGTTGTAGATCCCATTTGATTAATTGCAGCAATCATCTGATACAGGCGACCTAAATCTCGCTGGTTGAAGTATAAAAGTAATCGAGGTAGTACAGATGTCGCATCTTGTCCTTCTTGAGGTAATACCTGACTTTTCTCAATTCGTCCTTGTACAAGGATGTCACTAAAATCCTGATTTAGCTGTTCTACTTGAGCATCTGATAAATCTTGTGTCATGCGAATGACCAATTGCTCACCTACGTAGCGACTAGAATGGTAAACTTGGTAAAAATTAGTAATCACATTACAAGCCACTTCTAAATTATCAGTGATTGTATAAAGGTTGGGGTCTTCCGGACTGACAAGACCCGTTTTTACCAATTGCTGGTCGATGTACTTACTCCAGGAACGCCAGTAGTCGCCTTCAGGGTGATCGATTAAAACCAGAGGAACAGGACCAAATTTACCTGTTTGACTTAATGTCATACATTCAAAGGCTTCATCTTGAGTACCGAAACCCCCAGGAAACAAAGCTACAGCATCACTTTCCTTCAAGAGAAACAGCTTGCGTGTAAAAAAGTATTTGAAGTGAATTAACTTGAGATCGCCCTGAATAAATGGATTTGCCTGTTGTTCAAAAGGTAACTGAATATTTAAGCCAAAGGAATTTTCCCGCCCAGCACCTTCGTGACCAGCCTGCATAATACCACCCCACCCCCAGTCATAATCATAAAACCCAACCCAGAAATAGCACGAGCAAATTCAACTGCCATATGATACTCTGGGCTATCTGTCGCCAGACGGGCTGAACCGAAAATGGTCACTTTACGGACATGTCGGTAGTCATGAAAGAGTTGAAAACCTCGTTCCATATCTGCTAAAGCAGCAGATAATATCTTCCAATCAAGACGCTCAATTTCGCTATCAGCTAACCGCACTATGATGGCAAGTGCTTGCTGAATAAACTGTCTATGTTTTAAAGTCGGTAAACGGTCGATTAATTCAGCGATATCCGCTTTTATAGACTCTAATATCTCAAATGATGCTTCAGAGGTCATGAGAACTGCCGCAACAATGGCATTTTATTTTACCTAAATTTCCGTGCAATTTCACAATTGTTTTGCACCAATAATCAATTCCACAACCCAGATCAATACTTAAGCAATTTGGGCTAATTGTTGATAACAAAAAGCACCTTTGGTTAAAAATCTTGCCAAGGTGCCGCTGTGCGATTGTGATTGTAGTCCCAATCGTCTAAACTGTGAGCTCCATCGGGTAAATCAGTGGAATTATACGATTGCCAATACAGCTTTACACAAGATATTTTTCTAGTGTGTTAGATAAGGTGCTTTTAGGCACGGCACCAACAACCATATCCACTTTTTGTCCATCTTTAAAAATCATTAATGTAGGAATACTACGAATACCAAACTGACTAGCAATTTGAGGATTTTCATCAGTATTGACTTTGACAACTTTGAGTTGTCCTTCATACTGAGTTGCAATCTCTTCTACAACAGGGGCTACCATGCGACAAGGACCACACCAAGGAGCCCAAAAATCGACCAGTACAGGAACTTCGCTATCCAGTACTTCTAGCTTAAAAGTAGAATCTGTAACGCTTGCGGCTGCTGACATGCCTAAAAACCTTTACCTACTATAATTTCCGACTTTTGTGAGAATTCTACCATAGCAAAAATAGCTGTCTGAAAGTGAAGAAATGTACATTTACAAAGAATTAGCCCTTGAATCTTCATAAGGAACCGCCCGAACAGTAGTTCGGGCGGAGTGTGGTGTGAGGAGTGAACGGAAACATGCGTCTCCGCTATTTCTATTGTAGGCGACATATCTCTTTTTTCCAGTGGTTGTTTTGTGTTAGCGGGGGAAAAATTGTTTGTAAGCTCTATACTTGGTCTTTATTTACCCATACCTAATTGTTGTGCTTTTTGATAAACTTTGCCTTCTGTGAGTAAAGAAGGAGCAATGACAACTTCCACTTGCTGCATTTCTCTAATATTCTTAGCGCCTAAAGTACCCATACTTGTCTTTAAGGCACCTAATAGATTATGAGTCCCATCATCTAATCCAGCTGGTCCTGTAAGTATCTGCTTTAAGGTACCTGTAGTACCTACTCGAATTCGAGTCCCACGAGGTAGTACAGGGCTAGGAGTAGCCATCCCCCAATGATAACCTCTACCAGGAGCCTCAGCAGCTCTAGCTAGGGGAGAACCAATCATCACCGCATCAGCACCACAAGCTATACATTTACAAATGTCGCCACCAGTGATTAATCCCCCATCAGCTATTACAGGAATATATTTACCAGTTTCTTGGTAATAATCATTTCTAGCAGCAACACAGTCGGCGATCGCCGTAGCTTGTGGTACACCCACACCCAAAACTCCACGAGAAGTACAAGCTGCTCCAGGTCCAATTCCCACCAATACAGCTGATGCTCCAGCTTGCATGAGATTGAGAGTTACTTCATAAGTCACACAATTACCTAAGGCTACAGGTATGGGCATAGAACGACAAAATTCCCCCAGGTCTAATGGAGTAATTGTATCTGGTGATACATGAGTTGTAGAAACCACTGTAGCTTGAACAAAAAATAAATCTGCTCCAGCTTCAGCTACTACTTGTCCAAATCTACTTGCTCCAACTGGTGTAGCGCTTACTGCCGCGATTGCACCTTGTTGTTTAATTTCCCGAATCCGTTTTTCGATTAATTCCAGTTTGATTGGTTCGGCATAAAGTTCTTGCATCAGGGAAACAAATTCATCTTTTCCTACTGAGGCAATCTGGTCCAAAATTGGTTTGGGATCAGCATAACGAGTTTGAACACCCTCTAGATTAAGGACACCCAATGCACCTAATTGTGACAAGAGGACAGCTATGTTTACATCCACAACGCCGTCCATTGCACTAGCAATAATCGGAATTTCCCGCTCAATATTGCCAATACGCCACTTAGTTTCCGCTAAACTGGGGTCGATTGTTACATTACCAGGGACTAAGGCAATTTCATCAATTCCATAAGCTCTGCGGGCTGTTTTTCCTAGCCCAAGTTGAATTTCCACGATTTTAAAGTTTCTCGAATACGTTTAGATAGGGTATCAAATTGTGGGGATAATAAGTAACAGGAAATTAAAATTGCTTGTGTTTTTCAGTTTTTAATGTCCAGTTTTAGATTGGTCTACAGCTGTGTAACCAGTAGCAACCCAAATAATGGCTCTAGCTCCATCACGGATTGACTTACTAATTGGTTCTGGAGATTGCTCTGAAGGGACAGACACTGGCTTAAAAGTAATACCCCGACTACCCAAGATAATTTCACCAATCACACTAGCGCGCAGCATATGAAAATCGGAAGTAATCAAAAAAACCCTTTTGACCCCACGAGCCTGTAAATCATCTACTAAAGTAGTAAAATTAGTCAGTGTATCTACTGCTTCGTAGTCTAAGTGCAAAAGTTTGGGATTGACTCCGGCTTTGATAAATACCTGCTGAGTGGAATTAGGTGGACTACCGCCAGTGATCCAAATTGGTAAATTTGGGTGTTTGTGAGCAAACTCGGCGGTAAACTTCTCCCGTTCTAAATGTTTGGTGGAGCCACCCAAAACTAACATAGCTTGTGGGGGAAGAAATTGACTCTGTATTTCCCTATACCTCCACCAGATACATAAGAATAAAGCCAAAGTCATAAACTGGAGGGTTTTGCCTGTAAACAGTTGCTTATTCAAGGCTCGATAGATTTATTTACACATACTAGGGTTTTAACTGTGTCTCTAATTGATGCACCATCCTAACTTGGATTGTAGATTTGAGAGACTATATCTTACGACCTTTTCTCACAAGTATTCTTCACAAGCATGATCTATTTTGACTATTCTAACGGGACTGGTGCGACTTGAACGCACGACCTGACGCTTAGGAGGCGTCCGCTCTATCCAACTGAGCTACAACCCCAGATACAAAACATTTCCAACTATACCATATTTTTCCCAGAGCGCCAATTCCCGAACCAAGAACTACCGCCTATTTCTAAACCACAAAGATGGCTGTGTGCGCGCAAAATGACTTGAGAACTACCTCGAGTTACTTTTCGCAGTTCTAAACTCAGTTCCCCTTGCATAGTGTCTCGACAACAAAATTCTAATCCCTTACTTGTCGGTGCTCGCAATCTTGTACCCAATAGATTCGTCTTACCTATTAGTTCAACCTCATAATCGTAATTTCTCGCTTTCATTCGCCATCTACCCCATGGTCGAATATCCCAGCTTACCTCTGAATTCCAAGGCACAAATTCATAAAATTTGCCTTGGTAATGTAAACCTATCATCGCTACTGATTCCATCCACCATAAAACTCCACGTTTTCCCCCTCCAGCAGTTAATGCTAAGTCGCCTACAAGCTCAAAGGAGTTGCAATTTAGCCAAAACCATTTTTCTGGAAATGCACCACCCCAATTTTTCTCACTATAGGCTGGAGCTTGATTGAATACATATTTTTTCCCCCGCCAATCAATCCACCCACTAGCTAATCCATG
>Ga0116226_10004219_pt1 | contig 12690 bp, 11 predicted proteins | sample S1TSphfallax_FD_89692 | JGI IMG/M metagenome (GOLD analysis project Ga0116226, IMG submission 89692) | Host-associated microbial communities from peat moss isolated from Minnesota, USA - S1T2_Fa - Sphagnum fallax MG | ecosystem: Host-associated > Plants > Peat moss > Unclassified | place: USA... | reverse complement strand
GGAAGTCCTCTCCCGTATTGCGATTGGGCAGGCCCGGCAGGAAAAGCTGTTTGGTTCCGCCAGCTATGAAGAAGGTCTGCTACTGGACTTCGCCATAGAACCCTGGGAAGGCGACTTGAGACCCTTGAATAGTTAAAGAAACTCAGTCAACCCAAAGCCGCCTCAAAAAGGCGGCTTTTTTATTTCTAACGCGTGATTTCTAAGGCGTGATTTATGACACTTGAACTTCGACGCTATACCTCATTGAATACTTTTTGCGATGCGATTGATGGCTACCTGAGGGACAACATCGATGTCTGCAATCAGATGTTCACCATCTTGAACACGCTGACCGATCAGCAAACATACGACCGTCAGGCGTGGCTGGTGGCGCTGCAAGATGGTGCGGTGACGAAGGGTGTTGCAATGATCACGACGCCATTGCCTTTGCGTTTGCTACTTATGTCGGTCATTGATGCGGAAGGGGCGAAGCTACTGGCACAGGCCCTGCACGCCGATGCTGTCATGCCGGATGGCTTGATCGGCAGCGGCGATACGCCTGCGCTGCTGGCATCTGCAATGGCTGCGCAGACGCGTGAGCGCGTGCGTCTGGGAAATCACGTGCTTGATGGTGCGCCGTTGATCGCCTCCACCAAAGGTGGCATGCGCGCTGCGACGATGGATGATTTCGAGCTGGTATTGGCGTGGGAGACTGCTTTTCTTGTCGAATGCGGTATGCCCTTCAATCAAGCTGCATTGCCCCAGGAAATGCGGGATCGCCTGAGTGCTTCGCAGCCGTTAATTTGGCTTTGGGAAATCGATGGGCAACCGGTAGCCATGACGATGGGCCGGCCCTGCGTGCCTATAGCACGTGTAGGGCAGGTGTATACCTTACCCGAACACCGCGGGCGTGGCTATGCGGGAGCATTGGTTGGTCAGGTCAGCGCCAAGCTGCGGGAGTGGGGTTGCAAGTCGATTTATCTGTTCACTGATCTCGCCAATCCAACCAGTAATGGCGTTTATCGGCGTATTGGTTACCGCTATCTTGATGCCTTTGTCCACCTTGACTTGTTGCGTTAGAAGCATAGTTTGAAACGGCAGCTGCGCTCGCAGGGCAGCTGCCCACCATCGCCATTTCAATATGCGAGCGATGTGCCACTGCTTGCATATTGCCATATGGTTCGGCGATTTTTGCATATTCCTGCCGCATCCTCCGAATGAGGATTGGGATTTACTTACCAGCTAACCAGCCCGAAGGTACGCTCGCATCGAATCGACGAGCGATTGCCTACAAGTGTCACGAAAGTGTCATACAACAATTGTAAACACCCTTTATTATGATGGCATTACTGCATTGAAAACGCTGTCGCGTGCGTAAGTTCCTTGTTTCTAATTGCACGTACTTCGTCGGCGGCGAACATGGAACTTGAGCAATCCCCTCCAGGGGGATAACATACGACAATGAACGCAAACCCTACCCATCCTGAAATCGTCAAGCGCTTGAAGCGCGCTGCTGGTCATTTGAAGAGCATTATCGACATGCTGGAAGATGACCGTGAATGTCTCGAAGTGGCGCAGCAGTTGCTGGCGGTTGAAAAGGCGATCACCAACGCCAAGAAAACGCTGGTACACGATCACATCGATCAATGCCTGGAACAAGCCACGAAGAAGGGCGCGCGCAGCGCTGGTGAAACCGTGCGTGAGTTCAAAGAAATCACCAAGTATCTGTGAAGCTGATATGGAGTGCTAGTCGATCAACGCTGCGACGCCATATTTTCTTTTCAATTGCTGGATTTCTGCTTCTGCTTGCCCTTCTTGCAGAAACCGATTTGCTTCAACCGTAATCGGGGGCGGTAACAGATGAAGCTACCGACGTAGGAAGCGTTGCACATAGCAAAAAACCTGCAATGAGCAGGTTTATGCCAGTACCACATTCGCCAAGGAAGGCGACTATCGATTGTGCAAGATACTGCGCGAGAACAAGCGATATCGCCGTATCCGTCACTGCACAGGGAGGACCCGGTCCTTGCCATCAACTTGCTGGATCAAGACCTTGTCACCGACAGACAGGTTTTTGCTGTCATCCAGGTCCTGCATGATTTCAACGCGGTCACCATTTGCTTTGCGAACGCGCAGCATGACGACTTCCTTCTTTGGCACCATTGCTGTACGCATTGGCGCGCCACGAGGGAAATCATGGAAAAACTGGCCGACTGTCGTCGCACCTGGGTCCATGTCCGTATCAGCGATGGTTTGCTGATGCTTGTAAATCAACACACCGTCTTCTGTTGCACCATCGGCAGCTAAAGCGAGCGATGATGCACTTGCGAATATCAAGCATGTTGATGCCAGAATGATCTTATGTAGACTACGCATGACTGCCTCCATGGCTTACATTGTATTAATCAGAATCAATGGGCCGTTACTGGTTGGCGAATATGCGGTATACGCGCACTCGTCTTGTCGGCCATAAATGCAGTGTACACCTTGTAGCAGCAATTGCCTTTGCTGCAAGGTAAGAGCTTTGTAGCAAAATGTTACAGCGAGGTCAATCGACGTTAAAGCTGCTTGATCAGCACCTGGGATTTACGCTGCCAATTGTACATATGCTGGCGATCTTGCGGCAGTGCATCGGTGGTTGCTTGCACGAAGCCGCGCTTCAAGAACCAATGCGCGTTACGCGTGGTTAGTACGAAGAGTTTGCTCATGCCAGCAGCGCGCGCCCGGTTTTCGATATGCAACAAGATGCATTCGCCATCGCCTTGTTCCTGTACTTCCGGGTTCACGACCAGGCAAGCTAGTTCGGCAATCTTTTCCTCGGGGAAGGCATATAGCGCGCCACAGCCAAAAATCACACCGTCATGTTCCAGTACTGAGAAGTTCTCGACTTCGCGTTCGATCAGCTCGCGACCACGCTTGACCAGCGTACCGTCGTCCTCGAACGGCTCAATCAACTGGATGATGCCGCCCAGGTCTTCGATAGTCGCTTCGCGCAGACTGTTCAGGTTTTCATAGCTGATCATGGTGCCGACGCCATCATGCGTGAAGATTTCCAGCAGTGACGAGCCATCGGTGGCGAACGGAACAATGTGCGCGCGCGGTACGCCGTTGTTACAGGCTTTGATCGCGTGTTGCAGGTAAAACGCTGAATCTGCAGGGAGAAAGCCAGCTTGCAATATCGCCTCAGCCTGATGCGACGACACTTCGCGGATTTCGGTGCCGCCGAGGTCGGTGAATAGTGGCGTCTCGTTGATGAAGATCAGCTTGTCGGCATGCAGTGCAATAGCTGCTGACACGGCAACGTCTTCCATCGTCAGGTTAAATGCTTCGCCAGTTGGAGAAAAGCCCAGCGGCGACAACAGGACGAGGCCACCAGCACCAAGAATCGAGTGGATGGTTTCCGCTGCGACCTTACGTACGATACCGGTGAAGCCGAGATCGACTCCGTCGATCACACCCATCGGACGGGCAGTGATGAAATTGCCGGAAATGATGCGGATGGCAGCATGTGCCATTGGGGTATTCGGCAAACCTTGGCTGAAGGCTGCTTCGATGTCCAGACGGAGTTCGCCTGCGGCTTCCTTCGCGCATTCCAGCGCTTCCGAATCGCTGATCCGCAAGCCTTTGTGCATACGTGCTTCGACGTTACGCAATGCCAGTTGCTGCGCGACCTGTGGGCGCGAGCCATGTACTACAACGACCTTGATGCCGACCGCATGCAGCAAGGACAAATCCTGTGCCAGTTCAGCCAAGCCGCCATTGATAACCAGCTCACCAGGGAAGGCGACCACGAAGGTCTTGCCGCGAAATGCGTGGACATAGGGCGCGACTGAACGCAGCCACTCGACAAATTGCATCTGGTCCACTGCCATCCGTACGACTCCTTCTGGTTTTCGATTGCCGGAATAATCAGATCCGACGAGTTAATGCTTTGCGATTATAACCAACTGCCAACGATTGGTGCAGTGCGCAATGAATATTTCATTCTTGTAATAAGGATTGCATCGCGTTACAAGCGGCGGATCAATCCAGAAGATCGCTTGGACGCAAGCAGTATTCGTGCGGCACAGATGCCGCCGATGAAGCCAAACAGGTGACCTTGCCAGGAAATGCCACTGTTTCCAGGTAAGACGCCCCATAGGAAACCACCATAGACGACGCCGATGACAATGGATAGCAGGATGGAAAAGAAGCGGCGCTCAAAATAACCACGAGAGATCAGGAAGCCTAGGTAGCCGAATATCACACCACTGGCACCGACGTGTACGCTGTCGGACGGCGCGATCAACCATGTGCCAAGGCCGCTGATCAGTGCCACGATAACGGACACCCAGACGAAGTCGCTGGTTCGGCGCAGCATCACCAGCCAGCCGAGCGTGACGTAAGGAACCGTGTTGGCGATCAGATGCGCGAAACTGCCGTGCAGGAAAGGTGCGAACAATATGCCGCGCAAACCTATTATCGAATGCGGAATGATGCCGTAGCGATCCAGTCCATTGCCCAGCATGAAGTTGATGCATTCAACCACCCACATGATCCCCAGTGGAATCAGCAGCAAGGTCAGTTGCGTTTTGATTTGGCTAAACGTCGAGCGGGCAGCAGGCATTGGAGCAGATTGGGCAGATAGGCAGGTTGGTTTTCATTATGCATGTTGACGATATTTGCAACAAGACATCACTTTTAAGCTCGATTGTATCGAATAAACCAAAAATCTTGCCAAGCGGGTAAAAAGCCTGCGTAAAATACACCATGACAGCAGCAATCGAGGGAGCGAGTATGTCTGGCAAGTCCGGCACGCATGCGAAGAAGGACTTAAGAAAATCGGTACGCAAAGTGCTGCTGAGTCACGCCATCTTTGTGGCACAGAATCTGCGCGTGAAATCGGCAGTCACCATCGACATTTCCACCGGCGGCATCAGCCTGACCATTCCCGAGGCGCTGGAAATCGGCCAGGCTTGCGCCATCTCATTCGATGTACCCGGTCAGGAAGATAGCAAACAGCGTACGCTGATCAGCGGTACCGTGGCTTCCTGCGTCGATAAAGGGGTAGAGGGGTATCGTATCGGCGTGCATTATGCGGAGTCCGATCCTGTGAGCAAAGAGCTGATCAAAGCCGCTGTTGATCACTACCTGCAGCACGCGCACTGATTTGCCTGCGCGGGCTGCTTCCTGCCCTTATTTGCTATCTGATTGTGCAGCGCCAGGTGCTGCCTGCTTCGCTACAGGGTATGGACCGAATACCGGGCCACCGAGATAGCTGAAATACATCTTCCTCTGGCTGACGGCAAGCAGCACATGATGCGCACGTAGGAAGTCCATGCCTAGCCTTAGTTGCGGCTCATCGTCCAGCATTTTAGCGGAGATCATATGATGAGTGTCGAGCTGTGGATTGGCTTCAAAGTCGGCAATGATAAACTTTGGATTGTTGATGGTTTCATCGCCAATTTTCAGACTCTTGAATTGCCCAACCCAATATTCCCACTCGTGTTGACCTGGCCCGTGCGCCTTGAATGTGGACGAGGAATCTTTCGCATTAATGCTAACCCCCAATTGCTCTGCAGTCTTGCGATTGATGATCGTAAATTGGCTGCTGGTGGAAATGGTGGCACGTACTGGATGGCCATTGATTTCCACTTCAAAAAACTGACGTGTATCGTTGATCGGGATTATTTCGCTGATCGGGATTGATGTTGCGTTTTCATCCCAATAGGCCAGGTGAGCATCGTCACAATGATCGGGGGAGAAAAACTTCACGCTGTTCTTCGCCAGCTCGATTTCAACGTCATTACTGAACAGGAAATCGGCGCCAATCCAGCCATCCATATCTGGATCGACATAAGTGGCATTTCCATATGGGACGTTCAAGGTAAGGTGATGCCATTTCACTTTACCAAAGCTAAGTTCATGCACGACTGCATGATATATCGGTACTTCTCCCGAAATATTCAAACTCAGCAGGTCGGTATGCTTCAACGGAAGCTTTAGTTTCTCAGCAGTGGCACGTGTGATCATTGTCGCCGAAGAGTTCGTCGACAGCAAAAGATGGACCGGATTGTCATCTGCGATACCGTCTATGGTGGGCTCGTCTCCATTCACATGAAAAGAAAAGCTACCAATGTTCTGATAGCGACAATGTGCAGGCTCGTCGTCGGCTGCAGCAGATGTCGCAATGCAGGCGAAAAGACTTGTCAGGGCGATTTGTGTGAGTGCGTGTCGAAACATAAGAAAATATACTAAGTACGCTCGGTTCCTACCGCATCGAATGGCTGGAGGAATCATGCCGAAAGCGGCTTATGGGAGCTGCAGCTGAATGGCGTTGCGGGGTAATGCGGCCAGAGGGTAGCACAGGCATCATTGAGTTCGGCTACTAAATTATTTTCTCCTCTATATTCTTAGTGTTTGCCTCACTAAAACAAGGCCTATGTTGCAAAAAAGCTTCTTTTTGAGGCGCAATATCAAAAGAATGTGAAGAAAATGTCCATTGTACAAAAACTATCTTTTCTTTAGTTGATATCTCAACTACATTCTGACAGGCGCACATTGATCGCAATATTCTCATCATACTAACTCTTCTTGGCCTTTGCTAAGTCCGTTTGTGTGCAAATTCGGAATTCCTAATTTGTTTATCAAATTGATGCTCGTATTGGATGGGGCGTGTCGACATGTTCAAACTAAAGAATGTCATCGATCCTGAAGAAATCCGTGCGCAATTGCCTGGCGAGGCAGGCGGGGTCGGGTTTTTGTTTCATGTTACTGAGTGGGATGATCTGTCGTTGTTGTTTGAAGGGGGCGACGAACGCAGCGTAGAACGCGAGCGTGCATTGTGGGATGAGAAGCCTTTTATTGCCTCGCCCATTCGCCTCAATGGTCAGGTGATTGGCGCCAATATAGTCTGCCCAGTGCCGCCAGAGTTCTGGTTGGATAGTCCAAGTGGCATCAAGCGTTTTCGTGAGACGCAATTCTTTCCTGCGCTGGAACTGGCGCGTTTGGCTGGCTTGAAGATGGTTGCGTTGGGAGGTTCTACACCATACGTGTGTAGTTACGGCACCTTGCTGCGTGACCCAAAATCGCCGCACATCACAACCGGCCACGCGGCAACTGCTGCCATGTTGAAAGAGTGGGTGATGGAATGTTGCGACCAAACGGCGATCAATTTTTCGGGAGCGAAGATAGCGTTGTTCGGTGCTGCCGATAAGCTTGGCAGCACAGTTGCAAAATATCTGTGCTACAAGGACACGCCAAAAGAAATCATCCTGATCGATACGCCGGATAAACTGAAGCTGCTGCAGGCACTAGCGAATAACCTGATGATGTCGGAATTGGTTGTGCGACCAAAAATATCCATCCATGCCGTTGATCCGACAACGTCATTGCCTGCATTCGATGGCGCTATCCTCACCAGTGGCATGAACGCCTCTTTCTTGACGGCATCAAATTTGAATGCCGCGAAATTCTGGATCGACGATTTGCATTCGCATACTGTCAATACCGAAGCCAAACTTGCATCGCGTGACAATACCCTCTACATTGACTGCTTTGCGCGTGGCCCCGCAGGCTTGGAGGCAGTATATCCATTCCATATGGCAACAAAACAGGATTGTTTCCCTTGTCTTGCAGAAGGATTCGTGGCTTGGCAAGAGGAAATAGACGCGGACTTCGTGGTCGGTAGTCCTTCTGTGTGGACCGTGGCGCATACGCATAATCTATTGCACAAGCATGGATTCCAGGTTGGTCCGGTTTTTGGCAAGAATGACGAAAGTATTACAGCTGCTTCTTATAATGAACAAGGCGAAAGAGAAAAGAATGGCGTCTGACACACGGAAGGCTTATGTTGAAACTGCGTGAAAGAGCCAGAAACATTTTCAGCCGTGAACTGGAGTTAAGTCGCTCAGCAATGCAATGGGGCGGATTGATCGGTTTCATTGCACATCCGCTTTATTTCCTCGTCTGGACTTATCTGTTGCCGCAGCCTTACGACAGCTGGCGCATGCGTTTAAGTGCATCGCTGCTATGTGGCCCTTTGGTATTCCAGCGCTATTGCCCTAAGCGTTTTGAAAATTACATGCTGGTGTATTGGCATGTCTGCCTGATTTATGCGCTGCCATTTATCTGCACCTTCCTTGCGGTCAAGAACGACTTCTCGACCATGTGGATGATGACGGAGGTGATGACTATCTTCATCATGGCGCTGTGTATCGATTTTCCTGTGCTGTTGATGGTCTACATCCTGATCGGCATGCTGGGTGGCTTCGTTGCTGCAGTCTGGACGTCTTCAATGCCGCCACTCTTGTCTGATGTGGATCAGGCCAATCTCGCGCTGCTGCCTGTGGTGATCCTTTGCAGTATGGCTTTCAGCCACGCATTCCAACAGGGGCGCCTGTTTCAGAAAGGACGCTTGTTCGAGAAGGATCTTTTATTTGCTGAAAAGACTCGGGCGATGCTGGCATTGGCTGGGTCAATTGGTCATGAGATGCGTAACCCGCTCGGCCAGATCAAGCACTCGCTCGATAGCATCGAACACATCCTGCTGGCGCCGATGCATACCAATATGACGCAAGTGTTTTCTGAGAAAGTGCTGGACGACTTGTATCGGCATGTAGCGCAGGGGCAGTTGGTAGTTACGCGCGGCTTACAAGTGATCTCGATGATTCTGGACGAAGTGCAGGACAAATCGTTCGATGCGTCAACTTTCTCTTATCTGGTCGCCAGCGAAGTCACGCAAAAGGCAATAGACGAATATGCCTATGAATCTGATCTGGAGCGTGAGCGTGTCAGCATGACAGTGGTACGCGATTTCACCTTCAAGGGAATGGAAACCGCGTATTTGTTTACGCTATTTAACCTGATCAAGAACGCGGTCTATTATTTCAAACTGCATCCAGAGGCAACTATCACTATTACCGTGGATAGCCCAACGATACGTGTGCGTGATAACGGCCCTGGCATCGCCAAGGCTTATCTTGCCCACCTGTTCGATGCGTTTGAAACCTCGGGAAAAAGTGGTGGTACCGGCCTTGGTCTGCCGTACTGCAAGCGTATCGTATCGGCCTTTGGCGGGAGCATCTCATGCAATTCCGTGGTGGGGGAATTTACCGAATTCACAATGCATTTTCCTGTTGTCGCCAAGGATCAGTACGAGAGCTATCAAAAGCAATTGAAGGAGTATGCAGAAGCATTGCTACGCAATAAGCGTATTCTGATTGTGGATGACGATGCCCTGGTCCGGCGCGTAACAACTTTCATGCTGAAGAAAGCTGATGCGGTGACGGATGTGGCAGAGAACGGTCAAGTTGCATTGGAAAAGCTGCAATACGGTCAATTCGATGCGATCGTGCTTGATATCAATATGCCGCTCTTGAACGGCTATGAGACGGCAGAAAAAATCCGCTCTGGCGAGGTCCCGAACTATCAAAGTATTCCGATACTGTGCTACAGCAGCGAAACGGCCAATATCATCAAGGCTAAGGCCAGACGCGCTGGGATGGATGGCTTCCTGGTCAAGCCATGTTCGCAAGGTGACTTGGTGCGTGAATTGGCTAACGTGCTGGGACAAAGGAATCGCCGTGTGCGCCCTGAAGTGGGTGCGCCGACATTTGCAGATAAAGTCGTGCTGTTGGCCGAGGACAGCAATTTCAATCGCATCATCGTCAGCGAATATTTGCAACGCTGGGGCATTAAAGTACTGGTTGTGGAACACGGGCAAGCGGTATTGGATATGCTGGCATCGCAGCAGCCTATTCATCTGATCTTGATGGATTTGCACATGCCCGGCATGGATGGACTGCAGGCCACGCGTGCAATACGGGCAAGCGAAGGGGCGTTCCGCAACATCCCGATTATTGCATTGACCGGCGACTTCGATGAAGCGAGTGTCGCCGAGGCATATGCGGCTGGCACGAATGACTTCATTACCAAGCCGGTTGATATTGCTGTGTTGTGCGAGAAATTGAATCGCTTATTCTTGATGGGGCACGAGACTGCGAATGCGGTGGTTGCTGCACCGACACCAATGCAGACACCTAGTGGCGATGAGCCATTGCTAGATGCAGCACGCTTAATTGAATTGCGACGTATCGGCATGCTCGACGATGTGCCGACCTATCTGAATAAAATGCAGGATCTGCTGGATCAGCTTCCAGCAGCCAAAGCGGCGGGCGACTTTACCAATATGCACCGTCTGTTGCATTCTATGCTTGGCTTGAGTGGCGAGGTTGGGGCGAGCGCTTTGCATCAAGCGATACGTTCAGCATATCCTGCGATCAAGGCTGGTCGTTTTCCTGATAACGAGAATTGGTGCGATGATATCGCCGCGCAGCATCACTTGACTGCGACTGCTTTGCGCAGCGAATGTCAGCTTGGTAATCAGGAATCGCAACGTCGCGCACTGTCGTGACGTTGCGGTAGCGGTGTCATCCTGTTTTATTTTTGTGCTACGCTCGGTGCGATATCTGCGCCGAACACCGAACCGCCGAGATAGCTGAAATAGAGCTGATGCTGACTCACGGCAAACAGCATCCGATGTGCATTTAGGAAATCTGCACCAAGCAACATGTCCGGCGTACTGGCCGCAGTATTACTCGCATCGCGCAAATTGGTAATCGGGATTTTCACGTTCTTGATGGTCTCGTCACCAATGGTGAATTGTGCAAATGGTGCCAGCCACGCATTGTTTGCTGAACTTGCCGATGCATTTTTCGGTACGATCTTCGTCACCCCGGACGATTGCGGGGTAATACCAAGACGTGCCGCTGCGCTCAGGTGCATCACGGATATCGGTGTCCCGGTATCGATCAGTGCATGCAATTTCTGCCCATTGATTTCCACCGTCACCATCTGGCGATGATCGGTCGCTGAAATGGCATCGAGTGGTACCGTGACAGCGTTGCTATCCCAGTAGGCGAGCGTTTTACCATCGCAATGGTCTGGTTTGAAGAAGTTGATTTGCTTGTCCCGCAGCGACAATTCCATATCGTGCTGGAACAGGAAGTCGGCGCCAACCACGCTGCCATAATCGGCATGATCAGTGAGTGATGGCGATGTCAGCACGTGTGTTGCACCCAATTCAACGGGACCGATAGCCAATTCGTTGAGCGTTGTCATCTCATCACTTGTACTCTTGCCGTGCTTGCGGGCCGCGGCTGGGCTGGTGGTGGGAGCATCGCTATTCAAACCCAGACGCATCTTTTCGACTTGTGTCAGCAAAGTGCTTGATGTGCCGCTGTCGATCAACATTGCTGCAGGATTGTTATTGACGCTACCCTGTACAGCAGGAACCATATCGTGCATATCCACCGGCAGGGTCGCCAGCTTGATGTATTTACAGCCGCTGTCTGCATGGGCAAGATTGATTGAACCAAGGCAGATCACTGCGGTCAGAAAAGCAAAACCGACGTTCTTTGATTGCAATGTTGGGGCAACTGGCTTCATCTGGCTTCCTTTTTTGGATTTTAAGACTGGCATGTCTTGGGCCAGCCTGAATTGGATGGATGATGCCACTACAATACCATTTAATTGGCGTCTTGCAAGCCTTATTTAGCGTTTTTCAAAGCCTTGTTAGTATAAAAAGAAGATTTTAGGTTGAAGTCGAATTCGATATTTTTAAAGTGGTATGGTTGTGTCATTGTTTTGGATCGATGCGGTAACAGAGTCTGTGTATCTGGATTGCATGACCTTGGGGCTTGATACAATGCCTGCTGTTTAGTTTGAAGAAAAATCATCATGCGCAAATTCCTGTTTTCTGCTGCATTTGCCTTAGTCGCGTCAACAGCTTACGCAGGCTTCGACGAAGGGCAAACCGCCTACGATCAAAAAGACTATGCTCGTGCCTTGAAGGAGTGGAAGCCGCTTGCCGACAAAGGCAATGCACGCGCGCAGAACAGCCTGGGTGACTTGTATGCCCTAGGTCAAGGCGTCAGTGCCGATCAGGCACAAGCGCTACAGTGGTATCAAAAGTCAGCACGACAAGGGTTGGCGCTGGCTCAATATAACATCGGCACGATGTATGAGTCCGGGCAAGGCGTGACGCAAAGTGATGCCGATGCCTTCCAGTGGTACCGCAAAGCTGCTGATCAAGGATATGCCAAGGCGCAAAACCGCATTGCCGACATGTATGCGCAAGGTACGGGTGTCACGCAGGATTTCCAGCAGGCCTTGGCGTGGTACCGCAAGGCAGAGGCGCAAGGTTGGGTTGACGCCCAGGTTGGTTTGGGTTTCATGTACGTTATGGGCAAGGGTGTAGAACCGAATTACGATACGGCGTTTGCTCTATTCAACAAGGCTGCCGCGAAGGAGCAACCGTTTGCGCAGAACATGCTTGGCTACATGTATGCGGAAGGCTTGGGTGTCAAACAGGATTATGCACGGGCACTGGAATGGCGTCGCAAGGCCAGCGATCAGGATTTGCCAGAGGCGCAATTTGATCTTGGCACGATGTATGAAAAAGGGCAGGGTGTGAAGCAGGATTATGTGAAGGCGGTGGAGCTGTTCCGCCGTGCTGCTGCACAAGGCTTTGCACCTGCGAAGGAAAGTCTGGATCGCTATACGGTGAAATAGGGCGCAGTTACGACTGCGTTCTTCGGTATCAGGGGAAAACGGCTTGCATCGCAAGCTGCGTCTTTCAACGATAACGTGGAGGTAGCGTAATGAAAACACTGATTTACAGAAGCCGTTCAGCTGGGGCATCCCTCTTGTTTGCCCTGCTGGCTGCCTGTG
>Ga0116226_10004218_pt1 | contig 12691 bp, 12 predicted proteins | sample S1TSphfallax_FD_89692 | JGI IMG/M metagenome (GOLD analysis project Ga0116226, IMG submission 89692) | Host-associated microbial communities from peat moss isolated from Minnesota, USA - S1T2_Fa - Sphagnum fallax MG | ecosystem: Host-associated > Plants > Peat moss > Unclassified | place: USA... | reverse complement strand
TATCTCGCGATCGCGCTCGCCGTACCCACGATCGCGGCCGTCCGGCGAGAACGCCGTTAGCCCGCGACAGAAAAAAGACCGCCGCTCGAAAGCGACGGCCTCGTTTTCGATCGCGCGCGATCGTTTAGTGTTGCAGTAACGGAACCCGTTCTTCGGCGCCGAGACCCGCCGCCTCGCGAAGCTCGGCAACCTTGTCGAGCCGTTCCCACGGGAGGTCGAGATCGGGGCGACCGAAATGGCCGTACGCCGCGGTCTGCTGATAGATCGGCCGACGCAGATCCAAGTGGTGGATGATCGCCGCCGGACGCAGATCGAAGAACCGTCCGACGAGCTCGGCGATCTTCGCATCGTCGAGTTTCCCCGTCCCGAACGTTTCCACGAGAACGCTCACCGGACGCGCGACGCCGATCGCATACGCGACCTGAACTTCGCAACGGTCGGCGAGGCCGGCCGCGACGAGGTTCTTCGCGACGTGCCGCGCCGCGTATGCGGCGGAGCGGTCGACCTTCGTGGGATCCTTACCGGAGAACGCGCCACCGCCGTGACGCGCCATCCCGCCGTACGTGTCGGCGATGATCTTGCGCCCGGTGAGGCCCGCATCGCCCATCGGTCCGCCGATGACGAAGCGTCCGGTCGGATTGACGAAGATGCGCGTGTCCTTGTCGCGTAGCGACGCGGGGATCACACGATCGATGATCTGCTCGGTGACGTGCTTACGAATGTCCTCGAGCGAGATGTCCGGATCGTGCTGCGTCGAGATGACGACCGCATCGACGCGGACAGGCTTATCGCCATCGTACTCGACCGTGACCTGCGACTTGCCGTCCGGGCGAAGCCACGGCAACGCGCCGCCGCGGCGCTTCTCCGCGAGGTCGCGCGTGAGGTTATGCGCGAGCACGATCGGAAGCGGCATCAGTTCGTCCGTCTCACGCGAGGCGTAGCCGAACATCATGCCCTGATCGCCGGCACCGGTGAGCGCGAAGGGATCGCGATCGCCCGCATCGCGAACTTCGATCGCTTCGTCGACGCCCATCGCGATATCGGCCGACTGTTCGTCGACCGACACCGAGACGCCACACGTCGCGGCATCGAAGCCGACGAGCGAGTGATTGTAGCCGATGTCGGAGATCGTCTTACGGACGAGTCGGGGGATGTCGACATACGTCGACGTGGTGATCTCGCCCGCGATGTGGACCTGGCCCGTGATCACGAACGATTCGCACGCGACGCGACCCATCGGATCGTCCTTGAGGATCGCATCGAGAACGGCGTCCGAGATCTGGTCCGCGACCTTATCCGGATGCCCTTCCGTGACCGATTCCGACGTAAAGAGTCTGCGATATGCCAATTAGGTGCCCTCCGACCAGGAGGCCATGTACTTCACTTGCTCCGGCGTCGGCGTATCGATCGCGATCTTCATCGCCGCGAGCTTGAGCTCGGCGACTTCTTCATCGATGCTGTCGGGCACCGAGTAGACCTTCTTCTCGAGCGACTTGTAATTTTGCGCCAAGTAGCCCGCCGCCATCGCCTGGTTCGCGAACGACATATCCATGACCGCGGCCGGGTGGCCTTCCGCGGCCGCGAGGTTGATGAGACGACCCTCGCCGAGCACGCGAACCGTCTTGCCGTTCTTCAGCGTGTACGCATCGACGAACGTGCGCGGTTGCGCCTTCGAGACCGTCATCGCCTCGAGCGCGTCGAGATCGAGTTCGTCGTTGAAGTGGCCCGAGTTACAGACGATCGCGCCGTCCTTCATCTCCTCGAAATGCGGGCCCGCGATCACGTGGTAGTTGCCGGTGACCGTGATGAACACGTCGCCGACCTTCGCGGCATCCGCGATCGGCATCACCTGGAAGCCGTCCATCGCGGCTTCGAGTGCCTTGCGCGGATCGATTTCCGTGACGACGACGTGCGCGCCGAGTCCCTTGGCGCGCGACGCGACGCCGCGACCGCACCAACCGTAGCCGACCACGACGACCGTAGCGCCCGCGATCAGGACGTTCGTGGCGCGAATGACGCCGTCGAGCGTGGATTGTCCGGTACCGTAGCGGTTATCGAACATGTGCTTCGTGAGCGCGTCGTTGACGGCGATCACGGGGAAGGGCAGCACGCCGTCCTTCTCCATCGCGTGCAGACGGATCACGCCCGTCGTGGTCTCTTCGCAACCACCGATCATGTCGGCGAGCAGGTGGTTGTGCTTCGTGTAGATCGTGGTGACGAGATCGCATCCGTCGTCCATCGTCATGTGCGGCTTCGTCGCGACCACGGCTTCGATGTGCTTGTAATAGGTCGCGTTGTCTTCGCCCTTGATCGCGTTCGTCGAGATCTTGTAGTGCTCGGAGAGTGCGGCCGCCACGTCGTCTTGCGTGGAAAGCGGATTCGAGGCGCAGAGTTCGATCTCGGCGCCACCCGCTTGCAAGGCGAGCATGAGGTTCGCCGTTTCCGTCGTGACGTGGAGACAGGCTCCGATGCGGACGCCCGCGAGCGGCTTTTCGCGCGCGAAACGTTCCTTGATTTGGGCGAGGACGGGCATGAACGAAGCGGCCCATTCGATGCGCGAACGGCCTTGATCAGCGAGGCTCCGGTCTTTGACATCCCCGAGCTGCTTATCGATGAGTTGCAAGTGAACGACTCCTTCGATGTGTCGTAATGTGCGTTGCTCTCGCTGATCTTTGAAACAATCTAAAGCGGATGAGGGAGACTTCGACACCACGATGTGAAATACCTAAGCCGTGGAATTGGACGCCTACCTCGAGAAGCTCGCCTCGGATGCACCCACGCCCGGTGGCGGAAGCGCTGCGACCATCGTCGCAGCGCTCGGTGCGTCTTTGGTCGCGATGGTCGCTCGCATCACGCACAAGAACCCATCGTTTGCCGCGAAGAACGCGGAAGCCGCGGCGATCGCCGAGCGTGCCGACGCGTTGCGTTTCGAACTCCTAGCAGCTCGCATCGATGACGAAGCCGCCTACGCGCGCGTCGTCGACGCACAGGCACTTCCGAGAACCACGACCGAAGAGAAAGCCGCGCGCACGACCGCGCTGCAAGCGGCACTCGCCGGTGCCGCCGAAGCGCCGCTGCGCGCGGCCGAACTCGCGGTGCGCGTGGTGCGGATGAGTCGAGACGCCGGGGCGCTCGGCAACACGCATCTCGTCAGCGACGTCACCTGCGCCGCGGCGTTCGGACGCGCCGCACTCGAAGCGAGCGCCGCGAACGTGCGCATCAATCATGCGTATATGCGCGACGCGTCGCTCATCGCGTCGCAAGAGGGGCTCTTGCGCGCGCTCGAGGCCGAGGCGATCGAAAGCTAAAGAGCGCCGACGGGCGCGCGCAATTCGATGCGCGCGCGGATCGGCGTCCGCGGCCGAAGCGTGACGAGCGGCAACGTGCCGACTTCGGTCGCGTCGACCGGAACGAGGCGCATGCGGCGCGCGATCGTCGCGACCGCGAGCACCCCTTCCATCCACGCGAACGACTCGCCGATGCAGAGACGGTTGCCGCCGCCGAAGGGAAAGTAGGCGAATTTCGGCGGCGGCTCGCCGCTCCACCGATCCGGATCGAAACGCTCCGGGTCGGGAAAATAGCGCGCATCGCGATGCGATACGTATTGCGAGACCATCGCGACGTGACCCGGCTCCAGCACGTACGGTCCGATCTCGACGCGCCGAATCGCTTTGCGCGACGTGACCCACGCGGGCGGATAGAGTCGCATCGTCTCGGCGAACACGGAACGCACGTAGCCCAGCTGCGGAAGATCCTCGACGCGCGGATCGCGATCGCCGAGCACCTCATCGAGGTGCGCGTGCAGGCGTTTCTCGACGTCGGGATTGCGGCCGAGTAAATAGAACGTCCACGCGAGCGCGTTCGCGGTCGTCTCGTGCCCCGCGAGCAGAATCGTCATCGCTTCGTCGCGCACTTGCTCGTCGTTCAGGCGCGGGTGCTCGTCGTCTTCGGATTCGAGCAACATCGAGAGCAGGTCGCCCGTGTCGGTCGCCGCGGCGCGATGCTCCGAAATCATCCGATACACGACCTCGTCGAGTTCGGCGCGCGCGTTACGCAGCCGCTGCGTCGGGGGGACCGGCGCCTCGTCGAGCATCTCCGCGAACGGCATCATACGGAAGGGGAACGTCGAGAGCGCCGCATCGAGCGCGTCGGCAACGGTATCGACCTCGCCCGAGATGTCGCGGCCGAAGAGCGCTTTCGAGACGATCTCGAGCGCGATCCGGTTCATCTCGCGATCGACCTCGATCACCTGACCCGGCTTCCACGTCTCGGCTTGCGCGCGCGTTCGCTCGACCATGATACGGCCGTACTCATCGATGCGACGACGATGGAACGCGGGTTGCACGAGACGACGATGCGGCAAATGCTCCGGCGCGTCGGCCGAGAGTAACCCACGGCCGACGAGATCCACGAGACGCTGCGTTCCGCGGCCCTTTATGAAAGCGGACGCCTTCGTCACGAAGACTTCCTCGACGAGCGAGGGCTCCGTGAACACGAAGATGCTGCGACCCATCCCGCTGAAGCGCAGCACGTGGCCGCGCTCGCTCGTGAGTTTGAGCAGAAACCCCGGAAGCGTGGTGATCGGCCGAACGGCGAGCCGAAACGCCGGGATCGTCGGCGGCGATGGCGGGCGCACGGAAACGGCCATGTGCGCTCAGTTCTCGCTGAAGATTCGGCGGCCCCACCACACGAGGAGGCTGCCGAGAATCGCGACGCCGAGCAAAAAGACGCTCGAGTCCAACACGACGAGCGCCGTCGAAGCGCTCCCACCACAAAGCGAGATGATGCCCGCGACCGATGCGAGCTCGAAGCGACGGAACGGATTCGACGCGAGCCCGGCGGCGTCGCGCGCGACGGCGATCGCATCGTTCGGATCCCATCCGGCGGTTGGGATCAGATCTTTGATGCGGCCGTCGGGGGCGATAACCGCAAGCTCGTCGTCGTGGACGAAGTTCGCGGAGCCGTCGGCGATCGACGAGATACCGAACGAGTCCATCAAGTCTTTCACATCCGACGCGCGGCCGGTGAGCAGCGACCAGCGTACCGGATCGGCGGCAAACGTCGCTCCGTACCGTGCGAGTACCGCGGGCGAATCGAACGACGGATCGAGCGTGACTTCGATCAAGTGGAAGTGCTGTGGATCGAGTTGCTTTTGAAGGTACGCGAATTTCCCGGTAATCGCCGGGCAGACCGAGCGATCGGGACAGCGCGTGAAGACGAACGCGAGCAACGTCGTCTTGCCGCCGAGGTCGCCGAGCCGAAATGGCGCGCCGCGCTGATCGACGAGCGTCATATCCGGGAGGCGATCGCCCACCGCGAAGACGTGCGTGACGAGAGCGTTGGGCGTCCCCGCCGCGAAACGCTCGGCGACGCGCGCGTCGTGAAGTTCGAGCGTTTGACCGGTCGCCGTTCCCGTCGCGAGCGCATCGAATTCATCGCCTGCGCGTAGTTGCGGCGCCCCATCGAGGCGCACGGATCGAACGCTCGCGGGCAGCATCCCCGCGACCGCGTCGAGCCGCACGACCGCGTGCGACGCGTCCAGCCGCGAGACGAGCGCGGCGTGAACGGGCACGAGCGGCATCACGACTGCCGGACCTGCACCTTCGCGGTGACGCTCGGCGCGTGCTCGAAGCGGAACGTGATCGGAAACGACTGGCGCCAGTGAATGGGGCGAATGAGGTCCAGCATCACGTGGTACGTTCCCGGCGCGAGCGTCACGTAACCGTGCGCCGGAATCGCGAGATGAGCGACCGGGTGCATCGAAACCATCCCTTGCATTCCCGTCATCGTCTCGTGCAACTCCGCCGTCCGCGCGACGGGCGACGACACGCCGACGACCGTCTCGGCGTTCCGACCGCGATTCTCGATCGTCGCATAGACGACGCCCTCGGTCGTTGCAGGCCGAGACCAGGCATTCGTGACCGTCACGGCCGAGAGCAGGAGTGCGTGTACCATGGGAACGGCATTTCTCGGGTACCCTCTCCCCAGCTTTTATTTGGAGGACACATATCTTGACGCTCACTCGCTCGCACGCTGCTCGCGCTCTGGCCTCGCTGGCGCTCGTTCCGATTGCGGGGACGGCGTCGGTGCTCGCCGCGGATCGAATCGATGGCGGCGACGTCAAGGCGCTCGGCGCGTCGCTCGCGCTCGAACGCGCGGCGATCAAGGCGTACGGCGATGCGCTTGCCGCGAACGTCCTCACGCCGCCGGTCGCGGCCGTCCTCACGCGCTTTCAGTCCGAGCACACGCTGCAGCAGAACGCCATCATCGGTGCGCTAACGCAAGCATCCGCGACCGTCGGCACCGACGTTGCGACCGAAGACCCCGAATCGTTCAAGACCGAAGCGGACGTGCTCGCCTACGCCTACACGCTCGAGCGCTCGATCGCGAACGCCTACGTCACGAGCATCGCTTCCTATAAAAACCGCGATTACGCGACGCTCTCCGCATCGATCCTCGGCGTCACGACCACACACGTCGCCCTCCTAGCGGAAGCGCTCCGCAAAGGCGCCCCCTACCCAACGGGACTCGTCGCGGTTTAAAGCACCAGATCCAGGAACGGTTGGATGTCTTCGCGGTCGACGTCCATGCCGACGCCGCGCGTGTTGTAGCGCGGATCGTGGAAATCGGAGCCGGCGGTCATCACCAAGCCGTAGTGCGCGGCGACGTCGCGGAAGTGCGCGACCTGATTCGCATCGTGCGTTCCGTAGAACGTCTCGATGCCGCCGAGACCGGCGTTGACCAGCTCGTCCACGATCGACTCGTCCTTCAAACGGCCCGGATGCGCGAGCACGGCGACGCCTCCGGCCTTCGTCACGAGTTCGACCGCTTGGTGCGGCAACATGTAGCTGGACGGAACGTAGCCGGGCTTGCCGGCGACGAGTAACTCGCGGAATGCGGTGTCGATGTCGGAGAAGTATCCCTTGCGAATCAACGCGCGCGCCACGTGCGGTCGGCCGAGCGCCGTCTCGCCGTGACCCGCTTCCGCCCGGACCGCATCGATATCGATCTCGTAGCCGGCGCGCGAGATCCGTTCGATCATTTGCTCGGCGCGGCGCTCGCGCTCGCGGCGGTTACCGGCGATCGCATCTTCGACGCTCTGCGCTCCCGACGCGAAGCCGAAGCCGAGCACGTGAACTTCGTTTCCTTTATACGTCGTGTTGAGTTCGATGCCCGGAACGACTTTCGCGGTGCCCGCGGAGTCGCCGAGCTTCGCATAGGCGCCGAGCGAATCGTGATCGGTCACCGAGAAGATCTCGACGCCGCGCTTGCGCATGGCCCCGGCCAACTCGACGGGCGAGAGCGTCCCATCGCTCTCGGTTGTGTGGGAGTGGAAGTCGACGAGCACGGGCGGCGCTACGACCGCGCGCGCGCTTTGGCCTTCTTACGCAACTTCACGAAGTAGACGAGAACGCGCTTCTCTTCGCGGAAGCCCACGAGGCTGCGTTGTTGGGCTGGGTCGCGTAGCGCCTCGATCGCGAAATCGACGAGCTCGTCGGCGGAGGCTTCGTCGTCGAACGCGTCGTCGTCGGCTGCGGGGCTGCGGACGAGCGTCGCTCCGAATCGATCGCAGAGGAGCGCCACGAGCATCTGCAGCTCCTCGCGGGTGAAGCTCCGCGCGTCGCGCGTGATCCGCACGAAGCTCGTCGATTCGTCCGACTCGCACGCGACCTGCAGGGTGTCGGGTCTGTCGCCACCGAGATCGAGCAGCGAGCGAACGTGATCCGTCACACGCTCGCGCGTCTCGAGTTCCGTGCGCCGATCGAGTTGCGCGCCGATCGCAAACGACAGCGTCAACGTCCCGTCCGTGGGGTGCGACACGATCGTCGCGATCTCGGGGAAGCGAACCAAGAGCGCGATGATGAGACCGACGGCGTCGGAAGCTTCGTTCGGGACTCGGCTCCTGGAAGTGGTGCGCATGGGCCTCGCCATCGGCGGACTGGGTGGGGCGGGCTGTGTTCGTAGCGCCTCGGCCGGTCCCTTGGAGGAACTCGTCTCGGTTTCGGGCGGGGGGTTCCGCCCCAAATGGAGCCGAACGTGGCGCTCTCATGACGTTCCGCAAGCTGGCGGCCTACGTGCCGTTGGCCATGCTCGTCGGGGCAATTCTGCACGTCGCCGCAACCGGCTTCGAGCATGCCCCCGGCCGCGATAACGCGCCCCTCCTCGCCCTCGGAATCGGGGGTACGCTCTCGCTCGCCCTCGTGGCGGCCTTCCGCCGCGGTGGCCTCCGGGGCCAGCTTGGGGGTCGGCCCCAGTCCATCGCGACGAAGGGCGACCTCGTCTATGGGACCGTGGCGCTCGCACTGGCGGGAACCGGCTCCTACGCGCTGATCGAGTTCCTCGAGGGGCACGTCGGCACGATCGGAGCGGTGCGAGCCCTCCTGGCCTCGCTGCCCGTGGCCGCGCTCGTCCTCGACGTGTGGCGGCGCGTGTCGAACGCTGCCGAGGCTGCCGGCACCCGACTCGCCGCCGTCCGGGCCGTGCTCGCGCGCGGCCCCCTCCACGTCCCGACCCGCCGGCGCCGCACGATCGCTCTCCGGCGCCTCGGCGATGGATCACGCCGAGGTCGTTCGCCGCCGCTCTTCGTTTAGCTCGACCGTATCGCACGGCGCCGGAGGCGCGCGTGCTCACTCGTGCATTCGAAGAGGACCCTATTCTGTGAGATCGCTATTCGCGGCGTGTGTTGCCGCGTCGCTCCTCGTTATCGCTTCGCCCGCGTTCGCCGACACGACCGGCCTCGTCCGCGGCACGATTACCCTGGGTGGAAAGCCCGCCTCCGGCGTCACCGTCACGCTCGCCGGCGAGGGAACGTCGGCCCAAATCGTCACGGGAACCGCCGGAACGTTCGTCTTTCCGCGCGTGACGTTCGGCCGGTACACGCTGACGGCACACCTCGTCGGAAGCCCCGACATCACGCGGACGGTCGCCGTCGAGAGCGGCTCGATCGTTTCACTTTCGCTCGCACTCGACCTCAAAGAGATCGGCCGCTCGCAAACGAGCGTCGTGCGCGGTGCGAGCGGGACGCCGGTCAGCGTGAACTCGATCGGTGCGGCACAACTCGCGGCGCTGCCGGAGAATCAAAGTCTCGATAAAGTGATCACGACGCTCCCCGGCATCGTGAGCTTCTCATATAACGAACCCGTGGCACACGGCTTCCACGGGCTCACGTACGAGATCGACGGCGTTCCGATCCCGCTCGCGACCACATCGAACTTCAGCGAAGTGATCGACCCGCGCACGATCGATTCGCTCGAGGTCTTCACGGGCGCGTTCCCCGCCGAGTTCGGCGGCACGCGTCAGAGCGCCGTGGTGAACATCATCACCCACCGCGTCGACCTCTCCGCACCCGAGGAGGGCTCGCTCACGCTCGGCGCGGGATCGTACGGCGACTTGCAGGGCTCGCTTTCCGAATCGGATACGATCGGCAATAACACACGCGTCTTCTTCAATGCAAACCTCGAGCAGACGGACCGCGGCATCGACTCGCCGACCTTCGTGCCCGTGCACGATAGCTCGAATCAGTCGAACCAGTTTCTGCGGACCGTGACGAACGTGGGTAGCCACGATACGCTCGCGTTCGACCTCGCGAGCAATCAGGCGATCTTCCAGATCCCGATCAACGACACGTTTAGCGTGAACGATCCGCTCGAGACGCCGCCCGGCACGGACGACGTGCAGATCGAGAACAGTAGCCTGATCAATGCCGTCTATACGCTCAACGCGGCGGACGGTAACTCGTACACGCAGATCGCACCGTGGTACAAATACGATCGCGTTCGCTATCTCGGTGACTTCGCAAACGATCTCGAGGGCGGCGTGGATGGGCTCAATCAGGATCGCCACTCGAACTTCGAAGGTATTCGACTCAGCCACTTCCACGTGTTTGGCGCGAACTCGATCAAGCTCGGCGTCGACGAACAGGTCGAGAACTTCACGGGCAACGAGACGATCGCATACGATACCGATGCGAACGGCGATCCGATCCCGACGAGCTATTTTACGGATAACAACTCGCAACGAGGATCGAATCTCGGCGCGTACGTCCAAGATAAGTGGACGCCCACGCAGTACGTATCGGTGCTCGGCGGGTTACGCTACGATCACTCGACGGGCTATACGACGGGTGGGCAATTGAGCCCACGCCTCGAGTTCAACGGTCAGTTCGATAGCCACGATATCTTCCACGCGTACTACGGTCGCTTATACGCGGCGCCGTTCCTCGAGGACACGCGCAAGGCAGCCGTCGTGCTCTCGGGTCTGAACGACAACGTGCCCTACGATCTCCAGCCGGAACACGACTCGTACTACGAGTTCGGCATCGCGCATGCGTTCTCGCCTGGCGCGCGTGCGACCGTGAACTTCTGGAAGCGCGACGTCAACAACGTCCTCGATACGACGCAGCTCGCCAACACCCCGATCTTCGCCGTGTTCAACAACACGATCGGCATCGCGAAGGGCGTGGAAGCGCGCGTCGATGCGACCTACAAGAACGGCGACTCGCTGTTCGTTTCGACGCAACTCTCCAAATCGGTCGCGGGCGGTATCTCGGGAAGTACGTTCCTGTTCCCGCCGAGCTCCGGAACGGACGTCACCGACGTGACGCTGCAGCCCGAAGATCACGATCAGACCTTCTCGGCGATCGTCAACTACACGAAGCGACTCGGCACGGACCACTCGTACTTTGCGAGCCTCGAACCGGAATACGGAACCGGCTATCCGGTGGAGTTCGAGAACGGCAACGGCCGCTTACCACCGCACCTCACGTGGAACGCGTCGGTCGGTCGGGATGCGGGTCGCGGAGCGAAGCGTCACCTCGGCGTCGATGCAACGTTCCAAAACTTCACGAACACCGCCTACATCCTAAAGATCAACAACGGCTTCAACACCACGCAATGGGGCCAGGGATTTCGGGCGGACTTCAGAGTCACCCAGCCCTTTTAGCGGCCGGCTCGCGACAGTGAGCCCGCGAGTGCGGGCTCGGGGGGGAACGGGGGGCCTCGCCGCCCCGTTTTCAAAACGTTTATGGGACAGACCGGCTAACCGGTCTGTCCCATAAACGTCAACGCTGCGTACCAGAAGCCGAGGCAGATGCAGATGGCGGAGATGCCGATCGCGACGATGTTGCCCAGCAGCGAGTTGCGGCGGTCGCCGAGGATCTTCTTGTCGTTGGCCATCACGAGGAGGAAGCCGAGGACGAGCGGCAGCACGAGCGCGTTGCCGGCTTCGACGTAGAGCGTGATGCGAACGAGCGGCAAGTTCGGCACGAGCACGATCGCGGCGGCGAGCGCGACGATGCCCGTATACAGACCGTAGAACCGCTTCGCTTCCATCGCGCGGAAGTTCAGCGAGCACGGCCAGTTAAAGGCTTCGCCGAACGCCCACGAGGTCGCGAGCGAGACGACGAACGCACCGAGCATCGCGGCGCCGATCAAAGCGGCGCCAAAGATGATGCCCGACGCGCGACCCGTGAGCGGGATCAGCGCGAGCGCGGCGTGCGCGGCGTCGTTCACCGAGATGTGATGGACGTAGAGCGTGGCGGCGGTCGTGACGACGATCGCGATCATGATGATCTGCGTGGCGACGGCACCGAACGCGGTGTCGATGCGCGCGAAGTTGAGGTCGCGAAGCTTCAGCCCCTTATCGACCGTGGCGCTCTGCTGGTAGAAGATCATCCACGGCATGATCACGGCGCCGATGTTGCTCGCGATCAGCAGCAGGTAGTCGCGGTTGCCGAGCGGCTGCGACCCGAAGATTCCGTCGCGGACGATCGATCCCACCGAGGGATGCGCCGCGAACGCGGCCGGGATAAAGAGTAACTCGAGCAGACAGAGGCCGAGCGCCGCCATCTCCGCGCGCTTGTACGCGCCGGTGACCGAGACGGCGATTAAAATGAGCGCGGCGCCGACGATCATCGGCACCGGATTGACGCCGAAGATCAGCGAGGCACCGGCGATTCCGATGAACTCGGTAACGAGCGCCGCGAGGTTCGTGATCAGCATCGTCCCGAGCGACACCCAACACCAGAAGAGGCCGTAATTCTCGCGGATCAGTTGCGCGTGGCCTTTGCCCGTGGCCGTGCCGAGCCGGATCGTCATCTCCTGAACCACGTAGAGCGGCACGATCAATAACAACTGAAGCAACACGAGCTTCATGCCGAACTGCGCCCCGGAGGTCGCCGCGGTGGTCACGCTGCCGGCCTCGGTGTCGGCGAACGCGACGATCATCCCGGGTCCGACCACGCCGATGAGGCGCACGAAAAAACGTCGCCAAGCCGGCGACGCTGCGGGTGGTAGGTTCTGAGCGCCGATCGCTGCCAAGTCCGAGTCTCTCCAGAAATGGCGGCGCTTAGGCCGCCCTCCCGCCTCTATTAGCTCTACCTAATCGAGCCCCTTCCGCTGCGGCGAAAGTCGGCCTCGGGGTGGGGATTCCGAGGCGCCTCCCCAATAACCCGGGCAATGGGCGAACCCCGAACGCCGCTCGAACCGCCGACGCCGGAGCAAGCGGAATTCCTCGAGCGGGCGATGACGCAGTACGGTAAGGCGACGTACAATTTCGCATTCCGCCTGACGGGCAACGAGGCCGACGCGCGCGATCTGACGCAAGATGCTTTCATCCGCGTCTACCGTGCGTGGCGCTCGTTTGCGCCGGGGACCTCGTTCGTCTCCTGGATCTATAGAATCGTCACGAATCT
>Ga0116226_10004217_pt1 | contig 12693 bp, 9 predicted proteins | sample S1TSphfallax_FD_89692 | JGI IMG/M metagenome (GOLD analysis project Ga0116226, IMG submission 89692) | Host-associated microbial communities from peat moss isolated from Minnesota, USA - S1T2_Fa - Sphagnum fallax MG | ecosystem: Host-associated > Plants > Peat moss > Unclassified | place: USA... | reverse complement strand
CGCAATTTTCTCTTGGCGATAACGGTCTCCCTCGGGATGTTTACTCCCAATGAGCAACGCACTGCCGACGTAATTCTCAAGTCCCGACTTCAAATTGTTGCACGCTGGGCACGCCGGGACTTGGGGGAGGTTCACTCCTGAGCTGCGCTCGCTGTCGAGAAAAAATGATCTTGGTACGACATGATCATTCGTCGAGGAAGACCCCGACGCTCCACAGTAAGTGCAGTCCTTGCCTTTGTATCGCTTGCTTGCGCCCATGAGCTGTAACTAGCCTGTATTGTCCGAGACAGGGCAAATCCCGACTCGATGACCAACACCTAACAGTATGACGGTTGAGTGGTGCATAATTCAAGCAGACCGTGTGAAAACTCGATCCGGCGGGATTCCGGCGCGGGGTGAGATTTGGTAGCAGTTGGCATGACTCATATCGCCGGCCACCACCGATCCCAAACGCTACTTTTGCCGGAGACGGTCGAGGACTATGTCGGCGCTGACAATCCGGTGCGCTTCATCGATGCCTTTGTGGACGGGCTGGACCTGGCGGAGGCAGGCTTTGCCGGGGTGGCGGCCAAGCGAACGGGCCGACCTGGTTACGCTCCAAAGGACCTTCTGAAGCTCTACATCTATGGCTATCTCAACCGTGTGCGCTCGAGCCGCAGACTGGAGGCCGAGACTCACCGCAACATCGAAGTGATCTGGCTGCTGCGGCATCTGAAGCCCGACTTCAAGACGATCGCCGATTTCCGCAGTGGAAACCGTAACGCATTTCGTCAGGTGTTCCGCCAGTTCGTGCTGCTGTGCCGTGAGCTGGATCTGTTCGGCCGGGAGTTGCTTGCTGTCGACGGCACGCGGATCAAAGCGGTGAACAACAAGGATCGCAATTTCACACGCGCGTCGCTGACAAAATTCATTGAGTTGGCGGACGCGAAGCTAGACGACTATATGCAACGTCTCGACCAGGGCGATGCGACCGAGGCTAAGACCGGTGCCGCGCGGGTCAAGAACCTACCTGAGAAGGTAGCGGCCGTTCGTGAACGGCGCGCGCGATGCAAGGACATGCTGGCGGACCTCGACCGTACCGGCGAGGACCAACTATCGCTGACTGATCCCGACAGCCGGGCGATGGCGGCACACACTCATGTTGCTGTGGGCTACAATATTCAAGTGGCGGTCGATGCCAAGCAGAAGCTGATCGTGGAGCAGCAGGTCACCAATCAGGTTGTCGACATGGGCCTGCTGACAGAAACCGCGAAGGCGGCCAAGGAGGTGCTGGGCGTCGAATCAATCGATGCGGTAGCCGACAAGGGCTATTTTAAGATTGAGGACATCGAGGCCTGCGAGAAGGCCGGTATCGTTCCCTACGTACCGCGGCCACAGCGCGGCCCGTCGGTGAAGGCAGGCTTGTTCCGCAAGGATGAATTCACCTACGATTCGGCCGCCGACCACTTTGTTTGCCCGGCTGGTCAGCAATTGCATCCCTATACCAGTTCCCTTCTGCGTGGACTGAAGAAGACCAATTACGTCAACAAGCCCGCGTGCGATGACTGCGCGATCCGCGCACACTGCACCGAAGGCAAGTTTCGCGCGGTATCGCGGCTGGAGAACGAAGCAGTTTTGGATCGGATGGCCGCCCGGTTGGCCAAGCGCCCAGACGTTCTCGACCGCCGCCGCGAGACGGTCGAGCATCCGTTTGGCACCATCAAGCAATGGATGAACCAGGGTGCGTTTCTGATGCGTGGATTAGACAAGGTCCGCGCTGAATTCAGCCTAACCGCGCTCGCCTATAATCTGCGGCGGGTGCTCAATATCGTTGGATTTGCCGACCTGATGGCGGCAGTGGCGGCCTGAAGGGCGCTGCACACCGGCCGGCTCTGCCGATTAGACGGCACGACCGTCCGCAGTCGCCATACAGAAGCCTTGTATTCCGCCAGACCAGCCATAGGGCTCACGGAAGGCTCGCCGTGCCCCTTTGGCGGCCGATCCCGCCAAAACCATGGCGCAGCCGCGTTTTCACACGGTCTGCTTGAATTTTGCAACACGGGCGCCTTCGGGCGCCAAATGCCGCCATGGCCGGATGGCGCAAAAATGTCTGAAGGCGCACACCAAAGAATTCGTCCATTGCGCCCGCGTCAGTTCATTTGAATCGAGCAACTGGCGAAATCGGCCATCGTCTGGCGCAAGGAAGCGGCTGACTTGCCATATCAAAGAACGATTGCCAGCGATATCAAGCTGTTACGGCGCGGCGCCTATGGCACGCTTGATGCACTTATCCGGGCTGTATCAGAGCTGACTATGTGGAGGAGTTTGCTAGTGCGCCAGTTCGTTGCCCCGATTTTGACTGTAGCTGCGACCAATGGCGGCCAGGCCGGCGATGGTAGGAGCTACGCATTGCCCATCGGCGGCGGTCTGGCTTTGGCAATTTACTTTTTGCAGGGTCTTGGTTTGGCTCACGCTGCGCCCGCTTCCATAAAAGCTGTTGTTACATCGGAAGCCAATCGGTTCATTCGCATGCATCCGAATGCAATGGCGGTATCTATCGGCATTGCGTTCGATGGCGGCACGCAAACATTCCATTTCGGCAGCCTTGTCCGTGGCCGTGCGACACCACCAACAGACGCCACGATTTACCCTATTGCCTCGATCACCAAGACATTCACTGGCGTGCTACTGGCCCAGGCCGCGATTGAGCACCGCGTCATGCTGGACGACGATGTGCGCAAATACTTGCCTGGCAGTTACCCTAACCTGGAATTTCAGCATCACCCCATCCGCCTTAAAGATTTATTGGATCACCGCTCCGGCCTGCCGTTCCTGCTGCCCGACGTGCCGGAGAGTCAGCCAAATTTCGCAAATAACGCTATCCCTTGGACAGCGCGCGTCACATCATTGGAGTCGAATTACCGGCGGCAGGACTTCTTCGCCGACTTGCACAAGGTTGTTTTGACCTCAATCCCGGGGGAAAGCATAAGTTATTCAAACGCCGGCGCCACTCTGGTGGGATTTATCCTCGAGGAAATCTACGGCAAACCTTACGAGGAGCTCTTACGCGATCGGATATTGAAATCGCTCGGCATGACGAATACCGCCATTGTGCAGACGACGGCCGAACTTTCCCATACTGCGCGCGGCTACGACGCAATCGGGACTGTGATGCCAGAAGCCCCCATAGCGCTCGGTGCCGCTGCTGGACTAAAATCTAGCATCACAGATATGTTGGCTTACGCTGTCTGGGGGATCGCCGAAACGGACCCAGCCATACGGCTGGCGCACCAACCCGTCGCCACCCTCGCGCCGCAGGTAACTGGCCTCAAATATCCATACATGTCAGGATTGAACTGGCAGGAGATTAACGCCAGCACCGCAACTGAAACGCGACGTCTTATTTGGCAGTCCGGCGGCATGGATGGCTTTGCAAGCTATTGTATCGAAGAGCCGGAGTTGCACATCGGCGTCGTTGCGTTATTTAACGAATCGGATGCGACCTCCGCTCAAGCGCAGCAAGCGATGATCAACGCAATATTACGCGACCTTGACGCCCGGGCCGTGCTGCTACCGTAAATAAACTCTGAACACCAGTGCACAATGCGTTTGGTAGCCACAGGATGGATAGGCCCGCGTGCTGCACTGAAAGCTTTACAGCCATGACGGCTGGCCGACGCCAAACCACGAAGGCACAAAGCACACGCAGAATTTCACGAAGAGAGCGCAGCCGAGTTCCCTCTTCGTGGTTTTCTTCGTGTGCTTCGTGCCGTCGTGGTTAAATGTCTTGCCCAGGCCCGCTCCGCCATCTCGCGCAACCTGGCGGCGAGCTATCTCGGACCTGCCTGGGCCGTTACGAAAAAAGAACACTTCCTTTCTCCCTCGCCTCCGCCGCCAATTCCGCCAACCCCAGCCCCTCATATACCAAGGCCAAAGCGCGGTTGACCGGCACGTTCAGCGGGTCGGCCGACCGGCGCAGTTCCAGAACCTGCTGCGCGCGGCGGAGCCGGCCCGACCGCAGCATCGCATCCAGCACGATCTGCTCGAACAGATCGCGTTGGGCGTGGCTGCCGCCGATATCCGTCAGGCGATACAAAAGCGGCTCGATCCATCGCAAAGCCGCCTCATGGTGGTCGGCGACGTAGGCAGCCAACCCTTCCGCGAGCGGCAGTGCCACATCGCGCCATACGGTACGGGCGAACGCGGGCGCGTTCTCGGGCGCCGCGCGGATCGCGGCAAGCAATGTCGCGGCTTCGGGCCGGCCGGCGCGCGCCAGGCCGTAGAAATATTGCAATGTCAGAAACGGCTGCGCCACGTCGCGCCGCCGCGCGGCGAGGTGCGTGCCCAGATCGTGCCAGCGCAGGCCGATATCGATGCCGGCACATTCGAACCGCGCCAGCAGCGAGACGGCACCGACCTGATCCTGCGAGAAATCTCGTTCGCGCGCCCAGCAATGGTCGTCGTAGGCGGCCAGGGCCTGCGCAAAGCGGCCGCGGCTGAGATAGAACAGCGCCAGGTGCCACCAGAGATGGGTCTCCATGAACGATGTCAGGCCGGCCCAGCCATCACGCGCCGATTCCAGGAACGCGGTCCCTTCCTCGATCCGGCCCTGCGTCAGCATGACATGCGCCAGCGCGTGCTGCGCCCAGGGTTCGCGCGGCTGCAACGAAAGCGCGTGCCGGGCCGCCGCCTCGGCGTGGCCGAGCAGATGACATTCCTCATACGCAAAGGCGAGCATGCCATGCAGATAGGCGATGTCCTGCGCCGCCGGCAGGCACGCCAGCGCCGTGCGCAGCATGGACGGGAAATCGCCGATCTGAAAATCGAAATATTGATGCAACTTCAGCATGACCAGATCGCGCTGGTGCGCGCGCAGCGTGTCCGCCGCCAGAAGCCGTGACGCGGCGATGTCGTCATCAACCCAGGCGCGCGCCACCTGCACCACCGCGCGCTCGCGCGGCAGCGCACGGTCTCGCACCCGTTCCGCACGCGCCAGATAATGGCGTGCCCGCTCCGGAATATCACCGGTCTCCGACAGCAGCCACAGCAAGCTGGCATACGCATTAACTACCGCATCGTCGGGATCGTTATCGGCAGCTTCGAGAATCTTTACGATCCGTATATTGTAACTCAGAAACCCCAGCACAAAATCATCAATCGCCGCTGCGGTATCCGGCCGCGCGGTACTGATCGGGTTGCCCAGCGCGTCGCAATGCATGCAACAGCTCCCTTAACGAGCAAAGGTTTTTTCTTTTTTTCAAAAAAGAAGGCCTTATTCTTTGAAAAAAAGAAGCAAAAAACTTTTGCTCTGACGCTAGCCGGAGAGGATCGTGGTGATGGCGGCGTTTGTCACGGTGGGGGCTTCCATCATGATCTGGTGGCCGCAGTGCGGCACGCGTTCCAGCGTCGCGTGGGGCAGCAGCTCGGCCAGTTCGGCCGACGCGGCATAGGGCACCAGGCCATCACTTTCGCCTGCCAGAATCACGGTTTTTTGCGGCAGGCGGCGCACCGCATCGCGGTCGATCGCCGGTGCGCCGGCGATCAGCGCCTGCATCATGAACAGGCTGTTCCCGCGGGTGGCCGCCTGCTCCGCCGCCACCAGCGCCGGGTCGGCATCGCGGTCCCAGGCCAGCCGGCGAAACCCGCGCGACAGGATCGGCCGCGCCAACTCCAGCAGCGGCAGCGGCAGGCGCCCAAGCCAGCCCGGCAGCAAGCGCGCCCCCATATTGCCCAGCGGCGCCGCCCCCAACAGCACTACGCCATCAACCTGCGACCCCTGCCCGCGCGCCGCCTCGCCCAGCAGCCACGCCAGCACCAGGCGCGTGCCGTATGAATGCGCTACCAGAATATTACGCTGCGTGGCATGCGCCGCAAACACCGCCTCCGCATCTGCCACCAAAGCCGCACCGTCGTACGCGCTCGCCACACGCGGCTGCGGGCTGCGCCCGTGCCCGACGGCGTCCCACGCCACCAGATTGACCGGCTGCGCACTGAAATGCCGCCACTGAAACCGCCATTGTTCCTTGTTGCCGCCGCCGCCATGCACGAAAAACAAAGTCGTTGCAGTACCCGCATCTCGCGCCGCCACATGCAGCACCCGCCCCGGCCGCACCTCCTGCAAGGCGCCACCGACGATGCCCGGACCAATCTCAACGTTCATGCAAAACTCCCATTTCAGCAATTGCGGCCGGCATCGCCGCCACCAGCCGGCGCGTGAACGGATGCTGTGGCGCGTCGAGCAGGCTTGCCGTCTCGCCCTGCTCCACGACGCGGCCCGCTTCCAGCACCAGCACGCGCTGCGCTACGTGACGGATCACCGCCAGATCGTGGCTGATGAACACATAGGCCAGACCAAGCTTTGTGCGCAGGTCCAGCATCAGGTTCAGCACCTGCGCCTGCACCGACACATCCAGTGCGGACACCGGCTCATCGGCGATCACCAGCGCCGGGCGCGTCACCAGCGCGCGCGCGATGGCGATGCGCTGCCGCTGGCCGCCGGAGAATTCGTGCGGGTAGCGCAACGCAGCGCTTTCCGGCAACGCAACGGCGTGCAGCGCGGCCAGCACACGCGCCTCCCGCGCCCCGCGCGGCACGCCGGACGCCAGCAGTGGTTCGGCGACGATGCGCCCGATGCGCTGCCGCGGATCGAGCGATCCGTACGGGTCCTGAAACACCGCCTGGATCTGCGGCCGGATCGCGCGCCGCGCGGCGCGGTCCGCGCCGAACAGATCGACGCCGCGAAAAATCACCCGCCCCGCGTCGGGCGCCTCCAGCCCCATCAGCATGCGCGCCAGCGTCGATTTCCCGCTGCCGGATTCGCCGATGATGCCCAGTGTTTCGCTTGCGGCCACGGCCAGATCGATGCCGTGCAGCACGCGCCGGCGCGCACCGCCCACCGCATCGTAATCACGCACCAATCCCTCGGCGCGGAGCAATAATTCGGTCATGCAACGGGCAATGGGTGCAGGCAGGCGACACGATGCAGGTCGCCTTCCAGCGCCGGCGGGGCGGCTTCACAATCGGCCCGCACCCGGCCGCAGCGTGGCGCGAAGGCACAGCCGGCCGGGCGGGCGAACGGGTTCGGCACCTGCCCCGGAATGGTTGGCAACATCTGGCCCGGTGCCGCACGCGTGCCATGCAGCGTGGCGGCGAACAGGCCCTGCGTGTAGGGATGAAGGCGCGCGGCGAACACTGTGCGGGTCGGCCCTATTTCGGCGACACGGCCCGCATACAGCACCATCGTGCGGTCCGCGACGTGCGAGACCAGGCCGAGATCATGCGTGATCAGCATCAGCGCCATGTGGGTTGCGTGCGCCACCTCCGCCAGCAGCGCCACGATCTGCGCCTGCGTGGTCATGTCCAGCGCGGTGGAGAATTCGTCGGCAATCAGCACCGCCGGATCGCACGCCAGCGCCACCGCGATCATCACCCGCTGCAACTGGCCGCCGGACAGCATGTGCGGATAGGCGTCCGCCGACACCGCGGCCAGCCCCACGCGGTCGAGCAGCGTGCGCGCCCGCGCGTCCGCGGTGGCGCGCCCGAGGCCCAGATGCAGGCGCATCCCCTCCGCGACCTGGCGCCCGATCGCCTGCACCGGATTGAGCGCCAGGCGCGGCTCCTGAAACACCATGGCGATGCGGGCGCCGCGCACGCGGCACATATCGCGCTCCGCCAGGCCGAGCAGGTCGGCGCCGTCCAGCCGCACCGAACCGGACGCGGTGAGGGACGTCGGCAGCAACCCCATCAGCGCCAGCGCCAGCAGCGACTTGCCGCAGCCGGACTCGCCCACCACGCCCAGCGTCTCGCCCGCTTCCAGGCTGAACCCGACGCCATCGAGCAGCGCGGCACCGCGCGCGTGCACCCGCAGATCCGCGACCTCCAGCAACTTCGTCACCGGCCGATCCTCGGGTCCAGCAGGTCGCGCAAGCCGTCGCCGAGCTGGTTGAAGCCGAGCACCAGCAGCGCAATGACCGCGCCTGGTGCCACCACCAGCAGCGGATCGTCGAAAATCCGCGTCTGGTAATCCGCCAGCGCGCGGCCGAGGCTGGGCGCCGGCGGCGGCACGCCCAGGCCCAGATACGACAACCCGGCTTCGGACAAGGCGGCCAGCGCCAGCGCCAGCGTCGCCTGCACCACGAGCGTGCCGGCGATATTCGGCAGCACGTGCACGGCGAGCACCGCGGCCCGCCCGCGCCCGGCGACCCGCGCCGCCGCAATGAAATCGCGGCTCAGCACCGACGCGGCCTGCGTGCGCGTCAGCCGCACGAATGCCGGCACGTTGAACAAGGCGATTGCCAGGATCGTGCCGGTCATGCCGGCGCCATACACGGCAACCACCATTGCGGCCGTCAGCAGCGGCGGAAACGCGAGGCCGAGATCGGTCGCGCGCGATACCGCCATCGCCGGTATGCCGCGCCCGGTCGCGGCGAGCCCCGCCGGGATGCCGATGATGACCGCCAGCGCGATCGCCGCCACGCCGACGATCAGGCTGTTGCGTGCGCCCACCATCAGGATCGACAGCAGGTCACGCCCGAACGGATCGGTGCCGAGCCAATGCGCGGCCGACGGCGGCGCCAGCCGATGAATGATGTCCAACCGCAATGGCGGCCACGGCGTCCATACCGCCGACAGCAGCGACGGCGCCAGCACCAGCGCGAGCAACATCGCGCCCGCGAGCAGGCTTGGATGCGGTCGGAACGAACGGCTGAGTAAGACGGCGCCGCTCATGCGGCCGCCAGGCGCGGATCGAGCCATGACGCCAGCCGATCGACGGCGAAATTCACCACCACCACGCAAGCCACCAGCAGCACCACCAGATCCTGCACGACCATCAGATCACGCTGGTTGATCGCCTCCAGCAACAAGCGGCCCAGGCCCGGCAGATTGAACACATTCTCCACGATGATGGTGCCGCTGAGCAGCAACGGAAACTGGATTCCGACCAGCGTTACCATGGGTATCAGCCCGTTCGGCACCGCGTGGCGCCACAGCGCTGCCCGCGGGCTGAGCCCCTTCGCCCGCGCGGTACGGACAAAATCCTGTTGCAGCGCGTCGATGGTGGCGGAGCGCATGAAGCGCGCCAGGATTGCACCCGCCGGAAGCGCCAATGCGATCGCCGGCAACAGCAACGCGCGCAAGGCGGCCCACGGGCCATCCTGCCAGCCGGGAAACCCGCCGGAGGGAAACCAGTGCAGCCACAGCGAAAATATCAAGATCAGCATGACGCCGAGCCAGAAATCCGGCATTGATTTGGCGATCTGCGCCGTTGCCATGATCATGCTGTCGGCGATCCGGCCCTGGCGTGCGGCGGCGGCGACGCCCACCGGCACGCCCATGGCCACCGACAGCAGCAAGGTCAGCCCCGCGAGCGGCAGGGTCACTTGCAGGCGGCCGGCCAGCAATTGCGACACCGGAATGCCATAGGTATAGCTGTCACCTAGCCGTAACGACAGCAGACCGAGAACCCACTGCGCGTAGCGTGCCGGCGCCGGCACATCGAGGCCGAGTTTGTGATGCAACGCGGCGATGGTTTCGGGTTGCGCATCGATGCCGAGCATGACCGCGGCGGGGTCGCCGGGGAGGATGTTGAGGGCGATGAATATGAGCAATGAGCTGGCCAGGAGCGTGACTACCAGGCGCAGGGCGAGTCTCATCAGGAAGTATGTTCTTTTTTGAAAAAAAGAACCAAAACACTTTTACTCGTTTGCAGCCGCGCAAGGTTGAGAAATAGTGCGCACGGTGCTGCGAGCGCAAGCGCAAAAGTTTTTTTCTTCTTTTTTTCAAAAAAGAAGACTCTTACTTCTCCCATCTCGCCCCGGCCACCGGAATAGCCGAAATAGGCTGATTAACCCACATGCCTTGTAGCTTAGCGTTCCACACGCACACATGCGGCGCGGAGAAGAGAAAAATATTCGGCTCATCGTCCGCCAGCTTGTTTTGCAGCGCGACGCTGAGATTATGCCGCGCAGCCGGGTCGCCTTCTGCCTGGTAGCGCTGGAAGAGCGCGTTGTAGGCAGCATCATGATAATTGAAATAGTAATGCGGGCGTGCATAGATATCAAGGTCGTTCGGTTCGATATGGCCGATGATCGTTGCCTGATACGCGGCCTGTGTATAGACCTGCGACAGCCATTGCGGCCACGCGATCGGCTGCAAATTGGTGGTTATCCCCACCTCGGCCAGATAGGCAGCGATCAATTCGCCGACCTTGCTGCTATAGGCAGTGGATGGTATCGCAATCGCCAAAGTGAAGCCGGGCTTTACGCCGGCTGCCGCCAGCAGCGCTTTCGCGCGCGCGGGATCGTACGGGTAGCGTTTCGAGAGATCGACGTAATCCGAATCGGACGGGCTCATGTGGGAGCCGATGATGGTGCTGCCGGGTTCGGCGAAGGCTTGCAAAATGCCGTCCCGGTCGATCGCGTAGGCCAGCGCGCGGCGCACGCGGATATCGTCGAGCGGTTTTTTGGCCTCGTTCAACGCGAGCAGGATTTTGATCGGGAACGTGCCTGTTTCCACCTTCAGGTTTGGCTGCGCGCGCAGACGGGGCAACAGATCGTTGGCGAAGAAGGCCGGATACGCGTCAAGGTCGCCGCTGATCAGCGCATTGCTCGCCGCCAGCGCGTCTGAGACGAACCGGAACGTCACCGTCTTGATCTGCGGCGCGGCGCCCCAATACGAGTCGTTGCGCACCAGCGTGACATTATCACCGCGGCGCCAGGACGCGAATGCGTACGGGCCGGTCCCGACCGGATGCGTCGCGTTCGTCGCGGCGCTGTTGGGCGCCACCATCGCCGCCTCCGCCCAGGCGAGCTCGTATGGCAGATTGCCGACGGGCTGCTTCAGCGTAATGATCGCCTCCAGCGCCGAGGGGCACTCGATCTGCCGCATCGCGGTGAAGAAATTCTTCTCCGGATTGACGCTGTCGGCGGCCGCCGCGCGCTGGTATGCGTAGCGCACGATGCTGCACTCGAACGCCGTGCCGTCGTGAAAACGCACATGGTCGCGCAAGTGAAAATGGTAGGTCAGCCCGTCGGCGGAGACCGTCCAGCCGGTGGCCAGGCGCGGCTCGACGCGGCCCGCCTCATCGATCCAGGTGAGGCCTTCGAACACGTTGCCATTCGTGATCGAGCGGATCGGGTCGGCCGGATTGACCGTGGGGTCGAGCACCGGCGGTTCGAGCAGCAGGCCGATGGACAGCGTTGCCTTTTGGGCAAACGCAGCCGTGGGGAGAGCAAGACACAGGAAGAAAGCACTTCTTTTTTGAAAAAAAGAAGCAAAAAACTTTTGCTTCTTGGTCATTGTTTCATTTCGCTAGAAATTGACTGTGGCGCGGACGCCGTAGGTGGCGGGCAATCCGGCGGTGGCGATGTCGTCGCCGGCGTCGAAGTAATTCCTGTCGATGTCATACTGCTTGTTCAGGATATTCTGGCCGAATGCCTCGATGCTCCATTTGCCGTCGGTGGGCGCGAATGTCAGATGCGCGTTCACCAGCGTGTAACCAGCCACGTTATATAGGCCGCCGAACAGCGAATTATAGGTCGTGCGCAGGCTGTAATCGGCGCTTGGCGTGAGTTCGTACTGGCCAAGGTCGAAGCGATAGCTGATGGAACCGTTGGCGGTGAGTTTCGGCGACGGCAACGCCTCGCCCTGGCGGTTCTGGTAGACGCCAACGAACACGCCGCCCACACGGTTGGCGGTCAGTAGCGAACTGAATTCATCGAATTGGCCGATCGCCTCGCCAACACTCTGCGTCAGCGTCAGATTATCGAATGGAACCCAGCGCGCCTCGATCTCGCCGCCATACAAATGCGACCGCGGCGCGTTGATAATCGACCCGATCAATCCGGTCGTTGCGTTGAGCACCGCCGCCTGGATCTGCTCGTTGTGATATTGATAGTAGAACGCGGATACGTTGAAGCGCAGCCGCGCACCCGGAATGTCGAGCTTGTTACCGATTTCATACGCCCACAACGTCTCGGGCTGGAACGGCGCGGTGCCGATTTTCGGCGAGCCGGTATTGTAGGTGGTGAAACCACCCGATTTCACGCCGCGGCTGATTTCGGCATAGGCCATATCGTCAGCGAACGGCACATATTGCAGCTCGATCTTGCCGGATGGCTTGGTGAAGCTGGTGCTTTGCTGGGCCACCGTGTTGTCGGGGTTGATGATGGCGCCGCCGGCCAGGAAGTAGGACGCGAAATTGTTCAGCGTGCGCTGCTCATGTTCCAGCCGCAGCCCGCCGGTCAATGTCAGCGCGTCGGAGATCTTGTAGCTCGCCTGGCCGAAGCCGCTGACGGTGTCGACCGTCTGCGAATATTGCACCGACGTATCCACGCCGTAAATCTGGTCGAACCCGCCGCGGTAATTGTCGTAGAGGAACTGGTGCGCGTAATAGATGCCGGCCACGTAGGTGAACGGACCGCCGGCGTTCGAGGTGAAGCGAAGTTCGTTGGCGAATACATTGGCCCGCGTGTTGAAAAACACGTCGGCCAGTGCCTCCGGCGACGCGTCGAAATCGTCATATTCGCGCCGGCCGGCGTAATCGTAGCTGATCAGATCGGTGAGCGTGCCGGCGTCGAATTGCTGGTCCGCGCGCAGGCTGAGGCCGCCAGTGTCGATATGGCTGAACGGCTTGGTGTTCGGTTCGATGCCGATTTCGTGGGCGAACAGCGGCGAGGTACCCCACGCCGTATCGTCCCGGTTCGGATCGAGCGG
>Ga0116226_10004216_pt1 | contig 12694 bp, 7 predicted proteins | sample S1TSphfallax_FD_89692 | JGI IMG/M metagenome (GOLD analysis project Ga0116226, IMG submission 89692) | Host-associated microbial communities from peat moss isolated from Minnesota, USA - S1T2_Fa - Sphagnum fallax MG | ecosystem: Host-associated > Plants > Peat moss > Unclassified | place: USA... | reverse complement strand
TGCATCATTTCGGCTCCGCCCGCGGCGTCAAGCAGGCGGGCCTGGAGGATCTGCAGGCGGTGGAGGGGATTTCTACCGAGACAGCGAAACGCATCTACAATCATTTCCACCCGCAGTAAGCAGGAAGGTCTTCTTTTTTGAAAAAAAGAAGCAAAAAACCTTTGCTCTGGCGCTCGCCCCCGCAGCCGCGCTTCGACATTTCAAAGCCGCTCTCCCGCGTAGGGCGGATAAGCCCTTGCGCCAACCGCCGTCCCAACTGTCCGAGCAGCGCTCAGCAAGCGTAGCGTGGCCGAGCCCAGATCATCGGTTTGCCAAATACGACGCGGATATTGTCCCACGCGCCACCGCCGGCCGCCCCTAGCGCACCGTTCCTTATCGGGAATCACGAGCACACACTTGGTGTCCGGCTTCTGAGGCACCGCCAATCATCCTGATCATTCCAAGCCAGTTGGATCGCCAGACCCGCCAATAGAAATTTCACCGATGCGCCGCGGATCATGGATTGCCTTTTTCCGGTCGAGTTCCGTTATGCCTAGGGCTGCTAACGGTCGGCAAGCATGGCTAAGACACTTTCCGGATCACACACCGCAACGCCCAGATCGCGGAAATGCCGTATATTCCGCGTCAGCACCGTATAGCCCCGGCTCGCCGCCGTAGCCGCAATCGCCAGATCAGCCCATCCAGGCGCCTGTCCTGCGCCGCGCGCCTGATCCGACAAAAGCCCAGCTGCCGCGCCACAGTGACGTCCAACGGCAGAATACGGTGGCCATACAGGTGCAGCAAAGTCTCCAGCCAGACGGCCAGCCCATCCGCTTTGCGCACGGCACCCTGCCGACGCACCTTGGCGATGGCATCCTCACCTCGGCCACCGTGATCACCGACAGGTAAAGAAAACCGCTGTGCCGCTCCATCCAGCCGATCAGGTCAGGCGCGCCGGCCGAAATGACGTTCGTATCGACCAGATACAAACCTCAGAACTGCGTCTCGCGCAGGCCGCCAAAATTTCTATCCGGCACATCGCCCGGTTCAAACGGCGCCGCCATCAGCAGGCGGCCGAACGACGGTACACGCGACAGCCGCTCCCATTCCTGGAAACTCACCACCACCGCCTCCGGCCGCCCATGCCGCGTGATGACCGACGCCTCACCCTGGCACGCCTTATCGACCACTGCCGACAATGTCGCCTTGGCGTCGCGAAGCTGAATGTGCCGCATAGCACCCTATCGTGACTATTGTAGTCATGCCAGGACACAAACGACCGCCATTCAAGACGTAAACCCTTCCTATCGCGGCCGCGCCACAATCCCCGGCCACGCCCGGCGCCAACCGGCACGCAGAAACGCCGCCATCTCCTCCCGTTGCGCCGCCTTAAGATAAAGCACCGCGCTCGCCGCCACGAACAGGCCGGACCACGCCAGATCCGCGCCCAGCGCCAGCGCCGGCTGCGCCGGTGCGAGCACGCCATGGGCGGCAAATACCACCGCAGCCAGCCCCACCAGCCGCACCAACGGCCACACCCCGAACGCCACCCGGTGCAGCCGCCGCGCCGCAACCCAGCACACCCCTGCATAGATCGCCCAGGTCACGAACGTCGCCAGCGCCGCGCCCCAAATGCCAAGATGGAACAACCCGCCGATCAAACAGAAATTCAGCGTCAAATTCACCACCGCCCCCGACAACGCAATCCGCCCCACCAGGCCAGACCCGATATCGATCAGCAGCATGGTACGAAAGAAATCGCCGATTTCCCGGCAAAAATACGCCGCCACCAGCAACGGCAACAGCAGCTCCGGCGGCACATACGCAGCCGGCGCGATCAACCGCACCGCGTCGCGCCCACACACCGCAATGCCCATCGCGCACGCCGCCAGCACGAACACCAGCCAGCCGCCAATATGGGCAAATCGCGCCTGCCAGCCATCGCCCTCGGCGAACCGGTAAAAGCTGACATTCCAGCTTTTGCCGAAACTATCCCCCACCAGCACGCTCAGCAGCATCGCGAACGAGTACGCCAGCGAATACACGCCCACATCGGCCTGGCTGATATGGGCCAGGAAGAGCCGGTCGGAAAAATGAATGGTGAAATAGCACAGCCCTGAAAGCGCCAGCGGCGCGCCGAACCGCGCCAGCGCCACCGCATGTCGCGCCAGCGGCGCCACGCCTACCTCCCGTACCGTCACCGCAACCAGAAACCCGCACCCGAGCCCGGCCACCACCAGCTTGCTCGAAACGAACCCCCACACGCCGAAATGTAGCGTGCTGATGAACCACACATTCAACGCCACCGTCGCCGCCAGCGTCGTCAAGGCGTAGATCAGGTAGAATCGCGCCCGCGCGCGCATGCGCTGATACACCAGCATGAATTCCGCCACCGTCGCGAACGCCATGGCAACAAACCCGGCGCGCAGCAACCCCACCTGCGCCGGCACGTTGATCGCGCGCGCAATCGGCCCCGCGCACAGCACCGAAGCCACAGCCACCAGTGCGGCCCCCGCAATCGTCAGGATCAACGCCGTCGAAACGACGCGCCGCCGCGCGGCCGCGTCGGCCTGATCGTGATACACGCGCGTCAGCGTCTGCCCGACGCTTTGCAGGCCGAACAGAATGGCCGTGATCGTGGTGGCGAGCTCCACCAGATTCAGCACGCCATATTCGGATGTACTCAGATGGCGCGCATAGAATGGGATCATCACCAGGCTGACGACGCGGCTGATGACGTTGCCTACGAAATAAAGCGACGAGTCGCGGAGCAACTGCGGTTCCATCAGAGAGAGACGCTGGTCATTCCTAATTCACCGTTCCGTCCCCCTGCAGCGCCTCCACATTCCCATGCAACCGGTTCCCCCGCAGCACAGCCTCGGTCGCCGTAATATTATGCACGAACGACGTCCGCTTCCCCACCATGTCATTGGTGAAATCATTGCCCTCGATCGTAATCTCCGGCGTCGGCTGGCTCACCCCCTCGCTGCCGATCACGATCGCCGCACTCGTGTTCGTCGCGCGCGGCCCCTTCTCCAGCGTCGTGCCGCGCACCACCAGCGCGCCGCCGTTCGGCGCCTCGATGAGATAGCTCGCCGTGCCCTCCGGCCCATCCGCGATCGTGCGGCCGGTGATCTCCGTCCGTGCTGCGCGGCTTTTGATATGATGTCCTTCCTTCGTACCGCGAAACACCGAATCCTTCACCCGCAGCAGCGCGATATGGCCGGCGTAGATACCGTGCGCGCAATAATCGCTGCACGTGCCGTTCCGCTCGAACACGCTGTTCGACACGCTCAGCACCCAGTTCGGGTTGTCCGCGGTCAAAATCCCGTCCTGGTTGTTGATGAAATGCACGCCGCTCACCGTCAGGCTGCCGCCTTCCATGCGAATGCCGGCGCCGTTATCCTCCGGCACCCGGGCCCGCGCGAGCGTCAGATTGCGCACCGTCACCCCCGGCGCATCGATCACCAGCAGCGCCTTTTCCTGGCACGTCTTGTCGGTCAGCACGACGCTGCCCGCATTGCCCACGCCAGTGATCGTCAAACGCGGCACCTTCACCACCGCGCAGTCGAAATATTGCCCCGGATAAATCGCCACAATATCGCCCGGCTCCGCATCCGCGATCGCCGCCGAAGGCGCCGCATAGCGCTTGCCGGGCCCCGCCTCCAGCGTCTCCGCGCAGGCGCTAAACCCGGCCAGCATCGCCCATGAAGCCGCCAGAAACGTCCGCAGTCGCACCATACCGTTAGCCTCGCAGGATAAAAGGAAGGCAGGCCTTCTTTTTGAAAAAAAGAAGCAAAAAACTTTTGCTCTTGCGCCTTCACCACGTGACGCGCCGGTGCTCAATCCTGCGCGGAACCCAACAGACAAAAGTTTTTTGGTTCTTTTTTTCAAAAAAGAACATACTTCCTTTCCGCCGCGGTCCCTATCAGAAACCGCGCCGCTATCCCAGGAGGGTGCTTTCATGTGCGGCCTCACGGGCATCCACTACGCGGACCCGGAACAAAAACCCGGCCTCGCGCTCGTCAAACGCATGACCGATGCGCTGGCCCATCGCGGCCCGGACGGCGAAGGGTTTCACGCCGAGCCAGGCCTGGTGCTCGGCCACCGCCGCCTGGCGATCATCGACCCAGCCGGCGGCCAGCAGCCGATGTTCAACGAGGACTCCAGCGTCGCCATCGTCTTCAACGGCGAAATCTATAATTTCGAGGCGTTGCGCGCCGACCTGATCGCGCGCGGCCACATCTTCCGCAACCGTTGCGATACCGAAGCAATTGTGCATGCGTGGGAAACCTACGGCCCCGATTGCGTCCACCGCCTCTCCGGCATGTTTGCCTTCGCGCTATGGGACCGCACCAGGCGCGCGCTGTTTTGCGCCCGCGACCGGCTAGGCGAGAAACCGTTCTACTACGCCTGGTCCGGCGGCGATTTCGTCTTCGGCTCCGAACTCGCCGCCTTGGCGCAAGTGCCGGGCCTGCTCGGCGCCATCGACCCCACCGCGGTCGAGGATTTCTTCACCTTCGGCTACGTGCCGGAACCCGCCTGCATCTTCGCCGGCGTGCGCAAGCTGCCGGCCGCGCACACGCTGCTGATCGAGCGCGGCGCGGCACCAATCCTGCGTCGCTATTGGCGCCCGCCGACCAGCATCGTCCCCTGCACCGAGGCCGACGCGATCACCCAAGTGCGGTCCCATCTGAAAAGCGCAGTGGGGCAGCGCCTGGTGGCGGACGTGCCGCTCGGTGCGTTCCTGTCCGGCGGCGTCGATTCCAGCGCGGTCGTCGCGAGCGCCGCCAGCCAGCGCGACACCCCGCTCGACACCTTCACCGTCGGCTTCGAAGGCGCCGAGGACGAAACGCCCTACGCGCGCCGGGTCGCGGCCCGCTACGCCACGCGCCAGCACGAAACGCGCGAAGCCGCGGTTGACATGATCGACGCCGCCCGCGCGCAAGCGGCGATCTTCGGCGAACCGTTCGGCGACGCCTCCGCAGTACCCACGCTTGCCGTGTGCCGCACGGCCCGCCGCCATGTGACGGTCGCGCTGTCCGGCGACGGCGGCGACGAGCTGTTCGCCGGCTACCGGCGCACGCGCTGGCACATGCTGGTCAGCGCCGCGCGCCGCTATCTTCCCGCCGGCGTCCGCCGCACCGCCATCGCACACTTCGCGGCCCTCTACCCCAAGCTCGACCGCGCCCCCCGCTTTCTCCGCGCGAAGCACACTTTGTCCGAGCTGGCGCTGGACGACGCGCGCGGCTTCGCCCGCACCGCGACCAAAATCCACGCCGCACGCCGCCGCGCGCTGTTTTCCGCATCCCAACGCGCCGCCATCGACGGCCACGACCCGCACGCCGCGCTGATCGCCCATTTCGAGTCCATGGCGGGGACCGATCCGCTGCTCCAGGCGCAGCGCGCCGACCTCGAGACATGGTTGCCGGGCGACATCCTGACCAAGACCGATCGCGCCAGCATGGCCGCGTCGCTCGAACTGCGCGCCCCGTTCCTGGACCACACGCTGGTCGAATGCGCGCTGACCCTGCCAGCCGGGCTGAAGATCCGCGGCGGAACCCAGAAATACATCCTGAAGAAAGCGCTGGAGCCGGCCTTGCCGCACGACGTGCTCTATCGGCCCAAACAGGGTTTTACGAGCGACCTGGCGCCGACATTCCGCGCCCAGGCCGGCCTGCTGCGCCAGCGCCTGCTGGGCGGGCCGATGCTGGCCAGCGGGTTCTTCGCCCCGGCCGCCGTGGCACGGCTGATCGACGACCACCAGCGCGGCGCCGCCAACCACGCGCAGGAATTATGGCTGCTGCTGGCGTTCGAAGGATTTCTGGCCGCCCGCGAAGGCCTGCTGGCGCCTGATGCGCATGCTGCGTAGGGAAGACGTGTTCTTTTTTGCAAAAAAGAACCAAAAAACTTTTGCTCACTTGGTTCCGCGCAAGCTGAAGCAGCTGTGCGTCTGTTGATGAAGGCGGAGGAGCAAAAGTTTTTTGCTTCTTTTTTTCAAAAAAGAAGACCTTCCTTACTGCATATTTTCCCCACCTTCGCGGTCGGCGGCGCGCAGGTTCGCTTTGCCGCCATCGCTAACCATCTCGGCCCCAGCGTGCGCCACATCGTCGTGGCGCTGGATGGCAGGCTGGACGCGCGGGAGAAGCTGGACGCCGGGCTAGACGTCCAGTTCGCTGACCCGGGCCCCGCGACCGGACCGGCATCCGAGTTTCGCCGTGCGTGGCGCTTCCTGCTTCACACGCGCGCCGACCTGCTGATCACGAGCAATTGGGGCGCGATGGACTGGGCCGCGGCGGCCCGCCTGACCGCGCTGCCGCACATTCATACCGAGGACGGGTTCGGCCCCGCCGAGCAGGACCAACAACTCACGCGTCGTGTGCTGGCCCGCCGCCTGGTGCTACGGCGCAGCACGGTCGTGCTGCCCAGCCGCACGCTGTTGCGGATTGCCACCGACCAATGGCGGCTGCCACCAGCAAACCTGCACTTCATCCCGAACGGCATCGACATTGCGCGCTTCGCCACAGCCGCGCCCATCGCGCTGCCGCCCGGCGAGGGCCCGGTGGTTGGCACCATTGCAATGTTGCGGCCGGAAAAGAACGTGGCGCGGTTGCTGCGGGCGTTTGCCCTGGTGCGGCGGCGTGTCGCCGCCCGCCTGATCATTGTCGGCGACGGGCCGGAACGCGCGGCACTGGAGGCACGCGCGGCGTCGCTTGGCATTGGCGACGCGGTCCACTTCGCCGGGCACAGCGCCGGCGCCGCGCACTGGCTCGCGTCGTTCGACCTGTTCGCGCTGTCGTCGGACACCGAGCAGATGCCGCTGTCGGTGCTGGAAGCTGCTGCCGTTGGCCTGCCGGTGGCGAGCACCGATGTGGGCGACGTCCGCACGATGCTGGCGCCGGAGAACGCGCCGTTTGTGGTGCCGCGCGACGACGCGGCGCTCGCCGATGCGCTGGTGGCGCTGCTGGCGGATCGGGAGCGGGCGCGGGCGGTGGGTGCGGCGAACGCGGCCCGGGCGGCGGCTGAATTCGATCAGGCGTCCATGTTTGCGGCTTGGGAGAGATTATTCAGGAAGGAAGGCCTTCTTTTTTGAAAAAAAGAAGCAAGAAACTTTTGCTCTCTTGCTGACGCGGCGCACGCCGAATTTGGCCGCGGATGCCAAGGAGCAAAAGTTTTTTAGTTCTTTTTTTCAAAAAGGAACACGTCCTTCCTAAAAATCCAGGTCCGCATAATGCGCCGGCGGATCCACCCCAGCCACGCGATCCGCCAGCAGCGAGCGAAAGCATGGCCGGCTTTTCATGCGTGCATACCAGTCGCGCGCCCCGACGCTGACCGACCAATCCACCTCGCCGGTGTAGTCGAGCGCGGACAAATGCCCGGCGGCCGCGAAGTCGGCGAGCGAGAGCGCGTTGCCGGCGAGCCATTTCCGCGTCTCCGCCAGCCAGCCGACATAGGCGAGATGCGCCTTCAGGTTGGCGTAGCCGGCGCGCAGCGCGGTGGAGTCCGGATGGCCGCGGCCGGCGGCGCGCTTGAGGTATTTTTCGCCGAGCAGATTGTCGGTGACTTCGCGGGCAAAGCGGCCGTCGAACCAGGCGATCAGGCGGCGCACTTCGACGCGCTCGGCCAGCGTGCGGCCCATCAGCGCGCTGTCCGGGTAGGCTTCCTCGAGATATTCGCAAATGACGTTGCTGTCGGGGATGACCAGGCCGTTTTCCTCCACCAGCGTCGGCACGGTGCCGGCGGGATTCATGTCCAGATATTCCTGGCGGCGGTCCCACGGGCGCTCGAGCTTCAGCTCGAAGGTGAGGCGCCGCTCGGCGAGGACGAGGCGGATTTTCCGCGAGTAGGGGGAAAGCGGCAGGTGGTAGAGGACGCGCATAGGTGGGGGTGTAGCGGTGTGGTGCAGTGCGGCACAAGTAAGGAAGGCTGGGGTGGAGCTCGCCTTGGCGTATGCGCCGATCCCCCCAAGCGCTCGCGGCTGATGGCAGCATATACGCCGCGAGTCCGGCGCGTGTGTTAACCCTGGCGTGAGAGCGCCGGGGGGTCTGGGGCATCGGCGTATACGCCGATGCGAGGTCCACCCAGCCTTTCTTCCTACGCCTGCTTCGCCTGCTGCTCGTTCAACGGCACCGCCAGGTATTTCACAAACTCCTTAGGCACAATCTGCCAAAATTTGTCCCGTTCCGTATCCCAATCATGCAGCAGCATGGCCGCATACCGGCTGTTGGTCTCCCGCGCATGCTCCTCAACCAGCGCGCGCAGCACCTCCTCCCAATGGCGGGACGCGAGCCGTTGCCAGGTGACCCCATCCGCATTGACGCGCAATTCGAAACTTTCGTCCGGGTCATACACGAACGCCATGCCGCCGGTGAAGCCGGCACCGAAATTATCGCCCACCGAGCCCAGCACCACCACGGTGCCGCCGGTCATGTATTCGCAGCCGTTCGAGCCGCAGCCTTCCACCACCGCCGTGGCGCCCGAATTGCGCACCGCAAAACGTTCCCCCGCCTGGCCGGCAGCGAATAATTTACCCGCCGTCGCGCCGTACAGCACCGTGTTACCGATGATGGTGTTGTTCTGGCTCAGCAACTCAGAGCTCGGCGGCAGGCGCACCGCGATCGTGGCGCCCGAGAGGCCCTTGCCGACATAATCGTTCGCGTCGCCCATCACCTCGATGCGCAAACCCTGCACGCCGAACGCGCCGAGGCTCTGGCCGGCCGAGCCGCGCAGGCGCACGGTGAGATGATCGGGCGGCAGACCGGTCATGCCGAACTGCCGCACGATCTTGGACGATGTCTTGGTGCCGATGGCGCGATGCGTGTTGCGGATGCTGTATTGCAACTGCATCTTTTCACCGCGCTCGAACAACGGCGCCGCATCGGCGATCATCTGGGCGTCCAACGTCTCCGGCACTTCGTTGCGGCCGACGCGGGTGCAGAAGCGCGCATGCGGGCCGGCATCGGCTTGCGCCAGGATCGGGTTCAAATCCAGATCGTCCAGCAGGTCGCTGCCGCGGCTGACTTGTTGCAGCAGATCGCTACGGCCGATGATTTCCTCCAGCTTGCGGAAGCCGAGCTCGGCGAGAATACCGCGCACGTCTTCGGCAATGAACGAGAACAGGTTGATGACTTTCTCGGGCGAGCCCTCGAATTTCTTGCGGAGCTCATCATCCTGCGTGCAGACGCCGACCGGGCAGGTGTTGGAATGGCATTGCCGCACCATGATGCAGCCCATGGCGACGAGTGACGCGGTGCCGACGCCGAATTCCTCGGCGCCGAGCATGGCGGCGATCACTACGTCGCGGCCGGTCTTGATGCCGCCATCGGTGCGCAATTTTACCCGGTGGCGCAGCCGGTTCAGCATCAGCACCTGGTGCGTTTCTGAAACGCCCATTTCCCACGGGAGGCCGGCATATTTCACCGAACTCAACGGCGAGGCGCCGGTGCCGCCGACATGGCCGGAGACCAGGATCGCATCCGCCTTCGCCTTGGCAACGCCGGCGGCAATCGTGCCGATACCGGAGCGTGCCACGAGTTTTACGCACACGGTGGCGTCCGGATTTATCTGTTTCAGGTCGTAGATGAGCTGCGCCAGATCCTCGATCGAATAAATATCGTGGTGCGGCGGCGGGCTGATCAGCGTGACGCCCTGCGTCGCATGGCGCAATTTGGCGATCAGGCCGGTGACCTTGAAGCCGGGCAATTGCCCGCCTTCGCCAGGCTTGGCGCCCTGCGCCACCTTGATTTCGATTTCACGGCAATTATTCAGATATTCCGCTGTCACACCGAACCGGCCGGACGCGATCTGCTTGATGGCGGACGACGCATTGTCGCCATTGGCGCGCGGCTTCGAGCGCAGCGGGTCCTCGCCGCCCTCGCCGGAATCGCTGCGTGCGCCGATGCGGTTCATCGCAATCGACAGCGTCTCATGCGCTTCCGGGCTCAGCGCACCGAGCGAAATGCCGGGTGAAATCAGCCGCTTGCGGATTTCGGTGATGCTTTCCACCTCGTCCACCGATATCGGCTTGCAGCGTTCGCGGCGGAAATCGAGCAGGTCGCGCAGCGCCACCGGCGGCTGCTTGCGCACGCCCTCGGCATAGCGGCGATAGATCTGATAGCTGTCGGTGGCGACGGCGGTTTGCAGCGTGTGGATCAGCTTGCCTTCGAACGCATGCACCTCGCCCTTCTGGCGAAATTTATAGGCGCCGCCGACCGGCAGCGTGACCACTTCGGCGTTCCAGGTCACGCGATGCAGCATCAGCAGCCGGCGCGCGATGCCGGACAGGCCGATGCCGGAAATGCGGCTTTGCATGCCGGGAAAGAATTCCGCCACCAGCGCGCGGGACAGGCCGACCGCCTCGAAATTGCAGCCGCCGCGATAGCTGGAGATGACCGAAATCCCCATCTTCGCCATGATTTTCAGCAGGCCCTTATCCACCGCTTTCTTGTAGCGGCCGACCGCCTGCTTGACCGTCAGGTCCCCGAGCAGACCGCGCCGATGCCGGTCCGCAATGCTTTCCTGCGCCAGATATGCGTTCACCGTGGTGGCGCCCACGCCGATCAGCACGGCGAAACTATGCACGTCCACGCATTCGGCGGCGCGCACGTTCAGGCTGGTAAAGGTACGCAACGAATTGCGCACCAGATGCGTATGCACCGCACCGGTGGCCAGGATCATCGGGATCGGCACGCGGTCCGGACCCTGGTTTTCGTCGGTCAAAATCACATGGCGCTTGCCCTCGCGCACACCATCCTCGGCGGATTTCTTCACCCGCTCGATGGCGCGGCGCAAACCGGCTTCGCCGTTGGCGGCGGCGAAGGTGCAGTCAACCACCGCCGCATCGTCGCCCATGGTGCGCAGCATGGCCTCGAACTCGGCCGAGGAGAGCACGGGAGATTCCAATTGCAGCAGGTCGCACTGGCTCGAATCCTCGTCCAGCACGTTGCCGAGATTGCCGAGCCGCGTTTTCAGCGACATGACGCGGGTTTCCCGCAACGAATCGATCGGCGGGTTGGTGACTTGGGAAAAATCCTGGCGGAAATAACAGTGTAGGCCGCGATATTGATCGGACAGCACGGCGAGCGGCGTGTCGTCGCCCATGCTGCCGATTGCCTCGGTGCCGTCCTCCACCATCGGGTGCAGGATGGTTTCCAGTTCCTCGAGCGTCATGCCGACGCCGAGCTGCCGCCGGCGCAGCACTTCGCTGGTGTAGCGGATAGGTTCCGGCGCGTCGGTTTTGATGATATTGTCGATGCGCCGGATCTTCTTCGTCCACGCGCCGAAGTTCTGCCGCGCCGCCAGCATGTCGTGCAGCGCCTCGTCCTTCAGGAAGCGCTTGGTTTCGAGATCGACCGCGATGGTCTCGCCCGGACCCACGCGGCCCTTTTCGACGATATTGCTGTCCTCCAGCGCCACCATGCCGGTCTCGGAGCCGACGATCAGCAGATTGTCGGACGTGACAGTGTAGCGCAGCGGGCGCAGACCGTTACGATCGAGGCCGGCGATGACCCATCGCCCGTCGGTGGCGCACAAGGCGGCCGGGCCGTCCCATGGCTCCATCACGGCGTTGCAGTACAGGAACATATCGGCGTGCGCGGGCTTCATCGTCGCATCGTTGCCGATGCTGGCGGGGATCATCAGCGCCTTGGCCATTGGCGCATCGCGCCCGGCGCGGACCAGCAATTCGAACACGTTGTCGAGGCACGCGGTGTCGGACCCGCTGGCCTGCACCACCGGCTTGATGTCGTCGATGCTGCCATCGAGGTCGCCGGCGGCCAGGCGCGTCTCGTGGCTGCGCATCCAGTTCACGTTCCCGGACACGGTGTTGATTTCGCCGTTATGCGCCAGCACGCGGAACGGTTGCGCCAGCCGCCAGGTGGGGAATGTGTTGGTCGAATAGCGCTGGTGATAGATCGCAAATCTGCTGATGAAGCGCGGGTCGCTGAGATCCGGATAGAAGATCGCCAGATGCTCGGCCAGGAACATGCCCTTGTAGATCATGCTGCGGCAGGACAGCGAGCAGATATACAGCTCCGGGATCTGTGCCGCGATCGCCGCCTTTTCGATGCGGCGGCGGATGACATACAGATCGCGCTCGAACGTCGCGTCATCGCTGCCGGGTGCGTTGCGCACCATGATCTGTTCGATTTCCGGCCGCGTGGCGTTGGCTTTTTCGCCGATGCAGGAGACGTCGATCGGCACCTGCCGCCAGCCATAGATTTCGTAGCCGAGATGCAGAATTTCGGTCTCGACGATCTGCCGGCAGCGTTCCTGGGCGGTGAAATCGGTTTTCGGCAAGAACACCATGCCGACCGCGATGCGCCCATCAACCGCGCGGTTGCCGCCGCGCTCGATTGCCTCGGCGAAGAAATCCTGCGGGATTTCGATATGAATCCCGGCGCCGTCGCCGGTCTTGCCGTCGGCATCAACCGCGCCGCGGTGCCACACGGCGCACAGCGCGTCGATGCCCGCCTGCACCACATCGCGCCGCGGCTTGCCGTCGAGGGCTGCGATCAGGCCCACGCCGCAGGCATCGTGTTCTTGCGCGGGCGAATAGGTGCCGTTAAGGCGCGCAACATTCTCGTGCCAGTCGGCGACAAAGCTGCTCATGGTGTCGTCCTTAAAGGAGCAAAAGTTTTTTGCTTCTTTTTTTCAAAAAAGAAGACTTCTATCTTGAAAGAAAGCAGCAAAGAACTTTTGCCAGTCTATTCCGCCG